>Ga0233425_10004739_pt1 | contig 22382 bp, 13 predicted proteins | sample Watercolumn_Towu_2_FD_181712 | JGI IMG/M metagenome (GOLD analysis project Ga0233425, IMG submission 181712) | Freshwater microbial communities from Lake Towuti, South Sulawesi, Indonesia - Watercolumn_Towuti2014_140_MG | ecosystem: Environmental > Aquatic > Freshwater > Lake | place... | reverse complement strand
CTTCGTTTCTATTCTTATGCAGAAATGGCGGAATATGACAGAAAAGCCGCGGATGGGGTTATAAATGATATATTTGAAAGAATAGATATTTGTAAGAGGCAAGGAGTGGAGGTGCCTGCTAGGATATGCGATTTTTTAGAAAATTTCCTAAATGTGCAAACGGATTATCATTTGGAAAAAGTAGGTGATTGTTTTAGCCGTAGAGAGTCTTGGTCGGCGAGGACACTAGATGAATTTAAAAGTGCAGTAAAAGATGCCAGTTTAAGGGATCACATCAGGCGATTATTGCGAGTTATGAATGATGGGGTTTTGAACGAAAGATGTAAAGAGAGAATGAGTCCATTAATAGACTCTTTGGGAGATTTTGAAAATTATTCGGAAGAAGCATTGCCGGTAGATCAGAGAGAAGAAAAACCTTCAGATTCTGTAGGTGTGGCCGGATTGAAAAAGAAATTAGCGAATTCAGCCAGGATAATATCTGCAGAGGCGGAGAAAGAAAGACTAGCCGAGTTGGAAAGAGTTAAAAGGAAAAGATCTCCGCAAGTAGTAAAAGATTATTTTTGCGTACTTTATGGGGAGCAGGTTGGCTTTTCAGATCCATTAGTAAATGCCTATATACAATGTCTTTTGGCAGATGAAGTGAATTTGTCCGAACCGAGCGACGAGGATCTAAATAAAGTGTTTAGTGAAATGGATAAGGAAAGAATTTCTGATGGTGGAGAAACAGTGAAGAATTATTATGAAGAAACTTGTAAAAGAGACATAGAAGAAGGAAAAAAATTAAAGGCGAAGATATGCCTTCTTTACTACTTGCAAAAAAGATCAGAGAGGGGGAATTTAATTTCCCTGGCTAATTTGTGGAAAACTCCTCAACAGATATTACAGCAGTTTGCCCCGGCATGTTTTGATGATACGGCGCTTTTAGTAATATGTGATTTGGCGGTAAATTCAGGTTTTGTATGGCAACAAATATCGAAGGCAAGTGCGATGGATATAGGGGAGATTTTGAGACGTCCAGACTTAAGTGAATATATCGAAATACAACGAGGAATAGAAGAAAAACAACCTTCTGTTCGAGGACAGCTTGATTTGAAACTAAAACTTCTAAAAATGTATAGCGCTAATAATGGCCGTGATATTAAGGAAGAGGATTTATTGTTGACTCCGGCAGAGATTGTTCTTCGCCGTATTATGGGGACAAATTATAGGGAAATTATAAACAATTTCTTTCGTAAGGTACGGCAATACCATTATGATAATTCTTATATTGGATTAGTAGCGCCGCCTGAATTCTATCCATATAATTTAATGTATTTTTTAAGTGCACTGCCGAAGCACGATGACAATAGGACAAGGGGTTTTAGGCAATTATCAAGCCATTTTGGCGACGGTCGTATTATAGCAAAATATGCTCCAAACGATAGAGATGGATTCTTACGTAATGTACCAATATCAATATTAGAATCTTTAGTAGAAGAAACACAATATATTTATCCTATAATTGAAAGAATAAAAGAAGGGGAATTAGGCCCAGAATATGCGTATCATGAACAAATAGGAGACAAAAGTCCTAGGGGTATGGGACGTGGTGGTTATTTAGTGGCATTTGGCACAGAAATGAACACATACCTTATGGAAAAATATTTGGACAGTCCGGAAGGCAGAGAAAAATTAAGAAAATTACGTGAACTTCAGGATGTGCTTACTCGCGGTTTTGTAGCATCCCCAGCGTCTACAACAGCACCAACAACCGCTCGAAGTGAAGGGGGGATGGGTTTAATACGTGTTATTGAGGGGGAACTTGCACCTGAAATTGGTTCTGGTGAAAGAGCCGCGGCGCTTGCAGGCATCAAAAATATTTTTACGTCCCAGCAGATTGCCACGGAAGGCGGGGCAGTTCTTAATGCCGATAATATTTCAGTCAGCACCACAGCGACTGATGGTGAAACGTTTAAGGATTATGAAACAGTATCTGTGGATTCAAACGGAAATGTGGCGGTTAATGGAACATTTGCGGACAATATAGCAAGGATCCAAAAAGCCGGAAAGAACATCGCTATTAACTTTACATCTACCAATGAAGACGGAGCAACTGCAGAAGCCGTACGTACAACCCTAACAGATTCTATCATATGGGGTATCGCCAAACACGAAGCAGGTATAGGCGGGCATCTTGCTATGGAAGACGGTAGAGTTGTTATGCAGCATGAGGACCTTGAGTGGAAGTCAAACATGGGCAGAGGCAGAAAGTACCAGACACTCAATATTGCTTCGCATCTGTGGTATCTTATCTGCTATAGCCAATACTATGGCAGGGGACAGTCAATGCCGGAGGGTTTTAATATGGCGACTGCTTTAGATAATCGGATCAATGCCGGCTGGGCGTACAGATGGCTTAATAACGCAGATAATGAGGACATAAAGACGGAGATATTGAGCATAATGAAACAGATAGACGAGGCGTATAATGGAACGGAGTCAGAGACAAATATTGCAGTCGCGGCTACATATGCCAAACAGCCGATGACGAAGAAAGAGGCAGTGAGGTTGGCGAAAGAGGTGATTAGGCGGGTTAGTATTGATAAAATTCAAACATTAAATGAAATGGAATTACTTACCGAACTTACTAATATGTTAGCTACAGTAAAAGCACAAAGAGAAATAGAGAGGACTTATGATGAATCGGATATTAATCTAATAACATCCGAGTTAGTGAGAGAGGTAATTGTGTTAAGAGAAACAGCAAGGCCTAAGGCAGAGACATCAAGTGAATTAAAGGCGAAATCCTGCGCGATGAATGTGTTGAGTGATGCTATTGAGATGTTTAAAGAGGCAGAAACAAATGCTATGGTAAGTCAGGAAATAAATTTCAGGAAGGCGTTTGGCAACGGTACAAACCCGACGCAGTATTTCCTTGTTGATGTGGATGCGATGACGGTCGGGGATGATGAAATGAAAAGATTAAAGACTGCGTTAAGTAGCGCAGGTTCTCAAACTTCGATTATTATTGTCTGGTCAAGTCAGAGTTCAAAGAGTGAAGGAGAATTGAGTGCTAAGATAAATGCTCTAAGTTTAGGTGAAATTGGTGCAAGTGTAACACAACACAAAGTCTGTAATAATCCAAATGGTAGTCTTGCCGGTATGGCATATGCCGCCCACGTGGCAGAAACTCTCGGGACTGATATTAATCGGTATCTGCTTATTACATCTGCTGATAACTTTATGAGTACGTATTGTTGGCTGACAGTTGGTATGCGGCTGGTTAATAGGATATTTACGAAGGGAGCTACTAGGATTAAATTAAGTAAAGAAGAAGTAGACGCTCTCAAGAATGTTGGTAAGTTGGATGGCAAATTTATTGAGGAAAATAAAGATGGCAGTATGTATCTGATTGTTAATCCCTATGATACTGAAAGTGCTTCCAAAGACTTAGCGGCGCTTAAAGGTGCGAGAGACAAGATAGCGAAGGCGGCGTAGGGGAGGGTCAAGTAGCAGGTTGTAAGGGAAGAAGTTAGAAGCAAGCCGGAGCCCGCCAAAAACAGGCGAGGCCTTCGGCGAAGCGGAGATCCCGACGTTGTTTGTCGGGAAGGTAAGAAGCCCGCCGCACCACCCCCGATGTACCTATTACACTAAAGTTCTACTACGTTAAGACTTCGTGCTTTCAAAAATTACTCCTTTTTTCTTACTTACACGTTTTTACGAAAAGACGAAGTTGTCTTTTGTACGTTAGGATAATTGAGTAGTAATAGTACACTGATTTTGGTAAAATCGCGCATCTGTGTGGTTCTGTTGGTTTTGGTTGTTGTGGCTGTGCTACGAGCAAATATGACTACAAGAAGGATGAATGAAGGTGATTTTACTCATCAATTGGAAGCCTTGACTAAGATTAGTCAGGCGATTACATCGGATTTGTATTTAGAAGATGTTTTGCGCCTTATTGTGACAGTGGCGGCTGAGGTGATGCATTCCAAAATATGTTCTTTAATGTTGTTGGATACACAGAGGAACGAATTGATTATTAAGGCGACGCAGAGTATTAGTGATGAATATAATAAAAAAGCAAATCTAAAGCTTGGCGAGGGGATAGCAGGAAGGGTTGCTAAAGAGGGGAAACCGATACAAGTTTTGGATGTTAAAAGTGACAGCAGATATGTTAATAGGAGGATCGCTGAAAAAGAAGGGTTGCATTCTCTCTTAAGTGTGCCACTGATTGTGAAAGGAAAGGTGACAGGCGTATTGAACTGCTATACTTCTTCGACGCACCATTTCAGCGACACTGAAATAAATATTATTACCACTATTGCTAATCAGGCGGCTATAGTTTTAGAAAATGCTAGGATATTGGTCGAGTCGCAAGTTATAAGGGAAGAGCTTGAAACCAGAAAAGTTGTTGAAAGGGCGAAGGGAATTATCATGAAAGAAACCGGCGCTTCGGAAGATTCCGCTTTTAAAAAAATTCAGAAATACAGCATGGATACTAGAAAAAGTATGCGTGAGGTGGCGGAAGCTATAGTAACGGCGCAGATAATAAAAAAGGGGTAGTTTTGTATCTAGTTTTTATGGTGGTTTGTGATTGACATAACTAAGCGTTTTGTTAGTATATACCGCAATTCAAAATAAGACGAGGGCGTCTTCCTGAGGGAGACGTTTTTTTTGTGATTCAATCCAGAGTGCAAAACAAAGGAGATGACGCTATGTTGATCCTTAAAGATGGCACTAAATTTGAGGGAATATCCATCGGAGTTAAAGGCGTAAAAACCGGCCCTGTTGTTTTGTTTACAGGCGTAGTCGGCTATCAGGAATTAATGACCGATCCATCTAATGCCGGTAAAATTGTTGTGATGACCTACCCATTGATTGGTAACTACGGTGTAAATGCTAAATTCAATGAGTCTAAAAGAGCATGGTGTTCCGGAATGGTAATAAAAGAGAGCAGTCGGATCTCGTCGAATTTTCAAGTAGAAGGTAGTTTTGAAGATTTTTTAAAGCATGAAGAAATAATTTGCCTTTCTGAAGTAGATACGAGAACACTCGCGGTAAAGATAAGAGACGACGGGGAACAAGTTGGAACAATCTCCTCAAAGCCGATTGAAGAAGTTGAATCATCTGTTTCGCAATCATTTCTAAAGGATGTATCCGTAAATGCCCCTACTCATGCCGTGAAAGGTTCGGGGAAAAAGATCGCGGTGGTGGATCTTGGCGTTACAAATAGTTTCCTAAACCAGCTAAAGAAACTTGGATGCAATGTGTGGTTGATGCCCTACGATATAGAGCCAAAGGCTATCCTTGATCTTAAGCCCGACGGTGTTATAGTTTCAAACGGCCCGGAAGATGATTCCGAACTGGATTCAACGGTGGAAACAGTACAGGGGATATTGGGGAAAGTTCCCATACTTGGCGTGTCGACCGGACATTTGGTAGTAGCGCGCGCGGCCGGCGGTAAAATAAAAAAATTAAAGATTGGGCACAGGGGTGTTAATTATCCCGTTACTTCCCGGGATTCTTATAAGGGTGAAATTACGGTTCAAAATCATGGATTTGTCGTAGAGGAAAAATCGCTGGATAAATCCATAAAAATTCTAGAAACAAATCTTAATGACAAAACAATAGAGAAGATGTCGAGCGATAAATTGAAGTTTGTTTCTGTGCAGTATTTTCCTGTAAGTTCCGGGTTTGGCGAACCGCACAGTGTGCTGTGTGATTTTGTTATGGAAAAGGCGCGTAAATAATTAACAACTGTGATTCGGGTGCTTCACTGTACGCTGTTGTACTGTACACTGTAAACTCCCGAGCAAAGCGAGGGTACGTATGCCGAAACGCAAGGATATTAAAAGAGTTTTAATGATAGGTTCCGGCCCGATTGTTATAGGGCAGGCGTGTGAATTTGATTACTCCGGGTCTCAGGCGTGCAAGGCGTTGAGGGAAGAGGGTTACTATACGATACTCGTGAATAGTAATCCCGCCACAATTATGACGGATCCCGGATTGGCGGATGTTACTTATGTGGAGCCCCTGACTATAGATAGCGTCACAAAAATCATAGAAAAGGAAAGGCCGGACGCGATTTTGCCGACATTGGGAGGGCAGACAGGCCTTAATCTTGCTTTTTTCTTAATGAAACAGGGGATCTTAAAAAAATATGGTGTTGAATCCATAGGCGCCGACGTGGAAGCAATCTCAAGGGCGGAAGACAGAGAATTGTTTAAAAAGGCTATGCAGGAGATAGGGGTTGGTGTCCCTAAGAGCGGTATTGCCACGACGGTGAAGGAAGGTTTGAAGATAGGTCTTGATATAGGATTTCCGCTTATCCTTAGGCCGGCATACTGCTTAGGCGGGTTTGGCGGCGCTACCGTCTATAATAAGGAAGAATTAGAAGTCGCGCTTACAAAAGGTCTTGAAATAAGTCCCGTGCATCAAATACTTGTCGAACAGTCTGTCCTTGGATGGAAGGAAATAGAATTTGAGGTGATGCGTGACTGCGTGGACAATGTCATAATGATTACCTCAATGGAAAATATAGATTCAATGGGTGTGCACACTGGTGACAGCGCGGTTGTTGCTCCGTCGCAGACTCTAACAAAACCGGAATATAGCCAATTTGTCGAGTTAAGTAAAAGGATAATCCGAAAAGTTGGTATTACGGGCGGCGGCGCGAATATACAGTTCGCGCAAAATCCTGCAAATGGACAGATAGTTATTATAGAAGTAAACCCCAGATTGTCTAGAAGTTCCGCGTTGGCGTCAAAGGCCACAGGATTTCCGATCGCCAGGGTAGCCACAAAGCTTGCGGTTGGGTATACGCTGCCTGAAGTAATGAATCAGATTACCGGTAAGACGACGAGTTTCTTTGAGCCGACGGTTGATTATTGCGTGTTTAAGATCTGCAGATTTACTTTTGAAAAGTTTCCCGATTCTCCGAGAATACTTAATACATCAATGAAGGCAGTTGGTGAGGCCATGAGTATAGGCAGAAATTTTAATGAGGCACTGCAAAAAGGCATACGCTCCACCGAAATATCCAGATATGGTTTTGGCGCTGACGGAAAAGATAAAATAACCGACATGATGCTGAAAAAACCGGATGCGGAGCTTCTTAACGCCATAAAAGAAAAACTTATAACTCCTAACGACGAAAGGTTCTTCTATGTTCGTTACGCGATAAAGGCCGGAATGAGTAACGAAGAAATCTACGATTTATCAAAGATAGATAAATGGTTTGTTGATAATATGAGGAAACTGGTGGAGATGGAGGAAGAGATAAAAGACGGCAAGCCGGAGATTTCGCGCGAACTGTTATTAAGGGCCAAAAAAGAAGGATTTAGCGACAGACAGATTGCTTTTTTGCTTGATATGAGAGAGGAAAATGTAAGAGAATACAGAAAAAATAAAAACATAACTCCGGTGTATAAACTAGTGGACACATGCGGAGGTGAGTATAAGGCCCAGAAGCCTTATTACTATTCCACATACGAGACTATGAATGAGAGTATTCCAAGCAAGAACAAGAAGGTAGTTATCTTAGGCGGTGGTCCGAACAGAATCGGGCAGGGTATTGAATTTGATTATTGTTGTTGTCATGCCTCATACGCCCTTAAAGAAGAAGGTATAGAAAGCATAATGGTAAATTGTAATCCGGAAACCGTTTCTACGGATTACGATACTTCGGATAAACTTTATTTTGAACCGCTGACGACAGAAGATGTGATGAATATAATTGACTTGGAAAAACCAATCGGGATTATTGTTCAGTTTGGAGGCCAGACACCTCTTAATTTGGCCGTCCCGTTAAATAAGATGGGGGTTAATATTCTTGGGACCTCCCCGGATTCTATTGACCGGGCGGAAGATAGAAAAAGATTTCAGGAGCTGGTAAATAAGCTTGGGCTTATTCAGCCGGAAAACGGAACCGCGACTAACTCCAGTGAGGCGAAAGAGATTGCCGCGAAAATCGGATATCCGGTAGTTGTGCGCCCTTCATATGTCCTTGGCGGAAGAGCGATGAGGATAGTGTATGACGAGGGTGACCTAATTGAATATATGGAAAAGGCCGTTGAGGCAAGTCCGGAAAGACCCATATTGATAGATAAATTTCTTGAAGACGCTATAGAGGTGGATGTGGATGCCATTAGCGACGGGAAAGACTGCGTTATAGGCGGGATAATGGAACACATAGAAGAGGCTGGTATTCATTCCGGGGATAGCGCGATGGTTCTGCCGCCGTTTAGTCTAAGCGATGAAATTATCCAAAAAATACGGGAATATACTCACGCCCTGGCCAAGGATTTGAGCGTTAGGGGATTGTTAAATATTCAATACGCCGTAAGGCATAACACTGTTTATATTCTAGAAGTAAACCCGAGAGCAAGCCGTACGGTGCCCTTTATAAGTAAGGTTACGGGCGTTCCTCTAGCTAAATACGCTACGAAGATAATGCTTGGGAAGACCCTTAGAGAAATAGGCTTTTTAGAAGAAGTAAAAGTGGATCATGTGGCAGTAAAAGAATCGGTATTTCCGTTTGTGAGGTTTCCGGGAGTTGATCCTACACTTGGGCCCGAGATGAAATCTACCGGTGAGGTAATGGGCATAGATAGAAATTTCGGTCTCGCATACGCGAAAAGCCAGATTGCGGCCGGACAGAAGATGCCTTTAGACGGAAATGTTTTTATTAGCGTCAAAGATCAGGACAAGAGGAACATCATTTTTATAGCGAAAAAACTTTCCGATATGGGTTTTAAAATTTTTGCGACTTCAGGCACTGCGCATGTTCTTCAACAAAATGATATTTCCGTTAATATTGTGCCTAAACTGCATGAGGGGGTTAGGCCGAGTATTATAGACAGGATAAAGAACGGCGAGATGAATCTTATGATTAATACTCCAAAGGGAAAAGCCACTAAGGAAGACGAAACAAAAATAAGGTCAACTGCTATTCTTTACGGAGTTCCGTTAATTACAACAATTTCCGGCGCGCAGGCCACGGTGAACGGCATAGAAGCGCTGAAGAAACAAAAGCTTGGCGTAAAGAGCATACAGGAATACCACAAGGAAATTAAAAACCAAAAACAAAAAGCAAAAAATGTCAAAGCAAAGGCGAAGATAAAAAATAAGTGAGTGATTCTTTGTAGGGCGGAGGCTGTATGAGCGGATTATTTGGCGTAGTTTCAAAAACGAATTGCATTGAAGACCTTTTTTATGGAACCGACTATCTTTCCCATATGGGAACGGAGTTTGGAGGTATTGCCGCGATTAGTAATCCTGCCGCGCCGGACAGCCGTATCATTAGAAAAATCCACAGTATAAGCCAAGGACAATTTAAAAGTAAATTTTACAGCGATTATAGGGAAATGAAGGGACAGTGGGGCATAGGTGTTATAAGCGACAAAGACGAACAGCCGATATTTTTGAACACGAAGTTTGGTCCCATTGCTATATGCACAAGTGGTATTATAGAGAATCACGCCGAGCTTATTTCAAGACTGCTTAATGAAGGAGTCACATTCAGCGAGACATGCGAAGGGCACTCAAATTCTACCGAGATAGTAGGGAAACTTATCGCCCAGAGCGACTCTTTGGTAAACGGAATTAGAAACGCGTTCGCTAAAATCAAGGGAAGTTGTACTATGCTTGTCCTGACAAAAAACGGGATTTATGCCGCGCGCGACAGATATGGTTACGTTCCTTTAATGATTGGAAAAAGAGAAGATGATTGGGCCGTTACATCCGAAACCAATAGCTTTCCAAATTTGGGGTACGAAATAAAAAAATACCTTACTCCCGGAGAGGTTGTCCTCGTAAATGACGCGGGTATCGAATCGGTTTCTAGCGAGGATTCCGGAGCGTTTCAGATTTGCACATTTTTGTGGATTTATACCGGCTTTCCGGCGTCGAGCTATGAAGGTATGTCCTCCGAGATGGTTAGGGAAAGATGCGGAAGACTGCTAGCGAAAAGAGATAATGTTGAAGCCGATATGGCGAGCGGCGTGCCCGATTCCGGTAGTGCTCACGCTATAGGTTACGCCATGGAATCCGGAATACCTTATAGAAGGCCTCTTATAAAATATACTCCGGGCTATGGCAGGAGCTATACTCCTCCGTCGCAGGAAATAAGGGATAAGGTCGCTAAGATGAAACTTATTCCCGTGAGGGATATTATTAGCGGCAATCGTATAGTTTTGTGTGAAGATTCGATTGTGCGAGGAACACAGTTGAAAAATTTTACCGTACAAAAATTGTGGGACAACGGTGCTAAAGAAATTCATGTGAGGCCTGCTTGTCCGCCGCTTTTGTATCCATGTAGATTTTGCCTTTCAACTCGGTCGATCAATGAACTTGCCGCGAGGAAGGCGATAAAGGATATAGAGGGCCGGGACATTGAGGATGTCAGTGAATACATCGATTGGAGTACAGACAAATACAAAAAAATGGTGGAATGGATTAGGAAGGATTTAGGGATTTCTACCTTGCAATATCAGAGATTAGAGGATATGATTGAAGCAGTCGGGTTGCCAAAAGAAAAACTTTGTTTATACTGCTGGACGGGGGAATGTTCCGCAAAAGATAATGTTTTTGAAGAGGAAGTTAAGGTTGTGCAGGTGATATAGGGAGAGGTGGGACGTAGGACGTAAGATGTGGGACGTGGGACGTAAGGGTAATACGAAGAAGTATTATTTAACGAGGGACAAAGGAGTTTCCTGATGATATGTCGGGAGACTCCTTTTTTTTGTTGTGGCGAAAACAAATGTAGGAACCAGGGATTGCTCAAATTTGACGTGAGGTCTTGTGGTTTCAAAGAGGAGGTTGGTATGTCAAGCTATGTTGAGAGGGTGCTTGATGGAGTAAAAAAGAGAAATCCGGGGGAGCCGGAATTTCATCAAGCGGTAGAAGAGGTTTTAGAGTCTCTTAAACTTGTCATTAAGAGACATCCTGAATTTGAAGATGCCGGGCTTTTAGAGAGGATTGTAGAGCCTGAGCGTCAGATAATTTTCAGAGTACCTTGGCAGGATGACAAAGGCAAAGTGCATGTTAATAGGGGTTTTAGGATTCAGTTTAACTCCGCTCTTGGACCATACAAAGGCGGTATAAGATTTCATCCGTCTGTGTACATAGGAATCATTAAGTTCCTTGGTTTCGAGCAGATATTTAAAAATTCACTTACAGGTTTAATGATGGGTGGAGGAAAAGGCGGTACGGATTTTGATCCAAAAGGCAAATCGGATTCTGAAGTTATGAGATTTTGTCAGAGTTTTATGAGCGAATTATTCCGTCACATCGGCGCGGATACAGATGTGCCGGCCGGAGATATTGGAGTGGGCGGAAGGGAAATCGGCTATATGTTCGGACAGTGGAAGAAACTCACTACTCTTTTTAATGGAGTATTGACGGGTAAAGGCCTGACGTACGGCGGATCTTTAGCAAGGACAGAAGCCACCGGATATGGTTGCGTCTATTTCTGTGAAGAGATGCTGAAGGGAAAGAAAAAATCCTTCAACGGAAAGACAGTTGTTATATCAGGTTCAGGTAACGTGGCGATTTACGCGCATGAAAAGTCTACTCAATTGGGCGCGAAAGTTGTAGCTATGAGTGATTCAAACGGTTTTATTTATCACAAGAACGGTATTAACCTCGAAACAGTTAAGAGGTTGAAAGAGGTTGAGCGCAAAAGAATAAGTGAATATGTCAGCGAGCACAAGGACGCGAAATATACTGAGGGTTGTGACGGTATTTGGAATGTGGAGTGCGATATCGCTCTACCGTGCGCCACACAAAACGAACTCGACGAGAAAGCCGCGAAGAAACTTGTGAAGAACGGTTGTATAGCGGTCGCTGAGGGCGCGAATATGCCTTGTACACCGGAAGCAGTGAAAGTTTTTTTGGCGGGTAAAGTGCTTTACGGTCCCGGCAAAGCCGCAAACGCTGGCGGTGTGGCGACGTCTGGATTAGAAATGGCTCAGAATTCGCAGCGCATGTCTTGGACATTTGAAGAGGTAGATGAGAAACTGCACAACATCATGAAGAATATTTACACCAGCGCGAAAGAAGCAGCGGACGAATACGGAACGCCTGACAATTTTGTGAATGGCGCGAATATCGCGGGATTTATGAAAGTAGCTAAATCAATGATGGCGCATGGCATAGTGTAAGAAAGTGTTTTTTAAGAAGTGTTTGGGAATCCCTTCCGGTGTGAAAACCGGAGGGGATTTTTTTAAAGTAGAATTTGCTTATCATTCAGGCATGGTGATTAATTGTCGTCACAAATATTTTTTAAGGGGAAAATATAATTTATTATGCAATGCGTATATTCTTCTCCGATAGTGATTTAAATTAAGAAATATAAAAATCATATTTTCGTACATTTGGCATCATAGTTGCTTATAAAAATGGAACCTAATAGGCATGCGTGATAAATTTTATGAGCCATAAGAAGACTATCGGCCAGATGACGGAAGAGCTGGAAAAAAAAATTATTTCTTGGGATAAAGAAACAATGGAAAGTTTTGTACGATATGTAGTAGAATACTGGGCGCATTCTAACGGGGATAGGGAAATAGTATGCGAGAAGCGGCCTATAGCAGATTCACTGGTATAGTGGGGTAAAAATATTAAAATGAAATCTATCGAAGATAATCAGGTAAAGTTGGCGCTTGAAGACGGGATGGTTTTTTCAGGCAGGCGTTTTGGGGCCGAAGGCGAAATGGACGGGGAGGTGATTTTTAATACCGGTATGTCAGGTTATCAGGAGGTATTAAGCGATCCGTCATACAAGGGACAGATAGTTGCCATGACATATCCGTTGATAGGTAACTATGGAGTTTCTCCCGAAGATGATGAGTCAAGGGGGTTATTTCTGACGGGATTTGTTGTTAGGGAGAGAAGTAAAATTTCCAGTAATTGGCGTGCCGAAAACGAGCTGGATAGCTATCTTAGAGAAAATAATGTGGTTGGTATTGAAGGTATTGATACAAGGCTTCTTACAAGTCATATTAGGCGATCGGGGGCATTAAAGGCTGTGATTTCTACTAAGGATATGAACGATCAAAGCCTAATTGAAAAAGCCAAGAATTCGCCGGGATTAGTAGGAAGAGATTTGGTGAAGGAAGTAACGTGTTCCCAAGCTTACGAATGGTGGCAAGGGACAGAAGGCGGAAACCAGAGGTCAGAGGACAGTAAGAAAAAAACAAAGAAACACGTAGTCGTTTTAGACTGTGGTGTAAAATACAACATATTGCGCGAACTTGTAAATTATGGGTGTAAAGTTACCGTTATGCCAGCGTCAGCAAAAAGCGAGGAAGTACTGGCGTTAACGCCCGACGGGTTGTTGTTGTCAAACGGCCCCGGAGATCCGGAAGGCGTTCCTTATGTGGCCGAGACGGTGCGTCAATTAATCGGTAAAATCCCTATATTTGGAATATGCCTAGGGCATCAGATGCTAGGGCTTGCCTTCGGCGGTAAAACATATAAATTGAAGTTCGGCCATCACGGATGTAATCATCCAGTGAAAGACGTCAGGACCGGAAAAATCGCGATTACGGTACAAAATCACGGCTTCTGTGTTAAGATGAAAGAGTCAAAAGGGAAATATTATGTGGACGGGAATAAGGATGTGGAAGTGACACATATAAATTTAAACGACGGAACATGCGAAGGTTTGCGGCATAAAGAACTGCCTGTTTTTTCAGTACAATTTCATCCAGAGGCCGCGCCCGGCCCGCATGACGCGAAATATTTGTTTAATGAGTTTATGGAAATAATGAAGTCCAGAAAAGGTTATGCCAAAACGAAAAGATCTTAAAAAAATATTAATTATCGGTTCCGGCCCGATAGTGATTGGGCAGGCGTGCGAGTTTGATTACTCCGGTACTCAAGCCTGCAAAGTACTCAGAGATGAAGGATATAAGGTTATTCTTCTAAATAGTAATCCGGCTACCATCATGACTGACCCTTTAGTTGCCGACAGAGTTTATATAGAACCAATTACTCCGGAAATCGTAGAAAAAATTATTGAGAGGGAAAGGCCTGACGCGTTACTCCCTACGATTGGCGGGCAGACCGCGTTGAATGTAAGTGTTCAAGTTGCCGATAGGGGTATCTTGAAAAAATATGGTGTCGAAGTGATTGGCGCGAAACCGGATGCAATAAAAAAGGCCGAGGATAGAGAGCTGTTTAAAAAAGCGATGCAAAAAATTGGGCTTGACCTTCCAAAAAGCGGGAGGGCATATTCCATTGAAGAGGCGATGAAGGTCGCACAAAAAATAGGATTTCCCCTTATTGTTAGGTCGAGTTTTACCCTCGGAGGCGCGGGCGGCGGGATAGCGTATAATATAGAAGAATTTAAAGGAATCGCAAAGCGCGGGCTTGAACAAAGCATGATATCTGAAATCCTTATTGAGGAAAGTGTCATAGGATGGAAGGAGTTTGAACTCGAGGTTATGCGCGATTTAAAAGATAATGTCGTTATAATTTGCTCTATAGAAAATTTTGATCCGATGGGCGTTCATACCGGTGATAGTATTACAGTGGCTCCGCAACAGACGTTGACGGATGTTGAGTATCAAAAGATGAGAGACAGTGCGATTGCGTGTATCCGTGAAATCGGAGTTGAGACAGGGGGTTCAAATATACAATTTGCCGTTGACCCTAAGACAGGAAGACAAGTCGTGATAGAAATGAATCCGCGTGTTAGCAGGAGTTCGGCGCTTGCGTCTAAAGCTACAGGGTTCCCTATAGCAAAGATTGCAGCAAAGCTCGCTGTTGGATATACACTTGATGAGATTCCCAATGATATTACAAGAAATACTCCCGCGTGTTTTGAACCAACGATAGATTATTGTGTCGTTAAGATACCCAGATTTACTTTTGAGAAATTTGCCGGTGCGGATCCGACTCTTACGATTTCAATGAAATCCGTCGGCGAAGCAATGGCTATCGGCAGGACATTTAAGGAGGCTCTGCAAAAGGGACTGCGCTCTCTTGAAGTTGGGTTAAGAGGCCTAGATGATCTTAAGACGAAACCAAGTCCGGAAGAATTGCAAACAAAATTAATCAAACCTAACGCCGACAGGATGATTTATATAAAGCACGCCTTAAAGAGCGGAATGGATATTGATGCTGTGTATGCGCTAACAAAAGTCGACAAATGGTTTTTGCATAACATTCAAGAAATTATTGATTTTGAAGGCGAAATAAAAGGGAAAGATCTGACACCGGAATTGTATGTTGAGGCAAAGAAATACGGTTTTAGCGATAAACAGCTGGCTGGGCTTTTAAGTGTTGACGAGATTGATATTTATAAGTTCAAAAAAGAGCGTGGACTTGTTCCGAATTACAAACTTGTAGATACATGCGGGGCGGAATTCGAGGCATACACGCCGTACTATTATTCCACTTATGATGGGGTGTAGGTAGCCGGTCCTCTTTAAGGACTCCAAAAAAGACAGTAGTGAGAAATAGAAAGGCTTACAAAAATGGGGGCGTTTTTTAATAAGAAACGCCCCCATTATTTTATTGACAGGAAAGCATGGATGTGTGATTAATATATAGGGGGATTGGACAGGGGTGTGCTATCCAATATGAGAATGAAGCAACATAGCGCGGTCATACTGTCAGCAATGCTTTCAATTTCTTTTTCTGCCGGTTTTTTGACTTATCAAAAAAACTGCCAATTGGATTACTCCGCCATTAATCATAACACCTTATCCGTGGTGTCGACTTTTCAAAATCATGTTTTGGAATGGGATGCAAAGAGAGAATTTATTGTTGAAAAGGTCCTTGAATATATTGCTGGTGACCGCTTGGCAGGTTTGGAAGACTTGCGTAAAAAATATTTGAGTTACGGACAACCGTGCTTTTCGCGATTAACATTACTTAATGTAAAGATTACTCAAAGCGGCAACGAAATTGTTTTAACAGACAGAAATTCAAAGATAACATTTTACGAAATTCCGCATGGACAGAAAACGCTTCCAAAAAATGTTTATAGAATTCCTGATACAAATATTGGGATTGCCGTTGTTCCAACAGGAAGGAGGTTGTTAAAAGATTTATTGAAAGGAAGTAAGAATGTTAATAAGAGTATTGCTGACGGGTCTATTTCGAAAATTGTTCCGGAATGGGATGAATGGGTAAAATTATACGATAGCGAAAATTATGAAAGGTATAACGCCATAAGCTCAAAGCGTCATATACAGTTGATCTTTGAAAGGTTAGAAAGTGAAAAAGGGTACTTCAAAAAACTTGCCGAAAAAAAGGGATTTAGTAAAGAACAGATGGATAGAATTAGGCGCGTTTTATTCCTGCATGATTTTGGTGAAATGCTTGTTCTGAGAGAAGATCCGTCTTATTCGCATGCTTCGTATTTAAGACATCCGGAAAAGTCCGTCGAAATCGCGAGAGAAATCTTATTGCGTCTCGGGTATGCGGAAGAGGAAATCGAGCTGGATTTGTTATTAATAAGATACCACTCCACGCTCGTTTATTATGCCCAGTATGGAGAATCTGTATTAGATCCTGATCCATTTTTGTTTATAGAAGCGATTGGGAGTTCGGAGAATTTAGGTATCTTAGCGTTTATTCAGCTTGTTGACGCCGCAAGCGTAAGGGAGAGATTTGAAAATAGTTTGAGTATGGGTCTTGAAGAAAGAGTTCATGAGATAACAAAAATGATGACAGGCATCATAGAAAATCATGATGTTAGTAAGGAAGGCCAGTTGAAAGATAAATTGCGGGGCTATTTGAGGGATATAAAGCGGCAAAATAGTATGATCCAAGAAGCTTTTGCCGGATTAAAAGAAAATATGCGGAAAAGAGGCATCGTTTTTAATGATGAATTACTTGATGAAGCTTTTCGTGTGATGCATAAGTCGCATTTAGGATCTATGAGGAAAGACGAAATTACTCCATATGTAATCCATTGCATTGATACCGCAAGGATACTTGTAGAAGAATTTGGGGAGAAGGATGTTGATTGCATAATTGCGGCATTGCTCCATGATGTCCTAGAAGATACGCGTACTACTGAGGAAGCGTTAGAGGTAATATTCGGAAAGGATGTAGCTGAGGCAGTAGTTCTTTTATCTAAGCCGACGATGAATGGCAAATACAAAACTACAGGCGACAGGGATAAGGTGTACCTGCGCCGTCTTATTTATGGGACCAGCAGGATTAGAGAAAGGCATGTTTTAACGATGGCACAAAAGATTAAAATTGCGGATAGAGTCAACAATCTGCGGACACTTAAAGCCGGAGAAGAAGATTTCCAGAAGAAGATTATTGATGGAACCTATGAAATATTTATTCCGCATTTTGTTCTTGGGACTGAAGTCTCGGCGGAGATTAAGAAAGTACTTATTAAGGAATTAGTGGAGAACGGAAAGGCGCTAGGTTTGTTGAATGATAGAATGATGATGATGTTGAGAACGCTTTATGAGAGTATTACTGATTCTGATATTCCTGAAATACCGCAGTCAGGGACGCAAACCGAGGCTATTAGTTTTGTAGACGGGATTACCACCCTAGGTGTTCGTATTGGATACAGGCAACCGCTTGTCCTTGCGCTTGAGGGTATGGGCGGTTCTGGGAAAACTGTATTTGCCGGCCGGCTTAAGAGAGATCTCGAGAGAAAAGGGAAAAGGGTGGTGGTTTTTGACGTAAGCGACTATTTGCGTTCGAGAGAGGAGCGAAGAAAATTACTTGAAGGGTCTCTGGTGAAAAGTGAAATTATTCATAATAAGAGGGAGTTGATATACGATTTTGAGAGATTTAAATCGGAGGTCTTGGATGTGATCGCGGCATTTAAAAACTCTGCCGAAGAGAGGGTTGTGGTGACTAGGGGTAATCTTTATAATAGGGCGACGGGCAAATTGGATCTATGTGCGGAGCCGGAAATTATTGATAGGGACACCGTAGTAATAATAGAAGGCATGCATGTCCTTAAAGAAACATTTAAAAGTTATTATGACGCTACTTTCTATTTAAGCAGTCCTACGGAAGAATGTCTGCAGAATGTTTTGAAAAGGGAAGCTGAAAAAGAAGAATGGGAGAAGCAGTCGCCGGCTGATATTGAAGCACGTTTTAAATATTTTGATGTGCCGTCATATAGGAGATATTTGGGCGAATATGGATTGGTGTGTCAATTCGTGATATCTAAAAACGCGCAAGGTGAATATGTTTTGCGCCAAAATGCGTTGAGCGGATATTTTCTAAAAAGGCCTGTCTGCGTGAATTTAGACAAAAGAAAGTGCGGAGCCGCGGCTATGGCTGTTTAATTTCATGGCTGTTAAATTTCGTTGAGAAATTTCTTGCCTTCTGGTATATTCATGCCTTTAATTGTGTTGTTGTATTAACTGTAAACTGTTCGCTGTAAACTAACCGGGCGTAGCGAGGTTCATATGAATTGGGTTGGAATACTTGATTTTGGATCGCAGTATACGCATTTAATCGCGAGAAGAATAAGGGAGATGGGAGTTTATTCTGAAATCCTGCCGTTTAATATCGCCGCGGAAGAATTAATAAGGCGTAACGTTTCCGCCATAATTCTTTCCGGAGGACCCGCGAGTGTTACCGAGAAAAATAGCCCGTCATGTGATGAAAAAATATTTGAAATTGGATTGCCTGTTTTGGGTATTTGTTACGGTCAGCAGTTGATGGCAAGGCTTCTTGGAGGCAAGGTCCTTCCCGCGAAAGAAAGAGAATACGGCAGAGCGGAGTTGCGCATCCTGGATAAAAAGGATTTCTTCAAGGGGCTTGCTTCTAAAGAAATTGTTTGGATGAGTCACGGAGATAGGGTAGCAAAATTGCCCAAAAATTTTGAAGTAATCGCGAAGACTGAAAATTCTCCTTTTGCGGCGGTGGCAAACACTGAGCGGAATATATTCGGCGTGCAGTTTCATCCGGAGGTTGTTCATACTGAGAACGGTAAAAAACTACTAAAGAATTTTGTGATTGATATAGCCGGGTGCAGGCGTTCCTGGAATATGCATTCTTTTGTTGAAAAATCCGTCGTGGAACTGAGGGAGAAAATAGGCGGTGAAAAGGTAATATGCGCTCTTAGCGGCGGAGTGGATTCTTCGGTAATGGTGATGCTAATTAGTAAGGCGATCGGGAGGAACTTGACGGCTATATTTATTGACAATGGAGTGCTTAGGAAAAAAGAGCGCGAACAGGTAAAGAAAAGATTCTCCGCCTACAAAATAAATCTTAAAGTTATAGACGCCAGCAAAGAATTTTTGTCAGCGCTGAAAGGTGTTGAAGATCCTGAAAGAAAACGGAAGATTATCGGCGAAAAGTTTATAAGGGTGTTTGAGCGTGAAGCGAAAAAGATCGGGAAGGTAATGTATCTTGCGCAGGGGACTTTGTATCCGGATGTCATTGAAAGTATATCTCCACTCGGTGGTCCGTCCGCTACGATAAAAACACACCACAATGTAGGCGGGTTACCTAAAAAGATGGATTTTAAACTTATTGAGCCTCTGAGGGATTTATTTAAGGATGAAGTAAGGCTTTTGGGCAAAGAGCTTGGAATGCCTGACGATATTATAAATAGACAACCGTTCCCGGGTCCGGGGCTCGCGATAAGAGTTTTGGGCGAAGTTACGAAACCGCGGCTAAATATTTTAAGAGAAGCTGATTGGATATTGCTTGATGAAATAAAAGGGAAGGGCCTTTATAATAAACTTTGGCAGAGCTTCTGCGTGCTTTTGCCGGTAAAGAGCGTGGGAGTAATGGGCGACTCTAGGACCTATGAAAATGTGATTGCCGTGAGGGCTGTCACAAGTACTGACGCCATGACTGCGAATTGGGCAAAACTTCCGTACGACCTTCTGGAAAGAGTTTCCTCAAGAATTATTAATGAAGTTAAGGGCGTGAACCGCGTGGTGTACGACATTTCTAACAAACCGCCGAGTACGATAGAGTGGGAATGATTTCTATTTTAGGAAGTTCTTTTCGTCTAAAAGTGAATCTATAACATCATAGAGTTTTTTAGTGTTTTTTAATGCTATATCCAAAGTGGCACGGCACTTATCACAATCCTTTCCGCACAGGCCGTCGGTTACTTGGCTGACCGCTTCATGGATGACGATAATTTTACTTCTGAGCTCGTGTCTTATGAATGAAAGATGCTCGTCAAGTGGCGAAAGATTTTCGTTTTTATTCAAAATGTCTCTCCCTTGTCTTTTATGTTGTTAATGTTTTAAAATCCGTATTTCTTTCAAATTATTTTCACACGCCATTATCAGTATTTCGGGAGTAAAGTCTTCTCCAAACTTTATTTTGCTGTTTTTTGGTGTGTTTTTTATTGTTTTTATAGTGTTGTTAAACTCTCGTTCAGCTTTGTGAAATTCCTTTTGTGTTAGATAGATATTTCCCAAATTATAATAAGCCAAAGCTACCGAGTGGTCTAAATATGCGACTTTTTTAAATTGCTCTTCCGCTTCTTTTAACGCACCGGTCTTGTATGAAATTACACCCAAGAGGTAATAGGCCTCTATGTGCAAATTATCAAGCTTTATTGTCGTTCTCAACTCGTTCGCAGCACCTTCATAGCTTTCCTGATTTGCTAAAAGTATTGATCTCCCGAAATGTGCAGGAACATAGCTGTTGTTCAATTCTATAATCTTATCAAATATAAGCATAGCCTCTCTATACTTTTTTTTATTCGAAAATCTTAAAGCCGCGGCAGTCATGTGGTCTAACCGTTTATTTTCAGCGGTGGGTTTTGTCTTTTTCGTAAGCCCTTCAGAGGCATCGGAGATAGTCTTTGCTTCAATATTGGCGCGAGCTGTAATTTCTTCCAGACCTATTTCCGGCAGGGCAACTATGGGATGAATAGTTATTTCTTCTTTTATGAATTTTGTTTTTTTGTATATAAAAGTCTGCGGGAATTCTATGGGCCTAAATTTATTTGTTATCTGCCAAAGACTTTCAGAATGGCCTATAAATAAATATCCGTTATCGGAGGCGCAGTCGTAAAAATCATCAATGACTCTTTTCGTAGTAGTAAGGTCAAAATATATTGTCACGTTTCTACAGAATATTATGTCTAAATCTCTCATTGTATCCAATGAATAGGGGTCTTTAGCTAGATTGTGATATTCAAAATTAACAAGTGCTTTTACTTCGTTATTCAAAATGTATTTAGTGCCAGATTTTAGGAAATATTTGTCCGCATATTCCGTAGGCATATACTCAATATTCCTACTACTATAGACGGCTTCCTTTGCTGAGGATAAGGCGCTGCTATTTATGTCTGTTCCAAGTATTGATATATTCCAATCGGAGTAGTATGGCAGCGTTTCCAAGATAGCAATTGCTATTGAATAGGGTTCGTCGCCTCTGGAACATCCGGCGGACCAGATGCGAATAGATTTGTCCTGAGTGTGCATTTTGCTTTCAATTATTTCAGGGAGTACGTATTTTATCAATGCCTCAAACTGTGGCCTATTTCTAAAAAAAAATGTTTCGCCGATTGTTACAGAATCTATAAGTTTGCGCGCCTCTAGCCGCCCTTCAGGATGAAACGCTAAAAAATTGTAATATTCTTTATAAGTATCGTATCCGCGTTTTTGTAGGCGTTCAAAAAGCGAGAACTGTAAGGCGTCAGCTCTGTCTTTATCAAAGAAAATGCCGCTTTCTTTCGATATAAAATTTTGGAAAAGTCCGAATTCGTTTTCTGTGAGGCGCGGAATTGAACGCATGATGATAAATCCCAATTTCCAAATCCCAAATCTTAAAAAGTTCTGCTACTTTATTTGGGACATTTTTTGCGTTTCTTCTTCAGATAATATTTTTTCCAAATCCAAAATAACTATTACTCTTTCTCCAATGCGCGCTATCCCTTTAATATATCCCTCAACGGTTTGTATAGAAACGATCTTTGGGGTGGGATTTATGTGGATCTCGGGAAGAGTAAGAACTTCGCTTACGCTGTCGACGATAAGCCCGGCAATAAAATCTTTTATTTTGCAGATAATTACGCGTTTATTTGCGTTTTCTTCCAAAACAGACAGTTTGAATTTTTTACGAAGGTCTATCACGGCGATTATATGACCGCGAAGATTAATAACCCCTTCAATGAAATCCGGTGCCTTCGGAAGCGGATGTATTTCTTTTTGGGGTAATACTTCTCTCACCCACTCGATATTTATGCCGAGCTCTTCTTTTTGCAGGCTGAAAACAAGTAGCTGACTTTCTTCGACTGCTGCGGTCTTCGCCGGTTTTAATTTCATAGATTTACCTCTTTAGAGATTCCACGATTTCTTCGGCTATTTTTTCCAGAGGAAGTACTGTTTTGGCCGCATTCATTTCTATGGCCGCCTTTGGCATTCCGAAAACGACACAGCTTTTTTCATCCTGTGCTATAGTAACGCCACCCAGTCTTTTTATAGCGC
>Ga0233425_10004738_pt1 | contig 22390 bp, 23 predicted proteins | sample Watercolumn_Towu_2_FD_181712 | JGI IMG/M metagenome (GOLD analysis project Ga0233425, IMG submission 181712) | Freshwater microbial communities from Lake Towuti, South Sulawesi, Indonesia - Watercolumn_Towuti2014_140_MG | ecosystem: Environmental > Aquatic > Freshwater > Lake | place... | reverse complement strand
TCCGGCAGCAAGGGCCTTTGTCCCCGGTGATACGCCTTCCTTGCCGGGGAATACCTCAGTAAATATCGAGGGAGGAGTTATATATTTCGGCCGTGCAGGCGAATGCAGAGGCAGCGTAAAGCCCACGCCTTTTTCTGTGCATCCGAAGCACGGATGTCCTGTACCTACAGGCCATGCGCCTGAACCGACATCGTTAAAGAGCTGGACAGGACAGTTGGCAAAGGTCTCAGGCCCCTTGCATCCGAGCTTATAAAGGCAGTAACCCTTCTTGTGTCCTTCGTCTCCGAACTGAAGTGCAAACCGTCCTGCATCGAAATGAGGCCGCCTTTCGCAGTTCTCATGTATAAGTCTTCCGTAGGCAAACTTTGGTCTTGCCTGGTCATCGAGCTCGGGAAGCTTCTTGAAGGTCAGATAATACAGGACTGTCGAGAGGAAATTATATGGATTAGGCGGGCAGCCAGGTATATTTACGACCGGTGTCTTGATACCTTTGTCCTTGAGCACCTGATGGGCCGGTGTGGCGCCAGTAGGGTTCGGGTCTGCAGACGGAACTCCGCCCCAGGATGAGCATGAACCCATCGCAATTACTGCAGCAGCTGAAGAGGCCATATCAACAAGCAGTGACAGGGCTGTCTTGCCGCCTATCTTGCAGTATATTCCGTTGTCCTTTACCGGTATTGAACCGTCAACAACGAGGATATATTTGCCTTTATATTCCTTCATTGCCTTTTCCCGCCATTCTTCTGCCTGTTTGCCAGAGCCGACAAGAAGGGTTTCATGATATTCAAGGGAGATCAGTTCGAGGATGAGCTTTTCGAGCGTAGGGTGGTTTGTTCTCAGCAATGTCTCTGTGCATCCGGTGCACTCCTGAGCAGAGAGCCAGAGCACAGGAGGCCTCTTCTGTGTCATGACAGCTTCAGCGATCTCTGCCCCCATGCCGGACGGCAGTCCCATACCAACCGCCATAGTTCCGCAGAACTTCAGAAAATCCCTGCGAGAAAAACCGAAGAAAGTCTTCTCTTCCAAGTTCTCATCCTGAATCTCTTTCATTGCGTCTCCTCCTGTGATATCAATTGGAACAGTCAAGGTTTTATCGGGATCGATTAATTTATTTTATGGATTTATATTTATTTCATAAATTATAAACTCACAAAAAAAATAAATGCAATAGCTATTTTTTAAGCACTGCAGGACGGCAATAACAAGGTTTTCTGACCTGTTATGAGGTATATTATTTAAACACTTCACAGGAGGACAAAAATGGGAAAAGCTGTCGTAAAGTATTCGGGCGGCATGCAGTTCATAGGCTCTGCAGACTCAGGACATGCAGTGGTGATGGATGCAGGTCCAGACTCAGGAGGTGAGAATACAGGATCACGGCCAATGGAACTGCTTCTGATGGGAATCGGCGGATGCTCAGGAATGGATATAATCTCAATTCTCAAGAAGAAGAAACAGGATATCACAGGCCTCGAAGCACATGTTAACGGAACAATGGCAGAAGACTACCCGCATAAATATACGGAAATATCCATCGTATACATTGTCAAGGGAAGGAACATATCAGAGGATGCAGTAAAGCGTGCAGTAAACCTCTCAATGGACAAATACTGTTCAGTAAAGGCAACACTTGAAGGGGTTGCAAAGATCAGCTTTTCTTACAAAATAGTCGGGGACTGACTGAGTAAGCAGCAACACATCAACAGGAAGGGGCATTGCCGAAACAATGCCCCTTTTATTTTGTACTAATGGCGCGCCCTGAGGGATTCGAACCCCCGGCCTGCAGATTCGTAGTCTGACGCTCTATCCAGCTGAGCTAAGGGCGCAGTCTTTTCTGTGGATATCGCCTACTTCTTTACGCCTTCCTTCAGCATTATTGCATACTTGGGATGCTCAAAAGGATGTATTGCAGGGAACTTGGAGTAGAACCAGCTGTTGAATATCTCCTTGTCTCCGTCAGATATCTTCATCTTTACTGCAGGGTTGTTAGGCTCGTTGGTTGATGAGGTTATAGAGAGACCGTCCATCCTGAAGTCAGGGAGGAAATCGCCAACGCTGAGCTTAAGTTTGGAGCTGGGCACCGTGAAGTCGCTGTTAAGGTTCACTGTATACTCATTCTTCTTCTTGCTCTCCTTGTCCTCAACAACAATAACAACTGCCTTCCACTTGCCCTTTACTGCATCAGGGACGCTGACCGTCAGCTGCCCTTTCGGCATCATGACCTGAGGCTGTCCGCCGGTATTAGGATGTCCGGGCGGCAACTGCTGCTGTCCTGCAGGCCCCTGCGGCTTGTCCTCCTTCTTCTTGCAGGCTCCGAAAGTCAAAACAAGAGATACACAACATACTGCTACCAGTAACTGCTTCTTCATACCAAAGACCTCCTTAAAAAAATATTATGCTATTTTCAGCATATTAGATGGCGGAGAGGCAGGGATTCGAACCCTGGGTGGGTTTTTACACCCACAACCGCTTAGCAGGCGGCTGCCTTCGACCGACTCGGCCACCTCTCCGAACAGAATATTTTACCAGCATGATTTAGAGTTTGTAAATAAAAAGCTGCTTCCTGTCAGGCTACCATTCAGCATAGCCGTCAGCCGCAGACCTTACGACCCCGCTGACAGGATCGTAGGAAAAAGGCAGGCCGAAAGGGTCCAGCAGGTTCATCTTCTCATCAATTGCCTGATGTTCAAGATATGTATTATTGAAAAGCCGCTGGGCAGAATCCGCATAAGGCATCATCACCCTTGTCTGCACCATCTCATAAAGCGAGGCCGGGTATCTGCCCTTTGTGATCCTGAAAAGAACAATGGCCTGCCGGATATTGTTCAGTTCCGATTTAAGCGCAGTCCTTCTGGCCTCGAGCGCAGTCCTCTCATATCTGTTGAACACCACTACAGCAAGTACGGCGATAATGGTAACGACTATCAGCGTCTCTACGATACTGTAGCCGTGCGCTGTCGATAATGAACTACTTCTTCTGTCTTGACCTGTAGTCTTCAATAGCCTTTTTCAGTGCGTCAGCGCCAAGATTTGAACAGTGCATCTTCTGGGGCGGCAGACCGCCCAGTTCGTTCGCAACAGCCTCCTTCGAGATTGCAAGAGCCTCGTCAAGCGTCATGCCCTTCACCATCTCTGTCACCATGCTGCTGACAGCAATTGCGGCCCCGCATCCGAATGTCTTGAACTTTGCATCCACTATGCGGTCATCCTTTACCTTTATGAAGATCTTCATTGCATCGCCGCATGTGGGATTGCCTTCCTGTCCTACGCCGTCGGCATCCTCGATCTCACCCACATTTCTGGGGTTTGTGAAATGATCCATCACTTTTTCACTGTACATGTTCCACCTTCCTGGTTATCTCCCCATCCCTGGGAAAAGGGAGAGATTTCTCTGAGCCTTTTGATCACTGCCGGAAACTCTGATACAAGATAATCCATATCTTCTGTCGTATTGCCCATGCCGAGACTGAAAACTATTGATCCCTGAGCAAGGCCTGTAGGTATCCCCATCGAAAGGAGCACAGGCGAGGACTTGAGCGCCTTTGACGAGCATGCAGAACCGCTTGCAGAGAAGATGCCCTTGGCTGCAAGAAGAAGCAGCATTGCCTCACCCTCGATATATTCGACACAGAAGCTTGCATGGCCCGGGAGCCTGTTGTTCCTGTCTCCTGTGAGATAAACCCTTTCCACACCTGCCATCGTATCGATCAGCCTGTCACGCATCGGTCTCAGATATTCCATCCTGCTGCCGAGTTCATCTTTTGCAAGCAATGCAGCCTTGCCCATGCCGACTATCGCAGGAACATTCTCAGTTCCTGCCCTCCTGCCGGATTCCTGTATGCCTCCGTAAATAAGGGGGACTATTCGCGTGCCCTGCTTCACATAAAGCGCACCTGCTCCCTTTGGGCCGTAGAACTGATGTGCTGCCATGGAAAGCAGGTCAACACCGAGATCAAGGACATCAACAGGTATGTTGCCGGTGGTAGCGACAGCGTCAGTATGGACCGAAATATTATGCTCTTTGGCGACCTTGACAATCTCCTTCAGCGGCTCTATAGTACCGACCTCACTGCTCGCATGGATCACCGATATAAGAGTGGTCTCCTTTGTGATCATCTTCTTGACAGTATCAGGGTCCACATATCCCTGTCTGTCAACAGGCAGATAGGTGACAGTAAAACCGCTCTTTTCGAGGAACCGTGCAGAATTCAGGATTGAATGATGCTCCATCCTCGATACAAGAATATGTTTTCCTTCATTCTGTCTCGCAAGGGCTATGCCCCTCAGTGCGAAATTGTTGGCCTCGGCGCCGTTTGCAGTGAATATGATCTCTGCAGGTTTTGCATTTACAAGGCCGGCAACCTGTTCCCTGGCTGTTTCGACCGCATTCTTTGCCTTCATCCCGTATTCATAGACGCTAAGAGGGTTCCCGAACTCTTCTCTGAAATATGGCATCATTGCATCAAGCACATCGGGATGCAGCGGATTTGTGGCAACATGGTCAAAATAACATTTTTTCATGGTCACCTCGAACCTTTTTTGATATAGAATTTAAAAAAATCAGGGGTCTCATCAATGCCCAGAAACTCATTGCCGGTCTTTGCGCACCAGTCAGGAATGTCTTCAAGGGCACCGTCATAGTCGGTCATTATCTCAAGTATCTGCCCCGGTGCGAGCTCCTTCATCTGCTCTTCAAGCTTCATCAGATGCATGGGGCACATCATATATACGATATCCGTGGTTACATCAGGCTTAACATCAGATACGAACTTCATGCTGTCCTGCATGCAGATTCATGGACCTTCTGCCGCCCTTTCTTTTCCTTGCCGCCAATATTCAGAAGCTGGTCGCCTTTCAGCAGATCATTGAGCGTCATTCTGTCCAGAAACTGCTCGATGTTCTCGCCAAGCGACTTCCAGAGAAGATGGGTCACGCAGCTGTCAACCCTTATGCAGCCTTCGCTCGGGTCGAGACAGGAGGTTATCGCAACAGGGCCTTCAAGCTCCTTCAGGATCTGTCCTATGCTGATCTTTTCAGGGTCGCGTGCAAGCAGATAACCGCCGCCCGGCCCCTTCACGCTCTGGATGATTCCTGCCCTGCGCAATGTGTTCAGGATCTGTTCGAGATATGCGACAGATACATTCTGCCTTTCGGATATCTCCCTGATTGTCACCGGCCTTACAGGATGGGCCTTTGCTATCTCATACATAGCGCGGACCCCGTACTGGCCTTTTGTAGAAAGCCTAAGCATGATTTAAGCTATAAAAAGTTTAGTATTTCTGTCAAGTATTATTCTGTCAGACAGTTTCATTGAATAAGGCAAAGCTCAAGGGCATCACCAACAGAGATGGAAGCCTCATTTGCAGCACTGCTCATATAGACAAAAATCTCGAGGCGATCAGAGCTGTTAATGAGGCAGTGAAGACCATTATTTTCCGCAGAGCTGTAGCAGTCTGCAAACATGATTTCTCTCCCGTTTATAGCTGCCTTAAGCGATGAAATGTTCAGGTTTTCAGTAAGAGCATATATGTCAGCCTCTGATATGTTAGTTATGCAGTTGCCGAACTTGTCAATAGAAATTATCTCTCCGGTCAGTGACAAACACTTATTTTTCACGATCGGGAGATCAAGGACCTTGTAGTCACTTATGACTGCCCCAAAACTTTCAGAAGCCTCTCCTTTTGCAAGCCAGGCTGCAACAGGCGCAAAAAGGTCCCTGCCCTGAAAGGTGCTGCTTGTCTTTTTAAGAAGATATCTGTCCGAAGTTATATGGAAGACCCTAAGTGAGGACTTTTCCTGCTTATATACCAGAGAAAATATCCCGTTATCAGGGCCTACAAACATATACCTGTCCGTTACAGCAAGGATCGGCCTCCGGTCAGAACCTACGCCGGGATCAACAACAGCAACATGCACAGTCCCTTCAGGAAAATATCTGTAATTCGTGCCTAACGCATATGCTGCCCCGGCAATATCATGCGATCTTATGCCATGTGTGATATCTATGACACTGGCTTCAGGACATATACCTGCCATGACGCCCTTCATTACACCAACAAACGGGTCAGCATATCCGAAATCTGTAGTGAGGGTGATGACCGGTCTAAGCAGCATGGGCAGCGCCGATAATATCGCTGACCCTGCCGATATTGCGGCCCAGAAGGTAGGAGGCTATTCCGTCAATTATCTCAATTGTTGCGGAGGGATTGATAAAATTTGCAGTACCAACAGCAACTGCAGAGGCACCTGAAAGCATGAACTCAACTGCATCATCTCCGCTCATTATGCCACCCATACCGATAACAGGCACCTTAACAGACCTGAACAGTTCATATACCATCTTTACTGCCACGGGCTTTATGGCAGGGCCTGACAGGCCTCCAACCTTGTTTGCAAGTATTGGTCTTTGGGTATTGATATCTATAGCCATTCCGGTAAGGGTGTTAATTGCGGACAGTGCGTCAGCGCCTGCGTCCACAGCAGACCTGGCTATTACTGAGATGTCTGTAACATTAGGAGAGAGTTTCACGATAAGCGGCAGACTGGTTGATTTTCTGACGGAGCTGACCACATTGAAAGTCACGGAAGGGTCTGTACCAAAGACAGCCCATCCTGCCTGCTTGTTCGGGCAGGATATGTTCATCTCAAGGGCATGGACTCCGTCCACAGAACTTAACTTTTCAGCAGCCTCCACATACTCGTCAACTGAATCGCCGAAAAAGTTCACTATCACCTTTGTGTCGTATGTCCTGAGAAAGGGCATCTTTTCCTTAATGAACCTTTCGATGCCGATATTCTGAAGCCCGATCGAATTGAGCATTCCTGATGCTGTTTCTACAATTCTGGGGGGAGGATTACCCTCTTTAGGCTTTACGGAAAGACCCTTCACAACAACAGCCCCGAGCCTGTCGAGGTCCATAAACTCTGCATATTCCTCGCCATATCCGAATGTTCCGGAGGCTGTCATCACAGGATTCCTGAGCTCAAGGCCTGCAATACTTACCGAAAGGTCCATGCTCACCAGATTATCTCCGTTGCGCTGAATACGGGCCCTTCCTTGCAGACCCTTTTATATCCGTCGCGTGTATTCACAACACATCCGAGACATGCTCCTATTCCGCATGCCATATGCTCCTCCATCGAGACATATGTCCTGATCCTGTATCTGAATGCAAGGTCTGATATTGCCCTGAGCAGCGGATGCGGACCGCATGCGTATATGCAGAGGTCCTGATGGAGCATGGGGTTTGAAGCGAGATAATTTTCGAGCGCAGCAGCTGCATTGCCCTTTGAACCGGCTGACCCGTCATCTGTGCTGATCACAAGCTCCTTTGCATATGTCCGCATCTCTTCAGCCATCATAAGGTCATCTTTTGTACGGGCACCATAAAATACGACTGCCCTGCCTGCAATGTTTTCGACAAGAGAGAATACTGAGGCAACTCCGATGCCGCCTGCCACTATCAAAGGGATCTTCAGTGAGGACTGAACCGGATAAAAATTGCCAAGTGGACCGAGCATGCCGATTGAGGCGCCCTCTTTCATATCTGCAAGTAAAGATGTGCCTTTTCCCCTGATCCTGTAGAGGAACTGGATACTGCCATCAACCATTCTGAAGAGACTGAGCGGCCGCTTAAGCAGAGGATCCGTGCCCCTGCCCGCCTGTAGCATATAGAACTGTCCGGGCTGCGGAACAGGCATCTCATCCGGGGCTGAGAGTATTATTAAATTATGGGACTTATGTACCGGCCTGTTTTCCAGTACGACTGAACTGAAGGATCTACTCAAAGGTTATCTCTAAGACCTCATACTCAATAGTTCTTGCCGGGGCCTTTATGGTGACGGCATCACCGACATCCCGGCCTATCAGCGCCCGGCCTACCGGCGAGCTTATGGATATTTTCCCCTGCTTGACATCTGCCTCTTCAGGCCCGACAAGTATGAATACATACTCTTCATCAGCCTCAACATCAAGCACCTTGACCTTTGCGCCGAATGCCACTTTAGACTGTTTTATGGTGGATGGATCAATAACCTGGGCAAGCGCTATTTTTGACTGAAGTTCCTGTATGCGGCCTTCGATGAACGATTGCTGTTCTTTTGCAGCATGATATTCGGCATTTTCTGACAGATCGCCGTGCGCGCGAGCCTCAGCTATGGCCTGAATGTTCCGGGGTCTCTCTATCTTTAAGAACCTCTCAAGTTCCTCCTGAAGCTTCCTGTAGCCTTCAGGCGTCAATGGTATTCTCTGCACTATGCTCTCCTTAAAGAAAATTCTCAATTACTGTACCATGCATCTTCTGAATTTTAAAAGACGCGTACTTATATTTATGCTTGAATTGCCACCTGTTATATTCTAATCTAAACCTAAAGAGGGTCGAAGACGGAGGATCATATGAAGACAAAAATAGTCGCAAAAAGAAAGGATGGCCGCCTTCTGAAAGGCACTACCGGCAACTTTCTCCCGTACAGGAATATTTTCCATATAAGCCCTGACGAATCGCCGGAAACTACAGCAGAAGTGCTGACTGATGACCTTAAGGCGGTATTTTTTGTAAAAGACCTCGAAGGAAGCAGAACCCCTCACAACAGACCGCCGGAATACTCAGCTCCTGACAAGACAATAGAGAAGGAGATATCAGTAACCTTCAGGGACAATGAAGTGATAAATGGGTTCACACACAGCTTTCACCTCGACAGGCTCGGCTTCTTCATAAGGCCTGCAGACCCGAACGATAACAATGAAAGGATCTTCGTGGTGCTGTCATCAGTAAAGACAATAATGTTCGACAACAAGCTGATAGATATAGGCACGGTCTTTCAGACTGAGAGGACTTGTGAGGCCTGCGGAAAGAAGCTTGAACTCTCCTGGAAGTTCTGTCCATATGACGGCACCAGGGCCAGATAGATACATTTCCTTGACACAGACAGTCTAAAAATTTATCTTAGCCATATGAAAAAACTGTGGTCTGGAAGGTTCAAAGAGAAGACATCCGGCAAGGTCGAGGCATTTACAGAATCAGTATCGTTCGACAGCAGGCTCTGGAAACATGACATAAAGGGCAGCATTGCACATGCCAGGATGCTCGCAAAGCAGCGCATAATAACGAGGCAGGAAGCAGCCTCCATCATTGCCGGACTCGAAAAAATAGCCAAAAAGATCGGGAATGGCTCATTCTCATTCTCACCCGAACTTGAGGATGTTCATATGAACATCGAGTCAGCACTCACCTCTGACATCGGGGCTGCAGGCAAGAAGCTTCATACTGCACGCTCAAGGAATGATCAGGTCGCAACAGATATAAGACTGTATCTCAAGGATGAGATAACATCCATAACAGGACTTCTGCTGCAGCTTCAGAAAACCTTTTTAAAGATCGCCGAGCAATATCATGATGCGATAATGCCCGGATACACACATCTTCAGAGGGCGCAGCCTATCCTCCTGTCCCACCATCTGCTTGCCTATGTCGAGATGTTCCGGAGAGACAGGGAAAGGCTGCATGACTGTCTGAAACGGACAGACACATGCCCTCTCGGCGCATGTGCGCTTGCAGGCACTTCGCTTCCGACGGACAGGAAATATACCGCTGAACTGCTCGGATTCGGCAGTGTCACAAATAACAGCATAGACAGCGTATCAGACAGGGACTTTGCGCTTGAGTTCCTCTCGTGCGCTGCCATAATAATGATGCACCTTTCGAGGCTTGCAGAAGAGCTGATACTCTGGTCAACAGAAGAGTTCAGGTTCATAGAGATATCGGACCGCTACACAACCGGATCGAGCATAATGCCACAGAAGAAGAACCCGGATGTTGCAGAGCTTATGAGGGGCAAGACCGGCCGGGTCTATGGCAATCTGATGGCTCTTCTGACGATCATGAAGGGGCTGCCCCTTGCCTACAACCGCGATATGCAGGAGGACAAACTTCCTGTCTTCGATTCTGCTGAGACCATCCAGGCCTGCCTCTCGGTCCTCGATGACATGATGAAGGAGATCAGGTTCAATTCGGAAAGGATGAAAGAGACAGCAGGAGAAGGATATTCAACAGCAACAGACATTGCAGAATATCTTGTCAGAAAGGGAGTACCATTCAGGGAGGCCCATGAGATAACAGGCAGGATAGTGCTTTACTGCATATCGAAGAAGAAGCAGCTCACAGGGCTCAGCATTAAGGAACTCAAGGCATTCTCCGCAAGGATATCAGAGGACATAAATACAGTCCTCGCCCCTGATAAATCTGTCAGGGCAAAGAGGTCCCTTGGAAGTACAAACCCTGCCGGGGTCAAACGGCTCATAAGCAGTTACAGAAAGAGGCTGAAATGAGATCATGCCTCGCTGTCAGAATCGTTTTTTCTATGGTCACAATAATGCTCGCTGCAGCATCTTACGGCTGCGGGAAAAAAGGGGACCCCACCCTCAGGTCCTATGATAAGCCGGATGCCCCTTCATCCGTTTCTGCTCTTCACAGGGAAGACGGCATGATAATAAACTGGAAATACCCAGGATCAAAGGAGAACCTCATCTCTGAATTCGTGGTCCTCAGGTCCTCAGGATCAGGCTTTGGTTCTATAGCCGTAATTCCCAATGACCAGCGCACATTCACGGACAGGGAAATAAACAGAGGCAGCACATATGAGTATAAAATATTGTCAAGAAGCATTAAGGGAATAAGCAGCAGGGACTCCGACAGCATAAAGGTCTCCCCTTCGGAACTGCCACCAAAACCCATGAACGCAGGTTTTTCGGTCAGCGGAAACACGGTCATATTGCATTGGGATGCAAAAGACCCTGCCGGTCTTTTCAATATATACAAAAGCGCTGCAAAAGGTTCATATGGCATGAAGCCAATCAATCTTCTGCCTGTTTCAGGAGGGAAATTCACAGACCTGCTCTCTCTGAACAGGACCTCGCATTACACTGTCAGAGGACTTAAGGGCGGCAATTTGAAAGAGGAAGGCCTGCCGTCTGACGAGATAACAGTAGATCCTTCTGAACTTGTTCCTCCCAAACCAGAGCGTCTCGATGCCTATGCTGCCAAAGACAGAGTTGTTCTGTCATGGAAAGAGATCGAAGAGTCATGGATAACTGGATACAGAATTTATAGACGATACCCCGGGGAAGAATTCAAGCTTGTCGGAAGCTCTCAGGTGCCCACCTTTTCAGATAATGATGCTCCTGTATCGAAGAGGGACTACAGGGTTACGGCTGTAGGGCCTGTTAAGGAAGGACCGGCAACTGAACTGCACGGCATAGTGCATATTCCGCAGAGATGATCTTCACTTCGCCCTGCCCGGGGAATAGACGGCACCGATCTTTCTGTAAAGTTCCTCAGGCGTGAAGACAGCGCCGCCAGGACGGCCGTAAAACAGCACCTCAGACCTGCCGTTCACTGCAAGTCTCACATCCTCAACCATCTGGCCTGCATTCATCTCAATGACCATGAAGCGTGTCCGGCCAGTGGCATGCGCAGCGATCTGCATTTCCGGGAACGGGTATAGCGTGACCGGCCTGATCAGCCCTATTTTCCTGCCTTCTGAACGCAGTTCCTTTACAGCAGACAGGGCAATCCTTGCAGCAATGCCGAATGCGATTATGATAAGCCTTGCATCATCAGCGGCATATTCTTCACACAGCACTTCTTTTCTGCGGATTATGGAGTATTTTTCCTGAAGCAGCCGGTTCCTCTCTTCAAGCTCACCCTGCCCCATAAAAAGCGACTTGATTACCCTCGGGCTTCTTCCGTCCGCCCCGTCAAGGACCCAGTCCTTCTTCGGAAGCCTCGGCATCCTGTATGGCTTCCGTATGAACGGCTCCATCATCTGCCCAACAACCCCGTCGCCAAGAATGATAACAGGGGTTCTGTACTGATCTGCCTTGTCAAAGGCTCTGAAGGTGAGGTCCCATATCTCCTGCAGATTATAGGGTGAATATACAATGCAGCGGTAATCGCCGTGTCCGCCGCCCTTCACTGCCTGGAAATAGTCAGACTGGCTTGCAGTTATGTTGCCGAGGCCCGGCCCTCCCCTCTGCATATTCACAATTACAGCAGGAAGTTCTGCAGCAGCGAGAAAGGATATAGCCTCCTGTTTCAGACTGATGCCCGGACTGCTCGATGATGTCATTGACCTGACGCCTGCTGCAGAAGCCCCATATACCATATTGATCGCAGCAAGCTCTGATTCTGCCTGAATGAAGACCCCGCTGACCTCCTGCATTCTGCTGGAAAGATATTCGGGGATCTCGTTCTGGGGTGTGATAGGGTAACCTGCATAGAACCTGCAGCCGGCCTGCACTGCTGCCTCGGCAAGCGCCTCATTTCCCTTCATCAATACTTTATTCTTTTTCTGCATATTGCCATGTCACCGCGGAATGAATTCTGGTAAATTATAACATACCATCTGAAACTGCTGTTTGCGGGAGTCATCATGAAGGTCAAAATAGAGGATCATCATCAATACCATGAATAAGGCTGACAGAAAACCGGATCGCTTTCCGGAAAAGATATTGCCATTGATAGAAAAGGTCTCTTTAATTAAGAAATGCAGCACCTGCCGGTATTTTTATGATACTCTCAGGGAATGCACAAAATTGAAAATGGAGACAACCTCCAGAAGACGACTGAAGAGCATCATGAATAATATATCGCCGGCACATGAATGCCTTGAATGTGCAATATGCCATTCTGCAGATATATCAGAAAGACTTGGATCTGAAAATTAAGGCCCGGTGAGCCTGGATTCACTGCTAAATACGGACAGCTAAATATCACGGAGGTATCAGATGGCAGACATACTCGACGGGAAGAAGCTTGCAGAAGCAATAAAGACAGATGTCAGAAAGGGCGTGAAGGCGCTTAACAGGAACGGCATAGATGTCGGCATCGCCCTGATGATAGTAGGCAGCAACCCGGCATCTCTTCAGTACTATAAAACAACCCTCGGCACATGCAGAAAGGTCGGCATCTCGGCCTATGAATACAGACTCCCTGAAAATGCCTCTCTGAACGAGATACTGAATGCAGTAAACTCCATAAATGCTGATGAGCGTATTCATGGACTTCTTATCCTCATGCCGCTGCCTCATCATATAAATTCCCGAAGAGTGATCAATTCTATCCTTCCGGAAAAAGATGTTGACGGACTTGGAGCAATATCTGTAGGAAGGCTTGCAGCTGATGAATCATCGTTTCAGCTCTTCATCAACAGCAGAAAGGACACTGCACTGAACATCAGGACCATGCCGTCGATGAAAAGCTTCCTGCCATGCACTCCCTTCGGAGTCATAAGACTGCTTGAATCGTATAAGGTTGAACTTAAAGGCAGGCATGTAGTTGTAATCGGCAAGAGCCTTGCGGTAGGGAAACCGCTTGCAAACATGTTCCTTGCAAAGGAATCGACAGTGACTGTCTGCCACAAGGCCACCAGCAGCCTTGCAGCAATAACCCGACAGGCAGACATTCTCTGCAGCGCTACCGGACGGGCAGGACTTATAACCGGCTCAATGGTCAAGAATGGAGTGATCGCTGTTGATATCGGCATCAATATGCTAAAGGACGGCACAATGACAGGAGACATCGACTTTGCATCGGTATCAAAGAAGGCATCAATGATAACCCCGGTGCCGGGAGGCGTAGGGCCTGTCACCATAGCCATGCTGATGGAGAATACGCTCCGCTCTGCGCAGAGGAACGAGCTGATGAAAACTCCTCTTATCGTTGTCTGACAGCAGAGACTGCTTTAGCATCTCAATTTGACAAATCGAATGGAATTTTTTATGATTTTTCCTCATCTTTACGGAGGACACGATTGTATTTTCAGGACCTGATACTTACGCTTAACCAGTTCTGGGCAAAAAAAGGCTGCGCGCTGATGCAGCCATATGACATTGAGGTCGGAGCAGGCACTTTTCACCCTGCCACCTTTCTGCGCGTAATCGGCCCGGAACCATGGAAGACAGCATATGTCGAACCTTCCCGCAGGCCGACTGACGGAAGATATGGCGAGAACCCCAACAGGCTGCAGCATTACTACCAGTACCAGGTCATAATAAAACCGTCTCCTTCCGACTCTCAGGGTCTTTATCTCGAAAGCCTCGAGGCCATAGGCATTGATCCGGCAAAACATGACATAAGATTCGTAGAGGATGACTGGGAGTCCCCTACTCTCGGCGCATGGGGCCTCGGCTGGGAGGTCTGGCTTGACAGCATGGAAGTCACCCAGTTCACATATTTTCAGCAGGTGGGCGGCATTGACCTGAAACCGGTTTCGCTCGAGATAACATACGGTCTCGAGCGCATCGCGATGTACCTTCAGGGCGTTGACAATGTTTATCAGCTCAAGTGGAACAAGGACCTGTTCTATGGAGACATTCACCAAATAACAGAAGTTGAAGGCTCAAGATACAATTTCGATCATTCAAATGCGGAGATGCTCGCGCGCCATTTCGACGACTGCGAGCGGGAGTCGATCAGAATGAACAGGGAAGGCCTTGTGATCCCTTCTTATGAGTTCTGCCTTAAATGCTCACACATGTTCAATCTTCTTGATGCCAGAGGGGCCATATCCGTGACCGAGAGGACGAAATATATTGCCCGCGTCAGACACCTCGCAAAACTTTCTGCAGAGGCATACTCAAGGCAGCGCGAAGAAATGGGTTATCCCCTGCTGAGAGGCGACAGATGAGCATACAGAACAGCGGCCTGCGATCAATGCTTCTCGAGATAGGCACAGAGGAGATGCCGGCAAGATTTCTTCCGCCCGCAATAGCAGACCTCAGGAACATCACTGAGAAGACCCTTGCTGAATACAGGATCGGACATGGCGAGATAAATGTTTATGCGACTCCGAGAAGGCTTGCGGTAATTGTGAACAGTCTTGCACAAATGCAGAGCGACAATACAAAAGAGGTCTTCGGACCTTCCAAGAAGGCTGCATTTGACGATAACGGAAATCCGACAAAGGCCGCCTCAGGCTTTGCATCTTCACTCGGGATCAATATTTCTGACCTGCAGACCAGACTCAAAGGCAAGGGAGAGTATCTTGCTGCCATTATTGAGGAAAAAGGCGCGCCAACAGAGACCGTTCTGCCTGAATTGATGAAAAAGATCATCCTGTCGCTTCATTTCCCAAAGGCAATGCGCTGGGGCAACAGTTCAATGTCATTTGTCAGGCCGATAGCATGGATACTCTCGTTATCAGGCAGCGATGCTGTAGAGTTCGAAATAGACGGGATCAGGAGCGGAAACCAGACAAGAGGCCACAGGTTCCTTTCACCTGCGTCGTTCAAGATAATCGACACATCTGCATACAAGCAGTTTCTCGAGACGAACTTCGTCATACTCGACCAGCAGAAGAGACGGGATATCATAATAAGGTCGATGCAGCAGCTGATTAGCGACCCTGACGCAGAGATAATACTTGATGATGCACTGATCGAAACAGTCACTTATCTCGTGGAATACCCGGTACCTGTTCTGTGCTCCTTTGCAGAAGAATACCTCACACTGCCGAAAGAGCTTCTTGTGACAGTAATGAAGGACCATCAGAAATATTTTGCAGTACAGGACTCAAAGGGCAATCTCCAGAACCGCTTCGTGGTCATCAGCAATACAAGGGCCGAGAATGCAGAGATGGTAAGGACAGGCGCCCAGCGCGTCATCAAGGCAAGGTTCGATGATGCAAAGTTCTACTATTCTGAAGACACATCTGAACCTCTCGCTTCGATGGTTGACAGCCTTCGTGATGTTACCTTCCATGACAAGCTCGGAAGCATGCTCGACAAGACCAGGAGGATTGAGGCAACAGCGTCATTCATTGCAGAAAAAGTGGCTCCCGGCATCAAAGAAGCAGTTGTCAGGGCTGCATATCTGTCAAAGGCTGACCTGATAACCGGAGTTGTGAGAGAGTTTCCTGAACTGCAGGGCATCATGGGAAGGTACTATGCGTTCAATGACAGGGAGACTGAAGAGGTCTCAGAGGCTCTCAGAGAGCAGTATATGCCCAAGAGCTTTGGCGACGATATACCTGCGACCGATCACGGTGCAATACTCAGCATCTCGGACAGGGTTGATAACCTTGCATCGTTCTTCTCAATAGGTCAGATACCTACCGGCTCTGAAGACCCCTTCGCGCTCAGGCGTCAGGCAATGGGAGTAATTTCTATACTTCTTGCAAAAGGATATGACATAAGCCTGAAGGAAATTTTTGAAGGTTCAATGAATTCCCTCGGAACAGATGTCTCCAGAGACGAACTGACGGCCAATATCATGAATTTCATGGCACAGAGGACAGAGTTCATACTCTCTTCTGCAGGGCATGACCTGGAGATAATTAAGTCTGTTCTTCAGCACTCATTCATGGAACCTCTGCAGTCGATCGCTTCGCGTATGGACGCACTGTCATCCATAAGGAAAGACCAGAAGTTCCTTGATTACATTATTGCGGTCAAAAGGGTCAATAATATTGTTCCAAAGACAGAGCTGCCTGAAGTCCTGGTATCGCTCTTCAGGCAGGATGAGGAAAGAAACCTGCATTCATCTCTCATGGAATGCAAGCCGCCATTCACATCGGCACTTAAAGAAGGCAATTTCCCAGTGGCACTTGAGCGGCTGATGACATTAACGCCGTTCATTAACGGGTTCTTTGACAAGGTCCTGGTCATGGACAAGGACGCAGATGTCAAAAACAACAGACTCTCGCTCCTGAAAGAAATATGGGAGACCGTGTCTCTCATTGCTGATTTTTCAAAGTTCCAGTCTTAGTCCCTGTCTGCACGATCTCATTTCCCACGGCTGTTATGCAGGAAGTTATCTGCGTCCTGATGTCTGTTTATGGTATTATTAATGCCTTATGCAGCAGAGACTTCAGAAGATCATTGCAGAAGTAGGCATTGCTTCCCGCAGAAAAGCCGAGGAACTGATACTCGAAGGCAGAGTCACTGTCAACGGCAAGGTTGCTGAGATAGGAATGAAGGCCGATCTGATGCGCGACCATATCAAGGTCGAAGGCAAGCCCATCTCTAAACCTGAGAAGAAGGTCTATTACGCCTTCAACAAGCCGCGCGGGGTCATGACCTCCATGAGCGACCCGTCGGGAAGACCAACTGTCAACCAGTTCTTTCACGGCATAAGACAGCGTGTTTTTCCCGTAGGCAGGCTTGATTACGATTCAGAGGGACTGCTGCTCCTTACAAACGACGGCGATTTTGCCTATTCCATACTTCATCCTTCAAAGAAGGTACCGAAGACATATCTGGTGAAGATCAAGGGAGTGCTTGAAGACGAGGATATCGACAAGCTCAGGAAGGGGATAAAGCTTGACGGCAGAATGACTGCACCTGCAAAGGTCAAGAAACTGAGAAAGGCCGAGGCCAACTCCTGGATAGAAATGACGATCCACGAGGGCAGGAAGCGGCAGATCAGGAGGATGCTGGAGCGACTTGGACATGATGTAATAAGGCTGATGAGGATAAGGATCAACGGCATAGAGATGGGACCGCTTGAACCAGGGACGTACAGAAAGCTCACCAATCAGGAATTGGACACCATAATGAGAGAAATCGGGACAGGAGAGTCAGCATGAAGCGCGATAAATACTGCGGAGATATAAGAGAATCAGATATAGGTTCTACAATAGCAATAGCAGGATGGGTATTCAGGAGAAGGGACCACGGAGGCCTGATATTCATTGACCTCAGGGACCGTTCCGGTATTTGCCAGATAGTCTTCAGCCCTGAAGTCTCGGGAGAGACACACAGCATGGCCCATGACCTCCGGGCAGAATATGTCATATCCGTTACAGGTGAGATAAGACGCAGGCCTGAAGGAACAGAGAACCACGGGCTGCCGACAGGATTGACAGAAATATATGTGAAGGACCTGACGGTTCTCAATGAGGCTGCACAGCTTCCTTACAGTATGGAAGAGGCTGCAGATGCAGGTGAAGCCCTCAGGCTCAGACACCGTTATCTTGACCTGAGGCGTCCGGAGATGCAGCATAACCTTATCACAAGACACAGGATCAGCAAAATCACAAGGGACTATCTCGATGAGAACGGCTTCATAGAAATAGAGACGCCGATGCTGACAAAATCCACACCTGAAGGTGCACGCGATTACCTTGTGCCTTCAAGGCTGAACCCCGGACATTTCTACGCCCTGCCCCAGTCCCCTCAGATATTCAAGCAGATATTAATGGTTGCCGGCATGGAGAGATATTTTCAGATCGTCAAATGTTTCAGGGACGAAGATCTGCGGGCAGATCGTCAGCCGGAATTCACACAGATAGACCTTGAGATGTCATTTGTTGACAGCAGACAGGTCATGAAACTGACAGAAGGCATGATGAAGAGGATCTTCAGAGAAGTGCCCGGCATAGAGATTACAACACCTTTTGAGACGCTCACATATCAGGAATCCATGGACAGGTTCGGCAATGACAAGCCGGACATGAGGTTCGGGATGGAACTCATTGATATGGCAGATCTCGCAGCAAAGAGCTCGTTCAAGGTATTTCTTGACACTGTCAGCAATGGGGGCATGGTCAAGGCCATAAATGCAAAGGGCATGGCTGGCATATCGAGAAAGGATGTGGACCTTCTCACACAGGAGGCGCAGTCCTATGGCGCAAAGGGACTTGCATGGATCAAGATCAGGAACGGCTTTGAATCCCCGATAGCAAAGTTCTTCCCCGAAGATGTGCTAACTGAAATGGCAGCGCGTGCTGATGCTGTCGAAGGGGATATGATACTCTTCGTTGCGGACAGGCCCAAGGTGACATATGATGTGCTGAGCAGGCTCAGGCTGGAACTCGGCAAAAGGCTTAATCTCATCCAGCCAGGGTTCAGGTTCGCATGGATAACGGACTTTCCCCTGTTTGAATGGGATGAAGAGGAAGAAAGGTTCCAGGCAATGCACCATCCATTCACTTCTCCCCTTGATGACGATGCGAAGAAGATGATGACAGGAGACGCCGGCGACAGATCAATGACAGGCAGTCTGAAAGCAAAGGCATATGACATCGTTCTGAACGGATTCGAGATTGGCGGGGGCAGCATAAGGATACACAACCAGAACCTGCAGAAGAAGATGTTCGGCCTGCTGAACATTACAGAAGAGGATGCAAGGGCAAAGTTCGGGTTCCTGCTTGACGCACTTCAATACGGCGCTCCGCCGCATGGAGGCCTTGCGCTCGGACTGGACAGGCTTGCGATGCTCATGGTCGGGGCATCATCAATCAGGGATGTTATAGCCTTCCCAAAAACACAGAAGGCATTCTGTCTGATGTCAGGGGCTCCATCTCCAGTCGAACTGAAGCAGCTCAAGGAGCTTCATATCAAAACCGATATAGTGGTAGAAGAAAAGCGCTAATGACCTTTCTCTTCATTCAGTTCCTGCATCTGCTTGCTGTAGCACTCCGAGCAGATGCCATGAGTGAAGTCTATATCGAGGTTTGACCTGAAATACTCTTCTATGTTCTGCCAGTAATTATCATCGTTCCGGACCTTTCGGCACCATGCACAGATAGGCAGGAGGCTTCTCAGCTGAAGCAGTTCACTTATATCTTCAAGTATCAGCAGGGAATACACCCTATCTCCGTCCTGAAATGGCGAGGCCGTAACAAGCAGCTGAATATCATTTCTTTTGCCATTCCTCAAAACTGTCATTGCGGTCTTTTTTCTGTATGCTTTTCTTCCTGATAAAGCCTCATATACCGAGTTCCTGATTACGCAATCTCTGCATTCTGTGGCATGTCCGCAGCCTTCCGGAGATCTTGTCGAATTGATGCAATTAAGGGCATCTCCGCCTCGTTTCCTGTAGAAACCCTCCAGGTCGCCTCTGAATGCTTCTGATGCAGCGCGATTCATGTACTGAATTACAACATCGCTGTCCACAATGAATATCGGAGAAGGAATTGCATTAAAAAGATTCTGAAAAAATTCTAAACTCTGAGGGTCAAGCTCCATATAACCGTCTGTTGTCATGGTTTAGTATATTAACTGTCTGAGGCTAAAAACAATATGCTTTGATCGAAATCATAAACTCTATGCTAAAATAACGACATGAGAATATTGCTCGTTGAAGATGAGAAAGGCGTTGCCAATTTCATCATAAAAGGCCTTGAAGAGGAGCATTACACAATAGACCATGCTGTGAATGCCGAAGATGGGATATCATTTGTGGCTGTGAACTCGTATGACCTCATCATCCTTGACATAATGCTTCCTGGTATGAGCGGCCTTGAACTCTGCAGGGAGATCAGGAAGAAGGGCATACAGTCGCCTGTATTGATGCTGACAGCCCGCGGTACTATAGACGACAAGGTGACCGGCCTCGACAGCGGGGCAGACGATTATATGACAAAACCCTTCTCTTTCGAGGAATTTCTTGCCAGGGTCCGTGCCCTTTTACGCAGAAAACAGGACAAGATAACAGAACTGTCTTACGGTGACCTTAAGGTTGACGCCCTTGCTCACAGGGTCTTTGTCAGAAGCAGTGAAGTCCAGCTCAGGCCCAAGGAGTATGCGATCCTTTCCTATCTTCTGAGAAACAGGGGGCGGGTGCTTTCCCGCACACAGATACTCGAAAATGTATGGGGATACGATTTCAATCCGAACACAAACATTGTGGATGTTCATATCAAATCGCTGAGGGAAAAACTTGACGAGGCATCAATGCCTAATCTCATACGGAGTGTAAGGGGCGTAGGCTACATGATAGACAACTGAAACTCCCGGACACCAGGACATGATAGCCCCCACAAAGAAGCGCCTTACGATAATTTTCACCTCTGTAGTACTCTTCTTCAATATCCTGATACTATGCATCTCATATTTTTTCCTGCACCACAGCATCATGAGCGAGGCAAAGAGATACATGATGGAGGATATAAGATATGAATTTCTTGACCAGTATAACCGTTCAGGGCTCGATCCTATCAAGAACCTGTGGGACGAGCACTATTTCCAGATCCTCAACAGGGAGGGAAAGGTCGTGGTTTCGACGAGAAACTCTTCAGGTTTCTACCCGGAGTTGAGCACTGATCTTTTCAACCGGGCACTGGCAGGAAAAAAAGGCGTAGAGTTCCAGAAGATAAATGGCGAGAACCATATGATAGCCTACTTCCAGCTTGACAACAGATATATAGGCAGGGCAGCAATGTCCATGGACCAGTCTGAGAAATACGAAAGGAACTTTCTGAAGCTCATGATGATCGCCCTTCCAGGCATGTTTCTGCTGTCCTTTTTCATAAGCAGGCTGCTTGTGAGCCGTGCAATGGACAGGATATCAGATTTTTTCACCTTTCAGGAGACCTTCTCCTCAAATGTTACTCACGAGCTTCGCTCACCTCTCGCATCTCTAAAGGGCAATATAGAGGTGACACTCAGAAAGGACCGGTCAGTCGAGGACTACAAGGAGACCCTGTCCCTAAGCCTTAAGGAAGTTGACAGGATCATCAGCCTGCTAAACAACCTTTTCATGCTCGCATCGTCCAAGTTCAAGCCTCTCGATCTCTTCAAGAACAAGGCAGATATTGTCAGCATATCAAGGGATGTTTTGGATGCCTATGCGCCGGCAATGGCATCAAGGGGCATCAGATATTCGGTCTCCACCCCAAAAGAGGCACTATGCCTCTGTGATGAGACGCTCATCAGAAGGACAATAGAGAACATAATAGACAATGCAGTAAAATATACACCTGATAACGGGGCAATAACGCTTAACATCGACAGGGACATAAGGAAGCTCTCGATCACCCTAACCAATACCTGCAGAGGGATCGACCCGGAAGAGATCAGTCATATCTTTGATCCGTTCTATCGCGGCAGGCATGGCCGCAGCAGGGACATAGAGGGCAAGGGGCTCGGTCTCTATATTGCGCGCTACATTGTGAGATCGCATGGGGGAGAGATAAAGGTCAACAATACATACGGCAATATATTTTCCCTTACGCTGACAATACCGCTGAAATAGATCTACGGGAAGACCGGTATGGAATGCAGTGCCTCGGTCTCGTCAAACCCCATCATAATATTCATATTCTGGACAGCCTGACCTGAAGCGCCCTTGACAAGATTATCTATTACAGAGACTACTATCAGAGTATTGGTCCTCGGGTTGACCTTCACGCCTATCTCACAGACATTTGTGCCTGCGACATCCTTGATGTTCGGCAGAACACCCTCATCAAGAACCCTGACAAAAGGCTCTGAACGGTACGCCTTTTTATAAAGCCCTGTCACGCCTTTTGTCTCAATACCTGTCTTAAGCTTTGCATATGCCGTAGTGAGAATTCCCCTGTCAACAGGCAGGAGATGCGGGGTAAAGTTGAGGCAGACCTGCTGCCCTGCAATTTTTGATATCTCCTGCTCTATCTCTGGCGTATGCCT
>Ga0233425_10004737_pt1 | contig 22396 bp, 17 predicted proteins | sample Watercolumn_Towu_2_FD_181712 | JGI IMG/M metagenome (GOLD analysis project Ga0233425, IMG submission 181712) | Freshwater microbial communities from Lake Towuti, South Sulawesi, Indonesia - Watercolumn_Towuti2014_140_MG | ecosystem: Environmental > Aquatic > Freshwater > Lake | place... | reverse complement strand
TTCCGCGCGCAGCACCTCCGGGCGGCCGTCGAGGCGGGCAAGCACGTCTTCATGGAGAAGCCGGTGGCCGTCTGCCCGACGGGCGTGCGGCATGTGATCGAGTCGGGCGAGCTGGCGAAACAGAAGGGCGTCGGCATTGTGGCGGGCACCCAGTACCGTCATCACCCCTGCTTCCTGGACCTCGTGAAGCGCGTGCACGACGGGCAGATCGGCCGCATCACGGCCGCGCAGTCGTACTACAACACCGGCACCCTCTGGAAGCACGACCGGCAGGAGGCGTGGACCGACCTCGAGTGGCAGATCCGCAACTGGCTCTACTTCACCTGGCTCGCGGGCGACCACATCGTCGAGCAGGCGATCCACCACATCGACACGACCAACTGGTTCCTGAACGCCTACCCCACCGAGTGCGTCGCGATGGGCGGTCGGCAAGTCCGCACCGACCCGGCCTACGGGCACATCTACGACCACTTCAGCGTCGACTTCACCTACCCCGACGGGGTGAAGGTCACCCACATGTGCCGGCAGATGGACAACTGCGAGGGCCGGCTGGGCGAGGTGATCATCGGCACCGACGGCGTCTGCGACGGCATGGGCGGGACGATCACGGGGAAGAACGCGTATACCAGCCCCGAGAAGCCCGGCTTCCAGGGCATCGGCGCCGCCTACGTTCGCGAGCACGGGGCCCTCATCGAGAGCATCCGCGCCGGCGCTCCGATCAACGAGGCCGAGCAGGTCGCCAACACCTGCCTCACCGGCATCATGGCCCGCATGGCCGCCTACACCGGCAAGCGCGTCACGTGGGACTTCGTGAAGAACGAGTCGAAGCTCAACCTGATGAAGGACGTCACCGAGTTCGGACCCATGCCGGTGGATGAGGTCGCCATGCCGGGGCGGACGCCGTTGGTGTAACGGCAGTGGCAAGTGGCAAGTCCCAAGTGACAAGCGGCAAGTGGAGGGCGATGGACGGGCGGGTGAATGTGGCGTCCGCGGGTGAGGCGTTGGCTCGCGGGCTCGCCACGCACAATGTGGAGTTGCGCTCGGCGGCGGTCGACCAGGCCGTCGCCGAGGCGTGTGGGGCCACGATTCCGGCGGCGCAGTTCCACCGCGTGCGCGTGGTGGTGAAGCCGAACGTCTTCATGCCCCACGCGCCCGCCACGACCGACCCGCGCGTCGTGGGCGGCGTGGTTGCGTGGCTGCTCTCGGCCGGCGCGCGCGAGGTCATAGTGGCGGAGGAGTCGAGCATCTCGACCCACGTCGGCCGTGGGAGCAGCACCGCCGAGGCGCTTGCGCACACGGGCTACCCCGAGTTGATCGCGAGCTTCGGGAGCCCCCGGGTGCGGCTGGTGGAGCTCCGCAGCGAGGGCGATGCGCCGACGCCCATCCGTGACGGGCTGGCTCTGCGCGAGGCGCGTTACCCGACGCTCCTCGCGCAGGCCGACCGGCTCGTGAACGTGCCGATCCTGAAGTTCCACCTCCAGACGCTTCTCACCAACGCGGTGAAGAACACCTGGTCCGCGGCCGAGCCCCTCCTGCGCACGCTGAACCACTGCTGGACCCTCGCGAGCGCCCTGCTGGATGTCCACTACCTCCGCCCGCCCGACCTCACGGTCGTTGACGCGCTGCAGCCGTTGACCGGGGATCACAGCCATGGCGAGGCGCTCGACTGGCGCCTTGTGATGGCCTCGACGGACAGCCTCGCGCTCGACGCCTTGGGTGCCTGGATGCTGGGCTTCGACGATCCGCGGGAGGTCGAGACCGTGCGGCTCGGCGCGAGCATGGGCTACGGCGAGGGCGACGTGGAGAAGGTGCAAGTCGAGGGCGTGACCCGGGAGAGCCTTCCGCGCGCGGCGCGGCCGGAGGTCCCCACGGTTCCGGCCGACTTCCCGCCTCTGGCAGTGCAGTGGCATTGCGGTCGACGGGTTGGGATGGGGTGCATCGCGTACACGACGGCCGGCCTGCGCGCGCTTGCCCGGGAGGGGACGAGCGGCCGCCCGCTGCGGATCTTCATCGGCGAGGCGCCGGAGGAGCCCGACGACCTGGGCGAGCCGGGAGATCGCGTCGTCTTCATCGGCGCGTGCGCCCTGCAGGGCCAGGTCTTCCGCAACGTGCAGCGACGCCTCTACCTCAGCCGTCGCAGCGACGACCTCATCGTCATCCCCGCCTGCCCGCCCATGGCTCTCCGCACGGAGATCATGCGCCTGGTCGGGCTCGACTGAGCCGACCGACCTCAGAGCCCCAGCACCCGCTTGTGGAACTCCAGCGCCTCCTGGATGTGTAGGTCCCAGTACTCCCAGTTGTGTTCGCCGGGGAACTCCTCATACTCGTGTGGAATCCCGAGCTTCCGCAAGTGCTGCGCGAAGTCGCGATTGTGCTGAATGAGGGAGTCTTCGACGCCACAGTCGAACCGAATCGCGGGCGCGGCCTTCCCCTTCAGCTTCCGGGCGAGCGCGAAGCAGTCGTTCGCGCGCGCGGCCTTCGGGGTGCCGATCAACCGCTGCCACTCCGGGATGAGCGTGTCCCACTTCCGGAAGACCGAGTAGGCCCCGGAGAACCCCGTGACGCTGCAGAAGAGCTCGGGGTACTTCAGCGCGAGCTTCACGGACCCGTACCCCCCCATCGAAAGCCCGCCGATCACGCGCCCGCTCCGGTCGGGGATGGTGTGGAAGTACCGATCCACGAAGCCAATCAGGTCGCGCACGATCGCCTGCTCGTAGGCGCGCCCGTCGGCCGTGTCGCAGTAGAAGCAACGGTCGCCGTCGGGCATCACGACGATCAGCGGCGTCTCCCGAACGTACCGCTCGAGGCTCGTCCACCGCAGCCATGCCGTGTAGTCGTCCGAGAGCCCGTGCAGCAGGTAGAACACGGCGTACGGCCCGGGCCGGTCCTGTCGATCAGGCAGGATCGCGTTGAATGCGACTTCCTTGACGAGCGACTGGCTGAAGAAGTGCACGTTGACGATGGCCATGGGGACCTCGGGGATTCAGGATTCGGGATTCAGGATTCGGGGCCCAGGAACAGGCATGCCGCGAACGACGGGGCGAGGCGGCTACCACCCCAACGCGGCGGCGAAGTCGCGCACTGCGGCGTTGAACTCCTGCGGACGGCCCATGTTGCAGCCGTGGTCGCCTCCGGGGATCACCACGAGCGCGGCGTCCCGGGCAGCCGAGAGGTACTCCCCCTCACTGCGGCGGAAGAGCCAGTCGTGCTGCCCGTTGAGCAGGAGCACCGGACCGGGGTAGGCCGCCAGCGGGGTCAGCACGTCTCGTCCCACCAGCTCCCGCGCCGCCGGTTTCAGCGCCCTCGGGAAGAACCCCGCCTTGATGACGGCCTCCGCGCATTGCGGCCAGAACGCGCGAAACACTGCCGCGCGGGCCCAGTGCAGGCTGCGCGGCGGCAGAGCACACAGCGTCCCCGCATACAGGCGGTGCGGCCACGTGACCGGCCCCCGCGGAACCGAAGAGCATCCCGAGAGCACCGCGCCGGCAACCTTGTTTGGGTACCGTGCGGCCAGCTCGATCGTGATGTACCCGCCCAGGGAGAGACCTACGAGCAGGGCTCGCCCCTGGGCTTCGCGGTCGATGAGCTCGACCACGCGCTCGATGGAGCCATCCATCGTGAAGGGGAGGTCGGCCAACGCGCCGTGGGCCGGCAGATCCGGGGCCAGGACGCGGTACGCGTCACCCAGACCCTCCAGCTGCGGCAACCACATCCGCCGAGAGACCTCGACGCCGTGGACGAGCACGATGGGCCGCGCGCTCGTCGGCCCGGCGCAGTCGTACCAGCCCCGATCCTCCCACTCGGCCGGCGCGCTCATCTCCCCCGCCGATCAGACGTAGCCCTTCTCCGCCTCGACCTCCGCGATGGCCTCCTCGATGAGGTCCATGCCCTTCAGGGCGACGTCGTCATCCATGATGATCGGCGGCGACATCCGCAGGACGTTGCCCGCGGGGATCCACGCCAGGCCCTTCGCGAACGCCTTCTGATAGACGAGGTGACCCTCCGCGTCGGCGGGCTCCTTGGTCACTCGGTCACGCACCAGCTCGATGCCCAGCAGGCAGCCTTTCCCGCGCACATCCCCGATCAGGGGATGGCGCTCCATCATCTCCGCCATGCGGGCCAGCAGAAGGTCGCCCAGGTGCGCGGACCGCTCGACGAGGCCCTCCTCGAGGATCACCTCCAGGCTGGCGACCGCCGCCGCGCAGGCCATTGGGTTGCCGCCATAGCTGGTGGAGGCGCTGATCTTCTCGACCTGGTCCTTGAACCGGTCCGAGACCAGCATCGCCGTGACCGGGAAGCCGTTGCCGAGGCCCTTGCCCAGGGTCATCACATCCGGGACGACGTCCCAGTGCTCCACGCAGAACATCTTCCCCGTCCTCGCCATGCAGGTGAGGACCTCATCTGCGAACAGCAGAATGCCGCGCTCGGTGCAGAACTCCCGGAGCGCCTGCATGTACCCGTCGGGGGGTACGGTGCTTCCGGCCCAGCCCTGGATCGGCTCCAACACGATCGCGGCCATGCGCCCGGCGGTCTCCTCCCTGATGACCGTGTCCAGGTACCGCAGGCAGTGGAGGTTGCACTCGGGATGCGTCATCCCGAAGGCGCACCGGTAGCAGAACGCCCGCGGTGCGAGGAAGAACCCCGGCGCGCGGAGGCCCTGGGACGAGTCGAGCCGCGCCAGCCCTACCGCGCCCATCGTCTTCCCGTGGAAGTCCTTGTGAAACGAGATGAACTCGAGCTGCCCCGTCGCCGCGCGGCAGATGCGGAGGCCCGCCTCGACGGCCGCCGTCCCGGCGTCGTAGAGCTGCACGCCGCCGAGGTCGCCCGGCGCGAGCTCCGCCAGTAACTCCAGCAGCCGTGTCTTGATGGGCGTCGTAAAGTCGTGGCAGTTCATCAGCTCGCCCGCGGCCTTCTGCACGGCCTCGGTCACCTTCGGGTGACAGTGGCCCAGGGACGTGACGTAGATGCCCGAGCTGAAGTCCAGGTACACGTTCCCATCGACATCGGTCAGCGTGACCCCGTGCCCTCGCTCGAAGGCCACTGGGAACAGCCGTACCTGCGACGAGTACCCCTTCATGTACTTGGACGCGCGCTCATGCAACTCCCGCGATTCCGGCCCCGGCGGCGGCACGGGCAGGTGCGGGACGGTTGCGGGATCGACGCGCGCCCACTGTGGGTCGTACGACATCGTCAGCCCTCCTGGGAAGTGGCGTCCGGAGATCAACTCCAGTTACCAGTTTCCGGCAGACGACTTCGCGGAAACCGGCAACTGGAACTGATTCCTTCGACATCCATCTCCGCCGTTCAGTCGCGGCCTACTCAAGACTGTAGTCCCTGGCCGCTTCCTCCGGAGACGCCCCGTCCTTCACCACCAGACGCAACGCTCCCAGGAAGGCCGCCGGGTCCTTGGCCTGGATGACATTCCGCCCGAACACGACACCCCGCGCTCCGGCCGAGACCGCCTCATGGGCGAGCTTCAGCGCGTCCATCTCCTTCGGGAGCTTCTCGGCCCCCAGCGCGAAGATGGGCACGGGGCAGGCCTCGGTGACCTCGCTGAACCGCGGCCCGGTGTAGAAGGTCTTGATCGCGTCCGCCCCGAGTTCCGCCAGGATGCGGCAGGCCACCGACACCTGCGCGTGCAGCTCGTCTCGCCGCAGCTCGTTGGGCGCGACCGGGTAGAACTCCCCGACGAGGGGGATCCCCGCCTCGCGCTTCTCGGCCGCCAGCTGCGTGAACAGGGCCACGTTGTCGCGATCGCGGGCCTCCTCCCCGGTGCGCAGCGTTAGGGAGGCCAGTGCGATGTCGGCGCCGAGGGCCAGGGCGCCAGCGGGCGAGACCACCCTGGCCGAGTGCGCCTGCCGGTAGCTCCACTGGTCGCAGTAGACCGTGCTCCAGTTCAGCCGCACGATGGCCATCGGCGCGCCGCGGTAGTCGAAGGCATGCCCGCAGTGGCCCAGCATCCCCGGCGAGATGAGGATCCCGTCGGCCTGCCCGATCTTCTCGATGGCCTTCGGAAGGTCCACGATGCCGGGGGTCGGTCCGAAGAACTCGCCGTGATCGACGGCAACGATGACCACGTTGCGACCCTGACTGAACAACCGGTTGAGGCGGATGTAGTGTCCGTCCACAGCAGCGCTCCCTACGGGGGAAGTCACATCTGGCGGCGGCGACCTTCGTTGAGGCCTTCGGGGCGACCTTCTCCAGTGTCCCGGCAGAGGGTGCAGCAGATGACTGTGCGAATGGTCACCCCCGAGCCGCGGGCGCCGGGCAACAAACCGCGCTTCCCCGGCGTCAAACAACGGTAGCCGCTGACCAAGGTGCACGGAGGTCGACTGATGACGACTCGTTTCGTTCGAGCGGCAGTGCTGACGGTGATCAGCGCGGCCTGCCTCTCCCTGGCGCCGGGCTGGGCTCAGGCGCCCGAGGCCCTGGACACCGTCTCCGAGGACATCGACCTGCTACGGCAGATCAACGTCCACGGCTTCACCACCGAGCAACTGAGGGGCCTCGCGGGCGCCCTGCAGGAGTTGGCCACGGCGCGGACAGCGCTGGCCGACTACAAGGCCGGCGAGGCCGCCCTCGGCCCGATGCGGGCCCTGCGCGAGGCGCTGCTGCAGGGGGAGCCCACGGCGGAGCAGGAGGAGGCGGTGCAGGAGGTCTGGGACAAGCTCTCGGAGCTGGATACGGCGGTCGAGGACGCGACCCGGGAGGCCGGCCGGAAGCTCGCCGCGCTGCTCACCGATGAGCAGCTCACCCAGCTCACCGAAGGTCAAGACATCGCCTACGAGCAGGCGGACAGCATCTTCGCCGACCTCGAGGCCGCCCGCGCGTTCGAGGCCGAGACCTTCACCGCCTGGCGCGACCGCACCGCCCGCGAGGCAGCTTTCCGCGCCGCCGGCGAGGGCGAAGAGAAGGGCAAGGCGATCCAGGCTGCCGTCTCAGCCTTCCTCGACAAGGCCCGCGGACTGCCGGAGGACGACTACGTCGGGCAGTCGGACACGCTCTTCGAGGAGCTCGCCGAGATCCTCGCCCGGGCCCAGCCCAAGCCGATCCGCGAGATCGCTGAGACCCGCGCCGCCGAGCAGCTAGAGTACCTCGTCCGCTCGGAGCGCATTCTGGCCGTCATCGACGCCAAGCTCAAGGCCGCCGGCGGGTAGGGACCGTTCAAGCCGCGAAGCCCGCCACGAACGGGCTTCGCGGCGCATGGACTGTCCTCCGTTCGCCCCTACCCGCCCCTCTGCTCCAGCAGCTCCCTCAACCTCAGCGCGTTCCTGGGCGCGTGAGCGAGGAAGTCGTTGTCGAAGTAGATGAACACGTCCCTCCCGCCCGCTGACCACTCCTGTGCGCGGCGGGCCCACGTCGCCAGCTCCCCTTCCGTGTAGGCCGACCCGTACAGCACCCGACTGCCGTGGAGGCGGCAGTAGACGAAGCTGGCGGTGAGCTCGAACTCCCGGGGGAAGTCGGGCGTGTCGGCGATCGTAAGCGCGCAACCGTGACGAGCGAGGAGCTCATACAGCTCCGGCTCGAACCACGACGCGTGACGGAACTCGAAGGCGAACCGCAGCCACGGCGGCAGCAGCGCCAGGAACCCCGCCAGGCGGTCGAGATCGCGCGCGAACCGCTCCGGAAACTGAAAGAGAATGGGCCCAAGCTTCTCCTGCAGCAGCGAGACCCGCTGGATCACGTTGGCCAGCGGCTCTCCGGCGTCCTGGAGCTTCAGCCGGTGGGTGAGGTACCGGTGCGCCTTTACGCTGAAGAGGAAGTCCGGCGGCGTGCCCTGCCAGAGGCCGGCGAGGGTCGAGACGCGCGGCAGATGGTAGAAGGAGTAGTTGAACTCGACCGTGTCAAACAGCGCGCAGTACGCCGGAAGCAGCTCCCGCGGCTTGAGCTCGGGCGGGTAGAACGTCCCGCGCCAGTGCGGGTACGTCCACCCGGACGTGCCGACCCGGATGCGGCTCATTCAGACCACCCGCAGACTGCCCCCGAGCGCGACCATGCGTTGGCGGGTCCAGGTCCGCGGGTCGGTGACGCCCTGGCCCGTCGGACCGGCGATGGTCTGCGACAGCCAGCCCTCGGCTCCCACCCCCACCCACGCGAAGGCCGGCGCGTTCGCCACGAAGATGGTGCACTCGATGGCCCGGGCGAAGCGGGTGATCCGCTCGATGGAGTCCGAGTGAATCGCCGCCGTGTGCTTCAAGCCATGCTCGATGGCCACGGCGTACCGCACCCCGGCCTCGAAGTCCGGCACCCGCACGATGGGGAGCACGGGCATCATCTGCTCGTGCCGCGCGAAGGGGCACTCCCCGGGGCAGTCCGCGATCACCACGCACCGCGTCCCCGGCTCGCCGCGCAGCCCGGCGCGCTCGAGGATGACCTCGGCGTCCTGACCGATCAGCTCGCGCGTCGGCGCCTCATCGGTGAAGCACACCTCCGCCAGCCGGGCCGCTTCTGCGCCGCGCGCGACGTACGCTCCCGCCCGCTCCATCCCCTGCACCAGCCGCTCGGCGATGGACTCGACCACCACCACGACCTTCTCGTCGATGCAGGGGAGGTTGTTGTCATACGACGCGCCGCGCAGGATGTGCTCCGCCGCGCGGGGGAGGTCGGCGGTCTCATCCACCAGCGCCGGCGGATTCCCCGGGCCCGCGCAGACCGCGGGCTTCCCGCTCTCCAGCGCCGCGCGCACGACCCCGGCGCCGCCCGTGGCGCTGATGAGGTTGATGCCGTCATGCTTCATCGCTTGCACGACGGTCCGCAGGCTACTGTCCTCCACCGCCGCCAGCAGGTTCGCCGGGCCGCCGGCGCGCACGATGGCGCGGTTCAGGATCCGCATCTGCTCGAGCGTACACTCGCGCGCGCTCGGGTGCGGCGCGAACAGCACGCCGTTCCCCGCCGAGACCATCGCGATCCCGTTGTTCGTGACCGTCGCCGTGGGGTTCGTGGAGGGGGTGATCGCCAGGATCACGCCATAGGGCGCGCGCTCGATGAGCGTGCAGCCCTGGTCGCCGGTGAGCACGTCCGTCGTCAGTGCTTCCGGTCCTGGGGTCAGCCGCGCGGTGTACTCGTTCTTCAGCCGCTTGTCCCCCGCATGGCCCATCTTCGTTTCGGCGCGCGCAGCCTCCGCCATCTCCCGTGCACTGGCGAGCGCGGCCTCGCGCATCGCGGCAATGATCTCGCCTCGCTTCCCCATCCCCAGCCCAGCAAGCTCCCGCTGGGCCTCCCGCGCCGCAGCGACGGCCTCGTCCAGGCTCACGAACACGCCCGCGCTTCCCTCCCCCCGTGGGAGAGGGGCCGGGGGTGAGGCGTCCCTCTGTTCCTCATCGCGGATCCGCGTGAGGACCTGGGCCACGATCTGTTGGAGGCGCTTCTCGTCGAAGTCCATCGCAGGCACCTGTGAAGGGGGCATTGCCGCGCGGCGTTAGCCGGCCTCGGCGGCGAGCCGGGCGAACTCGGTGATGGTGCGTCGCAGGTCGTCCTCGCCGATCGGATGCCCGAGGGCCGGTGTCTCGAAGATGCGGCGCGGGAGCGTGTAGTCGCCCCAGTCGAACCCCTCGCGCGCCTTGAACCGGTGCTTCGCGGCGAGCGTCTCGCGGCCCAATCGCGCCAGCCCGTCCTCGGTCAGCATCACCCCGGCGACCGCCAACGCGCGACAGACGATCTCCGGCTTGTACAGGCCCCGCGCGAAGAAGCAGACGACGAGGCTGGCAAGCACCTGTCGCCATTGCTCCTCCCTCAGCAGCTCCGCCGCGAGCTTCTCCGGCGTGCGGGAGGGGTCGGCCTTCTGATCGAGGCTGTAGCCCGCGCTGTCCAGGTGGCTGTGTCGCGCACCGGTGACGTAGTTCGCGTAGGCCCCCGGACCGGTGTGGTAGCCCGCCATCTCGACGCCGTTGAAGGCGAGGGCGAACTCCGCGCCGCCGTACCGCTCCGCCGCCGCCTGCACGCCGCAGGCCAGGACTCGGTAGAGCTCATTGGGCTGCTCAACGAGGCGGCGGATGGCCTCGATGTACCCCGCCGCATCACCCCAGGCCAGCCGCGCCCCGAGCGTCTCCTCCTGGGGGATGAGGCCCTGCGCCACAGCCTCGGTCGCCCAGGCGAGGACGACCCCCACCGACATCGCGTCGAGGCCGCAGTCCTCGACCGCCTCGACCAACCGCAGGTGCCCGGGGGTGTCGCTGATCCCGAGCATCGAGCCGAGGGCATAGATCAGCTCGTAATCGTATGAGATCATCGAGGTCTTGTAGAAGTACGGTTCATCGACGTAGGGCTGTCGGAGAGCCGCGATGTGGATGCAGGCCACGGGGCAATGGGCGCACGCCAACCGGCGGCCCAGGTACTCCTCCGCCAGGTGCTCGCCCGAGAGTGCGTCGGCGCCCTCGAAGCGCGCATCACGCAGGTTGCGCGTGGGCAGGCCGCCCATCTCGGCCAGATGGCTGACATTCACCGCCGTGCCGAGGTCGTGGTACTTCTGCATGAGCTCCGACTCGACGGCGGCGGTGTGCAGCTCGTCGTAGACGGTCGAGTAGGCCTTCTGGTCCGCGACCGGGATCGACGAGCGCCCGGAGACCTGGATCGCCTTCAGCCGCTTGCTCCCAAACACGGCCCCCAGGCCCATGCGGCCGAAGTGTCGGTAGGTCTCGGTGGTCACCGAGGCATACCGCACGAGCCGCTCTCCGGCCCGCCCAATGCGCATGATGGTCCGCAGACCGCTGCCGGATTCCCGACCCCGGATGATCTTCGCGCTCGTCGAGGCGCGCGTCATGCCCCAGATCGCCGAGGCGTCCCGGAAGCCCACCCGCGGCCCGTCGATGACCAGGTACACCGGCAGCTCGCTGGCGCCGCGGATCACAACCGCCCCATACCCCGCGTGCCGGATCGCCACGGCGCTGCGACCGCCGGCGTGGCTCTCGCCCAGGTCCCCCGTCAGAGGCGACTTGAACATAGCCACGGTCTTGGAGGCCAGCGGGAAGAGCCCCGTGAGCGGGCCGACGGTCAACACGACCGGGTTCTCCGGCCCCAGCGGGTCCGCGCCCGCCGGGCACTCCTCCCCGAGGAGCCGGATCGCCGCGTGCGCTCCGCCCAGGCCCGGCGCAAACACCTCGGGACGGCTCCGCACCGCGTAGGTCTTCTGGCTCAGATCGACGTAGAGGACCTCGGACAGGAGCTCAGCCGACATGGGCGGCCTCCTCCTCGGCGGACGCCTCCAGGTCGAGCACGGAATGCGGGCAGTACCGTGCACACGTCCCGCAGTGTACGCAGATGCGCGGCTTGTTGGTGAGGTCGTCCCAGAAGATCGCGCCCAGCGTGCACGCCTCCCGGCAGTTCCCGCACCCGATGCATAGCGGCTCCTTCAGCAACACCCCGCCGCCCTTCCGCCTCCGCAGGGCATCCGTCGGGCACACCCGTGCACACGGCGGATCCTCGCACCCTCGGCACACGACCACCACAAACCCGTGCTCCATGCCCCCGGCCGAGTGCACCCCAATGCGTGACCGCCCGATGCCCCCCGCCCCCTGCCACCTCGCGCACGCGAACATGCACACCTGGCACCCCACACATCGCTCGGCATCAATCACGGCAAGGCGGTTGGGCATCGTCATGGACTCCCCGGGACGAGGCTGGAACGGGCTGTTCGCCCGCTGCGCAGCGGGCTCCTCTGTCGGGCGGTCCTGGCCACGGGAGCTGAGAGTAGGCATCGTTCGCGCGCAATCAGCGTGCCTTGGTTCAGCGGTTCTGGTCGGACCGGCGGTTCGGGGTAGGTGCAACCCTCGGACCCATGGTGGGATTGACCATACGGGATCAGCGGCGACGGTCGGCGTTGGAGCCTTGGGCCCTGGGGGCGGCGGACGGTTCAGAGGCCGGCTGCCCTACGGCGCGGCACTCGCGCGCCCCAAGGTGCGCCAACCGGGGGCAGCGAACCGCGCCTGGACTCGCCGACTCCCCTGGCGGGCCATCCGCCGGGGTCTGGGGCAGAGCCCCAGGACATTCGCCCACTCTCCTCTGGAGGCCCCTGATGCTCCGCGCCTGCCTCTTCCTCTTGCTCGTCGCTGCGTGTGCTTCAGCGCAGTACCCCCGCAGGCCCGCGGATCGGGTGGTGACGATGGATGGGGAGGGCGTGCTGCGCTGGCTGGATGGCGGGAGCGAGGTGGCGCTGTTCGGAGTGAACTACTACCCGCCGTGCTCGATCGACTACGCGAACCTGACGCTGCTGGGGGTCGATCACAAGGAGACCATCGACCGGGACCTGTTGCACTTCGAGCCGATGGGGCTCGATGCGCTACGGCTGCACGTGTTTGACCGGGAGATCAGCGATGAACAGGGGAACCTGCTCGACAACCATCACGTGGAGCTGCTGGACTACCTGATCGCCGAGGCCAAGGCGCGCGGCATCTACACGGTCCTCACGCCGATCGCCTGGTGGCACGCGAGCGAGGGCACGCGGGGGTTCTCTGACCTCTACGACAAGGCGCAGATGCACACGGACCCGCAGGCGGTCGCGGCCCAGCGCAACTACCTGCAGCAGTTCGTCAGCCACACGAATCGGTACACAGGCCTCACCTACGGCGAGGACCCGGCGATCCCGTGCTTCGAGATCATCAACGAGCCGATCCCGGCGGCCGATACGAGCGATGACGTGATCGTGGAGTACGTCGATGCGCTGTACGACGCGATCCGCTCAACCGGGACGCAGAAACCGGTCTTCTACAACGGCTGGGGCGGGAGACACTCGGCGATCGCGCGGGCGAAGGTCGAGGGCTGCACGTTCGGGTGGTACCCCTCCGGTCTCGTGTCGGGCGGGGTGCTGACGCGCAACTTCCTGCCGGTGGTCAACGACTACGCAGACATGCGCGACGAGGTTCTGACCACGAAGGCGAAGATCGTGTACGAGTTCGATGCGGCGGACATCCCCGGCGGGTACATGTACCCGGCGATGGCGCGCGCGTTCCGCAGCGGCGGGGCGCAGATCGCGACTCAGTTCCAGTACGATCCGCTGCCGCTGGCCGAGTCGAACGTGAACTGGCAGACCCACTTCCTCAATCTCGTCTATGCGCCGAGCCGAACGGTCAGCTTCGTGATCGCGGCCGAGGCCTTCCGGCGGCTGCCGAGGCTGGGGCAGTTCGGGGCGTACCCAACGAGCTGTCGGTTCGGCGACTTCCGGGTGAGCTATGAGGACCTTCTGAGCGAGCTGGTGACCGAGGAGGTCTTCATGTACTCGAACGACACCGCGACGCAGCCCCCGGCGCCGGGGAAGCTGACGCGGGTCGTGGGCTGCGGGTCGTCCTCGGTGGCCCAGTACGAGGGCACGGGCGCGTACTTCCTGGACCGGGTTGCCGAGGGTGTATGGCGGCTGGAGGTCTACCCGGACTGCGTGTGGGTCGCCGACCCGTTCGGCGCGACCCGGCTGGACCGGGAGGCCTCGCGGCTGTACTGGCGCGAGCGCGGGCTGACCCTCCGGCTGCCGGACCTCGGGCGGCGCTTCGCGGCTGTACCGCTGCGCCCCGGCGGGGGCCGCGTGGAGGCGGAGGATGGGCGTGTGGTCGTTGGGCCGGGCGCTTACGTCCTGCGTCGGGAAGGCGCTGCTGCTCAGGTGAAGCTCGATCCGACCTTCTACGCCCCGCTGCAGCGCGACTCGCAGCCCGCAGCCTGGCACATCCCGGCGCAGGCGGCGCTGGCGGGCAAGTCCCTTGCAGTGAGCGTAACGGTGGCCACCGAGACGGACCCGGAGCAAGTGGCCCTGCAGCTGCGGAACCCAGGGGGCGGCACCGGGCAAGCGATCCCGCTGGAGCAGGCGGCGCCGTACCGGTATGAGGGTGAGATCCCGGCCGACCTCGTCCGGAAGGGGACCCTGACGTACTGCGTCGCGGTTGAGACGGCCGGCCGGACGCTGACCTTCCCGAACCCGGACCAGGGGTCCGCGGGCGAGCGGTTCGCGGCGCGGGAGCCGGTCACGCTGCTGCGGTTCACGGGGCAGGAGACGTTGCCGGAGCTGGGCTTCGGGGGGGCGCCGGGTCAGGAGGCGGCGGTTGGGTTCGCGGAAGGCAGCGGCGCCCTACGGCTGACGGCCACGGGCTTCGGGCCGCCGCCGAGCGCTGCGGGGCTGCGGCTGCCGAGCCTCGTTGAGGGCGAGGACCTGCGGGGGCTGAACACGCTGGTCGTTCGCGCGCGGCGCACGGAGCCACGGACCTCACACCTCGAGCTCGCGTTGGTTCAGGAGAGCGGGAACACCGCCGGCTACGGGGTGGATGTGCCGCTGGCGCCTGAGTTCCGGGACTTCCGCGTGCCGCTGAGCAAGCTCAAACCGCTGTGGCAGACGCGCGGCGGCTACTGCAGCCCAACCTCCGTGCGCGAGGTGCAGTTCGCCATCGGCAGTTGGCTCTTCCCCGCCGCGGCGGATCAGCCTCACGCCGTTGAGGTGCAGAGCGTGTCGCTGGAGTACGACCCCGAGGCCTGGCGCGTACCCGTTCACGCTCCCGACGACCCGTGCGTCATCTTCGCGCCCAGCGCGCCCGTGCCGGGCATCGTCACGGAGCTGCCGTACCGCCAGTGGATCACCAGCGGCTCGGGGCCGGATACCACGGCGTGGCGCATCGAGGTCGAGCGCTTCGCTCAGCAGCCGAGCGCCCTCGGCGTGCGCGCCGACATCGCCGATACGATAGCTGTCCGCCGGTCGGTGGCCTCCGGGTACGATGTGCTCCGTCTGCGGGCGCGGGCGACGGAGGCACAGACGACCGCCGTCGAGCTGGTGCTCGTCGAGGACGACGACGCGCCGTGGGGTACTACGACGAAGCTCACGACCGAGTGGCAGGACATCGAGGTCCCGCTGAGCGACTTGCGGTACTTCGCGCACTGGTGGCACCCGGAGGGCCGCGGCGGCGAGGGCGACCGTTGCCGGCCGGAGAACCTCGCGGCGGTGCACCTGACCTTCGGTGCGTGGCTGTACCCGGAGACGTACGGGGAACGCCACGGCTACGAGGTCGAGTTCATTCGGCTGGAACGGCAGTAGCGACGATGCGGGATGGAAGGGAGGATCATCCATGAGGCTGCACACGGGAGGCGACGACGCGGAGAGCCGTCTGCGGGACGCGGTGAACCGGATCGGGCGCGGCCCGGGATGGCTGCGCATCGTCATCGCGATTGTGTTGGCGGTTGTGCTGGTGAACGTGCTGGGGCATAGCATCGTTGCGGTCGGCGCGGGTGAGCGGGCGGTGATCTTCAGCCGGGTCTCCGGCGTGCTGCCCACGCAGCTGGGAGAGGGCTGGCACCTGCTCGTGCCGGGGGTCTGGGAAGCCCACAAGTACACCGTACGGCGGGACACGTGGACCGTCTCGATCGGCGAGCAGATGGCGCAGGTCGGTCGGGCCAGTCAGGAGCCGCAACTGGTCGCGCTGACGAAGGATGGCCAGCAGGTCGTCCTGGACATCTCGGTCGTCTATCACCCCGACCCCGACTACGTGTGGCGGCTGCATCAACGCGTGGGCCCGTCGTATGTGAACAAAGTGCTGCGGCCGCAGGCGCGGTGCATCGCCCTGATGGTGGTCTCCCAGTACCCGGTCACCGACGTGTACTCCGGTCGGCGCGAGGAGATCCAGGACCGCATGGCCGAGGAGCTGCGCGAGAGCCTGAAGGAGTGGGACATCGTGCTGGATCAGCTCCTGCTACGCAATGTGCAGTTCGGCGAGGAGTTTCAGCAGGCGATTGAGGCCAAGCAGGTCGCGATTCAGGAATACGAGCGCATGCAGTACGTGCTGCTGACGGCCGGCAAGACGGCTGAGAAGAAGGTGATCGAGGCCGAGGGCGAGGCAGAATCGCTGCGGCTTCGCGGTCGGGCGCTGCGACAGAACCCGCTCGCCCTGAATCTGGAGTACGCCCGCAAGGTCAGTCCCGCCGTGCGCGCGGTCGTCACGAGCAAGGCCACCACACCGCCGGCCGAGGGGAGGTGAGGACGATGAAGGCTCCGCGGAACCGCGCCGGCTTGGCGCGCCGACATCTGCTGATCGTGGCCGGGCTCGTCGCGCTCGGCCTCTACCTACTGCTGAAGCTCTCGACGGTCATCGTCGAGGCCGGGTACCGGGGTGTCGTGTTCTCCCGGACGGGAGGCGTGCGGGAGGTCTCCCTGGACGAGGGCCTGCACCTCATTGTGCCGCTGGTGTGGGATGTGCGGCAGTACAGCGTGCGCAGCCTCACCTACACCACGGGCGACGAGGCGCGAACGGGCGAGATCCCCGGCGGCGAGCCAGTGGACGCCCTGAGCTCCGATGGGCAGAAGATCACCATGTACCTCTCGCTGCGCTTCCACCTTGAGCCAGAGGAGGTGTGGCGGGTTCACCGCGACGTCGGCGAGGAGTATGTGCCCAAGATCATCAAGCCCTCGCTGCGGAGCGAGGCGCGGATGGCCGTCGCCGCGTACCCGGGCATCGAGCTGTACTCCACCGCGCGGTACGCTCTGGCGGAGGGGATCGAGAAGCGGCTGGCGACGAAGCTGGCGCCGCAGAACGTCGTCGTCGAGCAGGTGCTCATCCGCGACATCCGCCTCTCCGAGCAGTTCCAGCAAGCCATTGAGCAGAAACAGATCGCCCAGCAGGACGCGCTCCGGATGGACTACGTGGTGAAGAAGCAGAAGGAGGAGAAGAAGCAGGCGATCATCCTGGCTGAAGGCGACGCCCGGGCCATCCAGCTGAAGGGCCGTGCCCTGGCGTCCTACCCGGAGCTGGTGCAGTGGGAGTATGTGAACGGCCTACCGCAGGACGTGGAAGTCGTCGTCACCGACACGAACACGATCATCAACCTCGGCGACCTCCTGGGGCGCAAGCCGGCCACGGCCCAGGTCCAGCCCGCGCCGGGTCAGTGAGGCCGTCGGCCGCATGAGCTCCTGGTTGGATGACATCCTGCGGCCCCTCCTGGGGCGGGTGACCGAGAGCCTGCTGGAGCGCCGCAACCTCGTCTGGTTCACGCTGGCGAGCCTTCTGTCCGGCGCGGGGGCCGCGCTCTTCGGCGGGGACCTGTGGAACGGCTTCCTCACCAAGACCGGCTTCAGCATGACGGAGATCGGCTGGCTGGCCGCGTTCGCGGGAGGGGCCGGGTCGTTCGGCCTGGTGGCGTTCATGGGGCTCGCCGACCGGCTGCGGCGGCGGGTGTTGACGTACGTGTTGTGCGTGCTGGTGGCGTCCGCAGCGCCGGTGCTGGTAGTGGGGCTCGCGCTGATCCCGCGCGCCGGCCTGTCGCTGGACCATCTCCTCGCCTTGCTGGCTGTCGTGAGCGTGGGCCAGGCGCTCGTGATGTCCATCCCGGTGATGCTCGACTACCCGATCATCGCGCGGAGCATCTCGCAGGGCGTGCGGGGGCGGTTGTTCGGGATCACCACCGTGGCGTACGGCATCCTGGGGATCGGGATCGGCTGGCTGTCAGCGAATGTGCTGCAGAACGTGGCGTACCCGTGGGGCTACGCGTGGTGTTTCCTGGCGGCCGCGGGGCTGATGGCGCTGCGCGCGGCGGCGTACAGCCGTCTGCACGAGCTGCCCGAGCTGGCCGTCGACGGCGCCAGCCGGTCGGCGTTCCCCTTCGCCGCGATTGTGGACGTGCTGAAGCTGAAGGAGTTCCAGTGGCTGGCCGGGCCGCACGTCGCCCGGGGGCTGGCGGTGAGCGCCGCCGGGTTTGCGCTGCCGGTCGGGCTCAAGCGCCTCGGCCTGCCGGAGGAGTTCCCGGGCTATGCCGCCTCGGCGACGACGGCCGCGACCGTGTTGGGCGGCATCGCCGTAGGGCTCATCGCCGACCGACTGGGGCCCTCATGGACGACGTTTCTGGGAGATGTGCTCTACGCCCTGGGGATGGCGACCGTGGTCCTGTTCCCCAGCCCGATCGCCTTCCTGGCCCTGTACCTGCTGATGCACTTCGGGCGGAACATCGAGGACAACGCAGTGCCGCTGGGGGCCATCAATCTCGTGCCCGCCGAGCACCTGGGAGCCTTCAGCGCCGCGCGACTGATGATCCTGACGGGCTCCACCGCGCTGAGCGCGCCGATGTTCGGCTACCTGTTCGACCACCTCTCCCCGCTGCTCGTGTTCGGGCTGGCGGCGCTGCTGAAGGTGCTGACCGGGGTCTGGTTCTGGTGCGTATTTCGGCTCAAGCGTCCGGCTCCGGAGGCCGGGCCCCCGCTGCCACCGCCTCCGCTAGCCGCTGCTGAACCCGATTGAAGCCCTCCCAGAGCTCCACCATCAGCGCCGCATCGATCCAGCCGCGCGGCTCGCCCTGTCCGAGCTCGATTCGCTGCAGCACGACCTCCGCGACCTGCGCGTCGATGGCGGCCAGTAGCTCGCGCTCACGCCGCTGCAGCATGGACACGAGGAACATGGCGACCGCGACCAGCACCAGGGCGACCAGGGTGGTGTCGAAGGCGACCGCGAGGCCGTACAGCGGCGTCTCGACCGCCCCTCCGAACTCCTCCAGCGTCTTCGTCTCGGCCAGCTGCCGGAAGCCGCCGATGGCGGTGGACATCCCCAGCAGCGTTCCGGTGAAACCGCTCACCGGCAGCGCCCAGATCAGCAGCTTGGGCACGGCGTAGGCGGAGTTCGAGGCGGCCTCATCGCCGCGCGCCACGTCCCGCGCCGCCACGTACAGCTCCTGGCGGTTGCGCGCGGTCACAGCGCAGTTCACGCTGCGGATCAGGCGGCGGTCGATCATCGGCGACTCGGCGCGGAGATGCTCGGCGCACTTCCGCAGCGCGTGGGCCAGCGTCGGCGGCCCCTCCCGCAGCGCCGCGAGGAGGGGGCTGGTCTGCACCAGCCCGGCCTCCTTCACGATCCCCCCATACCGCCAGGCGGCCATCACCACGACGCCCGCGAAGAGCAGCACCGACACGTACGGTAGCGGGCCGCGCTGCATCACCGCCTGGCGCACGTGGCCGTCGGGCAGCAGCGCCGCCAGGCCCAGCAGCAGCCCCCACACCACGAAGGCCGCGATGAACAGCAGCACCCGCTGGGTGAGATGTGCGGGGCTGCTCCCGAATCCCCCGGGCAAGGCCAGGGGCTGGAGCTGTTGCAGAAGACCGGGGTCGACCGGCGCCCCGACGGCCACGGCCGGGGCCGCGACCGGCGCGCGAGGCGGGCCCGAGGGCACGGCCAGCGCCGCCAGAGCCCGCCGGGCCTGCTCGTAGCCGGCGTCGATGGCCAGCGCCTGCGAGTAGGCCAGGCGCGCGTCTTCGGTCTTGCCTTGCCGCTGCAACGCGACGCCGAGGTTGTACTGCAGGCTGGCCTCCCGGGGCAGACCGCGGGCCGCCTGACGCAAGGCCTCCGCAGCCTCCCCGGCCCGCCCTTCTTGCATCAGAAGCGCCAGGCCAAGCCAGCGCCAGGCCTCGAAGTCGTTCGCCTCGGTCGCGAGCGCCTGGCGCACCAGCTTCTCCGCCCCCGCGTACTGCCGCGTCCGCCAGAGCGCCTGCAGCGCCTGCATGTCAACCACAGCACGTCACCTCCGCTTGAGCTTGCGAACATCCGAGTAATGATAGCCGTAGCTGCGCGATCCGTACATAAGGACCTCCGCCGTGAAGGAACGGCTCTCGCCGGGCTCCAGGGCGTCGTCGGCGTTCGGGATCACCAGCTCATTGTAGGCCTGCATCTCAGCGCCGGTCGTGACCACGAACCGGATCCCCCACAGGGCGTGATCGCCCACGTTGCGGAGGGTCACCTCGATGCGAGCCCGGTCCTCCGCAACCAGCATTCCGGAGGTGCGGATCTCCAGAGGGTCCCGATTCGCGGCGCTGCAGTGCCGCGCGGCATTCAGGGCCCGCCGCTGGACGTCCGGCGTGTCATGGATGCTCAGCGCCTTCGACCACCACAGCGCCGCGAGGCTCCAGCGCGGTGACGCGTATCCCTCGCACGCCTCGGCCGCGGTGACAGCGACCTTGTAGCTGCGGATGTCGAGGGCCTCGATCTGCCGGCAGAGCTCGACCGTCCGGTCCCAGTCGCGGGTCCTGAGGGCAGCGCGGGCCTGCTCGTAGAGCCTCTCGGCTTCCGGCAGGGCCTCCAGCCGCTGACGAGACGGCTGGGCATACCGGCAGTGCTTGTACTCGTTCAGGACCCGGCGGTAGTAGGTGCGTGCGCCCGCGAAGTCGTGGGTCCTCTCCGCGGCGATGCCCTGCTCGTGCAGCTCCTGGGCCTCCTGCTCCGCCGCCAGCGTGCGCTGTAGCTGCTCGTAGCGGTCCGCGAAGTCCTCCGTAGGGTACTGGCCGGCCTCCTGCACCGCCGCCTGGGCGGCCTCAAAGCTCCCCGACTTCCAGAGCTCCCAGCCACGCAGAACCAGCGAGCCCCCCTTGGCGCGCGGAGCCCAGTGGGAGCGCGTGTAGGTCCGGGATATCTCCCCGAGGGCCAGCTTGGCGCCCCGCAGGTCGCCCTCCCGCAAAGCGACGAGCGCGTCATCGTACATGAAGCGCGGCGTATCGGCCCCCCACCACACCCAGGCCAGCGCTCCGGCGAAGGTCGCGACGAGAAGCACGACCACCAGAGGCTGTACGACCGGCTCGACCCACCGGGGCAGGCCGGCGATGGCCGTGTTGACCGCCTGTAGCCCCGGGCGACGAGCGATCACCCCCTCGGCCACCGGGTTGCCGGCGTCAGCCGCGCGGTGGAGGTGCTCCAGGGCGCAGTCCGCATCGGCCGCCTGGCGCCAGTAACCGCAGACTAGCGCCGCGACGCGGTCGCCTTCCTCCGCCAGGCGCTCGGCCACGGGCAGCGCCTCGCCGTCTCCGCGCAGGAGTCGGCCGGCCGCGTGGGGCGTCGCGACAGGTGGATCGCGTTCCGGCATCTCCAGCCTTCCTCCGGTGCGGCTCCCGCACCGGCAAGACAGAGGTGGGCCGAGCCCCCAGCCCGGCCCACCGAGTCGTCTCATCTTCTACGCCACCGCGCCGCGGGGTCTACGAGGCACGGGCGTGCTCCGCCGCGACCGGTCGCCCGCACGCCGAGCACTCCTCCTGGCCGGGCTGGTTCGTGGCAAAGCAGTGTGGACAGATCGCCAGTGCAGCCCCGCACTTCCCGCAGCGGTCCGATTCATACCGGTTGATCGCGTCGCAGCGCCAGCAGTGCACGATCGGCGGACGCCGCGGCGTGTCCGCCTCCTCGCCTCCCTCGGGGGCCGCGAGGAACCGATCGCCGGTCAGCGACAGGTACGCCGCCGACTGGAACGAGGCGGCATGGATGAGCGGGAAGGTCAGCAGCAAGAGCGCCAACACCGCCGCCGCGCTGACCAGCGGCGCTCCGCCGATGCCGGCCGCCCACGCCGCCCGCTCCTGAAGACGACCGACCCAGTCCTCCGGCTCCTCCTCCGTCGGACTCGCCCCATCGGGCAAGGGTGACGACGGAAACTGGCGCGCAACGGAGGCCGCGGCCCGGCCGCTGGTGGTCGCCGTTATGGCCGGCTGAAAGGCGGCGACGAAGACGATGGCCGTGAACAGCATCAGCGGCAGGCCGACCACCAGTCCGGCCGCCTGGTACGCCAGGAAGGCGCCGAGCCGCTCACGCGCGATCTGCACGAGGCGCGACGCCACCCCTGCCGGTGATGCGTCCAGGCAGGCGACGCACGGCGCCGTGAGCGCATGGCTCAGCAGCGCACCGATCACCAACAGCAGGTTCAGCGCGAACAGCGCGATCAGCGCCACCGGGGCCGCGACTGCCCCCACCGTGCGGTCGGCGGCGGCCAAGGCGCTGAGGTACCCGCCCAGAGACCCCGCGCCCACAGCCACCACCAGCACGAAGAGGGGCAGGCCGATCAGAATGTGCAGCCGAGGCAGCGCATGGCCGTAGGCCTGCGCGAGGCTGACGGGGTGGTCGTGCTGGGCCGCGAGCGCCATGCGGCTCAGGGCCCCGTAGGTCGTCAGCAGGCCGGCGTAGATGAAGAGCCCGGCCAACAGCCCCAGCATCGCCGCCGGCATGAAGGCGCCCCGCAGCAGGTACCCCGACGCCACCGTGCCCGCCGCCCCGGCGAGCACGAAGGCGACGCCGATCCCGACCCCCGCCGCCAGGAGTCGCTCCCCGCGGAAGCTATCCCGCAGGGCCGCGAACGATGCCTCGGCCATGCCCCGCAACGGGGCAAGCTCTCCCGACCGCTCGTCAGCCATCGACGCACCTCCGGGTGGCGGCCCTGGGGCTGGAAGTCCCCGCCAAGGTCGATGTGCCCTTCGCCGACCGGGGCCGTCAGTCCTGCCTGTGCAGGGGGGCGAGGCCCCTGCCGCGAATTGCCCCCGGCGGCTCCGGACCTCGCGCAGACAGGGCGCTACGATGGGCAGATCGGACCAGCTCGGCATTGTGCGGGAGATGCGTCTGGCCATCGTGGCGCTGTTCGCACTGCTGGCGGTCGGCACCGCGGGTTATGTGCTGCTCGAGGGCTGGTGCGTCCTCGACGCCTACTGGATGAC
>Ga0233425_10004736_pt1 | contig 22401 bp, 16 predicted proteins | sample Watercolumn_Towu_2_FD_181712 | JGI IMG/M metagenome (GOLD analysis project Ga0233425, IMG submission 181712) | Freshwater microbial communities from Lake Towuti, South Sulawesi, Indonesia - Watercolumn_Towuti2014_140_MG | ecosystem: Environmental > Aquatic > Freshwater > Lake | place... | reverse complement strand
GCCGTCGACAAGGTGGCTATGGGCGCGGCGCACGGCAGCGCATGGAATCGGATACGGCGCGCGTTCTGTCTGGGGTGCGGCAGGGGATCACTCTTGGATCGCCCATCGCAATCGAGATCGTGAACGCAGACTCGCGCATCGACGATGTCGAACGAACGCCGCCAGTCTTTCGGCCGCGCCCGGGGCACGCTGATCTCGCGGGCAGTATCAAGTGGCTCACGACCGATTGTCGAGGGACGCTCGAGCGGGCGAGTGCGCGCGAGACAGCAGCGCGAACTGCGGCGGGTGCTGTTGCGCGATGCTTGCTCGGTTGTTTCGGTGTCGAGGTCTTTGGATTTGTGCGCGGTGCCCTTGATGTGCAAAGTGCGCTCCAGCCGAGCGCGGCCGACTTGCCCGCGCTTCGTACGCGGCGCGATGCGAGCGAGGTCTACTGCCCCGATGAGGCCGTGTCCGCGCGACTCGTGGAGGCAATTCATCAGGCGAAGGTCGACAAGGACACGGTCGGCGGCTTGTGTGAGGTGCATGTGTTCGGTGTGCCGCCTGGACTTGGATCGTGTGTCAGCGTGGATGCGCGACTTGATGCACGACTCGCTGCGGCAGTGATGGGCATTCAGGCCTTCAAAGGCGTTGAGATTGGTCTTGGAATGGCGGTTGCCGCGCGACGCGGCAGCGAGGTGCACGATCCGATCCACTTTGACCCTGCACAGCGCCAGTCGAATCACCTCGGCTTCACGCGCCCGACCAACAATGCAGGCGGGCTAGAGGGCGGCATGACCAATGGCATGCCGGTCGTGGTGCGCGGTGCGATGAAGCCGATCTCCACACTGCTTCGCGGCATGCCGAGTGTGGACCTTCGGAGTGGCGAGGCATCGCAGAGTCAGTATGAGCGCTCGGACATCAGCGCGGTTGCGGCGGCGAGTGTGGTGATGGAGCAGGTCGTTGCGTTTGAGATCGCCCGTGCCTTCGTGGAGAAGTTTGGCGGCGACTCCATGATCGAGCTGCGCGCCAATCATGCGGCGTTTCTGCAGGCGGCGCGGCAGCTCGGTCGCGCCTGACCTCGGCTTCAATGAGCGCAAATCAAGGCAGTAGTTTGCGCCAGCCGGCGTCATCGATCACGAGCGAGAGCTGCCGCTTGTCCTGTTTCATGGCGAGCGCCTCCGCCATCCCTGAGAACATCCTCATATCAATCGGTGGCGGTGCGTCCTCGCCCTCCTCGTCCTCGCTCGCTTGTGCCACCATCATCATGCCAAGCATCGATGTCAGGCTGCGCGTGGTGGATGCCCATGACTCATTGAATTCCTGCGCCGCAGTTTCATTCTCGAATGTCAGAGCTGCGCGGATCTCCGGCTTGGAACCGAACTGCAGTCCAACCGAAGCTGTCTGCAGCAACTTCATCGAGTCCTCAAATCCGGCGAGCGCTGCCGTGAGCATTCCGCCATCTTCTTCCAACCCGTCGGCGACTGATTCGCGCATGGATTCGGTCATCCGCAGTCCAATGGTCACCGAAGATTGTGGCACACTAGCCAGCGCAGCTTCGAGTGCATCCGCTGACGAAACACTGCCATCTCCGAGCGCTCGCGTCACTCCTTTGGGCTTCACCCAGTACCACCCGCCACCTACCGACTCCACCGTTGAATCCGGTATCCAATCGCTCATGGCCGCCGCGACTTCCTGTTCAACACCCAGTCGCTTGGTCTGCACGAGCAGCACGATTGCATCGGGATCCTCCATGAACGCGTCGTCCGTCGGGAGCCCGACATCAGGCGCTTCCTCGGCGAGCAGATAGATGTTGCTGCCATCGATCGCGCGAAGGGCAGTCAGCGACTTTCCGTACTTCACCATCTCGGGCTGCTGATCGAGCCCGAGCGACTGCAGCTGCAAGAGACCGGAGGCCTGAACGACCACAGGAATCTTGGAGCGCATCATGATGCCCGCGAGCGCCTGAATGCTCTCCTGCATGTCCGTCGCATCCGTGCCGGTGGTGGAAACACGCACCACACTTGTCGTCGACTCAGAGCAGGCAGCGACGGGCAGTCGATCACTGATCTGCTCGCAGCCGTTGGTAAGCGCGATCAGTACGGCGAGCACAAGCGAATGACCGGTGAGGCGGATGACTGATCGAAATGGAAGGGCAGATGTGCAGCGCGACATGCCTGAAGCGTAGCGGCTTCGAGGAGTGCGACCCTATCCTCGAAGGCATGTGTGGAATCGCGGGCTTTCTCGATCCGAGTGCTCGTCTGCGCAATGCGCGCGGTGTGCTTGATCGAATGTCCAGCGCACTTCAGCACCGCGGTCCAGATGACAGGGGAGTGTGGTGGCAGCCTCCGCTTCCAACCGGCTTGGCGCACCGTCGTCTCGCGGTTGTTGATCCAACGCCCGCTGGGCATCAGCCGATGGCGAGCGCATCAGGTCGGTGGGTGATTGCTTGGAATGGTGAGGTCTACAACGCACCAGAACTGCGTGCTCACCTCGATCGCGCGGGAGCCAATGCGTGGCGCGGTCACAGCGACACAGAGGCGATGCTTGCATCGCTCGACGCGTGGGGGATCGGCCGGTCCGTCGACTGCTGGCGTGGCATGTTTGCCTGCGCCGTCATCGATCTTGAACTTCGCGAGTTGCATCTCATCCGTGACGGCGCAGGAAAGAAGCCGTTGGTGTGGGGGTGGATCGATGGCGTTCTCGGCTTTGCAAGCGAATTGCGCGCGCTGCGAGCGATGGGCTGCGCGATGCCGCCTGTGCACGACGGCGCCGTCGCGGCCTTCCTTCAGTATGGGTATCTGCCGGGAGAGCAGACAATCCTGCAGGGAATCTTCCGTGTTCCACCGGGATCGGTGCTGTCGTGGTCGATCGATGGTGGTGTGGGGGCGCAGCCGCGGCGCCAGGATTGGTGGAACCCGCTACGCGTTGCGCGTGCATGCGAGGCGGATCCTCTGTCGGTCGACGCATCGCAGGTTCCGCAGCAGTTGCAGAGGCAGATCGATGCCGCAGTCGCGCGACGGCTGCGTTCGGATGTACCGCTGGGTGTGTGTCTCTCCGGCGGCATCGATAGCGCGCTGATCGCGGCCTCCGCAGCGCGCCTGAATGGGTCGCCGATTCACACTTTCACACTCGGTTTCGAGGTGGAGGGGTACGACGAGAGTGCTGCAGCGCAGTCAACCGCGCGGGCCATCGGATCGAAGCATGCACTCCGAATCGCCAAAGGCGCAGATGTGGTTGCAGCAGTCACTCGACTATCGACTGTGCATGATGAACCCTTCGCAGACAGCAGCCAGATTGGTTTCCTGCTGCTCAGCGAGTTTGCCCGCGAGTCAGTCACGGTGGTACTGACTGGCGACGGCGCAGACGAGGTGCTTGGTGGCTATGAGCGATGTGCTGCAGTGGCATCGTGGTGGAGCGCACGGCTCGGTGGGCGCGGGTGGAGGACACAGCTGCAAGCGAGCGGTGCGCTTCTCATGATGCCGCTGCTCTGGCCGCTGTTTCGTCGGGCCACATGGCTGATGAGGCGCGGGGCTGTCGCGCGGCCGCACGAGAAACTGGACAAACTGCGTGCGCTGCTGCTGTCGCAATCGGTCGATGCAGCGATCGATGCACTGCGAACGGTCGGACCAGAGAGCGCATCGCTGCTCGCAGAGTCAGCCTTGCCATTGACGCATGCGCACGATGCAGATGACTCCATCACCACGGATGGTCTGCTGCGCCGAGTATTGCGGGAAGAGTTTGCCGGGTCTCTCATCGATGATCTTCTCGTCAAAGCGGATCGCACATCGATGTCCGTTGCACTTGAAGTGCGGTCGCCCTTCCTCGACCGCGACCTTGTGGAGTGGGCGTGGCGGTTACCCGTGTCCGCAAAGGTCCGCTTCGGCCACAGACATCGATCGTTTACAGGCAAGTGGGCGGCCCGCGAGTTGGCGCGCTCGGTGGTTCCTGAGATTGCCGATCTTCCGAAGATGGGCTTCGGTGTTCCGATCGCTGCGTGGCTTCGTGGTCCTCTGCGCCCGTGGGCGGAATCGCTGCTCTCGCGAAGCGTGGTTTCGCGCGCAGGGCTGTTGCGTGCAGACTCTGTGGAACGGCTCTGGCAAAAGTTCCTGATGGGCGATGATGCGCCGCGCCACCAGTTGTGGGCTGTGCTGATGTTGCAAGCATGGAGTGAACGCTGGCGCTGAGACGGATAGTCAGCGCGTACCCTTCGCTCCATGACCCGCACGCCTGCACCGTTTGCTTCGCTCGGCGATCAGTGGACGCTGCAGCAAGCGCTCGAAGCAGTGATTCGCCACTTTGGCTGCGACAGTGGAACCATTCACGCCACAGCAGCTGACGGGCATCTTCATCTTCGTGCAGTTGTCGGTCAGTTCCCGCCGCCGGTGCTCGATGCGATCCGCACGATCCCGTTCGGGAAGGGGCTGGCAGGGCTTGCAGCGTCCCGTCGCAAGCCTGTGACGGTGTGCAATCTGCAGAGCGATCAGTCGGGCGATGTGCGTCTAGGGGCGCGCGCAACAGGCATGGAGGGAGCGATCACTGTTCCCGCGATTGCTGCGGATACCGATGATGTCGTCGGCGTGATTGGCGTCGCCTGCTCCGCGCCGCGCTCCTACACCGACGAGGAGAGCGCACAGTTACTGCTGTGCGCGGCAGCAATCGTTCCACTGTTGCGCGCCAAGTGAGCGCGCACGATGTGACTCACGCCGGTTGCGGCGTGCCCTTCGATTTCTCGAACAGAAACGACTTTCCTTGATAGCCGACCGCAATCGTGTCACCGTCTTGGAAGGTGCCGCTCAAGATTCCTGACGCAATTGGATTTTCGATGCGGTGCTGTACGACACGCTTGAGCGGTCGTGCGCCAAACTGCGGATCGAAGCCCTCGGATGCAAGCGCCATGCACGCCGCCTCCGATACTTCAAGCCCAATGCCGCGCTGCTTCATGCGTCGAGCAAGATGGTCGAGTTGGATCTTCGTGACCGCCGCCAACTGGCTGCGATTGAGTTGTTGGAACACCACAGTCTCATCGATGCGATTCAGCAGCTCTGGGCGCAGGTGCTGCTTGAGCAGCTTGCGGACATGCGCCTCGATCAGATCATCGCTGTCGCCGCGCTCGCCCATTTCAAGGATCGCTGTCGATCCAATGTTGCTCGTCATCACGATTATCGTGTTGGCAAAGTTGACCGTGCGCCCTTGCCCATCCGTGAGCCGCCCGTCGTCGAGCACTTGGAGCAGCACATTGCTCACATCTGGGTGCGCCTTCTCGAACTCATCGAACAGCACCACGCAATAGGGGCGTCGTCGAACGGCCTCGGTCAGTCGTCCACCCTCCTCGTAACCGACATAGCCAGGCGGCGCACCGATGAGGCGTGCCACGGCATGCTGTTCCATGAACTCGCTCATGTCGATGCGCACCATGGCATCCGAAGAATCGAAGAGCAGTTCGGCGAGAGCCTTGCAGAGTTCCGTCTTGCCCACGCCAGTAGGTCCGAGGAAAAGAAAGGAGCCGATGGGGCGGTTGGGTTCTCCAAGCCCCGCACGATTGCGGCGAACGGCCTCCGCCACCGCCCGGACTGCTGCATCTTGGCCAACGACTCGCCGCCGCAACGACTCCTCGATGTGCAGCAACTTCTCCCGTTCGCTCTCGACGAGTTTCGACATTGGAATGCCAGTCCACTTCGCAACAACCTCAGCAATAGCTTCGGGATCGACTTCCTCCTTCACGAGCGCGCCGCCTGACTCGAGACGCTTCCGAAGCGCAGCTTCGGCGTCGGTTCGTCGCCGTTCGAGTTCGCGTATCTCGCCATGCTGAATGCGTGCGGCGCGGTCGAAGTCGCCGCGACGCTGCGCCTGCTCGAACTCGACCTTGCGCGCCTCGATGTCCCGGTCGATGTTCTTGACCGCGTCAAGGTCTCGCTTCTCCACCTCCCACTGCGCGGTCATTGCGCGGTCGCGCTCGCGTTCCTCCGCAAGCTCCTGCTCAACTGCCACCAGCCGCTGCGCACTCTGTGGATCTTTCTCGATCTGTAGCGCCGCCCTTTCAATCTCGAGCGTGGTCATGCTTCGGCGGATGGCATCGAGTTCCATCGGCATGGAGTCGTTCTCAATCCGAAGGCGGCTCGCCGCTTCATCGAGAAGATCGATGGCCTTGTCGGGGAGGAAGCGATCGCTGATGTATCGGTCGCTCAGTTGAGCTGCCGCGACAAGCGCACCGTCTTGGATGCGTACCCCGTGGTGAGCCTGATATCGCTCCTTGAGTCCCCGCAGAATCGCGATCGTGTCTTGCACTGATGGCTCCCCGATGTACACGGGGCTGAAGCGGCGCTCGAAGGCCGCATCCTTCTCGACATGCTTGCGATACTCATCAAGCGTTGTGGCACCGATGCAGTGCAGTTCGCCGCGTGCAAGTGCAGGCTTCAGCAGCTGCCCCGCGCCCACAGCGCCCTCGGCCTGGCCCGCGCCGACGATGGTGTGGAGTTCATCGATGAAGAGAATGATGCGACCTTCGCTCGCCGCGACCTCGCGCAACACAGCTTTCAGCCGTTCCTCAAACTCGCCTCGGTACTTGGCGCCTGCGAGCAGCGCGCCCACATCAAGCGCAACAATTCTGGCAGAGCGCATCGACTCTGGGCAGTCACCGTTGAGGATTCTCTGAGCAAGTCCCTCAGCGATTGCCGTCTTGCCAACGCCGGGTTCGCCAATCAACACCGGATTGTTCTTGGCTCGCCGCGAGAGAACCTGCATGCAGCGGCGGATCTCCTCATCACGCCCCACCACAGGATCGAGCTTTCCCGATGCCGCAAGCTCATTCAAATCCTTGCCGTACTTCTTCAACGCATCGAACGAGTTCTCGCCGCCCGCATCGTGGATGCCCTGAACGCCACTCGACTTTCGCACCTCGAGTGCGGCGCGTTCAAGGGTCTTGGCATCCGCACCGACTGCCGCAAGGACATCCTGCGCACCGCCCTTCGTTTGCGCGAGTGCGATCAGCAGGTGATCGCTCGACACATACGAATCCTTCATCTTCTGCGCGAGTCTCTCCGCCGCGCCAATTGCCGTTGTCAAGTCGCGTGCGACCACTGGAGTCGTCCCGTGAACCTTCGGCAGTCGTGCGAGTTCGGCTTGCGCAGTGGCAAGCACACGCGCTCCATCGAGACCCGCCTTCGCAAGAACGCCGCCGGCTGGACCGTCCTTCTCGGAGAGGAGCGCTGTCAGCAAGTGAAGCGATGTGACTTCACCGTGCTGATCACGGATCGCATGCGATTGAGCTTGCGCGATGGCGCTTTGCGCGAGAGTGGTGAAGCGTTCAAAGTTCATGGCCTTCCACAGTAGCAATATCCGTGCCGTTCATGCTGCGGATGCGATCGCGCACGATCAATGTGATTTCAGCGATAAACCACGGGAAAATCGGGGGGCATGAGTTCCGGCCGATCGTTCAACCAGCCCACCATCCAGCGGAAGGCATCGACAAGGCGCGGTCCCGGGCGATTGAACATCTGATTGCCATCGACAAGTGCGACTCGACCTCGATCAAGCGTGGCCGGCAGAACGCCCCACCACGGTTGTGCAATGAGTGCCGGCAACTCCGCCTCGATGGCGGGGAGTGCGAGTCCGCATGGGCAGATGATCACACGATCGGGCGCAGATGCCACGATCTCCTCCGCCGTTGCCACGCGACTCTTCGAGCCAGCCGAGTTGAGCGAGTGACGCGCTCCGGCAGCGTGAATCAGTTCGGGTGTCCAATGCCCTCCAACGAAAGTCGGGTTCATCCACTCGAGGAACAGCACCTCCGGTCCCTCCTGAAAGGGGTTCACAAAGTCGACGGCGGTCCACCAAGCATCGCGGAGTTCAACCATCGCAAGTTCCGCCTCGCGTTCAAGCCCAACAGCGGCGCCGACGAGAAGCAGATCATCGAGCACGCCCCACACCGACTTTGGATCAAGGCTGATCACAGTCGGCGCTGGATCCATTTCATGCGCAACCCGCTGCACAGTCGGCAAGTCGATAGAGCAGACCTCACACAGATCCTGCGTCAAGATGACATCGGGTTTGAGTTCGCGCAGGCGATCGACATCGAGCGTGTAGAGCGACTCGCCCGCGCGCAATGCATCACGAACCGAGCGGTCGATCTCGAGGCTCGAGGCCTCGCTGCCGAAGTGGGGCGTGCGCTGTCCAGTCAGTACCGGAATGTGATCGAGACCCAGCGGGAAGTCGCACTCATGACTTCTCCCGATCAGCATTGATCGGCCTCCAATTCGGCAAAGGATCTCGGTCGCTGACGGCAGCAGGCTCACCACGCGCATCCGTGCACCATAGTCGCCCGGGATTCACCGGCGGAGTACTGGCGAATCTCTTGAAAACTGTCCCATTCGTTTGCGCTGCGATATCGCAGCATTATACTGCACAACATGAGACTCGTGCGCTCAATCCCCTGGGTTGCACCGCTCATTTGTGTGGCGGTTGCCGCGGCAGCCGTTGTGCACCAAACAGCGGGTCCGTTTGGCAGCTTCTTTGGATTGTGGGGTCCGGATGTGTCTGCGCAGCAGAGTGTCGGTGCGCGCTTCATCCCAAATGGCGACTTCACGCTGCAGCGGGTGAAGATCTGGTTTATGGACAACAGCGGCGGCGCGCATCCGCAGGTGCGCGTCACACTTCGAACGGATCAGTCCGCGTCGTCAGGTTCGGGGCCAAGCCTTCCATCAAGCGAGATCTTGCAGGAATGGATCGTCAACATTCAGGCGATTGGCTGGAATCCAATGCAGGAGGTCATGGAGTCAACAGGCAGCGTTGCGCTGCGCTCAGGTCAGAAGTACTGGATCGTGGCGCAGTCAAATGCTTCGCCTGGACAAAACGCTGTGTGGAACTTCGCTTCCGTTGGAAGTCAGTTCTCTGCGGTGACTCAACCGGATGGGGTTTCGTGGCAGGCGGGTGGATTCGGTGCGGCCCCGACGCTGATTGTCGAAGGAACGCCCGGCTTGCCTCTGCGGCCCGGTGATATCAATGGCGATGGGGTGGTCAACGGATCTGACCTCACGGAGTTGCTCGGTGCATGGGGGGCATGCACTCAGTGCGCAGCCGACATTGACCGCGACGGCAATGTAGGGGGAAGTGATCTCACAATACTGGCGTCGAACTGGGGCTGACGCGGACTGTCACTTCCAGACACCCGCGACCGGTGCACCGAGTTCCGGGATGTAGGCATCGCGCGGCTTTGTCAGGTTCGCAATTGCCAATCGAAGGTCCTCCGCGCCGCGACTCTCAGATGCCGGCGGTGATTGCTGCGCCAAAGTCCAAGGGCAGAGAAGGGCGGTCGCCGTGATCATCGTGCGGCATGCCAGAGGGTGGATATGACGAGCCGTGAAGCAACTCATGTGTTTCCTCCGAGACGCCTGCGGAAGTAGATCGAGAATCCAATCCCCCCGGCGCAGTGAGCACCACACCCATGGTGCGAATGAAGATTCGATCGGTCGAGGCATCGGCCGCTGACTGAATGTCAGCAATACGACGATTGATCTCTGCAGATCCAATCAACTGCCCGCCTCCCTCCATGGTCTGACGCGCCTCAACGATCGCGGCTCTCGTCTCCGCGAAGAGCGCAATGATTTCGGACATCTCAATCGGCTTCGCGGTCGGTGCATTTGGATCCTGCTCTCTGAGTCGCGCTGCCTGAAAGTGGTGTCGCTGTCTATGTCGGCGCGCAGAAAGGCTTGATGGCAGGCGGCATGATCGGGATGGAGAACTTCCGCTACCGCGAACTTGGGAAGGAAGACGATGCCAAGTAGGGCGCTCGTCTCGGACGCGGTCGGCGAAAACTGGGGATCCTAGATTCGAACTAGGACAAACTGAGTCAGAGTCAGTTGTGCTACCGTTACACCAATCCCCAAAGAATTGGAGTTGAATGATAGCGACTGGTTCAACCGTTGGAAGATGCAGCGGATGGGTTGGGGCGATCGCTGCACTGTTTGCCGTGGGATGTATCTCGAAGCCCGTCCAACTCCGAGTGCTGCGCGCGGATTCCGGAGCGCCAATCGTGGGCGCGGAGATTCGGCAGCATGGTGCGCGGTTCCTTCGCTTCTTTCCAAAGCGGGATGCTGTCCCACGCGTCACAGACGCTGACGGAATTGCATCGCTTGTTCTTGATGCGCGCGGAACCAGTCTCGCGGTGCTGTGCCCGGGATTCGTCCCAGTTCAGGTGAGCATCGTGCCCGAGCCGCGCGGATGTACGGAGCCGTCGAAGCCGATAGAGCGCGAAGTCACGGTTTCTGCGGACTTGTGCGTTCCATTCGAATCGCTCGCGGACCGCGCGCGTTTGGATGTGAACCTGCAGCCGTTGCATGCGTCGCCACGCCCCATATGTGTGCGCGATGAAAGCGGGGATGCAATGGTCGGAGCGACGGTGATGGTCGAGTGCTCACTCTTCTTACCCATCGACGGAGCCGAGGGATCGTGGGGACTCCCTCCGGCGCAACGGCTGACGACTGCGGCCGATGGATGCGTTCAGGCGCAGTGCTTCCAGCCGCTACGCGCGTATGCCCACGTGCGCCTCGCGGGCTATGCACCAGCACGCATGCGCATTGACAGCGAGGCTGATGGAGCCACATGTGTGCTGCAGCTTCGCCGTTTGCAGTGGAAGAAGAACTCACTCCGGGTCGTTGATGCAAAGACCGATGCGCCGATCGCTGCTGCGGCAGTCCAGTTCGGGAAGGAACTCGATGGCGTTCCTCGCGATCCCAATGGCTGGATCGTCGCATGCGATGCGCTGGGTACAACGCCACCCGTCGATCTTCCCGATGTCGATCCGCTTGTGCTGACGGTTTCTGCGAAGGGATATCGCACTGCAAAGTGCGTTCTTCGATGGTCGAGCATTCGCGCGGGTCGCCCAGTCGAGCTGGTGCTCGAGCGGCAGTAGATGTGCCAACGGCGGAGCAATCGCTAGCCTCTTCGCATGCAAGCAATGCGGGTCAATCACTGGTTCATTCTCGCCGGACTTGTGACCGGCGCGGCGTGCGGAGCGGTTGCACACCGCGTGGCGGAGCGCATGCCAAGTTTGCAGAGCACGCTTGACTTCCTCAACAATTCGGTTCTGAATCCGATCGGTCAGATCTTTCTGCGACTCCTATTTCTTGTAGTGGTGCCGCTGGTGTTCGCATCGCTTGCCGCAGGTGTGGCGCGGCTTGGAGATCCTGGTCGGCTCGGTCGCGTGGCGGGCCGGGCACTCGTGCTCTTCGCGCTGACCTCCACTACAGCCACGATGATCGGTCTGTTTGCAATGAACATCTTCCAGCCGGGCACAGGTTTCGATCCGCTGGTTCGCGCAGAACTGATGCAGTCGTTCGGTGCCGAGGCGGTTCAAATCGAGCAGGGGGGAGGTCTCGGGGGCGATGGTGCCGTGACGGTGGTCATGCGAGTGATCGATGCACTGCTTCCGCGGAACATCCTTGGCGCCATCGTGCAGATGCAGATGCTGCCGCTGATTGCGTTCTCGTTGTTGCTCGGTGTGGCGCTGGGGACTCAGCCCACGGAACGCCGTCTCCGCGCCGTTGAGTTCCTAGAGATCATCGGTGATGCCATGGTGTTCATCGTGTCGTTCGCGATGCGCCTTGCACCTGTTGCCGTGTTCTGCCTGATCTTTGTGGTCATCGCGCGCTTCGGCGGTGCGCTGCTGTGGAAGCTGGCGCTCTACATGACGGTTGTCATCGGCGGCTACGCGGTCGTGCTTCTGGTGCTCTATCCGCTTCTTCTGACAGTGCTCGCGCGGCGGAACCCGTGGCATGTTCTGCGCGCATGCATTCCAGTGATGGTGACGGCCTTCTCCACATCGTCGAGCAATGCAACGCTTCCGACCACCATGCAGTTCTCGCAGCGCGATCTTGGCATACGAAGGGAGGTCTCCGGGTTCGTCCTTCCACTGGGCGCAACGATCAACATGAATGGCACCGCACTCTTCGAAGGTTGTGCCGTTCTCTTCATCGCGCAAGTGTTCGGGATCAATCTCTCCATCGCAGATCAGATTCTCGTGCTCGTGCTGTGCGTGGTCAGTTCGGTCGGCGTGGCGGGAGTCCCGGGTGGATCGCTGCCACTCTTGATGGCGGTTATGGCGCAGGTAGGAGTGCCGCCGACCGGCATTGCACTCGTGCTCGGGGTGGACCGCTTGCTTGACATGGGGCGAACCGCTGTCAATGTGATGGGCGATGTCGTGACGGCGGTCTGCGTCGAAGAGTCCATGCGTCGGGGCGATCAGCGAGGTACCGCTCGTGCCTAAACTCGTGAGTGCCATGCTGCCAATCCAAAAGCGCCCGCTCGGATCAGAAGCCGTGACTGAAGGCATCCGCGTTCATGTCGAGCCTGCGTTCCTCGACTCGCACTCTGACATCGATCGCGGCAACTTCACATTTGCTTACAAGATCCGTCTCACCAATGAGGGCGCGATGGCAGCGCGGCTCGTCGGTCGGTTCTGGCGCATCGTGGATGCCAATGGGCACGAAAGTGTGGTCGAGGGTCCAGGAGTCGTTGGGCAGCACCCGCACCTTGGGCCGGGCGAGAACTTCGAATACTCCAGTTTCTGCCCGCTGAAGACTGCATGGGGCACAATGGAGGGGCACTTCACCTTCGAGCGTGCGGATGGGGAAACATTCCACGCGACCGTTGCTCGGTTCTATCTCGCATGCCCTGAAGCTCGCACTGTAAGTCGGCCGTAAGGCTGTGGCTTCCGGGACTGGGCGGCGTTCCTGTCGCCCACGGCTTGGTGTGCGAGTAGCCTCCCCCGCATGACGACAACCTCGCATGGCGAGAATCGGCTGTTTCGAGAGAGGGCGATGCAGGCTGTCGGTGGGAGGAATCGGCTCAACACGCTGAGTCCTGTGGTCTCTCCGCGGCTCTGGGTGTTTGCAGCTGCGCTCGGCTTTCTAGTGTCGTCGGTGGTCGCTTGGGGCTTTCTCGGCGATGTGCCCGTTGCGGTCCTTGGTACCGGTGTGTTTCTCAAGGGTGAACGCATCACAGCACTCGTTGCTCCGGTGGATGGCGAAGTCACTGCGATCCACAAGCGGCCGGGCGACTCGGTTCAGGCTGGCGATGTCATTCTGCGTCTCAAGAGCCAAGAGGCACAGGGCATTGAGGTGCAGGAGGGAGTTGTTCTTGCTCGGGAGGCGGGTCGCGTGACATCCCTGACGGTGGGTGAAGGGGACGCAGTGCGCGATGGTCAACATGTGTGTGCACTCGTGGTTGGAAGTGATCGACTGCGTTGTGTCGCATTTCTCCCGATCGGCGACGCAAAGCTGATCGATCGAGGGTTCGATGCGCTGTTGCATTTTGTGACGCGTACCGCCGGGACTAATGGCGAGGCTCGCGGCAAGGTGGTCGCGGTCGAGTCATTTATGACCACAAGTGACCGCATCATGAACCGCGTGCCAAATCCGGAATTCGTGCGCATCGTGTTGGAGCGCTTCGGCACCGTGGGTGAAGTGGAGATCGAAGTGCAGGAGTCCACGCTTTCCGATGCGGTGAGCACCGGCGTTCCGTGCGATGTCGAGATCATCGTCGATCATGTTCGCCCCATCGAACTCGTGTTTCCTGGACTGCGCGCCAAGTCAAAGGGATGAGCGAATCGAGCACAGAGTCTGCGCCAGAGGTAGAGCCCGAGGCACCGGTTCCGCAGCCGAGCCTGCCGAGCGGACCGCCGCGACGCGTTCGCTGTCCAACCGTGATGCAGGTCGTTGCAGCGGAGTGTGGTGCTGCGAGCTTGTGCAGTGTGCTTGGCTACTTCCGTGCGTATCGGCCTCTCGAGGAGGTGCGTGAGGCGGTTGGTGTCGATCGAGATGGGTCCAATGCGCGCCGCATCGCGAGTGCGGCGCGGCACTTCGGACTTGAGGTGGAGGGGCTCAGGTGCGAAGTCGATAGCTTCAGCGATGTCAAACTCCCTGCGATTCTTTTCTGGGGTCTGAATCACTTTGTGGTGCTTGAGGGATGGAACTCGCGCGAGTTTTTCCTCATGGATCCTGCAACTGGCCGACGCGCGGTGAGTCCACAGGAGTTTGACGAGGAGTTCAGCGGTGTGCTGTTGAATGTGCAGCCGAGCGAGCAGTTCGTCGCGCTAGGTGGGCCGCCATCGTCACTCCAATTGTTGCTCAACTGGATGCGGGGATCGGAACCGGCAGTCTGGCTCAGTGTGTTCCTTGGATTGTTGCTCGCCGTGCCGATGGTGGTGGTGCCGGGTCTTGCCGCAGCATTCATCGATCAGGTGCTGTCCGACCAGCGCGTTGGCTGGACTTGGTCGCTCGTGGGCATCGCACTTACAGCGATGGCGTTGGAGGCGATCCTGCTGATGCAGCAGCGCAGTGTGCTCGCACGAGTCGAACAGCAGCTATCACTTGAGCGAAGCGTTGACTTCCTCCGTCAGATTTTTCGCCTGCCATCCACTTTCTTCGGGCAGCGTTACCCGGGTGACATCGCCGAGCGGGTTTGCGCAAACGATCAAGTCGCTGCAATGCTCGCATCGCAGTTCGCACCCGCCATCGTGCAGGTCCTCACGCTCACGGCCTTCCTGATCGCCATCTCGCTCATCAGTGCAACGATGGGGCTCATCGCATTCTGTTCAGTCGCTGCCACGCTCACCATCCTCTTCCTCGCCGCGCGTGCTCGGGTGGATCAGGCGCAGGCCTTGTCGCAGCAAGAGGGCTTGAAGCAGGGGGCGATCGTCGCAGGTCTCATCACGCTTGAGTCGCTGAAAGCAGGTGGGCGTGAGTCAGATTTCTTTGCGCGCTCCATGGGATTCACGGCGCGAGTGGCATCGGCGCGGCAGCGTGCAGCATTGTTGTCCAACATGGTCAGCATTGTGCCGGCATGGCTGCAATCAGTCGTCGTCTCCGTCATCGTGCTCGGCGTGGGCGGTCTGCAGGTGATGGCCAGCGAGATCTCCATCGGCACACTGCTCGCGCTGCAGCTCCTGGTCATGGGGTTCATGTCGCCAGTCACGCAGCTCGCGGAGTTGTTGCGTGAGATACAGACGGTGCGCGCTGATCTCGGCCGCCTCGACGATGTCATGTGCCACGCGACTGATCCACTCGCTTCCGAGCCGAATGTAGATCACCAAGCGGACATCGAGTACGCCGCTGGGCAACTCGAACTGCGCAACATCACCTTCGGTTATGGACATGGTCAGGCGCCGTTGCTGAAGGACTTCTCTCTGACCGTGCGCCCCGGAGGCCGTGTGGCAATCGTGGGTGGAACCGGTTCAGGGAAGTCGACTGTCTCGCGTTTGGCGGCTGGACTGCTTGAACCGTGGGAGGGGGAGGTGCTGCTCGACGGCTATCCACTTCGCGATGTGCCGCGACACATTCGCGCTGCAAGTCTCTCGACGGTCTTTCAGCGTCCCTCATTCTTCGAGGGTTCGATTCGCGAAAACCTATCTCTGTGGAATCCGGATATCCCTGATGTGTGGCTGCTCGAGGCAGTCGATGACGCGCAACTCACCTCAGTCGTCAATTCCCGAGGTGGTCTTGACCATCCTGTGGCCGAGGGTGCTTCGAACTTTTCAGGCGGCGAGGCGCAGCGACTTGATATCGCCCGGGCCTTGTCTCGGCGACCAGCCGTGGTCATCCTCGATGAGGCGACAAGTGCCCTCGATCCAAGCACCGAGTTGGCGATCGATGCGGCGCTGCGTCGTCGCGGCACAACATGTTTGGTTGTGGCGCATCGGCTCAGCACGATTCGGGATGCGGACGAGATTGTTGTGATGGATCAAGGCGAAGTCGTTGAACGAGGAACGCATGAAGAACTGATCGCTCGGCGAGGGCGCTATCACGAGTTGATCACCGGGGAGTCGCAGGCATGAGCGTGGTCGCGCACGACCACGCCGCTGTGTTGGCTGCGCTCGGCGGCGAGCGAGAGACTGTCGATCGTCGTAATCGCATCTCGATGTCGGACGACTCCATCGTGGTCCTGCTTTCGGGTTCGGTGCATGTGTTCGCGTATCGGAAGGGGCATCAACGGCGCCACCGCATCGGCGAATTGCTCCCCGGTTCGGCTGTGCACGGACCTCTGTTTGCCGTTGATTTGATCCCCGAGTCGACCGCTGTGGTGCTACGCCTGCCCGTCAGTGCGCTCGCTGCTGCGGCATCGAATGCGCCCGCTGCAGAGGCGCTTCGACAAGGCTTCGCAAAGACGCTCGCCGGCTGTGGCGGGAATCTCAGTCCGAAACTGTCGATCGGTGATGCGGCGAAGCGAGTCAGCGAAGAACTGGAGCGCCGCGGTCAGTCGACTTCCGAAGCAGCGTATGCCCGACACATGCGCCGGCTGGTGGACACTGCAAGTGGATCGCTTGCGTTCGAGCAGCGCATTCAAGCGCTCGTCACAACGCGGACAGGTCCGCGTTGGATGTATCAGCCGGATGCGCGGCTTCCGCCCGTGGTGCGGGCGTGCATCCAGTTGGCGGTCATGATGGGATACGAGCCCGATCAAGTTCCAACTCGCATTCCGCGCGATGTGACGCGGAAAACGGAGCAGACCTTTGCGCATGTCGCAGGCATCGGTATTCGAACTGTGTTCCTCGACCCCGGTTGGTGGGCGCAGGACATTGGATCGGTGCTCGCGTTTCGCGCCGAGGATCAGGCGCCCGTGGCGGTGCTCGCCACGCCCCAAGGACTGATGGCGTTTGTGCACTCATCGGGCGCCACCATAGGTCCGATTCCCGTCGACGAGGCATTCGCATCGACGCTCATAAAGTCTGCATCCCAGTTCCATGCGACGCTTGGCTCGCAGCGCGTCAGCATTTGGAATTTTCTGCGCTTTATCACGAAGGGATCGGAACACGACTTCCTCCTCGCTTTCATCATGGCGGGGCTTGGCGTCGTGGCGAGCCTGGCGATCCCGATTGGGACGGGACTCCTGATTTCGCGCGTGATTCCGAGCGAGAATCATTGGGGTCTCCTGTTCGTTGGCATGATCCTGCTTGCGACAACGGTCACATCCGCCGCCTGTTCATTTGTCGTGTCGAACCTTCTTCTTCGCGCCGAAACGCGCATGGATGGGCGTGCCCTTGGGGGCATCCTGGACCGCTGCTTGCGCATGCCCGTTGAGGCGTTCCGCACCTTCACGAGCGGTGATCTTGCTGACCGCATTCTTTCGGTGGGCAATATGCAGCAGGTGCTGTCTGGCTCAGCTGTCGCTGCAATCATGTCGGGGTTGTTCTCCGTGGTGTACCTCTCGGTCATGGCACTCGTGGATGTAAAGGCTGCCGTTATCGGCTTCGCCTTCATGCTGATCGCAGTGCTTGTGTCAGTGCTGATCAGTCTGAAGCGCGCCAAGATCTCGATGGAATCGATGGAGTCACAGGGAGCGCTGTCCACCGTCATGCTGCAATACATCGGCGGCATTGATGCGTTGCGGGGAGCAGCATCGGATCAGCATGCTGTGCTGCGATGGCTTGAACGGTTCCGAGCGGTGCGATCAAACTCGATGAGTATTCATCGCCTCGACCGCTTTTACGAGGTGTTTTCTGCGGGATTCCCGGTTCTGTGCACGACCGTGTTCTGGATCATCTTTTCCCAGCGCTTTGCATCAGGAGATATTTTTCAGGGTTCGCCGATGGATGCGCCTGTTCGTGTTGGTCAGTTTGTCATGTTTATCGCCGCATTCTCCTCGGCACTCTTCTCGGTGCTCGATGTTGGAGTACGCCTTGGCGACTTGGCATTGCTGCAGTCGGCTTTCCGGCGCATTCGACCGATTCTCGATGCCGAAGTGGAATCGTCTGGTGAACGCGAGGTGCCCGGCGTGATCACCGGGCAGATCACGATTGCCGATGTTCGCTTCGCGTACCCAGGGAGCGCGAATGAGATTCTGTCCGGCGTCGATCTCCGAATTGAGGCGGGCGAGAATGTCGCTGTGGTTGGTCCAAGCGGAAGCGGCAAGTCCACGCTTCTGCAGCTCATACTCGGATTGCGCAAGCCGACAAGCGGGAATGTGCTGCTCGATGGCAAGGATCTCGATCGGCTTGATGTTGTTTCGGTGCGTCGCCAAATCGGTGCGGTGGTGCAGAACACCCGCATCGTTCCCGGAGCCATTCTGGAGAACATCGTGGGCAGCACGCTGTACGGCGTGGAGGATGCGCAGCGCGCACTTGAAGCGGCTGGATTCGCCGACGAGATCGATCGGATGCCGATGGGGCTCCACACCTATGTAACCGACCAGACCCTCTCGGGTGGTCAGTTGCAGAAGTTGCTCATCGCGCGGGCACTGGTGGCGCGACCGAAGATTCTCGTCTTTGATGAGGCGACAAGTGCGCTTGATGAAATCTCACAGGCACAAGTTGTGTCGAGCATTGAGCGACTTCGTGCGACCCGCATCATTGTGGCGCATCGCCTGAGCACGGTGCGTGCCTGCGACCGAATCTTCGTGATGGACGGAGGGCGCGTCGTGCAGGAGGGGACTTTCCAAGACCTCGTTCGCGTGGAGGGTCGCTTTCGAGAAATGGCGCGGCGGCAGCTGCTCGAGGTGCCGCCTCTCGATGCGCCGCCGAGTGCAGGAGACCAATCAGTCAGCCGAAAATAAAAAGCGATCGGCGGCCGTTCAGGAGCAGAGAACGGTCACCGACCGCGTGGTCATTCACCGAAACCGACGAGCATCGGTCGGAGACTGGCGCAGATCAGGTCCGCTTTGGAGTCCTAGCCTGTCGTGCGGCGGTGGAATTGCGAGAGGTGCGACTGACGCCGCCTCCACTCGCCTTCTCAAGATCCGCATCCGACAGCTTTGTGGACTTCGTCGTGGTCTTCGTCGAGTTCGCTGGCTTCGATGACATGATGTTTCCCTTCAAATTCGTCGAGTGCCGATGGCGTACGCATCCACGACACGCAACAGAAGAACCCTACGATACAGTTAGGGCATGGCAAGCCGATTTGAGGATTTCCTTTGAAACCTGCCACGCTGCCGGGAGCCGGTTCAATCGCAGTTGTCGGTGCCACAGGCGCGGTGGGATGCGAATTTTTGCAGATTCTCCATGATTCGGGTGCCCCCCTAGACGGGCTTCGGCTGTTTGCCAGCCCTCGATCCGTGGGGAAAGTTGTCCGAGTGGGGGCGCAAGAGTTCGCGGTGGAGCCGCTGCGGGAGGGATGCTTTCGCGGCACGCAGGTGGCATTCTTCTCCGCAGGCAAGGGCGTCTCTCGCGAGTGGGCACCACGAGCCGTTCGTGATGGGGCGTGGGCGATCGATAACTCGAGTGCGTTCCGCATGGATCCGAATGTGCCGCTTGTCATTCCCGAAGTCAACGGCGCGCAACTCGATGAGTGTCGATCGCAGCGCATTGTGGCGGTGCCAAACTGCTCGACCATCGTGGCGCTGGTGGCGGTCACGCCGCTGCACCGTGAAGCGCGCGTGCGGCGCATGGTGGTATCGACCTATCAGGCGGTCAGCGGCGCAGGTGCGGCGGCGATGCGCGAACTCGAGCAACAAGTGCAGGACTATGCCGCCGGGCAGCCGCTGGAGACGAGTGTGTTTGGTCGCCAGTGCCTCTTCAATTGCTTCTCGCACAACAGTGCGGTGGGTGCCGATGGGTACAACGAGGAAGAGGCAAAGTTGCTTCATGAGTCACGGCGTATCTGGAACGATCCACAACTCCGTGTGACCGCGACCTGCGTTCGCGTGCCGGTGCTGCGGGCACACTGCGAGTCGATCGCACTCGAGTTCGAGCGCCCACTGACGGAGTCGCGCGCCCGCGAGCTTCTCGCGGACGCGCCTGGTGTCGAAGTTGTTGATGATCGCGCGAGTAATTGCTTCCCCGAGCCGCTCGCCGCCGCGGGGCGCGACTCGGTCTTGGTCGGGCGCATCCGTGCAGACTGGAGCCTCGATGCAGGGCGTGGGCTGCAGCTGTTCGTTGCGGGCGATCAGATCCGAATCGGTGCAGCCCTGACCGGGTGGCGCATCGCCGAGCGGCTCGCGCCTGTCATGCGTTGAGCTCGCGAAGCGCAACCCCAGGGTCTGGTTGACGAAGCAAATGTTCGCCCACAAGCACGATGTTGATGCCGTGCGCTCGGAGTCGGCGCAAGTCATCACCTGAAGTGATCCCAGACTCGCTCACAAGAACACGCGTGTCCTCGACGAGTTCAGCAAGACGGAATGAGTGTTGAATGTCCGTCTTCATGGTGCGGAGGTTTCGGTTGTTGATGCCGAGAAGCGAGTACCCCGCATGAGGAAACCCAACATGCTGCATGGCGCGGCAGAGATTTTCTGCATCATGCACCTCAAGCAGCGTGGTCATGCCGAGTTCAACGCTGAGAATCTGGAAGTCGATGATTTCGCCTTCCCGCAGAGCCTCCGCGATGAGCAGGATCGCATCAGCACCAGCGGCACGCGATTCCCAGATTTGATAGGGGTCGACGATGAAGTCCTTGCGCAGAACGGGGAGCGGAACCGCATCGCGGATCGCATGAATGAATTCGAGTCGTCCGCCAAAGTCGACTTCGTCGGTGAGACAGGAGATCGCAGCGGCACCTGCAGCGTGATACTTTCGCGCAATGGTGACGGGATCGAAGTCCTCTCGGATCAGGCCAGCACTCGGACTGCTGCGTTTGATCTCCGCGATGACGCGCGTACGCGATCCTTTGCCGCGATCCACCACCGCCTGGAAGAAGTTTCTGGGACGCCCAAGTTCGGAAATCTGCTCGCGCAGGCGTTCCAGTGGAACGGCCGACTGTGCCGCCTTCACCTCGGCACGCTTTCGTCGCAGGATGCTCTTGAGCCTGTCGTTCATCGTGGCGGTGGCGTGCGTCTGCGCAGAGGGTAGGGGGGAAACGCCCACCTCGTCGCTCGACTCGCAGCAATCGGTGTGGGCTTGGTTGGTACTCGGTCTTGGGGGATGTTGCGCTTTGATGATCGTCGTCTCGGGAGTCTGGCGATCCACGCACTTTGTCCCGGCGCGGTGGTCACTCGGCGCTGGCGAGTCACTCCTGCTGTTTGTGGCGCTGCCGGTGCTCGGCGCGATCGGTGCGGCAGTGGCAACGCGTCTTGCACCGCAGTCAACGGATCAGTCCACAGTCTCGGTCGAAGGCATGTTGTGGTCGATTGGTTTCGCGGCTGTTCTCCAGATCGCTGCAGTCGTTCTGTTTCTTGCTCGTCACGAAACTGTCGCACCTGCAGGGACTCGACTGAACTCTGCGCTGCTCGGTGCTGCGGCAATGGTCGCCGTCTGGTTTCCCATTCAGGCCATCGGTGCTGCTGTCGCGAGTCTTCAACTGGCACTCGGAGGTCCAGCCGCGCCAGCCGAAGGGCACGCCACACTGCAGTTGCTTGGTCAAACGCCGCTGGATGTGCGTCGGTGGCTGCTCATCGTTGGTGTCGTGATTGTGGTGCCAACGATCGAAGAGATCATGTTCCGCGGTGCGCTGCTTGGTGCGCTGCGGCGTGTGGGGCTCTCCGCGTGGAGCGCCATCGGCCTCTCCGCAACGCTCTTCGCGCTCGTGCATGTTCCCGCGCTTGTGAGCGGTGCAGTTGCGCCCGGGCTCGCGATGCTCTTCGTGCTTGGCATCGCCCTAGGGTGGTGCGCCGCGCGGACGGGTTCGCTCGCAGCGCCGATCACGGCTCATGCCCTTTTCAATGCAGTGAATCTCCTGCAGTCGCTGCGTTGAACGCGCCTCGCGCGGGCGATCCGTAGCATTCCGCCTCATGGCGGGAGCAAGCCCAAAGCCACGCATTCTCACCGGCGATACGCCAACAGGAACGCTTCATCTCGGACACTGGGTGGGCAGCGTGCGACGAAGGGTCGAACTGCAGTCGACGCATGAGTGCTACTTCCTGCTCGCAAACATGCACGCCTTCACAACGCGTGCTGAGCGTCCCGACGAGATCCGTCGCGACACGATTGAGATTGTGCGCGACTATCTCGCCATGGGTATTGACCCGAAGCAATCGGCGATTTTCTTGCAGAGCGAAGTGCCTGCCATCGCCGAGCTCACCTTTCTCTTTGCGATGCTGATTCCCTTCAATCGCGTGATGCGAAATCCCACACTGAAGGATGAGATCAAGATCAAGAATCTTGGCGAAACCTATTCATTCGGATTTCCTCTCTACGCGGTCGGACAAACTGCAGACATCCTTGCTTTCCGCCCTGTTGGAGTGCCTGTTGGAGAGGATCAAGTACCGCATCTCGAGATGACCCGTGAAGTGGCTCGGCGTTTCAATCAGGTTTTCTGCGGAGTCTCTGAACACGCGGAGGACGACCAGCATGTTGCGCTCGGCGGCACATTCCCGATTCCGAGGGCGGATGTCGGTCCAGTCGGGAGGCTCATGGGTATCGATGGCGTTCAGAAGATGAGCAAGAGCCTCGGCAATGCGATCTTCATCTCCGACTCGCCAAAGGAAGTTCAGAAGAAGGTCGGCAAGATTTTCACAGGGCGTCAAAGTCCGAACGCTCCCGGTGATGTGACGAACGCTCTGTTTCAG
>Ga0233425_10004735_pt1 | contig 22405 bp, 20 predicted proteins | sample Watercolumn_Towu_2_FD_181712 | JGI IMG/M metagenome (GOLD analysis project Ga0233425, IMG submission 181712) | Freshwater microbial communities from Lake Towuti, South Sulawesi, Indonesia - Watercolumn_Towuti2014_140_MG | ecosystem: Environmental > Aquatic > Freshwater > Lake | place... | reverse complement strand
ACAGCCTGGTGCTGAGCAAGCTGTGCCGGTCCAAGTCGGACGAGGAAGCCCTCATCTATACGAAGGATGACCATGAGGCCTTGGACTTGGTACGCCGCGGCGCCGCTCACGCGGCCTTGCTCCTGAATCCGACAAAGGTCAGTGAAGTCCGCGCCGTGGCGGCGGCCGGCGAGCGGATGCCGCACAAGTCCACCTATTTCTTTCCCAAACCCCTGACCGGGTTGGTCATGAACGTGATGGAATGAGCATGCCAGATGGACAGCATGCGGCATCTAGTGCCGCACAAGTCCTTCTATTACTATTCCAGACCCCTAACCGGGTTGGTCATGAACGTGATGGAGGAGTAACGCCGGTGCTGAGCGATGAATGCGGAATGCTGAATGCCGGAATAGCTAGTCCTTCCGCTTCTGCCCATTATTCATCACCCATCGTTCAGCATTCATCACTGTTCTGTCGTGGGTCATGAAACCCAGCATTCTGATCGTTGAAGATGAGCCGGATATTGCGACGGTCCTCCGGGACCGGCTGGAGTCGTTCGGCTACGAGACGGCCGTCGCCGGCAACGGGCTCCAGGCGCTCGAGACCATCGAACGGGAGACTCCAAGCCTGATGTTGCTGGACATCGAGCTGCCCAAGCTTTCAGGCCTGGAGGTGCTGAAGCGGCTCGCGCAGGGGCGTCAGAGCGGGCGCGAGGGGTTCGACCTGCCCGTCATCGTCATGACCGCTCACGGAACGATCGCCAGGGCGGTGGAAGCCATGAAGGAAGGCGCCTACGACTTCCTCACCAAGCCTGTGGAGATGGACCACCTGGCCATCGTCATCCGGAAAGCTCTGGAGCGGGAGTCCCTCAAACGGCAGGTGGCTTATCTCCGCACGGAGGTCGAAACCAGATACGCGAACATCGTCGGCGCCAGTTCCCAGATGCAGACCATGATCGGACTCGCGCGGCGGGCGGCCGAGTCGGACGTGAACGTCCTCCTGCTGGGCGAGAGCGGGACCGGCAAGGAACTCTTCGCCCGGTCCATCCACCAGTGGAGCCCGCGCCGGACGGCTCCCTTCGTCGTGATCAACTGCGTGGCCCTGTCCGACACCTTGCTCGAAAACGAGCTCTTCGGGCACGAGAAGGGAGCCTTCACCGGCGCCGACCGGCAGCAGAAGGGCAAGATCGAGACGGCGGACGGCGGGACGGTCTTCCTGGACGAGATCGGGGACATGCCGCTGACCCTCCAGGCCAAGTTGCTGCGCGTGCTGCAAGACCACGAGTTTCACCGGGTGGGCGGGACCAGGCTGGTCCGGGTCAACATTCGGGTCATCGCCGCCACCAACAAAGACCTCAAGGAGGCCGTCAAGGCCGGCCGCTTCCGCGAAGACCTGTTCTTCCGTCTCAACGTCGTGACCTTGACCTTGCCGCCGCTGAGGGAGCGGCCCGAAGACATCCCGCAACTGGCGCAGTTCTTCCTGGACCGGCACGCGAGGGACGCGAAAAAGCCGCAGCTCTGTTTGACGGAGAGCGCGAGGGAGGCGATCAGCCGGTACCACTGGCCGGGCAACATCCGTGAGCTGGACAACGCCATCGCCCGCGCGGTCGTGCTGAGCCCGCAGGAGTCGATCGAGCCGGAGCACCTGGGCCTCTCCGACGGGCTCACTTCCCCGCAGGCGGGCGAGGGGGCCCACTACCAAAACCTGCCGTACCACGAATCCATGGACGAACACAGCCGTCACATCATTCTCCGCGCGCTGCGCCGCACACATGGAAGCCAGACGAAGGCCGCCGATCTTCTGAAGCTCCAGCGAACCTACCTGGCCCGCCTCATCAAGCAGAAGAACATCCTCCCCGAGAAGAGCATTCAGGAAGAGTGACGCCTAGCGCGAGTGCTTGTAGATCAGATCCATCAGCTCGTCGTACATCGCCTCGGCCTCTTCCGGCGAACCCCGGCTGATGGCTTCTGCCGCGCAATGATGCAGATGGTTGCGCATCAAGGAGCGCCCGACCGACCGCAAGGCTTCCTGCACCGACGAGATCTGGACCATGATGTCCGCGCAGTACCGGTCTTCCTCCACCATCTTGTGCAGCCCGCGGATTTGACCTTCGATCCGCCGGAGGCGCTTCAGGTTGGATGATTTGATCTCCGGGTCCACGGCCACAGCCTTGCGAGTGTTTCCCTGGGTATCGCAGCCGCAGGCGCCAACCTCTGTTTGCTTTTTTGTCGCCATTTCTTTGTCCCTCTTGCTGATTCCATCGACCCAAACAGCCGTGCGGACTTAGAGCTTCAGGTTTCGGAGACGCAACGCGTTGCCGATGACCGACACCGAGCTGAACGTCATGGCCGCGCTCGCGATCATCGGGCTCAGCAGCACCCCGAAAAACGGGTAGAGCAAGCCGGCCGCAACGGGAACCCCGAGGAGGTTGTAGACGAAGGCGAAAAAGAGATTCTGCCTGATGTTGCGCATCGTGCCCCGGCTCAATCGGCGCGCCCGTACGATGCCCCGCAGATCCCCCTTGACCAACGTCACCCCGGCGCTCTCCATCGCCACGTCGGTTCCGCTGCCCATCGCAATCCCGACGTGGGCCTGTGCCAGAGCCGGTGCATCGTTGATGCCGTCGCCCGCCATCGCAACCACATGGCCTTGAGTCTGCAAACGCTCGACGATCTCCGCCTTCTGCTCCGGCGGGATGTCCGCCCGCACTTCGTCGATCCCGAACTGACGCGCCACCCGTTCGGCGGTGGTCCGGTTGTCGCCCGTCACCATGACGATTTGGATGCCTTCTCGATGCAGGGTCTCGATGGCTTCACGGGCCGAGGCTTTGATCGGATCGGCCACCCCCAGCAACCCGGCAGGCTCCCCGCCGATGGCGACGAACATGGCCGTTTGCCCTTCTTGACGCAGCCGATCGGCCTGGCTCAGCAGCGGGGACACGTTGACCGACAGCTCTTCCAGGAATCGCGCCGTGCCGACCGTCACCGTCTGAGCGTCGACCGTACCCGTTGCTCCTTTCCCCGCCACGGAACGGAAATCCTTTGCCTTAATCAGGGCGAGACCTTTTTCTTTTGCCCCGGCCACGACGGCAGCCGCCAACGGATGCTCGCTGCCCTGCTCCAGGCTTGCGGCGAAACGAAGCAGTTGGGTCTCGTCGTGGCCCGGTACAGGAACGACCGCAATGAGGCGGGGCTTGCCTTCGGTCAGGGTACCGGTCTTGTCGACCACCAACGTATCCACCTTCCCCAAAATCTCCAGGGCTTCGGCATTGCGCACCAGCACCCCGGCAACGGCGCCCCGTCCGGTGCCGACCATGATCGACATCGGGGTGGCCAGTCCCAAGGCGCAGGGGCAGGCGATGATCAACACCGCCACCGCGTTGAGCAGCGCGTAGGCCATCCGCGGAGCCGGGCCGTAGAGCGCCCAGACTGCAAACGTCAGCCCTGCGACGAGCATGACGAGCGGCACGAAATAAGCCGCGGTGATGTCCGCCACGCGCTGAATCGGCGCCCGCGTCCGTTGGGCTTCGTTGACCATGCGCACGATGTGGGCCAAGAGCGTGTCGCTTCCGACCCGCTCGGCTTCCATCACAAAACTCCCCGATCCGTTGATCGTGGCGCCCACCACCCGGTCTCCCGGCGTCTTCTCGACGGGGATCGGCTCGCCGGTGATCATCGACTCATCGACCGAGCTGCGGCCCTCCGTCACGCGACCATCCACGGGCACCTTCTCGCCCGGACGCACCCTTAGGTGATCCCCGACCTGAACCCGCTCCAACAGCATGTCTTCTTCGCGGCCGTCGGCACGGACCACGCGGGAGGTTCGCGGCGCCAATCCCAACAGGGCTTTGATGGCGTTGCTGGTCTTGCTCCGGGCCCGCAGCTCCAGCACCTGCCCCAACAACACCAAGGTCACGATGACCGCCGCCGGCTCGAAGTAGACCGCGATCTCGCCGCTGTGGGCACGGAATGAATCCGGGAACCAACCAGGAAAGAGCGTGGCGGCCACGCTATACAGATACGCGGCCCCGGTCCCGAGGCCGATTAACGTGAACATATTGAGATGACGGTTCACGATCGACAGCCAGGCTCGCTCAAAAAGCGGCCAGCCGGCCCACAACACGACGGGGCTTGCCAGCAGGAACTGCGTCCAGACCAGGCCCTGTCCGGACAAGAGCTGTTGCAACGGCCGGCCCGGCAGCATCTCGGAGACCATCAGGGCGAGAATAGGCGCGGTCAGGATCAGGCCGCTCCAGAACCGGCGGCTCATGTCCACCAACTCCGGATTGACCTCCTCCGCCGTCACCGCACGCGGCTCCAGCGCCATTCCACAGATCGGGCACGTACCCGCCTCCGACCGCACGATCTCCGGATGCATGGGACAGGTGTACTCGGTGCGGGTCGTTGGCGTGGTCACGTTGGCCGGCTCCAAGGCCATGCCGCACTTCGGACAGGCGCCCGGCTCCCGCTGGCGCACCTCGGGATCCATCGGACAGGTGTATTCCTCGGCTGGAGCCCGCGGAGCCGAGAGGGAAACATGGGCGGCGTCAACGGTCGGCGACGGCCGTTGCAAATACTTCGCCGGGTCGGCCTTGAATTTTTCGACGCAATGTTTGCTGCAGAAGTGATACGGCTGCCCCTGATGGACATGAGTGCCCGCGGCCTGCTTGGGATCGACCGTCATCCCGCAGACCGGATCGAGAACGCCTCCAGTGGGTGGCTGTTGTGGGTTGATTGAAAGCATGGGGATCTGCCGCTTATTCATGAACGCACCTTCCTTCATGCCGGTCGAGAGATCGACCCGTTCTTTTGCGGAGCCCCACGGCTTAACAGCCGTGGTCCCTCCACTTGGCTTCGGCGAAACCCGCCGAAGCTTGGCCTCCTTCGCCGAGGCTTCGGAGGACACCCGCTCCGCATTCCTCCGCGGCTTGAGGCTACTCCGCCGAAGTAGCCTCTGCTACGAAGGCCGGACAGCTGTGGCTTCCTGCGGAGGCGGGTGAAAAACCTGGGGTTGGGCATTCTTCCATATACCCCATCCCCCTATCAACTCTCTGCAAGATAATATACCCCTCCCCCCTATGTCAAGGGGGAGGGTAAAATTTTCATCTCACGGGCCGCTCAAGCCCCTCCAACGCCCTCGCTTAAATCAGCCCTTTTTCTTTCTTTTTCGGGGCTCTCGTGCTAGACGTGGACTCGACGGATCGAGGTCGATTCAGCATGCCGGACATCACGGTTCCCGACATCCTTCCCTATCTGCTCGCGATCCTGGGCCTCCTGCTTCTCTGGCAACTGCACAACATGCAGGTCCAGGCCGGCCGCATCAAGACCGTCGATTCCTGGACTCGCTCCGGCATCCGGCTCTTTCTCCATGTGACGCCGGAGGATTCCCATGCCTGTCTGGCCTGCCGTGAAGCCAACGGCATGGCTTTCCTTCCGGTTGTTGTCGCCTCACACAAGTTCCGGCCTCTGGCCAAGACTTGCACGAACCCGGGCGGGTGTCGTTGCTTGCTGATTGGACTTCACGGGGCATGGGCCGAGGCTGAGCTGGTCCAGAAGGAACTGAAGGAACTGGGAGGCAGGTTACACTTATCCCGAACGAAATTATCGGGCCTGGTGGAAGGGGCGCAGGCTCAGCCAGCCGGCGCGATGGTCGACCAGATTTCGCTGACTGCCCTGGAGGCAGTGCGGGCCGAGGGAAGGAATCTGGACCAGGCCATCGAGCACTACCGTTTCGTGATTGAGCACGCAGCCAACGAACGAGACCGGGCCTTCCTCGTCCCGGCTTATCTCCGACTCGCCGACCTGCTGGAGCAGCGGGGCCGCCTGGACGAAGCGCTCACACTGGTGGACCAGTTTTTTTCCAAACAAGCCGACATACAGCCGCCCCATGCTCCGACCGACGACCAGCGCTCACAGATGTCGCTCCGCAAAACCCGCCTCATGGCCGCGCTCAAGCAAGGCGGCCGCGTCACCGGATGACCCGGCCAGGCCCGCCGACGGACGTTTGAACCGCGAGCCTTGCCTCACCCGCGCTCGGCGCGGCCGGCCTCGTTCCGCCCCGCGAGGTTGAAGCGCCCCGCCTCCGCATCCTTCCGGGCCTGCTCGTAACGCTCCAGTGTGCCGATATCCGACCAATGGCCTTCCATGTCAAAACCGAAGACCGACTCCCCTGCCGCGATCTCGCTGACATAGGCCTCGATGATCGAAGACTCCTGGCCGGCTGGAATGGTCCGGAGCAACCGGGGGTGCATGACGTGGACGCCGGCGAACATCCGCTTGTCGACCCGGCCGTCCTTCGGCTTCCCGCGCCCGTTGATGCGCAGCACCCGCCGGCGACGGTCCACCTCCACCGCCCCCCACCGGTCTGCATCCGGATCCTGGCGGAGCACCATCGTCGCCATGCCCCCCCGCTCCCGGTGGAACCGGACGAGACGGTCCAGGTCCAGCTCCAACAAGGTATCCCCGTTCATGACCAGAAACGGCTCTCCCTGGAAGAAGGGCTCGGCCTGTTTAATGCCCCCACCGGTCCCCAGGATCACCGGCTCATGGGAGTAGGCCAGCCTCATCCCGAACCGCGACCCGTCGCTCAGTTCCTGCTCAATCAGGTGCCCGAGGTGGTGGAGGTTGATGATCACCTCTGTGATCCCGTGTCGGCGCAGCAGGAGCAGGTTCCAGACGATGAGCGGGACGCCGGCGATCGGCAGGAGCGGCTTGGGGAGGCTGTCGGTCAAGGGACGGAGGCGTGTCCCAAGACCGGCCGCGAGAATCATCGCTCTCATGAGAAGCTCTCAGCTTTCAGCAATCAGCCACCGGTCTAATTTCAAAGACACCGACCTCTCTGCATCCACTTGCTGAAGGCTGAAAGCTGACGGCTGATCGCTTACTGCAATTCCGGCACATAGGGAGTCAGCCGCTTCCGGAGCGCCGCCACTTCCGGGTAACGCGCCAGGTTCCGCTTCACGTTGGCTAGCGTCCGGGGGATGTACTGGAGATACCGGTCGTTGCGCTTTTCCTTCTCGATGTAGACGAACCGGCCGGCTGCCTTGAGGTTCCGCTGGATGCTGGTCAGGTCGAAGAGGCGCATGAAGGTCAGCCGGTCAAGGGGAGCTCCGGCTTTGGCCCGGCCTTCCAGGTAGCGAATGACCAGCTCGTCAATCAGTTCCTCGTCCAACGACAGGTAGGAGTCGCGCAGCAGGGAAGCCAGATCGTACGAAGCCGGCCCCATCAGGGCATCCTGAAAGTCGAGAACCCGCAAGCGGCCGTCCTGCACCATGAGATTCCGGCTGTGGTAATCCCGATGAGTAAAGACGCGGGGCTGGCCGGCCAGCAACGCGGCGATCTGGCGCATCTCGCCCCGGATCGTCTGGCGGTCCTCCTCGGGCAAAAGCCGCCCGGCCCGCTTCTCGATCCCGTACTCGATGAAATGGTCGAACTCCCACATCAGGAGCGGTTCATCGAAGGCCCGGCCGAACGCGATGCAGCTTGGCTCGGGGGGAAACGTCGCACGCAAGTGCAGCCGGACCAGGTCATCGACGGCCTGGCGATAGAGGTCCGGGGTGTTGCGGCTCGTCGCATTGACGCAGGCCTCAGCCAGCGTGACATCGCCTACGTCCTCCAGGTAGAGCAGCCCGTCGGTCTTGTCGTAGTAGTGCAGGGCCGGCACGGCCACGCCGGCCTTGACCAGATGGTTGAGCACGTTCACGAAGGGCAGTTCCGTGATCGCAACCGTCCCGCTGACCGCCTCCTCCGACTGTTTGAAGGCCTCCGGCTCGGCCAGTTGCATCAGAACCAGCGTGGGAGGCGGACCGCCGGACAGCTCCAGGCGGAAGTAGCGTCGGTTCGAAGCATCGCCGGTGAGCGGACTCAGCTTGGCCAGCTCCACGCGGAACGGGAGCTTGCTCCGCACCGTGCCGGCGACGAGGGTCTGATCGGGAGGGACCAGCGTCCGCTGGGGAGGCGAAGGATTCACCGCGGTCATATGTGCGCATTATACCCAGGCTGTTCCAGCTTGTCACTTTAATGAGAAACCGGTATCCTTGAGTCGTTTGAAGCAGGCTCCGGAGTGTGTCGGATGAAAGAAATTGACCGGATACTTAAAGCTAGACGTGACGAAATCCTCCGAATCGCTGCACGGCCCGGCGCACGGAACGTCCGTGTCTTCGGCTCTGTTGTGCGCGGTGAGGCAGATGAGAAAAGCGACGTGGATTTCCTCGTAGAAATGGAGTCTGGGCGAAGCCTGCTCGACCATGCCGCGCTGCTCCTGGAACTTGAGGAGCTTCTTGGGTGCCGCGTAGACGTGGCGACGGAAAGGGGATTACGTTCACGCATCCGTGAACGGGTTTTGAAGGAAGCCGTGCCCATATGAGAGATGACCGGCTGGAAGATATCTTGGAAGCCATCGAACGTATTGGGCGCTACGTCGCCCGTGGACTAACGGCAATGAGGGACTGCGGGTGCTGGTGATGCCCAAGTGAGGGGGCGGACGGCCAAGCCTCCCCGCTGCATTGTGATCGCCGGGCCGAACGGCGCGGGGAAGACGACGTTCGCGCGAGAGTTCTTGCTCCGCGAAGCGAGCGTGGTTCACTTTGTGAATGCCGATCTGATTGCCGGTGGACTGTCGCCTCTTCGCCCGGAGCTGGCGGCGCGGCGGGCGGGACGGCTTGTGCTGACGGAACTCAACCGGTTGGCGACGGCGCACAAGGATTTTGCGTTTGAAAGCACCCTGAGCGGACGGACCTACCTTCGGATGCTGAGCCGGTGGAAGGCCGCCGGCTATCGGATCGAGATGGTGTTCCTGTCGCTGCCGTCGGTCCAGCTCGCGCTCCAGCGCATCGTAGCACGTGTCCGACAAGGGGGCCATGACGTGCCGCGAGCCGATGTGATCCGCCGCTTCGACCGAAGTTGGGCGAATTTTCACGTCGTCTACCGGCCCTTAGCGGATGTCTGGGCCGTGTATGACAATTCCGGAGAAGCTCCGCGATTATTGGAGGAAGGTCCATGAAGACCACGAACAGCAAGCCAGAAACCCAGGTCTTTGCGCGGACTGTCGGCCGCGCGCTACGGCGGGCCGCCAAAGTGGCCCGCAAAACGGCGCAGGCTCACCGCACGCCTCTTTACATTTGGCGGAACGGCAAGGTCGTGGCAACGAAACCTTGATTCTGTCTTCTCATGGTGAATGGTCCGATGCTCATCCAACTGGTGGTCGAACGCGACCTCCCAACTTTCAAACGCAAGATCGAGGCGATTCTAAAAGCATTCCGCAGAACATAGCAGCTCCTTCCATTCGCGACTCTGCTCGGTCACTTTGGCCAGCAAGGTGTACGAACAAGGTCAGGGTACCGCTCCTATGGCCTTCTTCGCCCATTCAGAGAACGTGGCTGGCGAGAAGCACGATCTCGTGCAGTAGCGCCCTTCCTTCGGGAGGGGCAAGGATTGAAACGGACTTGCCCTGGCCGTGACATAATCTAGCCTCAGCAGCCTCTCCCCTGCACAGCACTATGGCATCCCCTTGTTGAAACCCTCTCCCCCCTGTGACATACTCGGATCAGTTCGAAGCCGCACGCCATCATGATGAAAACCGTCCAACTCTGTTTCCTCTGGCACATGCACCAGCCCTACTACACCGATCCGGTGGCCGGCACCGCCTCCATGCCCTGGGTCCGCCTCCATGCCACCAAGGCCTACTTCGACATGGCCTATCTGATCGAGCAGTTCCCCTCGATCCGGGCCACATTCAACTTCACGCCCTCCCTTCTGGTCCAACTTCAGGAGTTGGCGTCGGGCTCCGTGCGCGATCTCTTTTGGGACCACGCCCAGCGCCCGGCGGCTGAACTCAGCGAAGCCGAACGCGCCTTCCTCGTGCGCCATTTCTTCGCGGCCAACTGGGCCACGATGGTGCGGCCCTTCCCGCGCTACCATGAGCTGCTGGTCAAGCGGGGCATGGATATCCGAGGCCAGGACCTCACCAAGCTGACCAGGCAGTTTTCAACGCAGGACCTGCTGGACCTGCAGGTCTGGCATAACCTGGCCTGGTTCGGCTACGGGACGGTCTCCCGCTATCAGCGGTTGGCTCAGCTTCGACGCAAGGGCCGCGGGTTCACCGAGGAAGAGAAACAGGAAGTGCTGGCCCTTCAACGGCAGGCCGTCGCAGAGATCATCCCCTTCTACCGAAGGCTGGCCGAGGCCGGACAGGTCGAACTCACGACCAGTCCCTTCTACCATCCGATTCTCCCGCTGCTGATCAACACGGACATTGCCGGGCGGGCCAGGCCCGAGACACCCCTGCCGAGTCGGTTTCATGCCCCGGCCGACGCGCAGGCGCAGGTCCGCAACGCCGTCGCCTTCCACGAGAACCTGTTCGGCCGGGCTCCGGCCGGGTTGTGGCCGTCTGAAGGATCGGTTTGCCCCGAGCTGATCCCGATACTCCGGCAAGAAAAGCTCCGCTGGCTGGCCACGGATGAAGGGGTCCTGGCTCGCTCGCTCGAGGCCGCCCTGCGGAGTTGGCACCGTGATACCGATCTCCACCGTCCCTATCTGGTCGGGCAGCAGGGGGAGGAGATGACGATCATTTTTCGGGACCGGGAAATCTCCGACGCCTTCGGCTTCGTCTACGCCAAAGCCGCGCCGGACTCGGCCGTCGAGGACGTGCTGGCGCGCCTCAACAATATCGCCCGGCAAGCGCCGGAGAGCAAGGTGCTGATCCCGATCATTCTGGACGGGGAAAATCCCTGGGAGTATTACCATGACGGAGGCGAGCAGTTCCTGACCGGACTCTACAAGGCACTGACGCCCGGCATCCATGGCTCACAGAGCCTGCCAGCCTTGATCAACGGCGTGCAAGTCGCCGCCGACACGATCAGCCGCTCGCTGGAGGTGATCCAGCCGACCGCCCGGCTGGATCACTTGCACTCCGGCTCCTGGATCAATGCCGATTTCAAGATCTGGCTGGGACATCAGGAAGACAACCGGGGATGGGACCTGTTGCGTGACACGCGCGCGCGGCTGGTCGAGGCCAGCGAAGGGCTGTCGGCGGAGCAGGCTCGAGGCGCCTGGGAGGAGCTCTACGCAGCCGAGGGGAGCGACTGGTTCTGGTGGTACGGGGACGACTTTGAAACCGACTATAAGGCTGAGTTCGATCGGCTCTTCCGGACCCATCTGCGGAACGTCTACCTGCGGGCCGGGCTGCCCGCCCCGGACTTTCTGAACGAACCGCTGATCGGGGTGAGCGAGCCTCACCAGGTGCGCGACCCCGTCAGCCTGCTGGCACCCACGATCGACGGGCTCGTCTCGACGTTTTTTGAATGGCACGGGGCCGGCACGATCGACCCCGCCCCGCCTCTGGGGTCCATGTGGAAGGCGGCCAGCCTGTTCACCTACATCGGATTCGGTTTCAACCTGGAGGAGCTGTTTCTGCGGCTCGATCCCGACGAGGAAGCCCTGGCGACCCGGCCGGATGCCACCTTGGATGCGCACATCCTGACCGACGCCTGCTCACACAAGCTACGGTTCACGCTGACCCCACCGGGCCCCGACACCTTTACCCTCTTTGCAGCGCCGCCGGACCAGCCCTTTTCGGAGGTAGGTCGCTACGGCTCCATTTGCCGTCGCAAGGTGATCGAGCTGGCCGTGCCGTTCAAGGAGTTGCACCTCCAGGCGGGGCAGGAATTCAGGATGAGCCTGATCGTCACACACAACGGGCTTGAAATCGAGCGGTACCCGCGTCATCATCCACTGGTTCTGACGGTGCCGGATCGTGATTTTGAAGCCAGGATGTGGAAGGTATAACCCAAACAGTGCTGAATGCTGAGTGATGAATGATGAATAGAAAATCTCCCACGTTCGTAACCCCTCCTCATCGCTCATCACTCATCACTCATCACTCATCATGTGAGGAAAAAGATGCCTGACTTGAGACGCGATCCGGTGATGGGGCGCTGGGTGATCATCTCGACCGACCGGGCCGGCCGGCCACGGGATTTCATTCACCATGAACCGGTGCGACCGGTCTCGACCAGCCTCTGCCCCTTCTGCCCCGGCCAAGAGCGACTGACCCCCAAGGAGACCCTCGCCTACCGGCCGCAGCCCAGCGAGCCGAACCTGCCGGGCTGGACGGTGCGGGCGGTGCCCAACAAGTTTCCCGCCTTGCAGATCGAAGGAGACCTGGGGCGCGAAGGCGTCGGCCTCTACGATCGCATGAACGGCATCGGCGCCCACGAGGTGATCATCGAGACCCCGGACCACAAGGACGGCCTGGCCGACATGCAGCCCAAGCACATCGAGGACGTGCTCTGGGCCTTCCGTGACCGGATGGTGGACCTCAAGAAGGACCTGCGCTTCCGCTACATCCTGGTCTTCAAGAACCACGGGCAGGCGGCCGGCGCCACGTTGGAACATACCCATTCGCAGTTGATCGCGCTGCCGGTCATCCCCACGAGCGTCATGGCCGAGATCGAAGGCTGCCGCGCCCACTTCCAGCAGAAGGAACGGTGCATCTACTGCGATGTCATCCGGCAGGAGCTGGAAGACAACGTCCGGCTCGTGACCGAAAATCCCGAGTTTCTCTGCATCACCCCCTTCGCCCCGCGCTTCCCCTTCGAGATGTGGATCCTCCCGAAGCGGCACGCCGCCTATTTTGAGGAGAGCCAGAAGACTCAGTTCGACCTGCTGGCCAGGATTCTCTCGGAGACCCTGCGGCGGATGAACCAGGTCCTCGCACGACCGGCCTACAATTTCATCCTCCATACCTCGCCGCTCCATGAGAAAACCGGAGAGTTCTATCACTGGCACATTGAGATCATCCCCAAGCTCACGCAGGTGGCCGGATTCGAATGGGGAACCGGTTTCTACATCAACCCGATCACGCCGGAAGAATCGGCGAAGTTTCTGCGCGAAGCGGAAATCTAAGAGCGATCAGCTCTCAGCCCTCAGCGGTCAGCCTCGGAATGATCCGGAGCTGAAAGCTGATGGCTGACGGCTGCCCCGCCGATCCCGATTGCAATCGGGATCGGCGGGGCATATCATCGTTGCATGAAAGTCCGACTCAGCCATCCGGATCGCCAGGTTGAAGTCAAAGGGCCGAAGCGCGTCCGCGAGCTGCTCCGGGACCTGAACCTGGTCGTCGAAGCGCACTTGGTGATTCGTGGGGACGACCTGGTCACCGAGGATGAGTTGCTCAAGGACGATGACGCCGTCGAGGTGAGGCCGGTCATCTCCGGGGGAAGCGGCCAAGAAGCCGTCAGCAGTCAGCCTTCAGCAAAAAGCTGAAAGCTGAGAGCTGATAGCTGAGACCTTCTTATGAAGTGCAAAAAGTGTCAGACGAAAGCCGTGATCGGGCTGCCGCGCCACAACGCGGCCTTCTGCAAACCCTGCTTCAACGAGTTCGTCCACGATCAGGTGGCCCGCGCGATCAAGTCCGAGCACATGTTCGGCCGCCAAGACCGCATCCTCGTCGCGGTCTCCGGCGGGAAGGACAGTCTCGCCCTCTGGGACATCCTGCTCAAGCTCGACTACAGAGCCGACGCCCTGTACGTGGACCTGGGCATTCCCGGCTACTCCGCCACGTCGCGCGAGAAGGTCGAGCGGTTCACAGAGGCGATCGCCAAGCCGCGCGGCGCCACCCTGCTGATTCACCGGGTCGCGGACGAGGAAGGCGCGGGCATCAAGGAATTGTCCGAGCAGATCAACCGGCCGACCTGCTCCACCTGCGGCACGATCAAGCGGTACCAATTCAACCGGGCCGCGGTCTCCCATGACTACGACGTGATGGCCACGGGCCATAACCTGGACGATGAGGCGGCCCGCCTGCTGGGCAATGTCCTGCACTGGCAGGAAGAGTATCTCGACAAGCAGGGACCCAGCCTCCCCGCCTCCGTGGAAGGCTTCGCGAAGAAGGTCAAGCCTCTGTACCGCCTTGCGGAACGAGAGATCGCCGCCTATGCGGTCTTGAACAAAATCGATTACATCGTGGAAGAATGTCCCATGGCCAAGGGTTCCAAGATGCTCCTCTACAAGGAAGCGCTGAACCGGCTGGAAACGGAGTCGCCCGGCACCAAGCAGGCGTTCTACTGGGGCTTCCTCGACAGGCAGGCTAAGGCCCTTCGACCCCTCGACGACGCTCAGGGCTCAGGGCAGGTTCAGCCGGCTTCTGCTTCGATGGCCGAGAAGGATCAGGCAGTCCTCCACCCCTGCCAGGTCTGCCAGCAGCCCACCACGGCCGACATCTGCTCCTACTGCAAGATGATGGCGCGCGCGAAGACCGGCGCCGCGCGCTGACCGGAGAAGAGCCCATGGCGGGCGGCATCCACCATAAGCCATACGCCATCGGCTCCTTGAAATAACTCAGCAGACACCGTAAGCTTCCCGTACGTAGCGACGAGCGTTGCGCCGCTGATCGAGGAGCCTCCGGATGGCCGCCACAGAGCGGGACTACTACGAAACCCTGGGCCTGTCCCGAAGCGCGTCCCAGGACGACATCAAGAAGGCCTACCGCAAACTGGCCCGCCAATACCACCCCGACCTGCACACCGGCTCGCGTAAAGCGGAAATGGAGAAGAAGTTCAAGGAGCTCAACGCGGCCCACGAGGTCTTGAGCGATCCCCAGATACGCAAGAAGTACGACCGCTACGGCCATCGCTGGCAGGAGGCCGAGGCCTATGAAAAGGCCCGGCAACAGGCAGGGGCCGGAGCCTGGCCGGGCGGCGGGATGGAACGAGGGCCGGGGTCTGCCTCGCGGGAAGGGTTTGATTTCGGCGACATCTTTGACTCCTTCTTCAGGGGCCGGTCTCGCCCGTGGAGCGAGGCAGGCGCCCGGGGCTTTGCCGTGCAAGGCGAGGACCTGGAAACCGACGTGCGGTTGACCCTGCGCGAGGTATTGACCGGCGTGTCACGCCGTCTTGCGCTCTCGCAGTCGATCCCCTGCACAGCCTGCGGCGGGACCGGGCGCCTGCGAGGCCGTCCCTGCTCCTCCTGCACGGGAACCGGCAGTCAGGCGGAAACCCGGACGATTGACGTGAAGATCCCGGCCGGCGTCCAGGACGGCACAAGGGTGCGCGTCGCCGGAAAGGGGCACCCCGGTATCAACGGCGGCAAGCCGGGCGACCTCTATCTTCACGTCCACGTTGAATCGGATCGGGTCTTCCGCCGCCAGGGCAGCGACGTGCACGTGGCCCTGCCGGTCTGGCCCTGGGAAGCAGCGCTGGGGGCGGAGGTCTTGGCCCCGACCCTGACCGATCCGGTGAAGGTCAAGGTGCCGCCCGCCAGCCGATCTGAGGGCAAGCTCCGGCTCAAGGGGAAGGGGCTCCCCACTGCCTCGGGCGGGCACGGGGACTTGTTTTTCACCCTGCAGATCGTGATGCCCGCTTCCCTCTCGGAAGAGGACCGGAAGCTGTACGAGCAGCTCAGCCGTCAGCCCCGTCCGGACCCGCGCGGCGACTTGTTGCGGGCTGCACGCCAGGGCTAGGACTTGGCTGAACGATCGAAGACCGCAGTGGCTTGCATCGCGGCAGTGGGTCTGTCAAGCTGTGTCATGCTGGCGCGGCAACACGACACGCCCAGCACGTCATGCTTCACTGGAGGTAAAAGAACCATCCGCCGCCGGAGGGGGCCATCAAGAAACACTGGAGGGGTTTCTCGGCGGGCGTCAACTCGATACAGCGTAACAGAGCGCGCCGTTCAACCGAAGGTTGGTATGGCGGTTCAAGCAAGCTTGGTTGACATTTCACTGGAGGCAAAAGAACTATCCGCCGCGAGTTGATCGAACGCGGCAGTTCAACCGAAGGTTGGTATGGAGGTGCAGCCATGACCTGCAACGTCGGGAACACAGAGCGCGCGATTCGGGTCGTCCTGGGCATCGCCTTGGTTGCAACGGGATACCTGGCGGAGCTGCCCCAGATCGGGGCCATCGCAGCCTACCTGGTCGGCATCATCGCCTTGGTGACGGGCGCCGTGGGCTTCTGCCCTGCTTGGAAACTGTTCGGTATCAACACCTGCCCGACGGCAACGCCGCCGAAAGCCTGAACGGCAGGTGACGCACAGTTCAGTTGATTTTCACTGGCGGCAAAAAGCTTCTCCCGGCACAGTTGATCGAAGTGCCGGGTTCACGCAAGCGCGAAGAATTTGAGCCTACTGGTGGCAAAGTGCTTCTCCGCCCCCATTTGATCGAAGGGGGCGGTTCACGCAAGCGCGGCATGGAGGAGACATCACGATGACGAAGAAACTGCTGATGACGGCTCTGGCGGTGGTCGCCGCGCTCGGAATCGGCCTGCAACCGGCATGGGCGGACCCCGAGCGTGACTCCGGGAAAGAGCGTGGCTACGAAAAAAGCCACGGCATGGGATGCAGCCACTGTGGCATGGGAGGCCGCCACGCATCCACCGGCCATCTCATCCGAGGCCTGCTGATGAGCGAGAAGGAATTCGGGCTCACCGGCGAGCAGGTTTCCAAATTGAAGGCCATCCAGCTCGACCTGGACAAGACTCGCATCAAGATGGAAGCCGACATCATGATCGCGGAGCGCGAAGCGCAGGCGCTGGTCGACGACGACAAGAGCGAGTTGGCGGCGATTGAAGCGAAGCTGAAAGAGAGCGAAAACCTGGAGGTTTCCCTCCGCATGGCCGCCATCAAGGCCCGGCGGGACGTCATGGCCCTGCTCACCCCTGAGCAGAGCGCCCGGGTCAAGGCCGTGCATGACAAGATGATGATGCAGATGAAAGAGCGCCACGGCGAGAAGGGCTCAGGCATGGGCCACGGCATGATGAAAGGCCGGGGGCCTGGCGGTCACCCCAAAGGGGAAGCCAAGAAGGGTGACGAGAAGAAAGAGTCGAAGCAGTGAACCAGGCGGGAGCCGGCGGCTCCCCCTATGACTAAGGAGGCGGTTCCATGAAAGTCACCGGGAAGATGGCGGCGGTCTTGGCCGTGCTGACTGGAGTGATCCTCGCGCTGAGCGGACCGGCTTGGAGCGACGCGAAGGGCAAGAAGGAGAAAGAGAAAGACGAAGGCAAGGAAGCGGTGGAGATGTCCAAGACCGCCAAGGTCACGGTCGAGCAGGCGATCAAGACCGCCACCGAGAAGGTGGCCGGGAAGGTCATCGAGGCCGAATTGGAACGGAAACACGACAAGGCTGTGTGGGAAGTGGAGATCGTCGGCGCCGACGACAAGATCACGGAGGTCCATGTGGACGCAGACACAGGCGCGGTGATCGACACGGAAGTAAAAGGCGCCGAAAAGAAGGAATCCAAGGGCAAGGGAAAGAAGAAAGACTAGCCGTGCGGCCGGCGCGGGGCAATGAGAATTGCCCCGCGCCGGTCTTGTACCCCATACCTGCGCATGCCGCTTCAGCTCTATCGAGCCAAGGTTGAACGGATCAGGACCCTCACCCACGATGTGCGCGAAATAGCCTTTCGGCTGATCGATCCGAAGGAGATCGCCTTCAAAGCAGGGCAGTTTGTGTCGTTTGAGGTGCCGCATCCGAAATCCCATCGACCGGTGGCCCGCCCCTACTCGATCGTCTCCCCGCCCAGCCAGCAGAATGCCGTCATCCTCCTGCTCAATCTGGTCCCAGGAGGCCCCGGCTCGACCTACTTGTTCAGCTTGAAGGAAGGGGATGAGACCCAGTTTAAGGGCCCGGCTGGGTCCTTTTACCTGAAAGGGGATGGCGCGCGCGACCTCCTCTTGGTGGCGACCGGCACCGGCATCGCCCCCTTTCGCTCCATGCTCGACTACGTCCTCGCGCAGGGCTTCTCCCGTTCGGCCAGGCTCTATTGGGGCCTGCGCAGCCAGCGGGACCTCTACTACCGGGACGAACTCGACGCCCTCGCCGAACGCCATCCGAATTTCTCCTTTCTCGTGACCCTCTCCCGTCCCGAGTCGAACTGGACCGGCGTCACCGGCCGGGTGACCAAGCTGGTCGAGGAACGGGTCTCCTCGGTAGCTAATCTGGCTGTCTATCTCTGTGGCAACAGCGGCATGATCCGCGATGTCACGGCGCTCATCAGCAAGAAGGGCCTGTGCCCCATCCACAAGGAAAAATGGTACGATGACGCGGGCGAAACGGAACCTTTCTGAGGCGTCCCCGATCGAATCGAGGCTACCGTCCCGATTGACCGCCCCCCCTCTCCTGTGAGAGAGTTCCTCCCCTCAGTCTTTTATAAAGATTGTTTCAAGAGGAGATCAGATCAAGATGACCATCAGCCCAAGACACAAGAGCCACGACCTGCTGGACGGCCCTGGCCGCGCGCCGGCCCGCGCGATGCTGAAAGCCGTCGGGTTCACCGACGAGGACCTCGCGAGACCCCTGGTGGGCGTCGCCAACACCTGGATCGAAGTCATGCCTTGCAACTACCACCTCCGTCGCCTGTCCGAACGGGTGAAGGCCGGCATCCGCGCCGCGGGCGGCACACCGATCGAGTACAACACGATCGCCGTGTCCGACGGGATCTCGATGGGCACGGAGGGGATGAAGGCCTCGCTCATCAGCCGGGAAGTGATCGCGGACTCGATCGAGCTGGTCGCGCGCGGCCACCTGTTCGACGCGGTGGTCGCCCTGTCCGGCTGCGACAAGACGATTCCCGGCACGGTCATGGCTCTGGCCAGGCTCAACCTGCCCTCGTTGATGCTCTACGGCGGCTCGATCATGCCCGGTACATTCCAGGGCCACGACGTGACGATCCAGGATGTCTTTGAAGCGGTGGGAAAATACTCGGCCGGCAAGATGACCGACGCGGAGCTGCACGATCTCGAGGACCATGCCTGCCCCGGTCCCGGCGCCTGCGGCGGTCAGTTTACCGCCAACACGATGGCGATCGCGTTCGAGTTCCTGGGCATTTCCCCAATGGGCATGAACGGGGTCCCGGCCATGGACGCCCGGAAGGACGATGTGGCCTTTCGCTGCGGTCGGATAATCATGGACCTGCTGAAGAACGATCTGCGCCCGCGCCGGATCATCACCAGAAAATCGATCGAAAACGCCATCGCTTCCGTGGCCACCACCGGCGGCTCGACCAACGCGGTCCTGCACCTGCTGGCCGTGGCGCATGAGGCGGGCGTGCGATTGACCATTGACGACTTTGACAGGATCAACCGGAAGGTGCCGCTGTTGGCCGACCTCAAGCCGGGTGGCCGCTTCATGGCGACGGACCTCTACGCGGCCGGCGGGACGACATTGGTCGCCAAGCGGCTGCTGGACGCCGGACTCCTGCACGGTGATCAGCCGACCGTCACGGGCCGGACCATCGGCGAGGAAGCGCGCACGGCCACCGAGACGCCGGGCCAGCAGGTCCTGCGGCCCCTGTCCAACCCGATCAAGCCGACCGGCGGCCAGGTCATTCTCAAAGGGAATTTGTCGCCGGAAGGCTGCGTGGTGAAAGTGGCGGGCCACTCGATGATGAAGTTCCGCGGGCCGGCCAAGGTGTTCGATCGGGAGGAGGATGCGTTCGCATCGGTGAAGGCCAGGCAGATCAAGGCGGGCGACGTGGTGGTGATCCGCTACGAAGGCCCGGCAGGCGGCCCCGGCATGCGGGAGATGCTGGGCGTGACGGCTGCGATCGTCGGTGAAGGGCTGGGGGACTCGGTCGCGCTCCTAACCGACGGCCGCTTCTCCGGCGCAACACATGGCCTGATGGCGGGGCACGTGGCCCCTGAAGCCGTCAAAGGCGGGCCGATTGCCGCGGTCAAGAACGGCGACATGATCGTCTTTGACGTGGCCAAGCGAAGGCTGGACGTGGAGCTGACCGCAAAAGAGATCAAAGCACGGCTCAAAAAGGTGAAGCAGCCGGCCCCGCGCTACACCTCCGGCGTCATGGCCAAATACGCCCGCCATGTGTCGTCGGCGTCGAAAGGTGCGGTGACGAGCTAGAACCTCGGCGACGAAGGGAGAGCCCGAGGGCATGCGGTCTTCGACGCTCGCGCCTCTCGCGGCACCCCTACCACGGCGCTCAGGAGCGGAACCCTTCTGGAATTCCCGTCGCCGTGGTCTGCGACCACGGTGCGGTGGTCAGTTCCAGCTTTCCTCCTCCTGACGCCGGGCGGGAACCCCGCCGCTTCGGCGGACGGCCTCATGACCGCATGCCCTCGGTCTGTAAGCGCATCCAAGGCAAAAAGAAGGTGGAGCGGCGACAGGCCGCTTGTAGACCTGTCGCCGGTTAGGAAGTTCGCTCACGACCATGCTGCCCCACCGCCCGGGTCCAAGAAAAGAGAGAGTGACGGGGCCAGGTCGCCGATGGACCTGTCCCCTTGTTCTTACTACCGGCAAACGGCAAGCCGAGGCTTACCGGCTCACCGCCCAGACAACCTCACCCCTCTTCCGTGTAGTCTGTCCTCGCCATCCCCTCAACTCGGGCGGTCTAACGCCCCGGTTCAGCGGCGGGCCGCGCAGCGGACCGTCCGCTGCAACCGGTGGTTAGGCGACGTATTCGCGCCCTCAAGTGATTGTTCTCGTTACAAGCTCGAAGAGCTCTTGAGGATTGTTGGTAGACCCTTGGGCACCACGATCTGCTGCTTCGCGCTTATGCTCGGGGGCGTTCGAGCCGGCGTAAATGAAGAACGGCGTCTCATTGCCCGTTCTTCTGAGCTTGTCGAGAAGCACATAGCCCTCCCTTGGTCCTTCCGCTCGCCCCATGTCCGAGATAATCGCGGCGAATCGGTCCTTCGCAAGTACTTGTAAAGCCTCTGCCGTTGAACGGGCCAAGGTGAAGGTGAGCCCTATTGACTCAAACGCATCACGTTCGTAGGTATTGTTGTCTGGTCGATCATCTACCCACAGAATGTGCTTCTGTTCGACTGGCGGTGTCGTTGCCGTCGTGTGCTTTACACGCCGCATGACGTCAACAACGCTTCTTGCCGCTCTCGAAATGTCTTCCGGGGCAGCTACCGTTACACCAGTCTTCGCGGAGGCATTCGCCAGGGAGAGCGCACCGGTGATCATAGCTTGCAGTTGAGCAGCTGTCATATCTCCGACACGGTCAGATGACGCCTTGGCTTCCGGCGCGGCCTGAGCACTATCAAGTTCGTGAAATAGCCTTTCCCACGGCATTGCCTTCTTGCTTGTGAAGTCCAAGTGTTGCAGAGCTGCCAGACGCGGGTGGGGTTCGCATTGTTCCAACAGCAGCGGGATGACCTTGATTCCTCGGCCGAGGGCGTACGCCCACTCGTAAGTTACGTACTTTGAGTGACAGGATTCCGGTGTGATTACAACGAGAAGTACATCGGACGTTGCGATGCCGTCATCGATCGCCTTCCGCCATTCCTGGCCAACGCGGACTTTTCGGTCGTCGAGCCAGACATCGTACCCGGCCTGTTTGAGCATCATCTCAGCGAGGCGGGCGAAGGCATCATTCTCGTGCGCGTAGCAGATGAACGCTTTAGGCATTGAAATCTCGAAGTCGCCTAACTAATAAGTATACTGCGGGCTACTGCGCGGCATATCTCAAGACCCTTCCCACTCCGATTGAAGCAAAACCTACTGCGAAGTCAGAGGGTTGTCAACCCTTCACCTTGCGCTCTCCCCTGGGATAGGCTGCAAATCCTGCGGCCTATCCGGTCATCAGCCCGCAGTATATCCCGCAAGGGAAAGCTCCGAACGGGGACGGGTCTGCCGGCATTCACGTATGGAAATGTGGATGAAGAAGGTACGGGGCGCGCCAGATGGACCTGAACGGGGCGAAGCGTTCAGGCGACAGGCTTGGAAGCGGCCTGTCGCCTGGTTGTTTTTTCTCCTTGGACGAGTTGGCTAGGCGGCCTGGTTGGTCCCTCACTGCGCGCGTCATCACCCGTTGCACTTGGAAGAGCAACGGGTACCCGGGGCCTTCCGCCCTTCGACAGGCTCAGGGTCCCGAGCTGATTCGAGGGAAGGCCGTGCATTGCGCGAGCACAGGGAGTAACCAGGTCGCCGTCTCCCCGCCCTTCGTCAGCCGAGCTTCGTTAATCCGATGGGCGAAAGGTTTCCGCTCGCCGAAGCCCGGAAGGGTCGCGACGGGAGGTGCGGGAGCGAAGGGCCATGCCACCCCGCTTCCGCCCTTCGTCAGCCAAGCCTTTCTCGCCCTGGCTTGACACGATCCCCTCAGCCTCGTAGAGTAGCTTCACCCGCCTACGCAGGAAGCCACGGCTGTTATGCCGTGGAGGAATGCGCAGCGGGTGTCCTCCGAAGCCTCGGCGAAGGAGGACATGCTTCGGCGGGTTTCGCCGAAGAAATCAGAGGGACCACGGCTGCCCGGCCTTCGTAGCCGAATCCACTTCGGCGGAGTGGGCTAAAGCCGTGGGGCTCCACAGTCACTCGACAGGGGTTCCGCACATGCGCGCGACGAAGGCTATTGAGGTGTCTCTCCCGGCTGAGCTGTTGCGTGAGACCGAACGCGCTGCCCGAGAGGAGACCAGAAGCCGGAGCGAGGTGATCCGCGAGGCTTTGCGACAGTACCTCGTCTCTCGCCGCTGGCGAC
>Ga0233425_10004734_pt1 | contig 22406 bp, 16 predicted proteins | sample Watercolumn_Towu_2_FD_181712 | JGI IMG/M metagenome (GOLD analysis project Ga0233425, IMG submission 181712) | Freshwater microbial communities from Lake Towuti, South Sulawesi, Indonesia - Watercolumn_Towuti2014_140_MG | ecosystem: Environmental > Aquatic > Freshwater > Lake | place... | reverse complement strand
TGCGTTTGCCCTGTGAATTTTTCCTGATAATTTGCTTATCATTAAAATAATACTACATTTGCACCCCGATTTTCAAAGCATTGAAAAGTGAACCGTTTGAAGGATTATATGATCAAATTCAGAGGGTTGAGCATGGGGATTCATCGTTACTCATGGCAAATCGATAAAAAGTTCTTTGAAGCATTTGAAAATACCGAATTTATTGAATCCGCGCTCACTGCAGATTTGGATCTGGAGAAGCAGGAGCGGATGATGATCCTTCATTTCAACATTCGGGGAAATGTAACGGTTCCCTGCGACAGGTGTCTTGAAGACCTTGTTTTCAATGTAGATGTCAAAGAATCTTATTTTATTAAATTCGGGACCGAGAGAAAAGAAGAATCGGAGGATGTTATTGTGATTACGGATTCAGAATATCAGGTTGATGTAAGTACCCTGGTTAATGAATACATCACTTTATCACTTCCAATTCGTAAGGTTCATGAACCGGATGAAAAGGGTAACAGCGGTTGCAATGAGGAAGTGATTAAAAAGATTGAAGAGCTTTCGGTAAAAAAAGGAATTGATCACCGCTGGGATCAGTTGCGAAATATCAAACTCGAATAATTTTAAAAAAAATTTTATATGCCACATCCTAAACGAAGACATTCGGCAACAAGAAGGGACAAGCGCAGAACACATTACAAGGCAGAAGCGCCCTTATTGGCAGTTTGCAAAACGACCAACGAGGTACATCAATACCACAGGGGATATTTTGTAGACGGCGACCTTTATTATAAAGGCAAGCTGGTTTATTCGAAATCGGAAACAAAATAACCAGTAGATCAGATTTCCAAAACTAATATCTGCCAATGAAGATTGGATTGGACGTAATGGGAGGTGATTATGCACCCGATGTAACCATTGAAGGTGCGCTGTTGGCTTTGGAGAAAATACCGCCCGAGGACAATATATTTCTTTTTGGACCCGAGAAACTGATCAATCAAAAATTAGCCGAAAAAAACGGCGATAGTTCCAGGTTTACAATCGTTCACTGTCCTGAAGTAATCGGAATGGGTGATAAACCTATCAAGGCATTTAATCAAAAGCCCGAATCAAGTATCACCAAAGGATTGAAATATCTCAAGCACCACGATATCGACTCCTTTGCAAGTGCTGGTAATTCAGGCGCAGCCATGGTAGGGGCAATGTACAGTGTGGGTAATGTTCATGGTGTTTTCCGACCGTGTACACTCACCCATGTTCCGAAGGAATCGGGTGGAATAAATGTCATGCTCGATATCGGCACAAATCCCGACATCAAACCCGATGTCATGTACCAGTTTGCTATTTTGGGATCCATGTACTCAAAATATATTCTGAACGTTGAGGATCCAAAAGTGGGTCTTTTGAACATCGGGGAGGAAGAAGAAAAAGGAAATCTTCTGTGCCAGGCGGCTTACAGGCTGATGAAGGACTCGAAGGATTTCAATTTCTTTGGAAATGTCGAGGGTCGGGATCTGTTTAAAGAAAAAGCCGACGTGATTGTCTGCGACGGTTTTACCGGCAATATTTTGTTAAAGGCTCTCGAATCCGTTTACCGGATGATGATGAAGAGGAAACTTGTGGATGACTTTTTCGAAAAATTCAATTACGAAAATTACGGCGGCAGCCCTATTCTTGGAGTCAATGCACCGGTCGTGATCGGTCACGGAATTTCGAACCGCAAAGCCATCATGAACATGATTCTCCTTTCAAAAGAAATTCATGATGTCGGACTGACCAGAAAGATCAAAAAAGCCATGACTCATTACATGGAAAGTAAATAAGCAAAATTTTTGGAAATACCATTCTAAATCATACTTCCCAAATGACTAAAATCAGGGCTGCTATTACGGGTGTTCATACCTATGTTCCGGAGACCATTCTCACCAACGAGGATTTGGAATCGATGGTTGAAACCAGTGATGAATGGATCACTTCACGGACAGGGATCAAGGAAAGAAGGATACTGAAAGGAAAAGGCATGGGCACATCGGACCTGGGTGCTGAAGCTGTCAATGGTCTTTTAAAGAAAACCGGTATTTCTCCCGACGAAATCGACCTGGTGATTTGCGCTACCGTAACACCGGATATGCTGTTTCCAGCTACAGCTAACATTATCTGCGATAAAGCAGGAATAAAAAAAGCCTTTAGTTACGATCTGAATGCTGCCTGCTCTGGATTTTTATTCGGGCTGGTGACGGCATCTAAGTACATCGAAACCGGATCCTATAAAAAAGTATTAGTGGTCGGTGCCGATAAAATGTCGAGCATTGTCGATTATACCGACCGTCAAACCTGCATACTTTTCGGAGATGCAGCCGGCGTGGTTTTGCTTGAACCTGAGACAAACGGTTATGGTTTGATCGATTCGATATTAAAAACCGATGGTTCCGGCAAGGAGTACCTGCATCAGAAAGCCGGTGGTTCAGTAAAGCCCGCTTCCCATCAGACGATTGATGCAAAGGAGCACTTTATTTACCAGGAAGGTCAGGCAGTTTTTAAGTTTGCAGTTAAAGGTATGGCAGATGTTTCGGAGGAGATCATGCAAAAAAATAATCTTTCATCCGAGGATGTTGCATGGCTTGTCCCTCACCAGGCTAATCTGAGAATCATCGATGCAACGGCAAGACGTATGGGTGTAAATTCCGATAAGGTGATGATCAATATCCAGAAATACGGCAATACCACCAATGGAACAATACCCCTCTGCCTGCACGAATGGGAAACCCGGCTCAGGAAGGGTGATAACCTGATCCTCTCGGCTTTTGGCGGAGGGTTTACCTGGGGAGCTGTTTACCTGAAATGGGCATACAATTCCTGAAACCGAATCCCCGTCAGCCGGTTAAAGTTCTTACGTTTTAGACAACCTTTCCTTATTTCAGCTATTTTTGTTGCGATGGTGACAGAATTTGATGATCCACTGTGACCGGATGAACGGATTAGCTTATGGAAATGGAAACAAAACTGGTTGTTCATAATACCCTTAGCCGGAAAAAGGAAGTTTTTGAGCCGATGAACCCGCCATTTGTCGGAATGTATGTTTGCGGTCCCACAGTTTACGGTGATGCCCACCTTGGTCATGCCAGACCGGCAGTGACGTTCGATCTGGTTTTCCGGTACCTCAGGCATTGCGGTTTCAAGGTTCGCTATGTCAGGAATATTACCGATGTTGGGCATCTTGAGCATGATGCAGATTCAGGCGAGGACAAGATTGCCAAGAAAGCGAGGCTCGAACAGATTGAACCCATGGAAGTGGTTCAGTATTTCACCGACCGGTACCATAAAAACATGGAGGCTTTGAATGTTCTCAGTCCGAGCATCGAGCCAAGGGCTTCAGCCCACATCATTGAACAGATTGACCTGATCAGGAAAATATGGGACGCCGGACTTGCCTATGAAGTAAATGGCTCGGTTTATTTTGATGTTCCGAAATATAACCGGGACCACCATTACGGGATACTCTCCGGCAGGGTCGTGGATGAGTTGATGACAGCCACCCGAGAGTTGGAAGGTCAGGAAGAAAAACGCAATCCTTCCGATTTTGCACTTTGGAAAAAAGCACAGCCTGAGCATATCATGCGGTGGAAGTCGCCGTGGAGTGAAGGATTTCCGGGTTGGCACCTGGAATGTTCGGTTATGGGAATCCGGTACCTTGGCGACCGGTTCGATATTCACGGCGGAGGAATGGATTTGCTTTTTCCACATCACGAATCTGAAATAGCTCAATCGGTGGCTGCCAACGGACAATCTCCCGCCAGGTACTGGCTGCACAACAATATGATCACACTGAATGGACAGAAAATGGGTAAATCACTCGGGAATGCCGTTTCGCTCTTCGATTTTTTCGCCGGTAACCACCCATTGCTGGAAAAGCCGTACAGCCCGATGACCATCAGGTTTTTCATTCTTCAGGCTCATTACAGGAGCACCCTCGACTTCTCGAACGAAGCTTTACAGGCTGCCGAAAAAGGTTTGAAGAAACTTTTTGCCGCAATAAACGCGATTGAAAAACTCCCTCTTTCCGATAAGTCAACATCCAGTATCCCGGAACTGCGGCAAAAATGCTATGAAGCCATGAATGACGACTTCAACAGCCCCATTGCCATTGCTCATCTTTTCGAGGGTGTAAGGATAATCAATTCCGTGAAGGATAAATCGGAAACCCTGACTAAAGAAGACTCGGAAATCCTGAAAATGACCATGTATGATTTTGTGTTCGAAATCCTGGGATTGAAAGAGGAGGAAGCCGGCGCCTCAGGCAAACTGACTGAAGGATTAATGAAGACTATTATTGCTGTTCGTCAAAAAGCCCGCGAAAACAAAGACTTTGCAACTTCCGATATGATCCGCGACCGGCTGGCTGAACTCAGCATTAAAATCAAAGATACAAAGGACGGGGCTGAATGGACAATCGGGGATTAATAAATTAAGGCTGGATTGAGATAGAAGCTTATAAATCCGGATTTAAGAAATCCAAAAACTGTCCTTCAGATTATTTATAGCCAAAAGCTACTGGATGAAAAGAGTTTTCAGATTTATTAGAGATTCCTGGTTAATTGCCGGCATCACGTTGCTGCTGATGTTGTTGATCGAAGCAGGATTTACCATTTACTACTCTTTCCGGCATGACCAGGATTCACGTGTGATGGCTGATTGTTATTCCCGGGCAGCCTGGGTTGGAAAATACTTTGAGGAGTTCAGCGAATGCAGCCGTGAGCAATGGAAACCTTATATATACTGGAGACGCCAGCCATTTTCAGGAGAGCTGATCAATGTTGGAAGTGATGGATTACGAAAAACCATTTACCCTGAACCGGGGAATAAAGATGAAAAAGCCGGGTTAAAGATATTTATGTTTGGAGGTTCTGCTTTGTGGGGAACCGGAGCCAGGGATGAGTATACAATCCCTTCACTTGTAGGTTCCTGTTTGCAAAGCAGTGGAATCTTTGCCGAGGTGGTGAATTTCGGTGAGTCAGGTTATGTGAGTACGCAGGAATGGATAGGGCTGATGCTTGAGATTCAGAAAGGAAATGTGCCGGACGTGGTGGTTTTCTATGATGGTGTAAATGATGTTTTCAGTGCTTATCAGCGTGGCGAAGCAGGGATTCCGCAAAATGAAAAGAACCGTGAAAAAGAATTCAATGCTTTAAAAAGCAGAAAAAAAGCTCTGCGTGTGCTGGCTGAATCGTTCAGCACATTGTCCACAATCCGGTTTATCAGGGAACTGACAGTTAATAAAGCTATGCCGGTTTCGTATACTCCTGAATCGATGGAAAGGATGATCACGAATGCAATACATGTTTACAAGGAGAATATCCATGCCATTAGCAGGCTTGGAGCCGAAAATGGATTTCGGGCATTGTTTTACTGGCAACCTTCCATATTCGGCAAGGAAAACCTGACTGCCTACGAAAAGCAGGAGGCTGAAAAATTAGGTTATCTGAAGGAGGTTTTGGAAATCGCCTCTCGAAAAGTTGATTCGGATCAGCCGCAGTTGTATCCGGCAATTCATAACCTGAGCAACTTCTTCCAAAACGAAAAAAAGCCGATATTCATCGATTACTGTCATGTAGGAGAATATGGAAACTCGGTGATCGCCATGCAAATTGCCGAGGACATTGTTGAAACAATTAAAAAGTGATCGCAAAAAGAAATTATTTACAACCCGCGAAATGACGGATCGACGGTGAGAATCCGAACTAAAACAGATATGATTCTTAAGGACTGGCTGAAAAAATTGATCCCCGAGAAACTACGACCTTTCGTTAAAAAACTCTTTCTTCGTGTAGTTTATTTTGGCAATGCTTATTACTGTCCGGTTTGTAAATCAAGGGTTCGGTCGTGGAAACCGCTGGGATATGATTTTCCTGTGATCTATGAAAAGCAAATTGTCGGAGGCGGAATCCGAAATGCCATGTGTCCGGTGTGCGGTTCTTCTGATCGCGTACGGCTTTTATACCTTTTTTTAATAAATAAGACCAATCTATTTACCCGACGGATTAAGTTGTTGCACATTGCCCCGGAGGATTCGCTCAGGGAAATTATTTTCAAATTAAAGAATGTCGATTATTTGACATCCGATCTCGATCCGGGAAAAGTGATGGAACAAATGGATATCACAATGATCGGATATCCTGAGAATTCATTCGATGCTATTCTTTGCAATCACGTCCTTGAGCACATTCCCGACGACCGAAAAGCTATGAGGGAATTGTACCGTGTGCTGAAGCCCGGCGGATGGGCGATATTGCAGGTTCCAGTCTCCAGGGTTCTTGAAGAGACCTTTGAAGATTTTTCCATCACTTCGCCACAGGAACGGGAGAAGCATTTCGGGCAAAAAGACCATGTACGGATTTATGGGAATGATTATATCCGGCAGTTAACAAAGGCAGGTTTTGCGGTTGAAACATTTAACTGGACATTGGACACCGCTTTCCAGAATGAAAAGAACCCGTATGGTTTGAATGAAAATGAAACGATTTTTTACTGTACAAAAAAAGTGTAAGCTGCGATCTGCACTGTCAATTCCCGGGCGATTAAACCTTTAGGACAACAATAAGCCGGATTATTCTGCTTTTTGTCCTGTTCTGTACAACGGCTTTAAGCATTTCATTTAACCTGACAAATCATTTACTTTGTCAGTTCATTTTTATAATTTGTTATATATTAATTTTATTTTCGATATATATTAAACCTATCTTTGCTATATGTTAGAAAATATTTTGAGATAAGTCAAATAGTTTATTTAACTTATTAAATGAAGAGATATGTCTTTATGAATTAACTGATACAACACTTAAAAACAAATGATATGACTGTTTATTACAAAGTTTCACCCGTCAAGAGTCACTTTGAACCTGAGGGAAAAGTTCGTTACATTGCAAGACCAAGCAAAAGAAAGAAAATTACAATTGATCAGGTCAGCGAGATGATCAGTGAACGAAGCTCGTTCAGCAAACCTGATGTAATGGGTGTGCTGTATTCCTTTGCTGAACTGGTTCCTGAACTGATAAAGGATAATTATATCGTTCACCTGAAGCCATTGGGGGTTTATTCACTTTCGTTTAAGAGTAAATCGGTTGAAAATCCGGACGATATTACCTTTCGCAGTGTGATCGAAGTCCGTATGCAATTCCGTCCCGATCCCGAAGTAAAACGAAAACTGATGAACACGGTAGTGCGGAAGGAGTGATTACTAAGGATAACAGGAAGGTCAAAACACCAAATAACCCTCACCTGCCTGATGCCGTCGGACGGGAAATGACAAAGTAAGAAGTGGTGCAGGCTTCAAACTTTGTACTTTTTACTTTGTCTGTTTGATATTTTGACTTAATAGCTAAACCGTCTTTACCAGAAAATAATTCTTCTTCCCCTTTTGCACAAGAATATACTTGTTGTTCAGAAGATCGCCGGTAGTGATTTGATATTCTTCCTTTGCCTTTTCCTTGTTCACAGCAACGCCGTTATCCTTCAACATCCGGCGGGCTTCGCCTTTGGAAGGGAATATATTTGTTTTTTCGGTAAGAAAATCAATGATAGGAATACCATGCTCAATGTCAGTCCTTGAAATCTCGCTTTGCGGTACACCTTCAAAAACACTCAGCAAAACATCCTCACCGAGTCTTTTCAGTGTCTCTGTGGTCCCTTTTCCGAAAAGAATTTCGGAGGCTTCGAGCGCTAGCCTGTAATCTTCAGATGAGTGAACCCTGACGGTAACGTCTTTTGCCAATGCTTTCTGTAAAATTCTCAGATGGGGAGCCTCTTTATGCTGCCGGGTCAGATCATCGATTTCTTCATGCGAAAGCAGCGTAAAATACCGAATCCATTTTTCAGCATCTTCGTCAGAAGCATTCAACCAGTACTGGTAAAATTTGTATGGCGAAGTCTTTTGAGCATCGAGCCACACATTACCGCCTTCGCTTTTCCCGAATTTAGTACCGTCGGCTTTTGTGATAAGCGGACAGGTAAGCGCAAAAGCCACCGCTTCACCTTCCCCGTCAGCACTATATTTACGGCGTATCAGTTCGGTTCCGGTCACAATATTTCCCCATTGGTCGGAGCCGCCGAGCTGAAGCTTGCAGTCTTTGTTCCTGTAAAGCCAGTAAAAATCATATCCCTGAACAAGCTGATAGCTGAATTCGGTAAACGACATTCCTGATTCGAGCCTTTTTTTAACCGAATCCTTTGCCAGCATATAATTCACCGTAATATGCTTACCTATATCACGGATAAAGTCAAGAAAGCTGTATTGCTCAAACCAATCGAAGTTATTAACCAGCTCGGCTTTGTTTTCTCCTTCAGTAAAATTGAGAAATTTCATAAGCTGTTTTTTCTGACATACGAGGTTATATCGGATCTGATCAATGGATAAAAGCTGTCGTTCCTCCGTTTTTCCCGAAGGGTCTCCGACCATGCCTGTAGCTCCACCCACCAAAACGACAGGCTTATGACCGCAACGCTGCAAGTGGACAAGCAACATCACAGGAACAAGGTTCCCAATATGCAGCGAATCGGCAGTGGGATCAAACCCGATGTAGCCAGAAGTCATTTCCTTTTGCAACTGTTCTTCCGTTCCCGGGGTCATATCGTGGATCATTCCCCGCCAGCTTAGTTCCTCGACCAGGTTCAGTTTCATTCTTCAGAAAATTTTTGCAAAGATAAAAGGATGAATGATTTTTAAAATCCGGATATGAAACAGTGATTAAAGGTTCAGAAGCAAATGAAAATTCCTTACAAAGTCTGTTTCACCGGGTTTTAATAAATCCGCTCTTCTTCCAGTTGGGGTTTAATGTCTTTGATGTTGAGCTGAAGGTTCACCACTCCGTTCCATTCGTTCTCCTCGATATGGTAGCAAATCTGAAAAGGCTTGTTGCGGGAAATATATTCCATGTGCTCGCTTTGCTGAAATGCTATTGCCGGTATTGGATAACCCCTGATATTCTGATGTACGACTTCGAGCTTCAGGTGGTTCTTGCCAACAGTTCTTGCCATTCCCGTATCGATCACATAGCTGGTTTGAAAAACCGGCGACATATTACCTGGACCGAAAGGTGCAAACTGTTTCAATATCCTGAAAAACTTCTTGGTGATGTCGTTCAGACAAAGTTCTGAGTCCACTTCTACTTCAGGAGTCATCATGGTTTCGTTAATATTCCTTGAAACGTAATCTTCGAACCGATCAATAAAGGGTTCAAGGTTGTCGGGTCTTAACGAAAGCCCGGCTGCATACTTATGTCCCCCGAAATGTTCGAGCAGGTCACTGCAATGATCCACCGCATCATACACATCAAAATCTTTTATCGACCTTGCCGAACCGGTAATAAATCCGTTGGATTTTGTCAGAACGATCGTGGGTCGGTAGAATGTTTCAATCAGCCGTGAAGCAACAATTCCGATTACACCTTTATGCCAGGTAGGATTAAAAATCACAGTTGATTTTGCATTCAGCAGCCTTTCATCCCTCAGAATCATTTCGAGGGCTTCCTGCGTTGTCTGAGAATCGAGGTCTTTCCTTTCGGTATTGAAGTCGTTGATCATTGAAGCAAACTTCTCCGCTGATTCAAGGGATTCAGCGATGAGAAGCCTTACCGAATTCTTGGCGCTTTCTATCCTGCCGGCGGCATTGATGCGGGGTCCAATCAAAAAAACAAGGTCGCTGATTGTAAGGTCTTTGCTGAATATGTAATCATTCTCATCCGTTACCGATTTCACTTTTCGGTTGATGCCGCAGAATTTTAAAATCGCTTCAAATCCTGGGCGGGGACTGGTATTGATCAGTTTGAGACCATAGTAAGCCAGTATCCGGTTTTCGCCTGTTATTTTTACTATATCGGAAGCTATGCTTACCACAACCAGGTCAAGGTATTTTTCAATTTCCTTAAAAGGAATGCCATTTCGGATTGAATAAGCCTGGATGAGTTTAAATCCGACGCCGCAGCCGGACAATTCATCATAGGGATAGGTGCTGTCGGGACGTTTGGCGTCGAGAACAGCAACAGCATCCGGAATCTGGTCTCCGGGTCGGTGATGATCGGCAATGATGTAATCGATGTTCAGACTCCTAGCGTAAGCAATCTTTTCCACTGCCTTGATGCCGCAATCAAGCACTATGACAAGTGAGAACTGATTAGCAGAAGCAAAATCCACACTTTTTACCGAAATCCCGTAACCTTCGTCATACCTGTCGGGAATGTAGAAATCCACTTTATCGTAAAAGCTTTTCAGAAAGGTATAAACAAGGGCTACGGCAGTAGTTCCGTCGACGTCGTAATCGCCATAAACAAGGATTTTTTCTCCGTCCCTGATGGCTGTCTCGATTCGCTCTACAGCTCTGTCCATATCCTTCATCAGGAATGGATCGTGAAGTTCGGTAAGCGAGGGACGGAAAAATGACCGGGCATCTTCAAAACTGTTGATGCCACGTTGAACCAACAGGTTTGCCAGGTTATAATCAACGTTCAGGGAGTCGGCAAGATGCTGTACCGCTTCTCTGTCACCTTGTTTTTTTACAACCCAGCGTTTTATCATGCAACAATTTTGATTGCGTAAAAATAGCAAAATTTCGAAGGGCGGTGCAAATAATTATTCGCATTTTATCCACCCTTTTACTTTTTCTCCGACGACCTCAAGTTTACTCTTTGGGTCTGAGAAAATTGAGTATCGGACAGGAAGAAATTTTTTCAGCTTCGAGCAAATCAGAAAGTCGTTCGCATGGCTTCTACCGGATCAAGTCGGGATGCAATATATGACGGTATTATTCCGGCGACCAATCCGATTGTAATGGAAACGGTGACTCCTACAATAATGTTCAGTGGAGTAAGATACAGGGTAAATGGAAAATTTTTAGATAATAAAACCAGCGAATAAACAATCAGTAAGCCGACTATCCCTCCAAACAAGGAAAGGAAAACCGCTTCGAATAAAAACTGGAAAAGAATAAAAAACTTTTTCGCTCCCAGCGACATCTGGATACCGATCTGGCTGGTTCTTTCTTTCACCGAAACGAACATGATATTGGCAATTCCGAACCCGCCAACAAGCAATGAAAATCCTCCGACGATCCATCCAACAATGGCGATGACCCCAAAAAATTTGTCGAATTCATCACTGATCAGGCTGATTTCATTTATTGCAAAATCATCATCAATCCTTGGTTTAAGCTTTCGAACCGACCGCATGATTCCGGTTAGTTCATCCTTTAATTCCTCATTCGAAACTCCCGGTTTGGCTCTGACAAGTATTGTGGTACCTACCTCCTGCATGTTCACAAAATTTCTTGCAAAATTCACAGGGATCATTGCCTGGTTGTCAAGTGAATTGCCGAAAAGGTCATCACCTTCTTTTTTTGCAACTCCGATCACCTGTAACTTGCTCCCGAAAATTTTCACTTCCTTGCCGATAGCCGAAGTTCCGGAAAACAACTTATCAGCCATATCATAGCCCAGGATCACAGCATTGTAGCCTGCCTGCGATTCCTGGGCAGTGAAATATCTTCCATCCGCAAGTTCAACCGGCATTACCTTGTCAAAATCATGGGAAACGCTCAGGATGGAAACGTTCTCGATGCTGTTGCCCAGATATTTAACCGTACGCCTGACTTCGAACATCATTGCACATGATTCCGCAGCCTGGCTTCTGCGTTGGATTTCCCGGAGATCAGTAATCTTGGGCTCAGGACGCTGCCAGTATTTCCACCAGGGATATTCACCGCCTCCACCCCATGGCCATTTCTGAACGAACAAAACGTTGTCTCCTAGCGCCTCAATGCTTCCGCGTATCGCTATTTCCATTGAATCAAATATGGTAAGTACCGATATCACAGAGAAAATGCCGATGGATATTCCAAGGAGTGACAATATCGTCCTCACTTTGTTGACGATTACCGCCTGGAAAGCAAAGATGAAGCTTTCGTGCAGGAGTTTAATAAATAATTTCACAGTTTAATGTCCTCCGATTCGACAGTAAAAATAAATTATTTGACCTGAATAATCCAAAGAAATTTAATTGTTACTTTGTACCAATCTTATAGTTGATACTCCAAATAAACAATGAATCAGCATGATGAAAAAGATTAAGAGCGCTCTTATTTCCGTATTTAACAAAAAGGGACTTGAAGAAATTCTCCCATTGCTGAAAAAACTGGAAATAAAAATTTTCTCGACCGGAGGGACTTTTGATTTTATTACATCCCAGAGAATAGAGGCTGATGCAGTGGAATCCCTCACTGCGTATCCGTCAATCCTGGGAGGAAGGGTAAAAACACTGCATCCTAAAATATTTGGAGGTATCCTTGGTCGCCGTGATCATCCCGGCGATCTGGAGCAACTAAAGCAGTACGCAATACCAGAGATCGATCTTGTGATTGTTGATCTGTATCCATTCGAAAAAACCGTAGCGACAACCGACGATGAAGAGGAGATCATTGAAAAGATAGATATCGGTGGCATTTCGTTGATCCGGGCAGCTGCTAAGAATTTCAAAGATGTTTTGATTGTGGCATCTGTTGAACAATACTCCTTCCTGGTCAATTTGTTAACGGAAAAAAAGGGATACTCCGATATCAGCGACAGGCATAAACTTGCTGCTGAAGCTTTCAGTGTCACGTCCCATTACGACACTGCCATTTTCAATTATTTCAATAAAGAGAGGGTTGATGTATTTAAACAATCCTTTATCAATCCTTTCAGGCTCCGATACGGCGAAAATCCTCATCAGCAGGGTATGTTCTTCGGCGAAATGAACCGGGTTTTTGAACAACTGCACGGTAAAGCCATTTCATATAACAATGTCGGAGATCTGGACGCGGCAATTAATCTGATCGATGATTTTTCCGAAACCACCTTCGCTATTCTAAAGCATAACAATGCCTGTGGATTGGCAAGTCGTCCGAAACTTATCGATGCGTGGAAGGATGCTTTTGCGGGTGATCCGGTTTCGGCTTTCGGAGGCGTGTTGATTACAAATGCAGCCATTGATCCCGAAACTGCAAAGGAAATCGACACGCTGTTCTTCGAAATCATCCTTGCACCCCTTTATCAGCCGGAGGCTTTGGAAATCCTGAAATCAAAGAAAAACAGGATCATACTAGTCAGAAATCCGGGCACTAAGCAAAATAAACAGTTCCGATCGGCACTGAATGGCGTTTTGGTTCAGGACAGGGATGTGAAAACCGAGACTGATGAAGACCTGAAGGTCGTTACAGCTACTTCGCCATCGGCTGAGGAAGTTATTGATTTGCTTTTTGCCAATAAAATAGTGAAGCATACCAAGTCGAATGCTATAGTTCTGGCTAAGAACAAGCAGCTTTGCGCCAGCGGAACAGGGCAGACCTCGAGGGTTGATGCGCTGAAGCAAGCCATCCAGAAAGCCGGCGAGTTCGGATTCGATTTAAAAGATGCCGTTTTAGCTTCGGACGCCTTCTTCCCTTTTTCCGATTCTGTTGAACTGGCTTACAAAGCCGGAATCAGGGCTATTATACAGCCTGGCGGCTCGGTCAGGGATCAGGAGTCGGTTGATTATTGCAACAAACACGCGATGAGCATGGTTTTTACGGGATACAGACATTTTAAACATTAGTTTTTAGCTTTATCCAGAAAATTAGTTTGTATTTTTGAAGGCTTCTTTTTGATTTATAATATCGTCGAAATAATATTGAATAATGGGTCTTTTTTCATTTTTAACAAAGGAAATTGCAATTGATCTGGGGACAGCGAATACCATCATCATTTATAATGACAAAGTTGTGGTTGACGAGCCTTCAATTGTTGCCATTGAGCGACAGACCGGAAAGATTATAGCGGTCGGGAAGAAAGCAATGATGATGCATGGTAAAACCCACGAAAATATCAAGACCATCCGCCCATTAAGGGATGGTGTAATAGCTGACTTCCAAAGTGCGGAATACATGATCAGGGAGCTGATCAAGATGATCTGGACGAAAAAGCCGCTTTTCCCTCCCGCTTTAAAAATGGTTATTTGTATCCCCTCCGGAATCACCGAAGTGGAGGAGCGGGCTGTTAAGGATTCTGCCGAACAAGCAGGAGCCAAAGAAGTAAAGCTGATTCATGAACCTATGGCTGCTGCTATCGGCATTGGTATAGACGTGATGGAGCCGACCGGAAATATGATCATCGATGTCGGAGGAGGCACAAGCGAAATCGCTGTAATTGCTCTGGGCGGGATCGTGAACAACAAGTCCATCAGGATTGCGGGCGATGATTTTAATTACGACATAGAAGAATACATGCGCAAACAGCACAATATCAACATCGGTGAACGCACTGCCGAAAGAATCAAGATTGAAGTCGGTGCCGCCCTGACAGAAATCGATAATCCTCCGGATGACTACGCTGTTCATGGAAGAGATATGCTTACCGGAATACCAAAGGAGATCATGGTAAATTACGCCGAAATAGCTCATTGTCTTGACAAGTCGATTTCGAAGATAGAAGCTGCTGTATTGAACGCCCTCGAAATGACACCGCCGGAACTATCTGCGGATATTTTCAGAACAGGTATTTACCTGGCAGGTGGTGGATCCATGCTCAGGGGTCTTGATAAACGGATTCATCTCAAAACCAAGCTGCCGGTCCATGTGGCTGAAGACCCGTTGCGTGCTGTTGCACGGGGAACCGGAATAGCGCTGAAAAATTTCGATAAGTTCAACTTCCTCATCAAATGATATGACCGTGAAAAGGTGTTGATTTCACAATAAATCCTGATGTGCGGAATTTATTTACATACATACTGAAGCAGTACTTTTTCTTCCTGTTTCTTTTATTGGAAATCATCGCATTTTCATTAGTCCTTCAAAACAATTACCAGCGGGCAACATTTTTAAACTCAACCGGCAAGGTGGTGGGTTCGGTGCTGAACACATTCAGCAATATTTCGGGTTATTTTTCATTAAAACAAGCTAATGAATCCCTTGTCAGGGAAAATACCCGGTTGAGGAATCAGCTTCGCGACAGGCTTGTATTAACCGATACCCTTTCCTATTATCATATAGATTCGATGTTCCGGTTTATCGGAGCTAAGGTGATCAGTAATACGGTGAGTCATCAAAAAAACTTTCTCATGCTGAACAAAGGAAGTTTGCACGGAATCAAACGGGATATGGGTGTTATAACTTCGGATGGAATTGTCGGGACCGTTGTGGACGTATCGAGAAATTTTTCGAGAGTCATGTCGGTTCTGCATGTCAACAATAAGATCAATGCCAAGATAAAAAAGAACAACCACCTTGGAACTCTTGAATGGAACGGTCGTGATTACAGAAACGGATTCCTGACGGATATTCCGATGCACGTAAACCTTGACCCGGGAGATACAATTATAACAAGCGGCAACTCATTTATATTCCCCGAGGGCATCATGATTGGCACTGTAGCCGAATATAATAAACAACCAAATGAAAAATTCAACAATGCGCTGATTTCTTATTCGGTCGATTATAACAATGTCTATTTTGTTTATATCATTGTAAATCTCAAGAAAAACGAACTATTGAACCTGGAAAGGATGCAGCCCAATGACCGGTAGCGTTTTAATGAATATTTTCAGATTTTGCTTCCTGGTTTTTTTACAGGTGCTCATTCTCGATAATATTAATTTCGGAGGGTATGTCAATCCTTACCTTTATGTTTATTTTATCCTGCTTCTGCCTTTTGAAGTACCGCGCTGGCTGCTATTGATATCATCATTTGCTCTCGGGTTAAGCATCGACCTGTTTAACGGGACATTGGGAATGCACACAGCATCATCGGTGCTGATGGCATTTTTGCGTCCGGCAGTTATCAACAGCATTGCCAGCCGCAAGGAATTCGAACCCGGCATGAAGCCGTCTATCAGCGATCTGGGATTTCAATGGTTTTTCTCTTATGCCGTCATCCTGGTTTTTATTCATCATCTGACGCTGTTCTATATTGAAGTCTTCCGCTTTTCCGATTTTTTTATCACGCTCCGAAGAGCCGTATTCAGTTCGCTTTTTACGCTTCTGCTCGTTATTTTATCACAATATCTGTTTTTTAACCCTTCAAGAAAAGAATAACTAACAGTGATTTAAAACCTGATGGTATGGTTTGTTTTAAATTAATCCGGCATTACTCACTGGTTCAACGATTAACAGGCTTTCCCCGCATGTTAAAAGTGCAACCTTTTAAATATTTACAATGTCTTTTTTCTGTTTTGTATTCACGGTAGTAATCCATATTCTGTCAGTTTTATCAGACAGCGGACAGCGGCAAGAGATTGAAGGATGCAGAAAGACATCAGAAAACCCATTCAGAATGATTTGATTCGGCTGTTATAGCAAACTTTCGGAGGACAAGAATGAATGATGCAAATAAATCAAGAGTTAAAGATGAGAAAACTTATACTTAGTTTTTTAGCAATCCATACAGCAATTATTGTTTTTGCCGGAAGTTGGCGGACCGGTGAAAGTCAGGTTAAAATTCATATTGCCAGCCATGAGCAAATAGTATCTCTGAACCACCTTAAAATCAATTATGAGCCATGTGCTCCTGATATGGTGAGGGCTTACATCACTCCCAAAGAGAAAGAAAGGCTTGCCGGTATGGGATTTGAAATCGAAACCGAAATCGAGGACCTTAATACCTACAATCTGGATTTCTGGCAAACCAAGGACGCCTATCATTCTTATCAGGAAATAGTGGATCTGGCAGACAGTCTTGAAACTCATTTCCCGGCTATTTGCAAAAAATTCTATTACGGTTTGGACGCTTCGGGTCAATATACCATTTTTGCCATTAAGATCAGCGATAATGTTGCAACCGATGAAACTGAACCGGAGGTATTTTTCGACGGTGGTATACACGGCGATGAAATCGGCGGACCTGAAAATATTATCCGGTTTGCACGGGATCTATGCCTGAATTACAATGAAAATCCCAATATCACATATCTTGTCGATAACCGGGAAATATGGCTTTATCCAATGGTAAATCCTTACGGAAGGGAGGCTAATCCCATTACCCGGTATAACTCGAACGGTGTCGATCTGAACAGGGACTGCGGATACATGTGGGATGCCGATGGCAGTACTTATGGAGCGTTCAATGAAGTGGAATCGAAAGCACTCAGAACCTGTAATCTGGAAAACCAGTTTGTCGTCTACACCTCCTATCACAGCGGCACTGAGTTTGTTTCCTATCCCTGGAGCTACCGACCCGATCCAACCAGCGACCATGCTCATATTGACCAGCTTGCTTCCATTTATGTAAATACTTCCGGCTATCCTTCTCTTCCGTACGGGCAGGGGTACAGCGGAATGTACCCGATAAACGGCAGTACTAAGGACGCTTATTACGGAATCACCGGATCGGTGTCGTGGAGCATCGAAATTTCTTATGATAAACAACCTCCGGCAAGTGAAATCATGTTGTATTATAATTATAACAAGCCTGCCATGCTTGCCATGATAGAATATGCAGGATATGGCTTGTCGGGTTCGGTAACGGATGCAGGTACAGGAGATCCCGTTGCGGCAATGGTTTTCGTGAATAATTATTATCCTGCTTATACCGATCCTGCGGTTGGCGACTACCATAAATATGTTCTACCCGGAACCTATTCTGTTACAGTGAAAGCAAACGGTTATGAAACACAAACCGTAAACAACATAACAGTTACCGCCAATAATTCAACCGTCACCGATTTTCAGTTAAGTCCTGCAGAAGGACAATATGTTTATAAGTTGCTGGCTGTCCAAATTCCCGGAAATAATTTTGCCGACGAAGGATTCACACCCGGAGCCCTTGGAGCGCCGGACAATGTCAATTATTCGATTGGAAAAAGCGGATGGTGTGTACTTGACATGCAATATCCGGTTTTTAATGGTCCGGGAAATGATTTTGTGATTTATGAAGGCGATTCCTCTCCTGAAGGATATAGCTGTTATGTGAGTTCAACAATGGATGGTCCGTGGCAGAATCTTGGAACAGGTAACGGAACAACGCAATTTGATATTTCGGCAAGCGGATTGACCGAAGCACGATATATTAAAATCCTTGACGATGGCGATGGGAATGGGAACACTGCCAATGCCGGGTTCGATCTCGATGCTGTCAAAGCACTTGAACCTGTTTCAGGAATATATATTTCTGTCGTCAGTGTATTGATCGATGACAGCAACGGAAATAATAACGGACAGTTCGATCCGGGTGAAACAATAGATATTATAGTAACACTCAAAAACAATGGTGACATCACCGCCAGCAATGTAACAGGAACGATCAGCACGATTTCTCCCTTTATTACTATTATCGACGAGATGGCTGAGTTCGGAACACTGGGTCAAAACCAGACCGGTGAAGGAACTTTTACACTCACTGCCAATACAGGAACTCCTCCTGGCGAGATGATTGCAATCGATCTGAACGTCAGTGCCAATAATGGAACATACACCAATTCATTCGTCCTGAATTTTGTTGTCGGTCTTATTGTCGAAGACTGGGAAACCGGCGACTTCAGCAAGTTCAACTGGGAAACCGGCGGCAATAATGACTGGGTCATTTCAACCTTTGATCCATTTGAGGGAAACTATTGCTCACAGTCAGGCGACATCAATGATGACCAGAGCACATACCTTAGCATTTCGTACAATGTGCAGACGGCAGGTGAAATTTCCTTTTACCGTAAAGTATCGTCGGAAAGCACCTATGATTTTCTTCGTTTTTACATCGATGATATTATGCAGGGTGAATGGTCGGGAGAAGTACCCTGGAGCCAGGTTCAATATAATGTAACTGCAGGTCAGCACACCTTTAAATGGGAGTATTCAAAGGACTATTCCGTCACCAATGGATCCGATTGCGGATGGGTGGATTATATTATTCTTCCGTCGGGTGCCAATCAGAATCTGACAGCTTTATTCTCGGGCAATCCGACCGAATTATGCGAAGGTCAGACCGTAAACTTCACCGATTATTCAATCGGGGAAATCGTTTTTTGGAACTGGAGCTTTCCCGGAGGTGATCCCCTGACATCGACACTTCAAAATCCTTCGGTTTTGTATTTAAATGCAGGCATTTACGACGCCTCACTTACGGTGTCCGACGGAACCGGCACCCAAACACTGACTCTCGAAGATTACATTCATGTTTACACTTTTCCGGCAATACCCGAAAAACCTCAGGGGGAAGAATATCCAATGTCGTTTCCGGGACTGGCTTATGAATATAATACGGGTTCTGTAGCCAATGCCGGGGATTATGACTGGATCGCCGAGCCGGCAGAAGCGATTGAGTCCATGGTGATCACAGATACAAGTTGTCTGATCGACTTTGTGGATTACATTTACCTAACCTGCACGCTTAAGGTGAAAGCCCTCAACGAATGCGGCGAAAGTGAATACTCGGAAGAACTTATTTTGTATGTTTGGTGGGAGGGAATTGAAGAATCCAGCCTCGGCAATCTGAAGATTTCTCCAAATCCGAACAATGGAAGGTTTATTATTTCGTTCGGTCAGCCGATCAGTGATCCGGTCGATATCATGATCCTTAACACTATTGGAGAGGTGGTTTATACAAAGGATCATATTTTGCCCGGGGAGAATCAGTTGCTTGATATCGATCCTGGTTATTTTATGCCGGGGGTCTATTTGGTCGAAGTGAGGAATGATAAAACCTGCCGGACTTCAAAAATCATTGTAAAATGATTTATAAAGAAACCATCGCTCAAAGGAATCACGTGAATTTGAATCTGAAAAACAATAAATTTTAAAAATATGAAACAGATTAGTCAAAAATTAAGAATCTTATTATTGTTTGTATTCCTCGCAATTACGGCGAGGATCAATGCCCAGGAATACATTTATTCCGATAGTTGGGGGAGCCAGGGATTTAACCTGACCATCCAGAAATCGACGGGCGTCAGGGTTATTTATTCTATCCGGTCATTTTCAATGGATAAAGCAACCATCAATGGCGAATCGATGGATGTGATTCAGCTTCCGGGGAACCTGCTTCCGAATAATGAGGGAGCGCCCGATTTGCCGGGTTCCGGTCGTTACATAGCGTTACCGCAGGGTGCTGTTGCTAAGCTTAACATTACTTCCATGAGAATCGAGAAATTTACCGGTATCGATCTTGTTCCGGCATTCAGGATCCCATGGGACACCGAGAAGGGACCACTTCAATATCAAAAAGATCCCGCTATCTATGCGAAGAATGAATTCTATCCAGCCCAGCCGGTGGTTCTTTCTCAACCAACCAAAATCAGGGGTGTCGATGTCGTGATGCTGGGCGTTACACCGTACCAGTACAATCCTGTGACGAAAGAGCTGGTGGTTTATCGCGATATCGATATTGACATCGAATTCGAAGGAGGAAATGATCATTTTGGCGATGACCGTCTCAGAAGCCGGTGGTGGGACCCAATGTTGTCGGATATGCTTTTAAATTACAGCTCCCTGCCTAAAATGAATTATAGCCGGTCATACCAGTCTACCGATGAAACCGGTTGTGAATACCTGATCATCACACCAAACGGAGCCGAGTTCCAGCAATGGGCTGATTCGATCAGGGAATTCAGAACACTCCAGGGTATTTTGACCGGCATTGTGACTTTGGGGGATATAGGAGGAAACAATGCTTCGACAATTGAAAATTATATCAACAATGCATACAACACATGGGATATTGTTCCCGCAGCTTGTTTGCTGCTTGCTGACTACGGAACCAACGCAGCCAACAGTATAACTTCACCGATTTGGGACAGTTATTGTGTGTCGGATAACATTTATTCCGATGTCAACGGCGATGATATGCCGGATATTGTTTTTGCCAGGATGACAGCTCAGAACGCAAACCAGCTCCAGGTTATGGTTACCAAATTCATCGATTATGAAAAGAATCCTCCGGTAGATCCCGATTTTTATTATCACCCGATTACCGCTCTCGGATTTCAGACCGAACGATGGTTTCAGATCTGCTCGGAAGCTGTAGCCGGTTTCTGGGAAGAAGTCCAGGGTAAAGCACCTGTAAGAATTAATGCTGTTTATTCAGGCAATCCTCAATCGGATCCATGGTCAACGGCTCAAAATACGAGTACCGTCGTCAATGTTTTTGGTCCGAACGGCTTGGGCTATATACCTGCTACGCCCGGACAGGTCAATTGCACCTGGAACGGAACAGCTGCCAATGTTGTTACTGCCATTAATAACGGTTCTTTCATGCTTCAGCACCGTGACCATGGTTACGAACAAGGCTGGGGAGAACCTGCTTTTTCGAGCAGCAACATCAGCAGCCTTAACAATACTGACCTGACTTTTGTCTGGTCGATCAACTGCCTTACCGGAAAATACAATTACAATAGTGAAGTCTTTACTGAAAAATTTCACAGGTACACTTATAACGGTCAAAATTCAGGTGCACTTGGTCTGAACGCCGCCTCCGAGGTTTCTTACTCATTTGTCAACGATGCTTATGCCTGGGGCGCATTTGATAATATGTGGCCTGACTTTCTCCCGGCTTACAGCTCCACGCCTGAACCGCGGGGTGTTTTACCGGCTTTTGCTTCTGCTGCCGGTAAATATTTCCTTCAACAGTCTTCCTGGCCCTATAATACAACGGACAAGGAAGTTACTTACAATCTTTTCCATCACCATGGCGATGCCTTTATGACCGTTTACTCCGAGGTTCCTCAAAATCTTTCTGTCATTCACAATCCGATCATTTATGCCGGAGTAACCAGTTTCGATGTCACTGCCAATGCAAATGCCTTTGTCGCTCTGACTGTTGATGGCGAAATCATTGGTACTGCAACGGCAACAGGTGCACCGCTTTCAATAACCATTCCGCCACAACAGCCACCTGATCAGATTCTGGTAACCATTACTCTGCAGAATTTCTATCGTTACGAAGCCTGGGTTGAGGTGATCCCGCCCGAAGGTCCTTATATTGTCCAAAATGCCGTTGCAATCAACGATGATGCCGGTAACGGAAACGGGATCATGGAAACAGCCGAATCCATCCTTGCATCAATTACGGTTGAAAATGTAGGAATTGAAGATGCTACCAATGTTGTAGTGACTATCGAAACGACGGATGAATTTGTCACCATTACCGATAATACTGAGAATTACGGAACGGTTGCCGCCGGAACAACAGCCGTCGTTACCGACGGGTTTGCGTGGGTAGCGGCTGATAACATTCCCGATTTGCACCTGGTTATATTTACCCTCAATGCAACCGATGGAACGGATGTTTGGACAACCTATTTTGCCGTTCAGGGTCATGGACCATCACTTGAAGTCGGTGTTTTGACCATTGATGATTCACAGGGAAACGGAAATGGTCGGCTCGATCCCGGAGAAACTGCCGATATAATAGTCCCGACTTACAACAACGGATCGTATCATGCCA
>Ga0233425_10004733_pt1 | contig 22413 bp, 14 predicted proteins | sample Watercolumn_Towu_2_FD_181712 | JGI IMG/M metagenome (GOLD analysis project Ga0233425, IMG submission 181712) | Freshwater microbial communities from Lake Towuti, South Sulawesi, Indonesia - Watercolumn_Towuti2014_140_MG | ecosystem: Environmental > Aquatic > Freshwater > Lake | place... | reverse complement strand
TAACCCGTAACCCGTAACCCGTAACCCGTAACCCGTAACCCGTTCCCCACATGCCTTCCCGCAAGAAGCTAACACGACCGCAAGCTCGGCTGGACGGAGACCAAGGTCTCGGCTGGACCGAGGCATTTGCGCGCTATTTGCGTTCCGAGTGTCATTTGGCGGCGAACACGGTCTGCGCGTACCAGCGGGATTTGCGGCGGTTTCGCGCATGGCTGGGGGACCGATCGATCGCCGGGCTAACAATTCGTGACCTGGCCGACTATGTGGCCTGGCTGCATGCCGCGAAACTGGCGGCGAGTTCCGTGGCGCGGCATGTGGTGGCGTTGCGGATGTTCTTTCGCTACCTGCAGCTTGAAGGGTTTCTGACCGAGAACCTCGCCGAGCTGTTGGGGAGCCAGAAGTTGTGGCAGCGCGTCCCGGAAGTACTTTCGAGCAAGGCGGTGAGTCAGTTCCTCGACGGGCCGGATTTGGATGATCGGTTTCCCGAACGGGATCGAGCGTTGTTGGAGTTACTGTACGCGACAGGTTGCCGCGCGTCGGAGGTCTCGAATCTGCGCATGCAGGATCTGCGGCTGGAAGAAGGCTACTGCGTCTGCGTCGGCAAAGGGAACAAGCAGCGCGTCACGCCGTTAGGGCGGCCGGCGATCGAGGCGGTGAGGACCTATATTCGCAAGGAGCGCAAGCGGCTTGCCGCCGGCGCCGCGCAACCGGAGGACTATCTGTTCCTGTCACGCAGCGGCCGCAGGCTGCGGCGGGAAGCGATTTGGGAGCGGGTGAAGAAGTATGCGCTGCGGACCGGCGTTTCGACCGAAATGGGGCCCCATACGCTGCGACACAGCTTTGCCACGCACGTGCTCGCCGGCGGCGCCGACCTGCGACAAGTGCAGGAGATGCTGGGGCACGCAAGTATTGCGACCACACAGATCTACACGCACGTCGACCATGCGCGGCTGAAGAAAATCCACGAGAGGTTCCATCCGCGTGCGTGAACGGCCTTTCATCCGCCGCGAGGCGGACGGGGCGGCGAGAACTTGATCCGTTCCACCAATCGCTCGATCTCGTTGTTGTCCTTGACGTATCCCGACACGGCGGTAATGGCCTTGATGACTTCCTCGTAGTGCAGATCGTAGTCGCAATCGAGTTCAATCTCGGTGTTATCCGATGCACTGCCCGGTGTCCGATCGGGAGTCAGAAAGCCGATGATGCGGTTCCGCAGCGCCTCGAACTCGGTGCCGAACGACTGATCATTGAACATGATGTTGGCGATCGATCCGTCGGGACCGGCAACGAGCCGAATTTTGAGCGGCACCGGCTGTGTCAAATCGGGCTGTCCCGGACCGGAGAATCCCAACGGCATCTTGACGTTGAAATCGCCTTCCTGGGCCACGATCTTGAATGACATGATGAAGAACACCAGCAGCTGAAAGACGATGTCGATCATCGGCGTCATCAACAACTCGACTTTATCGTTCGTCTTGGATCGAATCTTCATGGCTATCTTCCTCGTACTTCCTCGCGAGCACGCAATGCGAATTTCTCGAAGCCGGATTCCTGGCAGACCTTGATCAGTTCTTGAACCTTCCCGGTGGGAACGGCCCGATCCGCGCGAATGATCACGGTTGCGTCCCGGGGCTTTTTGTTTTCGACCGTCAATTGGTCGACTTCGAAACGCAGATACGGCTTGATACCGGCAACGGTCGGCACCGATTCGGCGCCGATCATGACACCTGCGTCATTCCGCAAGTGCAACGTGATCGGCTTTTCAATCGGGCCGTCGGGGGGCCGCGCCAAAACCGACAATGGCAGCGAGATCTCTTCGTTCACGTCTGCCTCGTTAAAATTCAGCAGAACCATGAAGAACGCGATCAACTGGAAAACCATGTCGATCATCGGCGTGAAGTCGCCTTCCTGGATTCCGGTGGATTGGCTTTTGGTGAGTTTCATCGGTTGCGGTTTGAAGGGAACTAGGAACGGGGGCTATTTCTTGCCGACGGTTTCGAAGCGACCCATGAGCGATTCGCTGTAGATGCCTGCTTCGAGGATCAGGCGAGCGAACCGATTCTTGAGGATATTGAACACGGCCAAGGCGGGAATGGCGATCACCAGGCCGACCAGGGTGGTGACCAGCGCCATGGAAATACCTTTGGCCAGTTCCGACGGTTTGGGTGCGGCGGGCGAAGTCGCGATCACGGTGAACGACTGCACCATGCCGTCGACGGTTCCCAACAGTCCTACCATCGGCGAAATCGTCCCGATCAGCGCCACGTAGCTCAGCCGATGTTCGATCCGCATATTCTCGTCCTCGCCTACCTCCTGCATGGCGGAGACGGCCTTCTCGTAGCCGCCAGGATTCAGGTTTGCCAGCCCTGCGGAAAGCACTTTTCCCAGGAATGACTCGTCGGACTTCGCCAGTTCGTACGCCTCCTGGTAACGGCGCTCCTTCAAGTGCGCCTCGAACTGCTCGACCAGAGCTGCCGGGCAGACGCTTTCGCGTCGAGCGGCCAGCAGGTTCATCACCAGCAGCGCGACGAAACAAAACGACAAGAACAGGAACGAAATCGTGTAGCGCCAGCCGAGCGCGTTATAGGTCCACATCAGCATGGTTTCATCTTGGGCGGTTGGCGGGTTGACCGGCCCTGCGGCGGGAGGATTTTCCTGCGCTTGGGCTGCCGTGCCCAACCAGTTGGCTCCAGGCGCGAGTAAGTCGAAAGCGGCAGCCGCCATGATGGCCAGAACCAGTACCGCCAGGATACGCATCACAAATCTACGCTGCATGTTGAACTCCGGTCGGGAAAGTCGATTCGTCGTGATTCAGTAAGGACTAGCCTGTTCCATTCTAGTTGGAATGAGATTAGATCGTAAATATCCGGCCGCTCAAACGCCTTTGGCCCAGACGCTGCCGCCGTATTGTTCCACAAGGATCGCGCGCATCTCGATGGCCCGGTCCGATTTCTGCATTTCGGTCCAAAGCTTGACCAGGTGATGCAGCGCTTCGGCGTGCGTATCGGGTTCGCCGTAAAACATCAGATGCACGTGCAGGTATTGGATCAGCGCTTCTTTGGGCCGTTTGGCGCGGAGGTAGCAGGCCCCCAGGGCGTTGTAGGCTCGTCCAAACAGGCGGGAGTCTTTGGAGTCGTTGTTTTTGATCAGATCTTCCAAGATCTTCTGGGCCTCGTCGGTCTTTCCGCCCTGGTTCAAGCAGACCGCTTTTCCGACCGTCGCCAGCATTTTCTGGCGGTTGGCGTCGGCGGACGACTCGGGATTGCCGATCACCGCTTCGTACCGCTCCTGGGCTTCGGCGAACTTGCCTTGTGCGGCGAGCGCTCGCGCCTCGAGCACGTTGGCGCGCAACTTGTAGTCCGGCCAGGGGGCCTTGCCCAGCGCCGTGTAAAACCGCACGGCCTGTCCATAGTCCCCCATGGCGCTGGCCAGATCGCCCAGCAGTTCCGCGCCTTCATAAAAACGGTAGAAACCGGCGTTGCCTTTGAAGAAATTCTGCAGGTTGTTGAGTGCTTCCTCGCGTTTTCCGCCCGAAGCCAGAGCAATCCGGGCTTCGCACATCGCACGCAGATAGATGATCTCCTGCCGCACGGCTTCGCGGTTCACGGAGGCCGGATCGAGCGACTTCAGGTCGCTCAACGCGGCCTCGTAATTGGCATCACGCAAGTTGTCGCGTATCTTGGCCATTTCGCGTGGTTCTTCACCATACGTGATGCGGGTAATCTCATTGGTTTCGAAGGTGCGCGTGCCGGTCGGCGTCTCCAGCATCACTTTGTCCGCCGACATGTCGGTGACGGTGCCGGGTGCGGGGATATTTTTCAGGTTGAAAACCTTGTCCTGTGCAGCGATCGTTCGCGGTCCGGCGATAGCCGCCAGACTGCCGGCCGCCAGCATAATCACCCACTTCATTTCGCGCACTGCCATGACGGAGATGCTCCTGGATGCTGTCTACAACGGGTTGTTATCGAGTATCGCTCGGGATCGGGTTGGAAAGGTCGTCTTGCCGTGTCAAACTTTGGTCGTCGCGTTGAACCGCAGGGTGGGACAGGCTCGCGCAGCGAGCGGCAGCCCACCATGTTCCGTTAAGGTGAACCTCCCGCTGCGGGCAGGCCCTTGGCCGTTCCCGGCAACGCGCCGGACTTGGGAATACCGCCGGGGGCCGGACCACCTGCCGCAGGGGCCCCGGCATTCGGCGCCGCCTGCTTTCCCGTCGGAGTTTCTTTCTTCAGTCCCGCCAATCCGGACTCCGGTTCTTTCAGTTGTTTCTGGATCGCTTTCAGCAGGCTGTCGTAATCGCGAGTAAAATCGCGCTGATTCGGCGTGCCGTCTCCCTGGAGGTTGGGATAGAGGTCGACGGTCTGGCGGAGCGACTGCCGCGCTTTGGACAGTAGTTTTGTCCGTTCCGCGGCATCGGTCTGGGTCAGCGCGTAGCGGTACTGGCAGACCGAGTAATTGTAGCGGGCCTCGTAGAACTGATTGTGAAAGCCTTGTTTACCGGCGACTTTGTTGGCCAGTCCGCCCCAACCCCAAATGATCTTTCCTCGGGTTTTCGGGTCGGGGAAACTGCCGTCGCCGGCGGTGACATATTTCTTGGGGTCCTTTTCGGCCCAGTCCTGATAGGTGCGGGCCGCCTCCATCTGCACCGGCACCAACCCTTGGTTGGCGGTGAGCTGATCCTTGAGCAGGTTGATCGCACCTTCAAAGTCGCCCGTGGCCCGTTTGGACCGCGCCAGTTGGATGGAAATCTGGTTGCGCATCGCCGCATCCAGCGATAGTTCGTTGCGCTTGCCCTTGTCCAGAATCAGCTGATACGTTTCCGCGGCCCGTTTGTGATGCTCGACGGCGTCCTTTGCCTGCGGATTGCTGTCCGCCATACTGGCATAGGTCGAGGCGACCCAGTACAGCACGTTGAGTTCATTGGAGCCGGCGCCGACTTGATCCAGAAATGTCTTGAACCCCTGGATCAATCCCGGCCGCGACTCGTCGGTTGAAAGGCGAATCTGCTGTTCGAGCTCGCGCGCCAACGAGATATAGACCGCGACCAGCGTTTTCTGGCCCTCGGCGGACCCGCCGATCGATTGTTTCAGGCGAGCCATGATGTCATTGGCTTTCTGGATCAGTGCCTTGGCGTCACTATCCTTGGCGGCCAGCGAGGAAATATACGAACGCAGCGCGACTTTGAACGTATCCTCGCGGAACCCGCGCTTCTGGACCGCCTCGTGCTCGTCCGCTACCAATTTCAACAATCCATACGTGGGATGCTCGATCAGCCCCACGGCGCGCGGCGCCTGGTTGGTGTCGATCCAGACCTGGGCCAGGGCGAGCAGCGCCGAAGCGAGCGTGGTGTCGATCTTGCCGGTCTGCTCCATGCGTTTGACACCATCTTCGAGCGTCTTTTCGGCGCGGTCCTTGACGACTTTCAATTCTTCGCGCTGGGCCCGGTGCTGATTTTCGAGTGCAGCCCGATCCTGACCCGCCTTGATCGCCGCGTCTTCCTGCTCGCGGATCGCCTGCATGCCGCGGACGTACGCCGACCACTGTGCCTGCCCGATGCGCAATTCGGCCGAGCCGCGTTGGGGCGAGTCGGCGGGAATCTTGTCGAGATAGGTTTCGGCCTTGGCGAGTTGTCCTTCGGTAATCATGAAGGAGATCAACGTGCCGAGCGATTCCTGGGCCTCGGGCTGGTCCGGCCACTTCAACGCAATGTAGTTGCAGATGTCGACGATATGATCGCTCTCGAAGCGAGTCAGCGCCCGCACGATTTCGCCCGAGTCAATCTTCTTGTCCTGGTTGACATCGGCGTCGGCCCATTGCGCCTTGATTTCGTCGCTGGCCGCGGCAAGCTCCTCGTGGGAAATGCGTCCGTCGTTGTCCTTGTCCAGCAACTCCATGAAACGGTCGATCACCGGCTTGGATTCAGCTTTGGTTTCCTGATAGAGCTTCAGGTAGGACGCCATCGCGATTTTGGCGCAGGTGCGGGCAGCGGAAGCGTCGGGGTAACGCCGGGCGACGAACTCGCCGATCGTCGCGGCCGAATAATACTGGCCCTGGTTGTAAAGCAAAAAACAATAGAGGTTGCGCAGATTATTGAGATCGTCCGGCGCGGTCTCTTTTTCGGCCAGTCCCAAGGCATCCTTGACGACCCGCACGGTCTCGTTCAGGCCGTCCTCGTAGGCGGTCTTCGCCTCCGCGATCTGTTTTTCCATCTCTTTCCGCTCGGCCGCGTCCGGGGTTTCCTTGATCTGTTCGGTCAGCGCGTCCATCGTCAGCTTGGGGGCTTTGGTTTCATCGTAGGCTTCCATGGCCGCTGACTTCGCTTCGTCGAATGTCGTGTACTTTTTCCTGGAGACAGCGGCGACCGACCCACCTCCACCCAGCTCACCCAGCAGCTTCTGTGCCGGCTTCTGCAACTCACCGTTGATCTTGGCCACGAACTGCGCATACTTCCTGGCATCCGCCAGCAGCAGGTTGATCTTAGGATCCTTGGCGTTCTGCGTCTTCAATTCGTCGACGTACTTTTTCGCCGCCTCGACCAGCAACAACCGCAGTTTCAGCACCATTTCGTCACGCGAATTGTGGGGCGGCGCCTTTTCGACAACCGCGCGGGTCCTTTCGACGACCTCGGCATATTTCGCCAGAGACGGGTCCATCCAGCACTGGCAGGCGCCCAGGGTCGCTTCGACCTTGAGTTCGAACATCGTCTCGTTATCCGCGGAGTTGTCCATCAATTCCACGTAGTAGCTTAGCGCCTCCTTGAAATTGCCCAGACGCTGTTCGCATCGTCCCTGCCCCAGTCGGGCCTTGAGTCCCGCGATCCGCGTTCGATAGTTCTTGAACATCGCTTCATATTGCTGCTTGGCCTCGTTCAGGAATTTTTTGTACTGTTCCGAGCCAGGCTCGACCGCCTGCGCGGCCTCCTCGCGCACGGCCGCCGAAAGGAACATCGCCTGCAGGTAGGTGCTGCGGAGCTGCGTCTGCAATTCGACCAGCTTCGCATCGCGATTGCGGTCCAGGACCTTGGGGATCGACTCGAGACGCACCTTGAGTTCCGCCTGCTGCTCGGCGAACAGCTTCTGGGCTTCCTCGAACAACTTCAAGGCGTCGCCTAATAGCAACGCCTTGTTGGCAGCTTCCGACGGCTTCTTGGAACGTTCGATCTTGATCCGCGCTCGTTCCACGACCACATTGGCACTCTCGCGCCGCGCGTCCATCAGCAGCGGATGGTCGCTTCGCTCGGCCTGAAACTGTCGCAGCGACGTGTAGGCGGCATCCAGCAGCTTTTCACGAACAGCAAAATCCCGGATGGAATGCGCTTGGCGCAGGATCGTCACCGCCCGCTCGTAAGGCAGCACTTCCTTGAATCCGGTGCTGACCAGCGGACTCTCCTGGACCAGCTCCAGGTAGTCTACGGCCGTATCATAGTAGCCGGCCTCGCGCAGTTTCTCCAGAAACTCCGCCGCCGGCTCCTCGCTCCACGCGGATTGCGCCAGCAATGCCATTCCGCCAAACACCGCGTACCGCCAAGACCGCGCCGTCATTGAGTCGTTCCTCTTGCCCGTCGATCGTCGTGCCAACCTCAGCCGCCCTTCTTGCTCGGATTCGCGTCATCTGGCCAGAACATCGATTATAGGGCCACCCCGGAATGCCGCAACCATTGAGTCTGCCCCGTCGAAGCCGTCCAAGGGGCGGAGCGGCTTGCCGAAGCCGCACGGCCGTCAGAATCGTTATGCGAACCGTTAATTTTGCATGATCGCTCACGGTACGGCCCGACTGCGTTGCGGGTCGGCGAGCCGCAGGAATTCGACAAAATCGGCCATTTCCGCGGAAGACTGCAGCGGTTTCGGCAGTCGGCGAGCGATCTGGCTGACCTCGCGAAACCCGCGGGAGCGAACCGGCACGAAATACGATTCGCGCAGGATCTCCGCAGCTTCCGCGACGACACCCGCGAATCGCAGCGCCGGCGCTGCGGCTTCGAATGTCGAGGCAATTTCGTGCGCGTAGAGCCTTTCAAGGCGTATTTGTACCGAGCCGTCGCTCGGGTCGATCCAGCGTACTTCCGCGGTCGCTACTTCGCGCGCAAAAGCGGATGCCTCGCCCGGAGGGGGTTCTGGGCGCCCACCGCCAGGCGAACGCGGGTCGAGCCAGATTTCAAAAAGCACGCTTGTCTGGTCCCCGCGATGCAGCGTTACCGGTTCGGAAGCAGGCAACAGACCGCCGTAACTGGTCGCGTTATGGCCGATCAGCCGATAGGCCGCAACTTCGGCTGGATCGAAGCGAACCCTCAGGGAGACGCGCCGAGCCGCTTCGCTCGACCGCTGACTCACAAACTGCCAGACCGCCCGACGCAATGAGTCCGACCCCGGCGTATTCGTCCGCTGCAAACGGGGCGGTGTAACGCCGCGCTGCCCACCACTCACCGCAGGCTTGTCCGAGTGGCCGTTCAGGTTCATCCAGCCGATGCTCAGCCCTTCCTGGACACACTCGTCCAGCAACGGCGCAATCTGCAGCCAGCCATCCGATTCCGTCGGCGGTTCGGCGTCGGTGATGACCAGCAGCCGCCGGGTCATGTGGCGCGAACTAAGCTCCGATCGAGCATGTTCAATGCCGGCTTGCAAACCATGGACAAGGTCCGTGTCGCCTTGCGGCACGATCCGCGACAAGACCTGTCGAAGCTGCGGCAGATCATCGTGACTGGCCGAAGACGCGATGGGAAAACATTGGTTGCCACAGAGCAACAAAGTGTACTCACGGCCAGGTCCAAGCTCGTCCAAAGCCCGCAACAAAGCCCGCACGCCCCAACTCCAGCGACCGTCGCACCGCATGCTCTCGGACGCGTCCAGCAGAATCGTCGTGTGGGATGGCTCGAAATCGGCGTCCGACTGTCGACCCGCCTGCAAGCCGATCTGCAGCAATTTGCCGTTGTTCTCGGCGAACGGCGTTCCGGCAGCCGCCATCCTCACGCGCACCCCGTCCGTGCTCGGCTCCCACCCATAGCGCATTGCCGCCAGAAATTCCTCGACACAGACGTCGTCGGGCTGAAGCTGTCCCCGCAGCCGCAATCGCTCCCAAGCCCAATCCCAATTCGCCGACGTCGTCACCACCGGTACCTGCAGTTCTGCCAGCCGAGCATCATCGCGTGGCGCCACCAGCGGATTGACGCGATGGCGAAACAGAAATGCCCGGTCAAACCCCGGTAACAGAGGCGGCACCATGCCGCTTCGTTCCGGCGGCGTGCCCCAATCCAGATCGATCGGCAGCTCGTTGTCGCGGCGGGGAGCACCCAAGATAGGCCGTCGTGCCACCAACAGATCCTGGGCAATCGAGTATTTGGGGGCAAGGTCGGTCCACATCAGCCGCGATCCGGCGATCCAGCGACGCACATACTCTCGATCGGTCAGCATGTCCGGCGCATCGAATTCGATCGGATCGAACGCCGCAACCCACGAGGATGAGTCGTCGATCTCGATCGCAGTGCCCGCGGCATCCGTGTTGGACGAATCGTCGCTCATGACGATCTCGCTCAAGGCACCGCCATCCTCCAGCGACCAGCCTTGCGTGCCCCGCAGCGCATTCCATTCAGGATGAGTCAGCACGTGCACGATCGGAGCAGGATGCAATGCTCGCAGCTCCGCCAACCGGTCGCCGAGATACAATAATGGCAACACGATTCCCAGCAGCAGGCTGGCCAGGCTCGCCAGGCCTCCTCGCACCCCGCGCGGCGCCATGAATCGTCGCGCGCGACGATCGAGCTCCGACGGGGTCTCGGCCGGTATTTTCCGCAGCTCCACCATCAGTTCTTCGGGAACCGGCAGGTCGTTCAATCTTCGTTCCAGCCAACTCTCGGCCGCAATCGACCGGCAGCGGCTGAGCAGCCCGACCGGTGCGTCGACATCGCGCATTGCATGATCGAGCGTCGCGTCGTCCCACCGAGCGATGGCGCGCAGTCGATTCTGCAAATCGTCGGGGACGCGCACGTCCGCCAGCTGGCGGTCGAATCGACGTTCCCGTCGCTCGGCTTCGAACGAATCGTCCATAACGCTCAATATCAGGAAGGACTTGTGTCTTGGTGGCAGGATTCAACAACTCAAGGTGTCAAGCACGCGCGGCGACAAGGTACTCCCGCAGCCGCTCCCGAGCTCGACTTACCCGCGACAAAACGGTACCTAACGGTATCTCCAGTACTTCGGCGGCCTCCCGGTGAGTCAATTCGCCGACAACAACCAGCAGGATCGTTTCTCGCAGCTCCAGAGGCAGGGCGTTCAACGCAGTTTGCATCTCGTCGGTGTAACCGTCGATGGCCGGTGGGGGCGTAACGGCAATCGGCTCCGATGCCCCCGATTCGGTCGTCAAAGACCAGCGGGGGCGACGGCGCCATCGATCCACGGCACGGCGGCGCAGGATCGAAATCAACCAGGCACGGTCCCCACGATGGGATTCGTAACGCTCGCGACTGGTCCAGGCCGATCGAAACGTCTCCTGCACCAGATCCTCCGACTCGTGCGGATCGCCAACGAGCCGGTACGCGACTCGATACAGGGTCGGTCCGTGCGCGTCGACTAATGCGTTGAATTGATCCTCACTCAGCGCCACGCGGGTACCTCGTCCTTGTTCACCGGTGCCGTTTGCGTTCGAGGGCCGTATCGTCGGGTCCGAGCCGCAACGCCCGAGTCGATTCGCGGCCCGCCGTCCATATTATTCCCGGCTTGGGGTGGAGAATCGAGCCGCACCCTGCCATCGGGACTGTTTTGTTGGCGGACCGGTGCTAAAAGCCGCACCGGGAATAGGATTGGTCTCCCATCCGAACCTTGGAATGGTAAGATGCACATGGGATAGCGACCGAGTTTGCGAACGGTATCTCGGCGGCCGCGGCAAACAGGATAACTTGAAGATGGGTTTCGACTTCCAGACGAAATCGAACGCGCGGCCGGCCTCCGACTACCGCAGTCGGGGCGTTCGCCTGCGGTTGTTTCTGGTCGTGGGCGGGCTGTTTTTCTGCATCTGGCTGGTGACGGCCGTTGCCGATCCAGGCTTACGATCGGTATTTGCCCCGGGACAACGGTCGATCGCGGGCGGCCCGCCGCTGACCGAGGCGGAACGGACCGACGCAGCGGTCGACACGCGACTACGCCCTACGGACGTCGAAGGAGCGGACGCCCGCCCGCTGACCGATTTCTCGGCACAGCGTGGGCCCGCGATTCCGGAGCGCGCCACGCAAGAACAGTCGGCGGTGGAGCGTGCCTGGAACCACGGCTGGGAGAACGTTTTCCTCCAGTTGGAACAGCCCGATCGCGATGCACTCTTCGCCGGGCTGCGACGGGTTCGAAATGGAAAGACGCCCGACGATACTTCCTGGCGACAGGTCGTTTCGAGCCTGGACAAGGGGTGGATCGAGTACCAGGCGATTGCATTCGAGCCATTGGAAAAACTCGAAAAGGAAGAACGTGAAAAGTGGCTGGGGGTGCTGGACCATGTCGAGCGGCGCTGGGTCGACGACTGGCGACCGCGGCTCGAGCGATTTCTCGATGCCGCCGCATCGGGACCGCCGAATCGCTCTGACGCCGAACAACTGCAGCAATTGTTCGATCGGTTCGCGCTCGATCTGGTACGCGACGATGCGCTGATCAGCCGTTCGGCCGAGCGGCCGATCTGGTTCCGGTTGTTGGAACAACTGTCGGAAATGTCTCCCGATGAGCTGCAACGGAAATCTGCGGGACCGATTGGATACATGCAGTTGTTCGATCAGCCGCGCACCTATCGGGGCAGAATCGTCACCGTTCGCGGTACGGCGCTGCAGGCGTACCGGATCGAGGAGCGGTACGAGGAAACCGACGTGGACGGCTACTACGTTCTTACGCTGCGGCCGGCGGGCGGGCCGGCGAGGCCGATCATCATTTATGCGCTGGAACTCCCCGCAGGATTTCCGTCCGTCGGTCCCTTGTCGAGCGACGGGCGGACGACGACGCTCAATGAGGAACTGGAATGCACCGGGTATTTCCTGAAACGCATGCCGTATATGGCTCGCGACGGCATGAACCGCGCCCCGCTGCTGCTCGCGCGTGTTCCGCGCTGGTCGCCGCCGCCACAACCAACGTCTCCGGCGGCCCAAAACTCACGATTACTCCTGACATTGCTGGCGGCGATGGGCGCTGCCGGCGCCGTGGTGATCTGGATCTGGAGATTCTCGCCGGGCGCCGCGACGCGCAGCCGGCATCTCGATGCGCTGCCAGAACAGATGGGGCCGTTGTCCTAGCAAGTCGCGTCCGATCCTCCGCCGTAGACGATGTTCCGTCCACGCTCATCTCCGCCGGCGGTTCGAGGCTGCTCCGTGATTCGGCGGGGGCTGGAAGCTCCAGCAAGTGCGCCTGCGAAGGCGCTTGATCAGCAGGGTGAAAGTTCCTGTCAGGCAAACGTTACCGGTACAGTCTGGAAGCGGCCCATGCCAGTTTCGTTCCATCCCAACAGGGCAACCAATGACCGGAGAGCCGTATGCGGGAAAACCGCTCGTACGGTTCGGAGGGAGGGGGGCCCGAACTCAATCGCGTCTCCCTACCCCTATCGACCCACTCAGTCTTAGCCAACCGCTATTGCACTTCATTGCAGTACGGTGCGGCTCGTCCTAAGATGGCGTGGGCTTCATTTGCCTGCGGGATTGCAGTGCGATGCAGATCTCATGTCCCCAATGCCGGAACTTGATCGAGCTTGCCGACGAGGCGGCGGCTGAGATTCACTGCACCTGCTGTGGCAGTACGTTTCGTCTGGAAGACCAGTCGACGATGACGTTCGTGGGCGAGCACGTGCGTTTGGGCCGATTCGAGTTATTGGAACGTGTTGGGACGGGCGCGTTTGGCGCGGTGTGGAAGGCACAGGACACGCAGCTGGACCGCCTGGTTGCCGTGAAGATTCCGCACGCGGGACGTTTTACCTCCGAGCACGATCGGCAGCGATTTCAGCGCGAGGCACGGAGTGCCGCCCAGTTGTCGCATCCGGGCATTGTGCAGGTTCACGAAGTCGGCGGCACGGAAGCGACACCGTACATTGTCTGCGAGTTCATCAATGGGGTTTCGCTTGCGGATCATCTGACCGCCCATCGGGTCGGTTTTCGCGAGAGTGCCGACTGTTTGGCGCAGGTGGCCGAGGCTTTGCAATACGCACACTCGCTGGGCATCGTGCACCGTGATATCAAGCCGTCGAACATCATGCTGGCGAAAAGTCCTGGCGACAGCAGATCTTCCATGGGGGGCGATAGCCGCACCGCTGCGGCGGGCCCACCAGGTTCACGTCGCTCCGATACTACGCTTGGCCCGTCACGGCGATCCCTGCTCGGTTTACGTCCGCTATTGCTTGATTTCGGCCTTGCACTGCGCAGTGAAAGCGAAATGACCATGACGCTGGATGGTCAGGTACTTGGAACGCCGGCCTACATGAGCCCTGAGCAGGCCTTTGGGCAGAGTCATGATGTCGACGGACGGAGCGACGTGTATAGCCTCGGCGTTGTGCTGTACCAGCTGTTGACCGGCGAGTTGCCCTTCCGGGGCAATACGCGCATGCTGCTGGAACAGGTCAAGCATGAGGAGCCGAGGTCGCCGCGCCGAATCAATGATCAGGTGCCTCGTGATCTGGAGACGATTTGTCTCAAGGCCATGGCTAAGGAACCGAGCAGGCGATACGCGACAGGGCAGGCGTTCGCTGACGACCTGATGCGGTTCCTGGATCAGATCCCGATCCTTGCCCGACCCGTTGGCCGTGGCGAACGCTTGTGGCGGTGGTCCTTACGCAACCTGCGCGTGGCAATCCTGTCCGCGACACTGTTCGTGGGATTATTGTTGAGCACGATCATCGCGCTATCATTGGCGTGGTGGGCACTGAACGAGCGCGACCGCGCCAATCGCGGGGCCAAGGTGGCTCTGGCCTTCCAACGCGCAGCGGAAAATAACGAAACGCGAGCAATCGAGGAGGCGCAAAAGGCGAGGCAGGCTGTCGAGTTCCTGAACGGGATCTTCGAATCGGCGGACCCGGTCGGAATGAACGGCTCCCCGTTCTACTTCCCCAAGCAGTCCGGTAGTGTGCTGACCGTCCGAGACCTGCTGTTGCTCGCCAAACCACAATTTGACACGCTCCAGACAGATCCATTGCTGGAGGCATCGATTAAAAACGCACTCGGCAACGTTTTTGTTTCCCTGGGGATGGTTGACGAGGCGGAACCACTGTTGCAGCGAGCCTATGAATTACGTCGCGCGGACGAGAGTATTGATCCGTTCGAGTTGGCGACCAGCCTGCATAACCTGGCATGGCTGCGCCACGAACAATGCGAGTTTGATACCGCCGAGGATCTCTATCGGCAGGCATTGCGGATCCGACGCGGGCAAATGGACGACGCTCCCGAGCCAGCGTTGGCGACCATGCTGAATCTGGCACTGCTGCTCGTGGAATCCACTGGACATCGCGAATCCGAGCAGTTGTTGCGCGATGTCTGCAGCTTCCGATCGGCGAGGTTACAGCACGATACGCGAGCGCTTACACTAGCGCAGATTGCACTTGCCGGCTGCTACATCGATGGCAATCGGCTGCAGGAAGCCCAGGAATTCGCCCTGAAGGCAGCGCCCGGCCTGCTTGAGGTTGAAGGCGCCGCAGGCCTCGCTTTGACCCTGGTCCGGCTCCAGGCAACATTCCTCACGGATAATGCGGAAAGCAAAGTCGATGGCTTCAAGGCCTGTCTCTCCGAGATCGAGAAGTGTTGGAGCAAGGAACACCGTTATGCCCGTTACGTACGCCATTTCCTTGCGGAAAGCCTCATGAACGCGAAACGCGATTCCGAAGCCGAAACGCTGTTGAAGGAGTCCTGGGAGAGTGAACGCGTGGTGGGACTGGACCGTGTCGGACTGCGAGTCCTGCAAGAGTACGTGACGTACTTGTCGCGAAATGGACGTGCTGCCGATGCCGAGAGATTGTTGCAGCAAATATCGAAACGGCTCGAAGACCGTTATGAAAAAACGCATCCGATTTGGGGCCTGCTGCAGCTCGCCCACGCCTCATTGGCACGTTCGCGGAATGATCTGGCCGCCGAGCGGCAAGCTCTGGGCGAAGCCGTGGCCAACCTGCGGGCACGCCCCCGGTTCATGCCACCGGTCTTGGTGGACGCATTGGTCAATCTGGCGTCGCGAGCGTTACAGGACGATCCGGCGAAGGCCGAACGCTTGTTGCAAGAAGCGTTGCCGCTGGCCGAGCCATTGGAATTCGAGCCTGGCCGGACTTTGGCAACGGTGCGATTTCTTCTCGCCAAGTCGCGGATGTACCAGCGGAAGCTGGATAGCGTCGAAATTGATTTGCATTATGCATTGGAAGCATTTGCAGCATCCGCCGAAACGAAAGGCACCGTGCACGCGACACTGATGCACTATTATCTTCAAACTCGACAATTCGCGAAAGCATTCCGGCAGATCCATGCCTATGCCCAAGAGGTCGACCACGATTCGGGGCGTATTGCCATTTTTGATATGGGCATCAGCGGCGGCAACGAGCAAGTCACGATTTCTCTTGGCGAACTTTTGCGGCACCTGGAACGCGAAACCGGGGACGACGATCAGTCGCGAGCGATCGTGCTGCATGCAGTCGGTCAGATGTTTGCCGCGTTAGGTGATGCCGAAAAGGCCGCGGTGCCGCTCGGCGAAGCGTTGCGATTGCGGCGAGCGGTGCTCGGTCGGGATCATCCCCGGTCGCGAAATTCGATGCGGCGCCTTGCGGCCGCTCAACTTCTCCGGGGCGACATCGCCGATGCACAATCCCTTGCCGATGAACTGTTCGAAGTGGAGGCCGACATGCCCGTTATTCCCGACCTTGAATGGGCAAATACACTTGTCAAACTTGCCATTGTCCAGATGGAGCACCAGAACTTTCTCGCCACCGAAACCGATCTCCGCGCGTGCCTGGCAATTCGCAGCGCGCGAGATCCGAACAGTTGGCGCGTATCGAACACGCTGAGCCTCCTGGGAAGCTCTCTGGCCGCCCAAAAACGCTTTGAGGAAGCCGAGCAATTTCTGATTGACGGCTACAACGGGCTCCGTCAGCGTGAGGCCCAGATTCCAGAGCAATACCGAAATCGGTTGTGGGACGCCGTCGAGCGACTGGTCGCGCTTTACGCTTCCTGGGGCAAGGCCGAGGAGACGCGGCGGTGGCAATCGGTTCTCGATTCCCGGCCACCCAGGGTGCGAGGGCAGCCTTCCCAATCCGACAACGGCGAGTAGTCGTAAGTCGCCGGCAGGGAAATCGGAGTTCGGGCTGCAACAGCCGTATCCTTCTTGGCACTTTTTCTGCAGAATAGGTCGACGTTGTGGATACCGACGCCCATGGGGAGCCATTACCGATGTGCAAGCATGCCACCTCACGCTTCGGTTCGCCGCGCGGCGCGCTTCCATGGATCGTCTTATTGACTTTCTATCTCCCATTTGCCGCGGGCCTGCCGGGAGCCGAGGATCTGCCTTGGGCGAAGAACGAACGCTCGGGTACAGGCGATGCCGGCATTTCAGGTGAGATCTTCACCGCTCGATCGTTGCTGGCCGGCATCGAGGACAGTCAATTGGAACTGTTGCGTGACGGATCTCCTTCGGGACTGGACGAACAGGAAGTACTGGCCAAGATTCTCTATCGGCTGAGTCGGCCGTCGCGAGCGACCCTCGAACGATTCACGACGCCTGGGGGCTGGGAGGCGTTCGAACGCGAACAGGCATCGAGGCGTTGGACGATTGTCGAGCTGCGTGGCCGGCTGACGCAACTGCAACGGATCGCACTGTTGCCGGAGCTGGCCGAGCGGCTCGAGTTCACCCACTACTGGCAGGCAACGCTCGCCATCGCTGAAGCGAACCAGGTCGTCGATCTCTATCTCCGAACGATTCCCGCCAATTGGCGCAACGGCGAGGCGGTCGACGAACGAGTGCGCGTCAACGCCATGTTTCTCAAGCGGGGCGCAGCGATCGATGGCCACGCCCGGCCGGTCTTCGCAGCCGAGTCGCCCCACTGGTACCCCGACACGACGAACCCGGATCTCGGTGTTACCCCCGACCTGGTCCGCCTGGGTGAGCTGAGCTACGACGTTTCCCTGTTCGAGCAGGTTCGCGGCACGAATGGACTGCCGCTGGGGAAGTCCGACCAGGAGGCGTTTTACCAGCTGCTGGCGGCTGTGGGGCGAATTTCGCGGCAGGAATTCGAGAGCCATGCGGCTCCGTTCGAGCTGGCGGGCGCTGTGGAGCGGCCCAGGGAACAGCACGGCCGCTGGATCGAAGTGACGGGAACGGCGCGCGAGGTCAAGTGGATTGCCGTTGAAGACCCCAGCATGCGCGAGCGATTTGGTTTCGATCATTACTTCGAAGTCGACCTGCTGGTGGCGATGGGCGATCAGTCGGTGCGGATCGGCAAAGAGGGGCCGGTGATCAACAACTCATTTCCCGTCACTTGTTGCATGCGAACGATTCCGGCGGACTGGCAGCAGAAATTGCCCGCGAACGGCAGCGGCAAACTGCGCGATCCGGTGCGGTTCGTCGGCGTGCATTTTAAGGTCTGGGGTTATAACTCCGAACGCATGGAGCGTGCCGCGAGCGAGCGACCGACGAAGAACGAGCGTAATCTGCAGATCAGTCCTTTGCTGATCGGGCAACAAGTCACGCTGCTGCCTCCCCATCCCCCGCTGGAATCTTCCGGGACGTTTTTCGGCACGATGGCGATGGTGCTCGTGGCGCTCGTCGCCGTCGCGGTCTGGTGGTTATCGCGGACCGACCGCCAACAACGTCGCCGCAGCCGTGCCGTGCTGCAGCCGGCACCGCGCCTGCCACCATCACCCTAGCCTAGCGCAGGCCGAATCGCGACTCCTTAGCGGCCAGGTAACGGATGTCGAGGTCGGGGGTCTCGATGCGGCGATAATTCTCGGCGCGGGAATCGAGACATCGATCGAGCAGCGCGCTGACGATTTCCGTGCGTTCGACCGGATAGGGCGCTTTGCCGCTCACGATCATTTCCTCGATCGCCGACACCAGGCACGCGGAATACGTGACATTCGGCTGGGGAGGCAGGAAGAACTGCGTGGAGATGATCGGGCCGCCCTTCAACTGTGCCGCGAAGGTGTAGTCCTGCACGGCGCCGTTGAGCATCAACAGGGTCGTGCGCAGACCGTCGTTACGCTCGATGAAGTACGCCGACGGATTGGGAACGAGCCGCGGCAGCTGGCCGTTGTTCGCCAGATCCTGAGGGCGCGAGTCGAGTTGCGTGTCGCCCTGCAGGGTATCGGACCGGGACAGGGCCGCCTCGAGCAGCCTGCGGGACCAACGGCCCTGCTCCGCGGCCATCCAGACTTCGTCGCCGTCGATGATCTGGACTGACTTGATGCCGGTCTCACCACCCCGGCGACGTTCGACCATGCACTGCATCGCCTCCAGGGCGTGGTAGTCCATGGCATCCGAACCGCCGACGCCGACCATCAATGCGTCCTCGAATTCGGCGTCAAGTGGAATGTCGACCGGCGGCAGCCGCCAGGTCACGGGAAGCGAAGATCCGGCCAGGAAGGGAAAGCCAAGACGTTTGGACTCGGCGACCATCTTCCGCGCCTTGCCGGCGTCGTACGACAGATGCTTGTCGTTGAAGATCGGTACGCAGCGACCATCCTGTTCGAAAACTTTTACGCATTGCTGAAAGAACTCGAACCTCGGGTATTGGATCTGGTTCTTACGCGTGCGCGGGTAATTGCCATGTTCCCCGATGATCACCACGCCGTCCACGGCCAGGCGACTGCCGCCGCAGCGGAGCGTCTCGGCGATCGTCGGGTAAACGGTGAATCGATGGTCCCGGGCTCGCTGCCCGCTCAAGTCCCCTTCCGGTCGCTGATCCACGTACAGGGCCACGACATCGAGTGGCGGTTTGTGCCAGCGGCCGTTGCGGGGATAGCCGATCAAGAAGCGATCGCCCATATGCTGGGCATGGGACTGGTAGGTCCAGACGGTGGTGATGATCGCGATCCGCTTTCGTTCCGTGGGCTCGGCCCTGGAAGATGCCGGGCCAAGGGCCGCCGCAGTCAGCGTGCCGATAAAGGAGCGTCGCGAGTGCATCAGCTTCTCCAGAATGTCGATTCGCGCGTCGGCTGATAGACGATGGCGAGGTGCGGTGTGTCGAGCCGTTTCTCGCCCTGGAACAGCGACTCGATGCCGGCGGCCGTCATGCCGGTCGTCAACAAGGTGCGTTCGACCGGGTAGGGCGATTTGCCGGTAAGAAACAACGACTCCATATGATGGACCTGCGGGCTGAAAAAGTTGCGCGTCGAGTAATACGGCAGATAGAACATCAGCGAAAACAGTTCACCGTTCTTGAGCCTGGCGGCAACGCTGCAGTCGCCGACGATCCCCCCACCCTCCTGTTTTTTGGCGGCCTGGAGCTGCACGATGGACGCGCGCGTGCCGTCGAGATATTCGAAGCGGTAGGCATAGGATTCGGGCGCGAGCCTGCGGATGTCGTCGTTGGTCGGCAGGATATGGCTGTAGGTGGGTCGTGCCGGGTTGAGCTGGTTGCTGCGGGAGAGACAGGCTTCCAGCAGGGTCGGATCCCAACCACCCTGATCCCAAGATCCGGCGGCGAGCGCACTCCAGAACCGCTCGCCCCGCATCGCTTCGACGGCGCGAACACCCGTCTCGCCGCCTCGTCGACGTTCCACGATCGCCTGCATCGCTTCGATGACATGAATGTCTCCGCCGTCGATTCCGCCGCTCCAGATTCCCACGATCTCCTCCACATCGGCTCCCATGGGCAAGTCGATCGAAGGCTGTCTCCAGGTCACCGGCAATGACGAGCCGGCCATCAACCCGAAGCCCATCGCGGCGGCCGTGTCATACATTTCCCTCGCGTAATTCCAGTTCCAGGAGAGATGCTTGTCGTTGAAGACCGGCGCGACCCGATCGCTGTCCCGAAAAACCTGGACGATCTGCTGGAAGTACTCGTAACGCGGGTAAAGTTGCTGTCCCTTCTCGTTGACAGGAAAGCGGCCATGTTCACCGATCAGCAAAACCCCATCAACGGCCAGTTTGTTCGTGCCGCAAGTCAACGCCTCGGCGATCGTCGGATAGATTTTCATTTGCGGGTGCCGCTGAGCCCGCTCGCGGCTCAGGTCATTGGCCCCGACCTGCTCGACATACAAGGAGACCACGTCCATCGCGGGACGGTGATGCCGGCCTTCCCAGCCATATCCGTCCAGAAAACGATCGACGATATGCTGCGAATGCGAATATTTGTAGTAGACCGGGGTGACGGCGGCGATGCGCGGTCGGCGGCTGGAGTCATGCGCGCGGCATGGAAGCAGCGGCATGGCCGTCGCGAACGCGACAAGTAACTGACGGCGATCAAGTCGCATCATGACTCCTGTTTCGGTCTAGTTATCGCACGAACGGGATGGCCATTAGAGCAGACGCGTCCTCACCGATGAAAGACCACCTGATACTGTCGTAGGGTTGGTACGGGGGAGAGGGGATCGGACGCGACGTAGCGCAACGCTACCGGCCATTTCGCTACCTTGCCTTGCTTGGTTATGCCGAGTGCAGTCGCGGAGTGCCACGTGGGTCGCCGCGCGTTTGCAGCGACGCGTTATAGCACCAATTCGGCACTGGCTCTGGAGTAACCGGCAAGCGGCACCCGCGCGAGGCGTCTTCGACGCTGAAGGCGTAGTTCTGTCAGCCCAGGCCGAAGGCGCCGAAGGCCTGAGTGAACCCCGTCGGAGTCGGCGATGCACCGACACGACGCTGCACGGCCATATATACAACGTATGAATGAGGGCAAAACCGACAAGAGGTAACGGCAGAATTTCCAAAAAAACAAAAATGGTTGAGTGTCTTAGATTGTCAAAAGGACAAAAATGGTTGAGTGTCTTAGATTGGATGTTGAGTGTCTTAGATTGGATGTTAATTGGTTGAGTGTCTTAGATTGTTCGCCAGCGAATCAGCGAAGGTGAATCATGAAATGGTCTTGGAAGCTCGGCGAAATTCGCGGTATCGGCGTCTACATGCATGCCACGTTTCTTATCCTGATCGCTTTTGTGGTGGCGAGTCACTGGTCGGCGGGTCATAGCCTGGGAAAAACCCTGGAAGGAGTGGCTTTCATTCTGTCGCTCTTCGGCTGCGTCGTATTGCACGAATTCGGCCATGCGCTGACGGCGGCCCGGTATGGTATCAAGACTCGGGATATCACTTTGTTGCCGATCGGAGGAGTCGCTCGGCTGGAACGCATGCCGGAAAATCCGCTGCAAGAACTGTGGGTGGCCCTGGCCGGACCAGCCGTCAACGTGGTGATTGCGGCGGGCCTCTTTGCCTGGCTGCAATTCACGGCCGCATTCGCGCCGCTGGAACAAATCAGTGTGACCAGCGGACCATTTCTCGCACGCCTGTTGCTGGTCAATCTGATGCTGATCGTCTTCAACATGCTCCCGGCCTTTCCCATGGACGGCGGGCGAGTTCTGCGGGCGTTGCTGGCGACGAGGCTGGAGTACGCGCGCGCCACTCAGATTGCCGCGAGTATCGGTCAGGCGATGGCCCTGCTGTTCGCGTTTCTGGGTTTCTTCGGCAATCCGTTCCTGTTGTTCGTCGCGCTCTTCGTCTGGATCGGCGCGGCGCAGGAAGCGAGCATGGTGACGATGAAAGCCGCGTTGGGAGGCATCCCGGTAGGGCGAGCCATGATGACGGACTTTCGCACATTGCAGCCAGTCGATACCCTGCAACGAGCCATCGAATTGCTTCTGGCGACGCCGCAACAGGATTTCCCGGTCCTGGAAGATGGGCGAGTCCTGGGCATTCTTACCAGCCGCGATCTGATGGTTGCGCTGCAGCAGCGCGGGCCGGACGCGCTGGTCGGAGATGTCATGCGTCGCGATTTTCTCAGCTTGGACATGAACGAAATGCTGGATTCCGCCCTCGCGCGGATTCACGCGGCCGATTGTTGTCTGACTGCCCCGGTGATTTATCGCGATGCACTGGTCGGACTACTGACCTCGGAAAACGTCAGTGAGTTCGTGCTGATTGTTTCCGCGCTGGGCGAGCGGACGGCCCGGAATGCAACCGTGGCCAAAGACACCGGCAACCGATCGGTGGAGCGACGTGGAATGTGATTTTGCGCGAGTCGAAGGCGAAGGGACGCGGTGCCATGCATATACTCTGCTTGAACAGCGGTTCGTCGTCGCTGAAGTTCGCCGTCTATCGGGGCGATCAGGGCGGCGAGGTCGAACTGGCGCGCGGGGCGGTCGAGGGGATTTCGCAAGAGCACGGTCGGATCTGGATACAACAAGCCTCGGACGGGAACCGCCAGGTTACCCAACGTCCCTTCGGTTCGCATCCGGCGGCGTTTGAATCGATGGTCCATTCGCTCTCGTCGCTGGAGTTGCCGGCGTTCGGGGTTGTC
>Ga0233425_10004732_pt1 | contig 22426 bp, 23 predicted proteins | sample Watercolumn_Towu_2_FD_181712 | JGI IMG/M metagenome (GOLD analysis project Ga0233425, IMG submission 181712) | Freshwater microbial communities from Lake Towuti, South Sulawesi, Indonesia - Watercolumn_Towuti2014_140_MG | ecosystem: Environmental > Aquatic > Freshwater > Lake | place... | reverse complement strand
CTCAGCCGGGAGGACTGGTTCTCGGCTACGCAAACCTGGTGCGGCGGAACGTCACGCGGCGACCGCTGGTGGCCGACTGCCCCTTCGACGTGCTGAAACGCGACGGCGTCACCTCGGCGCCCATGGACTACCTGACGATGGCCCCGTTGGGCCGGATCGCCGCGGGTTACAGCGGCATCGGATTCCTGAGCTTCGACGGCTGGCCCTGGCCCGACGGGAATACCAAGCCGCGGAGTCCGATCCGCTCGTACGTGGGCTTCGGCAACATTCACGCCAGCGGTGCGCCGTTCGTGGCGCCGGGCGCCGATGGCGCGGCGCCCAGCCCGCAACTCGAAGCCCTGCGCGAAGGGTTGCAGATCACCGAGGCCATCCTCCAATTGCGCGCCGCCCTGGCCGGTCCCCAGCCCAAGGGGGCGATCGCGCCCGATGTGGCCGCGGAGGCCAAGCAAGTGGTCCAGACCCTGATGGACGTAATGGAGAGCAATCGGCGGCTGCCGTCCGGGGGCGCGGCCGACATCCGGCCGCTGGTGCGGCGCGTCTATCGGCTCGTCGCCGAAGCCGGTCCCCCTCAATCCGCGGCCCTTGGCAGGGCACTTCCGCCGAGTCGAAGTCCCACACGATCCCTGGAGTCCCGATGAAGAAGCGCTTCCTCCGACCGAAGAGCAGCTTGCGGTTGCTCCGCATGTCGCTAGTGTTCCTTGGTCTCGTGTTGTCGCGGCCGTATCCGGCGGGCGCCTTGATCAACCTTACGTACACGCCGGTGAATCTGGTGCGCAACTCGACGGCCATCGCGCGCGTGGAAGTCGGGCCGGTGACGGAGGCGGGACAGTGCCCCGCAACGGTCCTCCGGCTGCTCAAGGGTGACGTGCCTCGGAAGATGGTGCTGCAGACTGCGTTTCGCGAGCCCGAGGCCCGCGAAGCGTGGGGCAAGGCATTTGGCGAGGGGAAATCGGCGCGAGCCCTGTTCTTCCGCGCCAGGTTCCGCGGGGTGAAAGATGACGCCGGCGGCGAGGCGACGCCCGCCAAGTGCGTCGGAGCGTTGCTCGTGGGCCTGACCTGGTTCGTTGTGCTGGAAGGCGAGGGCGAACGGCTTGGCCTGGGCAATGATCCGCTGGATATGAAGTCCGTTTGGGCCGGCGGCGACGAGACCCTGGAACGGCTCATCGACGCCATTCAGGACGACCCTTCGACCAAGGTGCCGGTCACCGCAGGACCGGGCTGGAACCTCCAGACTCGCATTGCCCAGTTGGATGGTTTCGTCTATGCCTGCTCAGCCGTCGAACTGCTACCCGACGCGAATCCATGCTTGTTCGTGGCGTGCGATCGGGGCGACCGGGTCTTTCAGCAAGCCAAAGACGGCGACGACTTCCTCGACCTGACACCCAGGTTGAAGGTCTCCAGCAAGTCGAGGCTGGCCGCGTGGGCTGATTTCAACGGCGATGCACGACTCGATCTGGCCTCCTGGGACGGCCGAATGCTCCACGTCTACGAGCAAGCGGAGGACGGAACGCTGGCCGTCGCGACGACAGAACTGGACATAGGCGCGGATTGCCAACGGTTGGTTCCCCTGGACGTAGGCCAGAACGGCCGGGCGGGATTGTTGATCGGCGCCGGGCACGCGCCGACTTTGCTCGTACCAGACGCCGGCGGAAAACTCCAGTCGAAGCCACTGCCGGCTGCGCCCCGTGAACTGCTCGCGAAACTGGGGCCGCCCGGACCCTGCGTCCCGGCCGACTTCGACGGCGACGGCCGCGTCGATCTCGTGCAGACGTTCGCCAAAGGCGTTTTGCTCTACCGCGGACGCGGGCGTGGCGAGTTCGCCGATCCCGTGCTGGCCCTAAGGACCGGGCTCGGATCACAAATCACCGACGCGTTCGCTGGCGACTTCGATGCGGACGGCCTGCCCGATCTCTGCGTGACCAGCGATGTCGGCTGCGCCCTGCTGATCAACTGCGGCGGCAAGGAGTTCGTGCAGAAGCAGGCCGAGTCGGGCGAGTTCGCCTACATCTCCAAGCCGGATGCCTTTGCTGGGGCGGTCTGCGACGTGAATCTCGACGGCCGCGAAGATATTCTGCTGTTGTATCCGCAGATGAAGCCACTGGTCTTCTTCAATCGCGGCTTTCGTTGTTTTGGCCATGCCGTTACCCTGGATTTGGATAGTTGCAGCCTCGGCTGCAGGGACGCGATCGCCCAAGGGCAACAGGCGGGGACCATCGCCGCCCTGGGTCGAGACGGCCAGCCGTGTCTTGTCGTCGCCACGCCGGAGGGTGAACTGTGGCAGTTGACCCGCGCGCCGCGCAAGGAGCGGCCGCTGGGGCTGACCGTCGCGGTGCCGAACCGGGTCGCGGGGCCGGTCCGCGTCGTGGCCTACGACGGCAAACGGTGTCTCGGGGCCCGCGGAGTGGCGGCCGGCGCGCCGGTCTTCTTTCCCAAGGCCGAAAAGGGACCAATGAAACTCGGCTGGCAAGTGCCGGGAGGGCCGCCGCGGACCAAGGAGTTCACGATTCTAGATGCAACTCGGTTCGTCTTGCCGATCGAGTGACTGGCGGCAATCCGCGGTCGCCAGACCGGCCTTCAACTATCGGAGTGTAACGTCATGCAAGGGCGGATTCGCAGCGCAGTCTTGTTGGTTTTGATTGTCTCGGCGCCGGCCTTCCCCGCCGCGCCGGGTCGGGCCCCTGCGGACTTGGCCGTATGGAACGCCGAACCCGCGGCCTCCCTGAGCGAGAAGACGATCGCCGGGTTGGAGAAGCTGCCGTTGGGGCCGGTCGAGCTCGTCGCGCCGATCAATGGCGTCGCCTCGGCACAGTTGGTCCTAAGCGCCGGCGAGGCATTTGCCGGGCCGTCGGCGACCGTGACCGATCTGACCTCGGCGGCCGGCGACGTGATTCCGGCCAGTGCCGTGCGCGTGCGTTATGCTGACGTGTCGAAGACGTACGTCCCGCTGCTGGATCGACCGCTGAGCGAGGCGAAAGTTCACCCGATCTGGTTCACCGTAACGGTGCCTCGCGATGCCAAGCCGGGGCAATACGCGGCCCGCGCGGAACTTCGCGGCCTGGAGAAGCCGATCGCTGCGTCGCTTCGGCTTGATGTAGCCCCGTGGCGGGCGCCCGATCCTCGCCACTGGCGCTACTGCGTCAATGTGCTCGAATCGCCCGAGTCGGTGGCCGGCTATTACAAGGTGAGGCGGTGGTCCGACGAGCACTTCCGGCTGATGGAAAAATCGATCGAGGCAATGGGGCTCCTGGGCAACGATATCTTGGGAGTCTCCGTCATCGGCCGCAATGTTTTCGGCGACGATCCGATCGTCCTCTTCAAGCGGTCCGGCGGGAAGTACGTACCGGAGTTCAAGTACCTGGAGCGCTACCTAGACCTTTACGAAAAATACTGCGGGCCGCCCAAGTGGTTCTGTCTCCAGGTATGGACCTACGGTATGTACTTCAAGGGCTATGGACGCGACGGAGGCGCGGTGGAGCAGCAGGCCAAGAGCGTCTTGGTCCACGAACTCAAGGCCGACGGCTCCCTGGCTCCGCTGGAATTGCCGATGTACGGCGACCCCGGTTCGGAGGAAGTCTGGAAGCCGGTCATGGACGCCTTGCGCGCGCTGGCCAAACGGCGCGGCTGGAGCGAGGACTGCATCCTGTTGGGCACCTCGGGCGATACTTGGCCCAGCGTTGCGCAGGTCGCCTTTTTCAAGAAGATCGCGCCCTATGCGCGATGGCGATCGCTCACGCACGGCTGCGGTTGTCCGAAATGGGGAACGAGTTCCCTGGCGCGGACGCAGCCCAACGGCATGGTCGCGGGAATCCTGGAAATCGCTCGCCGCATTCCCAGTACTCGTCCGAAAGTGCCCGGCTCGCCGCTGTTGTGCAATTCCCGCGACCACGTCGGCTCGGCCCCCGCAGCCTATCGCGGATTGGCGGCGGCTACCTCGCTGCCGCCTTACGGCTATGAAGGCTACTGTTGGAAAGGGCTGGACTACTGGACCTACACGACCCCCGAGGGAACCCAACGCAACGCCCTGAACACTTATGTTGCGTTTGGCAACATGGTAGGGGGGACGCCTCGGGCGATTCTCCATCCGGGGCCGAACGGTGCCGTGCCCACCGTACAATTCGAGATGCTCCGAGAAGGGACGCAGGAGTTCGAGGCGATGCTCGATATCCGCGAGAAGCTGGACCTCCTTTACCCGCGCCCGACGAAGACGTACGATGCGGCAGAACTCTACCTGGATCGGGCGATCGCCGCACGTGACGGCACGTTTCGGGAGCTGGCTATCCCCTTCTATTTCGACGGGCAGGAAATTGTGGTCTTGCAGCCCACTGCGCCGCTGTTCAACACCGGCCGGCACGTGGGAACGGGGAAGATCGTCTCCGGCAAAGACGAAGAGGTCGTCGAGTTCGCCGTCACGATCAACGACGACCGCTGGGTCCGCGGCGGTGAAGGGAAATACACGCTCCGCCTGAAACGCGACGCGACCGAGTACACGGGGACGTTCACGGGCGCGTTTGCCAATCGCGACTTGAAAGACCCCCGTCCGGTACAGGGTAAGGTCATCGGCGCATTCCGAAAGGGAGGGCACCAAGTCGTTCTCCCCAGCGATCGGCCTCGCGGCGAACTGGCCCGGCGCTGCGATGCGCTGTTCGACGAGTTGGACAAGCTCTACGGCACGGACAGCAAGACCAAGGCCCAAGGCCCCGAGATCCGTAGCCTGGCGGGCCGCATCTACCAGGCTGCGGCCGAGATCACCGCCGCCGCGGCGGCACGATAGCCGGACAATTTTGCTTGTGGACGGGAATGGGATCTTGCGTATAATTGCCTGCTTGACTTGGCACAAGTCGCACTTGCCTGCGAATCACGAGCTTTATCCGGTCCAGTTTCGACAAAGGGTGGTCTGCAATGGCTGACAATGAGGGTATGTCTCACAGAAGCATCGACGAGGCAGCGCAAATAATGCTGCAAATCGCGCAGCAGCAGGGCGTGCAGACGATCTGGGACCGGTACGAGGCCCAGACGGTGTGCAAGTTCGGCAAGATGGGCATCTGTTGCCGTATCTGCGATATCGGCCCTTGTCGTATCGGCCTCGGCGCAAAGGGGCCCAAGCAAGGTGCCTGTGGCGCGGATGCAAGCACGATTGCCTCGCGTCATCTCGCCCGGCAAGTGGCGGCGGGGGTAGCCGCCCACTCCGATCACGGACGCGATGTCTGTCACGCGCTGCTGCTCACCGCGCAGGGCAAGGCCGAGGGCTACAAGATCACGGACGGGCAGAAACTCCGTCGCATTGCCGAGGAATGGAACATCGAGGTGGGAGACCGTTCGGACGCGGAGATCGCGGTCGACGTGGCGCAGATGGCCCTGAACATGTGGAACCAGGACACCCAGCCCCTATACATGTACACGCGCGCCCCCGAAGGCACGCGACAACGCTGGCAGGAACACGGCATCGTTCCCCGCGGCGTTGACCGCGAGGTGGTCCAGAACCTGCACAGCACGCACGAAGGCGTTGACAGCGATTACCGGAACATCCTGCTAACGGCGTTCCGCACGTCGCTCGCCGACGGCTGGGTAGGGGCCATGATCGCCACCGATCTCTCCGATATTCTCTTCGGGTCTCCCTCGCCCATTCGCAGTCGCGCCAATATCGGCGTCATGCAGAAAGACCACGTGAACGTGCTCGTTCACGGCCACGAACCCACGCTCTCGGACATGGTGGTGGCGGCGAGTCACGATCCCGAGTTGCTCGCATTGGCCAAGGAGAAGGGCGCCCAGGGCATCATCGTCGCCGGCATCTGCTGCACGGCCAACGAAATCCTCATGCGGCGCGGCGCGCCCGTCGTGGGCAACTTCATGCATCAGGAGCTGGCGGTGGCCACCGGCGCGTGCGACCTCATGCTCGTGGACGTGCAGTGCGTGATGCCGGCGCTGAGCGACGTGGTCGAGCGTTACCACACCAAGCTCGTCACCACCAGCGCCAAGGCGAAGATGAGAAACGCCACACACATTCAGTTCAGCGAGGAACGCGGGTATTCGATCGCCAAGGAGATCCTGCGGCTCGCCGTCGAGAACTACGCGAATCGGGGCGCTACCGACATTCCGCCGGTGACGGAGGCCCTTGTGGCCGGCTTCACCGCGGAGAACGTGGCCTGTCATCTGGGCGGCAGGTATCGCCCCAGCTATCGGCCCCTCAACAACGGCATCATCGACGGCCGGATTCGCGGCGTGGCGGCGGTCATCGGCTGCAACACTCCGCAGAAGGTCCAGGACAAGAGCCACTGGGAAATGGTGACCGAGTTCTTGAGAAACGACGTGCTGGTGGTCCAGACAGGCTGCTCCGCCCACGCTTCGGCCAAGCGGGGGCTCCTCAGGCCCGAAGCGGCCTTCGAGTATGCGGGGCGGGGCTTGCAGGAGATCTGCCGCGCCGTGGGGATCCCGCCGATCCTGCATTTCGGAAGCTGCGTCGACAACTCACGCATTCTAGTGGCCCTCTGCGAAATGGTGAACGAAGGCGGCATTGGCAAAGAACTTTGCGAACTCCCCATTGCGGGCGCCGCACCGGAAGCCATGTGCGAGAAGGCCATCGCCATTGGGTTCTACTGCGTGGCCTCCGGAGCCTACGTGAACTACGCACCGGCCATGCGGGTAACCGGCGCGCCGGAGGTGGTCAAATTTCTGACCGAGGACATTGCCAAGTTGACCGGCGGCCGTTTCGACTTCGAGGAGGATCCGGTCCAGGCCGCTCGCAATATGATCGATCACATTGATCGAAAGCGCAAGGATCTGGGCCTCGGCCCCACCATGTACCCCGTTCCTTACGAGGGCAAGCAGGACGTCGGCGCGCGGTCCAGCATGTCTTCCGGATCCCGGGAGCCGGTGCTGGCGGGCGCTGGCAGGCCGCAGCCCGTGTGCCCCGCCGGCCCCGGTTCGGCTCCAACTATTGTGGAGTAGAATTTGGCCCGCTCAGCTTATGCATAATGGTGGTGCGGCAGAATCACCGAAACGAGGACACGCTCGTCATGGCCAGGACGCTCGCGCTGCTGGGAACGCTCGATACCAAGGGGGTGGAGTACGCCTTTGTCAAGCAGTGCATCGAGGCGCGTGGGCATCGCGTACTGCTAGTGGACTTCGGTGTGCTGGAAGCACCCAAGATCGTGCCTGATGGACCGGTTCCTCACCCAGGTCAAGGCGGCCGGTTTTGCGGGCGTGCAGAACTTCCCTACAGTCGGCCTCTTCGACGGAGCCTTCCGCGCCAACCTGGAGGAAACCAACTTCGGCTACGACAAGGAGCGATTGCCGACCGAACGGGCGATCCGCAAGCAGACCGAACGTCTTACGCAGATGCGGAAGGACTAGCCGTGTGCTGTGTCGGGCTTTCGATATTCTGGCTACATTTGGGCCCATAATGGGCGTCCGAAATGGCCTGTTTCGGCCACGACAAAAGTCTCGCAAGGCTTTGCGTAGCTAGGAGTTAGAAAGAAGCGGAGGGCAAGGGATTCGAACCCTCAACCGGTTGCCCGGCACCTGATTTCGAGTTACGAAGGAACCTCCGTCTGATTTTCGGCCACCCTTCATTTCCCGTGTGTTCTTGAGAAAGACGCGGTTTGATCGGCCCCATTTTCTGCCGTTCATGCACGACTTTATCAACACTTTCATCAACACTCTGAGAATCCTCACCCAGGCGTATTCCACCCATTGGTAGTATGACGCAAGGTGACGGTACTTCCGGTTGGCGTCACATCCACCGTCACTACGTAACATATTGTTATATAAGGATTTGAGTCGATTGTGACGCAACGGAAGGATTCCTGAGTGCCTGGGTTCCTATTCCCGACAAACCTGAGATGGGCCAAGACACGACTTGCCTGGCTCAATCTCTATCTACTACCCCTTTCGGCTCCGAGAGTATGGAAACGAGGCCGTCTACGACAAGTAGGGTAGCGGCCAAGAGCCGCGTGAACAATCCGCCCGTAGGGCTGGTCACGCCGCAGACCGATTCCGATTCTGCCCCCGTCTCGAGTCCAGCGAAAGCGGAATATTCCTCCAAACCTCACATGGAATACTGGAATACGATTGTGGTCTCGTCCCCCGCCCTGCCGTAACCTTGTCACCAGTCGAGATTTGTGACTCCCGGCGTGTTCCGGTTGGAACCGACGAAACCCGGCTTTGGGTGCCCTCAACATCAGGGTGTCTAGCTGTGGCTGTGTTGGCCACGGCAGGTTCACGACTCCTGACGGAGACGTGGGCCTTTGAAGAACCTCTTTTGTAGAAGGTGTTTTATGGTTAGAAGGAAGCGTGACGAAGAGCCGGTCAACCAGGTGTTTGCGAAGCCCAGGGATCCGGAAACGCCGGGTGAGCTGGTCGCCAAGAAGCCCCCCAATGGACTCGCCGTAACGTCCAACGGGAATGGGGGCAAGAACGACTCCCACAGGGTCGTTCACGCGAGAGACATGAGTTTGCCCGTCCCGGATCAGGGCGAAGACAAGCTGTTCGAGTTGTTCCTCGACTCTGCGAATGTGCCCCATATCAAGCTGCTTAAGGCCAAGGGGCGTCAGATTTGGCCCGTGGAGCACGAAATGGTCTACAACCACATGACGCACTTCCTGTTCGAGGCCAGCGGGCATTTGCTCCCGACCTCTACGGAAGTCAAGGGCTACCTCAATGTGCTAAAGTCCGTCGCTGTCATGAACGGGCAGAGGACGGGGGAGGTGGATTGGAAGGACAACGTGTTGGAGCAGGACGCGTTGACAAACGCGATCTTCACGTTGACAACCCGCAAGGCCCCCAAACCCTGGGAGGCGACGGCTGCCCAGATTCTGACCGCAGTCGACGTCCTGGCCGCGAAGGAGGCCCTCGATAAGGGCGATCAGTGGCCCAAGGCTCCCAATCGCTTGAGCATTGAACTGGAGAGGCGTCAGGAGGTGCTCAGGGAGCTTGGAGTGTCCGTTACCAAGCTTGCCCGTGTGGGCGTCGCCAGGAAGTGGCGTTTGGAGGTGAGCAACGGTGACGGCAGTGGCGGAACCCGTCTGGAATCGTCACCGCCTGCGTCACCGGATTCGTCACAACCTAACCTCTTGGAGGACAAGCAGTTGAATCAGCATTCTCCGGAGGATGACGCGTTTTCCGGCGAGTTGGAGCAGATTCTCGGCCAAGATGCACCGGAGAGCAAGCTCAGTCACGGCGAGATCCTCAAGTGGATTCCGCGTAAGTGGAGCGAGTTCGTCGGGAACGACTTGGCAATCGTCGAGTTGAAGGGCGTCGTCAAAGCCGTCCTAGACGGTGAGCACGGCTATAACGTCCTCGTGACTGGTCCGGAGGATTCTGGTCGGGATGCGATGATCCTGTTGGCAGCAAGGACGCTGCTCTGCGACAATCCCGATTTGGACACCCTGGACCCCTGTGGCACTTGCCCCTCTTGTGTCTGGGAGTACGGAAACGATGCCGTTTTTGACAAGTACTATGGCGGGGAGAAGTTCAAGTTCTTGAGCGTGGACTGTCCTCAGCTCACCACAAGCAACCTTGCTTACGAGATGGACAAGGCACGCGGCTTTGAGGGAACGCTCCTCGTCTATCTGCGGCGGCTGGATTACCTGAGCAAGGACGCACTTCCGGACCTTCTCACGTTCATGGACGACAAGCGGTTCCTTGGGTTCGCCAAGGCATCGGGGACCGCAGGAATCCTCCCGGAGATCCTTAATCAGTTCGAGATCCAGACGACTGCCGATCCTCCTGCGTCCGAACTGGCGAGGTTTCTCGCAGAAAGGTGCCGGGACTGGGGCATCAAAATTGATTCCGGTCACACGCTAATCCGGCTGGCCCATATTTGCGGCCAGCGGGTGGGTGATGCCCTGGAGGGTCTTGCCGAGGCTGCGGATACGCCCGAGCGTCGGTTGACTCTGAGTATCGTGGAGAATAGTTTCGACGAGGTGTAAGACGCTTCGCTCCGAAGCAACTGTCCCCAGGGGCTCGGCATGCTTTGCCGAGCCCCTCGTTATTTCTTGACGCTCCGGTCTCATGTCCTGCAATGGCTACAACGAATACTATGCTCATTCGGAAGAACTTTTAGACATTCGGTTTAGGAGTAGAGTGAAAGTAGTGCCTGGAGTGATCCGGGATTTTCCTAGTCCTTCCTCACTGACTCTGATGGAAGTAAAAGGGGTATCCTTGCCAGTTCAAGGGAAACCGAAGGAGAGTCTCCGTCCTGGACGGAAAGTAAATATCAAAGTAAGAGAAAGAAGAACAAGTTCCGAAACACTAGACAGCTCGAGAAAACGTTTCAGCTCAAGAACATGAAGCAGAAGAGAACAAAGAGTTTCAGCTAAAGACAAACAACGAGTATCAGTTAGCAAAGTAAGATGATCCAGCTAAGATATTTACCCTCGAAGAGTAGGACAGGCGAGACTCTTCTGCTTACACTCTAACGTGGTTTATTTACTCTTAGTACAGCAAGCTAACCGACTATCGAGAGGGAGAAAGACGTGGTTGATCTTCTTAACACTCTGGACTATGCAGGCGTCAGGCTATCTAGCGACCGGCGTGGCAGGCAACATGGGTTCTCCCATCTGCACGTCGTTGTTCCTGCAGAGGCCCACAACTATGCAAAGGCCGTAGCAGCGAAGTCGGGGATGCCCTTCAAGCTGTACATGGCGAAGCTGTTGATGACGGCAGAGCCGATCAGCGATTTGTCTGAGGCTCCGAAAGAGCCCAGTACGAATGCTGCTGAGGGCATCGCTCAGCAAGAGTAGCAGGATGGCCCAGATGATGAAGCGGATGAATGATGCGAAGAGGGTAAGGAGTAAGCAGGTGCTGCAGTCGGTGAGTCGAGGTGGAATAGTGCAGTCCCTGTTGACGCCAGCGGGTTTCCAGGAAAGCGGAACGCTGGCCTTGTACCTGGGGTCGGTCTACCCTGGAGATCTGCTTTGCTCCTTCTTTCCCCTTTGGGACCACTCTTGCTATCGCAGTTCCCCTCGATTGCCTTCCCTTGTACTTGGCCACGCAAGCTCACCCTGGCCAAGGCTCAGCTTCTCGCTCCAGTAGGCCCCTTCGACAATTCTCGGGCCTTCGGCCTCTGTGTGACCAGGGCCAATACTGTTGAATCAAACTTGCCTTGGCCCCAGCACTTCGCAAGCTGCGTCATCTTTATGCAGGCTCCACGGCCGGTTTTGAAATAGTGCCTCCTGGCACTCCCCTGGCCATGGAACTCTCTCTCTCTCTCTCTCTCTCTCTCCTGTGCTCTGTGGCGTCAAGCGGAATCGGGAGTCGGGATGGCACCAAAGGTATTTCATTTTAGCCCAAGGGCTTTCTCACGAGGATTCACCTCGTTCGGACCTGTAATCGAAGGGTGCTTCCTGCATGATGCTCATCAGGGCACCTACCCATATCGAGTTGTAGCTGCGATATCCCCTGAATGCGTTTTTGTAAGAAAAGGTGCTAATCATTCGTTTGCAGATAGGAACGGTAATTTCAATGAGGGGTCACATGACTAACGATACGCGATTCGACTTCAACCCATGCGATAACTGTTCCTCCATCGTCGCCAAGCTCATCCAGTCGTCTGCTGATGCAAGGCGTGTCTTCCTGTTGCTTCAGGATCGGTTCGCCAGGGGTTCAGAGAAGACGAGGGAGGCCATCAGCACACTTGGAAATGTGCTCATGTGCTGGGATGCTCATGAACCGGCAGGAGAACTAGCCCATGAACGCTCCTACTGGCTCACAGTTGCTGATAGCTCTATCCAGGTCGGCAGGGAGTTGTCTGAAGAGTATGGCTTCTTTGGTGAGCGATGCATGGGTGAACTACTCCTGCAAGCCTTGGCAATGGCTGCAACCAAGCGGCTTGCGGCCCCGGTAAACAAGAACCCTGTATTTGCAGAGAAGCAATCATGCGAAGGAAGAAATCCGTTGCGGAGATCATGCTCCTGGAATACGTGAGCTTGACCGAACTCGGCACGCTCTTCGGGACAACCTCTCACTGGATTGGCCGCGATCTAGCGGCAATGGGCCTCTGGGTTCCGTGTGGCAAGCCAACCCCGTTGGCATATTGCGAGGGGCTTATCAACAGCAGAGAGTACGATTCCGGTTGCGAGTATCCCCTGAATACCTGGCATCGCGAGAAAACCGTAGCTGTTCTGGTAGCCAGAGGCCGCAAGCTGAAGACATCCGCTCAGGTCGTATTACCTCAGCCTATCAGCAAATACATCGTGGCCACGTTGAAGACCTCCCACAGCAGTGCTTCAAAGCCTTGAGCGTAGATCCTGTTACTGTGCGTCAGAAAGTAATGTGTGTACCTTCCCATTCTCTATAGGTCTAAGGAGACCAATAACATGACAGAGTACGAGTGTCCTAGTGCTGGCGTTGGAATTCCAACGGAGAGTGTTCTTGTTGTTCAAGAGGATGAGAACCAGCCTCCTGCGGTGACTACGCCTTCCAGTAGCGAGCCGAGCCTTGATGCGTCAAGCGGTGCTGAGGCAAGTCCAGACCAGATTCGAGATGACTTGCGGCATCGGGCATGCGAGTGGTCTTATCGAAAGTGGAACATCATGAAGTACCTGAAAGAGGCAATCAAGGTCTGCAACAGCTTGGTGCCTCTTTCCAACGAGGAGGTGCAGCGGGCAAAGGCCTTCCTGACAGCCTTATCCGAAGAGGCTGGGTTAGCAAATGCAGATGTCGAGAGTGCGTTTGACGCAGCACTGGTTAAGGACGCCAATTTAGAGGAGCTTTCGTGTCAGGTATCAAGAGCTCTGCAGCGGATTACTGATGTTGCGAGCCAGTTGAGGCGAGCATGGGATAGTCTGGGCTATCTTGCAAACACGACACCAAGTCGCCGGAAGTGCGGTAGTGTGCTTAATGGGATCTTTTGCTGGGGCATAGGGAGCAGTTCTTGGGGTGGGCGTCCGGACAAGGCAATTTGGGAGGAAGCTAATGCTACAAACCCCGAAGGCGATGTTGCATCGGAGTCGCCTTGTGAGTATGCCTGCAACGGCGATGTCAATCTCGAGGAACAACTTGATGTTCCATCTGAGGAAGTCGCGTAGCTGGAACTAACAACCCTTGACCGGGCGAGGAGCACTACCGCGTAGGGATCGTCGGTCTGCAACACTGCCCGAGCGGCTCGGAGAAGAAGAGCCGGGTGTTGTCGGCATCCGCACAAGGCTGCGAACGAACGACCCTGAGGGATATTTGTCCCAAGACGCAGCCACGCTGCTCTTCGATAGGCCCGTGCTGGATTCGTTCAGCACGGGCTTCTTTATGCCCCATCAATTCCCCAAAGCCAACCAGATATCGATCCAGTTCCCAATCGAAAACCCTGCTTCTCGACCTGCTCCCTACAGGCGATCGCACAGAATGAGTTCCATTCTACCGGCTGGGCCACAAAGTATTGATATCTGTCGCCCGATCTCGACCAACCATTGAAACAAACTCTACCACCACCCACGAAGCTCGGCTGGAATCTGAAAGTATGAGGGGCGAACGGTGCGGGAAACTGCCCATCGGACGCCAGCATATTGGCGATTGGAAAGTGGACCTCGTATCGGCATGAAGGACGAAGCGAAGTCCTCGTGGGACGATCAAGATCGTTCTCGATCTTCAATCTTCCCCGCATAGGCCAGGTTGTAGCCTGTCTTCCAATAAGGGCTCTGGCTGTCTGAGCAGTGAGCCTCCCTGTGGCCTTCCGCAGGGCCATGCCGGTGCCATATCTTGCAGTACTTGCACCAGACGACCCAGTGAGCGACCCCACCCCTCACGGTCTTGTAGGCAGGCAGGACCGGGGCATCCAAATCAACAACGGCACAATCGTCAATGGGCACTTTCATAACCACTCCTCGTAGTTGCCCGTGTACGACTTCATGAACGCGTTAAGGTGTTCGCTCGTAGTCAACGCTATGCACCTGGAGAGTTCTTGGCAAGCAAGTCGTCATTTGCGACACGAATGACATGGGCTATTCGGTCGAGACACGGCTGGTCGCAGCATGCAGCAAAACCTACAAACCACTGATGGTCGTGGTAATGGGGTGGAACCTGGAACCTGCGATCCCATACGCTGAGCGTCTGTAGCGACTGGAGGTTGTTGGCGTAAAGGACTCGCACTCCGAAGGCGTAATCATCGGTTCCATAGTAGCAAAGCTTCCAGATTGTGAGGTCACCCTGGTGCTGCCAGGAGATCTCGCCCTCTTCAGAACCAAGCCAACTGGCACTGCCATTGTAGAGCACATAACGAAGATTCTGTGGAAGTGTTGTAACCAGACGGCTCACGTTGTTGACGAGGGACAGAAAATCCTCCTCCCGATTGTGCCGACGCGTTCGCCTCGTGTGCTCGGGCAGATGGATGAATGACATAACGGGCTCCTCTACGGAAAGAAACGGCCCCTACTCACTCTCACCTCTGTATACCTCGGCATGTTCAAGATGAGCCTTCCAGTTGGTCGCGTACTTCTCTGCGATCCCCTTGTCCCGGATGACCAGCAAGTTCTCGGCGTTCTTCTCCTCGGCGGCTTTGGTGAAGTTGAAGCTGCCCGTGATCACCACCTTGCCATCGATGATCATGACCTTGTTGTGGGCGATGGCATGTTTCGCGTCGATGTAGGTTGCGATTCCAGCATGTTGAACGAAATCAGCGGAGGAATACTTCTCGGTCCGCTGGCTCTTGTCCAGGATGACCTGGACCTTCACGCCGCGTTTGTGGGCATCCAGCAATGCCTTGGCGATTGGAGTCGAGGTGAAGCTGTAAGCCTGGACGAGAACGCTGGTCTTGGCGTTCCCAAGCTCCGTGACCACAGCTTCGGTGCAGCCTCCCTTCGGGGAGAAATGAATCTCGATGGGCGGCAAGGAGGCCGGAGCCTGGGCTTGCCCCTGGCCGCAGGACGGAAACACCAGGGCTGCGAACAGGATGACGAGTAGCACAAGCGGGCGTTTCACGGGTTTTCCTTTCCCAAGAGCAGAAGCCTTGAATTACTTCATAGCCCGATGAGGATGCTAAGTCAAGCTCCAAGATGATTCCGGCGATCAAGGGGTCTGTACCTTCGCATCTAAGCCCATATCGGACCCCGGAAGGGCGTGGGAGGCGGTCGGGAATTTTAAGACCGCGTATCAGGTTCTAGGAAATCGGATCCTCTTTCGGCACTTTCGTGTCCGAAGGTGGTGTTCCATTCGGTCCTGATTGTCCAGTCTCAACTAACTTGAACCCCGCAGCTTCCAACCAGTTCGTTGCGTCGGATTTCCGCTTCTTGATGACCAAGCATTCGGAAACGTGGAGAACCCACGCTGCCAAGAAGGAAGCTACTAGGCAGGCTACGATGCTGCATCCTCCGCCCGCATCTCCAGCAGCATCTTAGTGGGCTCCAAGAAGCCAGCAGCCCGGTCTGCCCGCTCGTTCCGTGGGATGGCGTCCTGTCCATCAGCATCTCGGCCTTGCCAAGATCCCCCTCTATAGGTATAGCGTGGCTGTGTCTGCCATGTATGGTGGCCCCACTTCACCCAAGAACTGTACCTTTTAGCTTAGTTCACTGGCATCAGCCGGTTACTTGCGATAGAATGCCGCCTTGAAGACTGGCGGACCAGTACGGGCAAATACACCTATCAGGTGCATGTGATTACTCCACAATGGTGGCTTGCTTGCTAGCATCGGACCGTCGCCCGTGTACTGGCGGTTTGCCTTATGGCTAATTAAGGGGGTTCAAGACATGAATAAGAGACTGTGGATTCTTGTTGCGGGCCTCGCGGGTTTCATCCTGTTAGCGTCCGCCGTATACCATCTTGTGAATCGGCCCAAGCGGGATGTCCCTATTCGCATCGGGTACCTCAATATTACCGCGAGCCTTCCCTTGTTCATCGCAGAAGAAAAGGGCTTCTTTGCAGAAGAAGGAATCAGAGTTGAAACAACGCCAATCGCTACCAGCAACCAATTGGTTGACGCGGTAGCCGCAGGCAATTTGGACCTATTTCCGGAATCGTCTGCCGTTCCGGTACTCGCTGTAGAGTTGCAGTCCCCAGGTAGAATGAAAGTCTTTGCCGTTAGCTCCATTACGCAGAGAACCCCTTTCGATGCGATTCTCGTGAGAGAGGATTCATCGGTCACTACGCTCTCGCAGCTTGCAGGCAAGCGAATCGGTACATTTCCCGGTTCAACATCTGCGACCTTGCTGAAGAAGTATCTTAGTGACCACAAAGTCGATGTTTCGCATGTGACCTTCATCCCAGTGCCGGCCCAAAATCAAGTAACCGCCCTGTTGGAAGGTTCTGTTGATGCTGTCCATGCTTACGAACCTACGATTGCCATCGCCTTGAACAAGGGCGGCGTTCGACGCCTCTTCGGTTCAGTCTATGCCGACATGCTCGACTCGAATCCGCAAGGCGTTGCCGTAGTTTCCTGCAAACTGCTTAAAGGGAATCCAGCTATTGCCAAGAAAGCGGTTCGAGCCCTTGAAAGGGCGATAGTCTTCATGCACGAGAACGAAGCCGAGGCACGACAAATCATGGCAAGACGCCTGACGCTTGATGGACCGGTCGCCAAGTCTACGGTGTTCCTCGACATGGTGCCGCACGACAAGATTGACCGTGCCACATTCCAACAATACTCCGACATGCTCTCCGACCTTGGCGAATTGAATGGAAGGGTAAGTGTCGATGAATTGCTTTACAATGAATAGTGCTTTCCCGGGCCAGTTGTCTGGCACTCATCCCCGTTCTAGTTGTCTGTTGGAAGCGACGGGGATCGCGAAATCGTTCGGTTCCGGTACTTCTAGTGCGTCGAAGCTAGAAGTGGTAAGCGATTTCTCACTCCGACTGGAAACCGGGAAGCTGGTCACGATGTTCGGGCCTAACGGCTGCGGCAAGAGTACCATTCTGAACATATTGGCAGGCATCCTCACTCCAGACTCTGGCGAAGTCGTGCGGTCCTCCGGCAATGCGTCCCGCTTGTCAATAGGATATGTATTCCAAAACCATGCGGATACGCTGCTACCTTGGCGAACTGTTCGAGATAACATAAGCTTTCCATTGGAAATTTGCCGGTCACCGGTCGGGAACAGGAATGATCGGATCAATCGGCGGATGGATCAGTTTCGGCTGGCGGAACATGCTGACAAGTATGTGTATGAATTATCGGGCGGGCTGAAGCAACTTGTCGCTATCGCACGTGCAACCGTGTACGATCCGGAACTTCTAATCCTCGATGAGCCTTTTTCGGCCCTTGACTACTCGCTGTCCCGAATGCTCTGGTTACGGTTTCGCGAATTCTGGGCTAACCAACACGTGACCACGGTCTTCGTATCCCATAACGTAGATGAGGCAGTTTTTCTGGGGGACAGAGTGATCGTCCTCTCCTCTCGTCCCGCCCGTGTTGTTGCGGATGTCGAGGTTCCATTCGGGGCAGATCGGTCGCTCCAGTTGCTTTCCTCCACCGACTTCTTCTCCACGCGTAATCAAGTTCTTGATGCGTTTGAGAGAGGGAGGGTAATATGAAACGATTCACCATAGTACTATTGCCGGTCGGCATTCTCGCGTTGTGGAGTGTAGGATCGGGTATACACCTTTTTGATCCTCTGTTCTTGCCGCCTCCCTGGGAGGTCGTCACAAGCCTCTTTTCCGGCCTCAGAAGCGGAGCACTTGTGCAGGATCTCGTAGCGACGGTTCTACGTTCAATTGCAGGCTTCTTGCTAGCAGCCATCGTAGGCGTTCCGACAGGCCTGCTGATGGGCAGGATTCCAACACTTGCTCGAGCCACGCAGCCAACTATTGACTTCTTTCGTTCTGTTCCTGCAACCGCGCTTTTCCCATTGTTTCTCTTCTTTTTCGGCATTGGAGACACGGCCAAGATTGCCATTGTTGTCTATGCCTGTTCACTGATCGTGCTTGTTAATACCGCATATGGGTCGCTTCAGGTGAAAGAGGCTCGCATTCTGTGTGCGAAGGTTATGGGGGCGACACGCTGGTGCATCTTTTGGAAGATTGTTATTCCAGAATCATCACCTGGTGTTTTCGCAGGTCTTCGGGTGGCCCTTTCTCTCTCTTTCGTGCTAATTGTCGTAACCGAGATGTTCATCGGCACCACCGTCGGTTTAGGTTACCATATTATGAACTCACAGATAGTCTATCGTATCCCAGATATGTATGCGGGCATTATTCTGGCTGGACTAATGGGCTACTTGGCGAACGTTGGCCTCCTGCAAATTGAACGACGTCTGCTTCATTGGGTTGGACGTTGAGTACAAGGGTTGCGACTCATGGCAGCACTGAACCTTAAAGATGAGATGGGCATTGAGGGCGACGTTGCTTGGCTGCTTGAGGCCGCCGAGTTCCCTGATCTGCTCAGCCAGGTGTATCGTGCCCACTTTGGCGAGATATGGCTTTTCAATAACGATCTTAACATGATTCTCGACGAGAAGTTTTTTCCCGCTCTGTACCTTGACAAGATCTCGAAGACACTCGCCAACCATGTCTTGTCCGTCAAGGTACTCGTCTCTTCCCAGGCGGAGAAGTACCTGAAAGACCTCGGTAATCCCGCAAGTCAACTACAGCGGCAAGCCCTGAGAATTAGAGAAGTGGGCGGCACTGATCGACTTGAGACCATATACTTCGGTTACGCGTCCGAGGCGAAAAAGCGTTTTCCCGACTTGTCAGAGATCCCGGATAGCCACTCATGGGTTTTCTATGCACATCGAGCAGACATAAGATCACCAAGTCATGGCGTGGTTATCGTTCGGCCGAACGAGTTTCCGTTTCGTGATGTACACAGAGATGAGCATTATGCCATTGCCTGGCAAATGCAGCGGGCACATCTTCTGAGAAGAAAGTTGCAGCAGGCTTTTTGCGACTGCTTTGGTTGCGAAGATCTCTTCTCCTACATCTCTGCGAAGTCATCGCGTTGTTCATGGGCAACGAGGTGGTCCAAAGCCACAAAAGGACACTCCACACGGTTCAATACTCCCCATACACATGATCCGTTAGCACTTGGCGAGGAAGCCGGTGCGGTGGTATTGGCTTCACGTGATGACGAACATGACATTTTAAGGGAGTTGATTAAAGAGCGACTCCATGCCCAGGTCTCACCGGTGCCAGCCCCACGTGGTCATGGCCCCTACTCGTGTGCCAACATCCCAACCAGTTCTGGCAGAATGAAGATTCTGTTCGCCGAAATCGGTGAAGGAGTAGTTACCGCAGGGATTAGGACGGCTGAGATCCTGTCTAGGTGGAACCCCACGCACGTGATTCTGTGCGGTGTTGCGGGTGCAGATGCGACGGCCGACAAATCCCTCAACATCGGTGATGTCGTTATTGGCGAGAGCGTCATCAACTACGAGGACGGTACGATCTACGAGGCGGGAAAGCAAATACATCGCAGCAAGGTTCGTAATGCCGCAGCATCCGCGATACCTGCATGGCGATTCAGGCCCCGAAGCGATCGTAATTCATGGGGGGTTATGGAAACCAGCCTCTTTCGCATTGCAGATGCCTTGTGCAACTCCTGGGTGTTCGGTAAGAGTGGTCTACAACAGATGGGTTTAGATGTTGGCAACCTTGAGGTAACAGGCAAATTCCAGATCAAAGACGCTTTTGACGCACGTTCGACCGTGATTGGGTCAGGAAGCAAGGTTGTTTCGGCCTGCCAGTACTTTCCTGATATGATACGTTTCGCGAGCGAGAAGATTGACACCGTTGAAACGGAAGCAGCCGGGGTATGTCGAGCATGTGCTATGGCTCGTCCGGCCAAAACTGCCTTAGTAGTCAGAGGGATCATGGACCATGCCAATCGCAGAACACGTGGTGGAAAGGTAAAAAAGGTCGGTCGGCTCATCGCAAATGCGTCTTGTTCTCATTTTGTCTTTACCCTTCTCCAAAGCCTTGACTCGGGGAAGTGATGAACAAGTCCAAGACTAATCTTGTGTACTATCTTCCCTGCCGGCCCGAGGCAATCTACCTGAACGTGACCGCTGAGTGCCTGAACAACTGCCTGTTTTGCATCAAGCGAGACGGGCCGGTATTCTTCGGGCACAACCTTTCTCTGAATGGAGATGTGCCGGGGGTACAAGACTTCGTCGAGGCATTGCTAGCCAGTCCTAGCTGGCAGTCAGTCAAAGAGGTTGTAATCTGCGGAATGGGGGAACCATTGCTCAGATACGACTGTGTTTGTGACGTCTGCACGTTCATTAGGGAGAGCAAGGGCAACGAAGTCCGAATTCGAGTGGATACTTCGGGACTCTTCTGGGCTCGCGAGCCGCGGCTAGACATCCTTGATCATGTTGACATACTGAGTATTAGCTTGAACGGCGAGAGCGCTAGCAAGTATGTTGAGTTGTGCCAACCGAAACTCCATGACGCATATGGCGTATTGATGCGTTTTCTTCGTGGGCTCAAGGCCGCGAAGGTTGAGAAGAAGAGACAAGGCATTTGTTTCCCAAGAATACGTTTATCCGTAGTTGATACATCAGAGGAACGGTGTATTCCCCGCTCCGGTCGAAAAGATTACGAACTCGGCACCTTTCCAGCACCGGATATTGAGGCGTGTAAACGGATTGCAGCGGATTTCGGCTGGCCCCTTATTGTCAAACGCCTCTTTCGCGATAGTTGTGACGACGTGTGGAAGGAGCCTGCGGTACAAGAAGCACTTACTCACGGTATCGCTCCTGAGCGTTGTAGGGAGTGTTCCTATCGTCACTAAACAAAGTTGAGGCAGGAAGGCAATTTCCATGATTGATGCAAAGATCCTGGAATATGTGGCCGACAAGGTGCTGGATGATTTTGTTGAGGATTTATTGCCTGACGACCTCGCCCATTTGTTTTCAGGAAGACCCTGGATTGACGCCATCCGAACCAGAGTTGCCGCCGTTCATGCTGGACGAGTCAGCGTGGTCCTCAGCAGGCCAAACGAATGCCTCGGGCTCGTCAACTTCGCCCTGAACGTCGCTCGGGGCATTAGCTGTCACGACCTTGTCCCGTCGATTTGGAATACGATAAGCATTTCAAAAGATCTGGCGATTAAGGTGTCTGCGATGCTTTTGCTGGCATCGCAAGGAGAGATGGAAGGCAAATGGGAGAGCCAACTCGCGGCAATCGGAGAAGATAAGGAGAAGCTCCTCAAAGTAGCAATGACCTTCTATGAATGCGACACTCTAGATGAGTTGGCGGACGCAGTTCGACGAAGAATAGGTAAGTACCCGTACAACCGCCCCTACTACGACTATATTCTCAGCGCAATCAGCATCTTTCCACGCACCACAGGAGTGACATCGTGATTCCTGACACTCGTGAAGACCTGGACGTACAGCCGACAGCGTTTCCTAGAGCAAAAGGGGCTGACCGCATCCAGATTAACAACTTCATGTGTACTAGCCACTACTTGATCTGACGGTTCTTGTCCAGATTACGCGGCTGTCTGTCGGGTGTTGTCCAGGATTTTGTCTTTGGCTAAGGGGATCGAGTCCAAGAAGGTTTGCATAGGCGTTTTGCCGAAGCAGTACTTGCCGCTGTGGGGATCGGCCAGGACATCCCTGGAATCCGCCATTCGGCGTGGGCCGCTCTCCACGCGGTCACAGAGTACGTGGATCATCGCCGGACTACCCGTGGGCAGAGCGATCTCGACAGAACCAGCAAGCGTCTGCAATCCCTGTGGTTCGGTTCTGGTGCTCGGTTGAAGCAGCAGGCGTGGGATCTCGCTTTAGCGATGGCCAACTGAAGCCCGCTTCTGGCCCGGCCCCTTCTCACTCTCTCCCGCACTCGCAGAGCCCCAGGGCCAATAGGCTTCTCATCGGGGTGATAACAACCTCTGTAGCTCTCGGTCGCAGACGGATGGACCGCAACGGTTAACTCGGCTGCCAGTGCGTGGGGGAGGCTGGCGGTGTATTTGTCGGCGGGGGCGGTGGCGTCCCCGGTGGAACCGCAACCGATAGGGAGTCTGATCATGAGCCGTCCTGTCAATCGTTTTCCCGTCCCGAGTTGGCATGCACAGTTCCTCTCCATGCTCCCCAGGATCAGAGACCATGCGGCAGTGTCCTTCCGGCACCTGAATCCCGAGGCACGAGAAGAAGCAGTTCAGGAAGTCGTCTGCAACGCTCTGAAAGCATACGTGCGGCTCGTGCAACTCAAGAAGATCGAGTTGGCCTATCCCTTGGTGTTGGCCAAGTTCGGTGTGGCCCAGGTGAAGGATGGTCGCAAAGTGGGCGGCCACCTAAACATCCACGACGTCTCGTCAGAATACGCCCAGAGGCAGAAGGGGTTCAGCCTCGGGCGGCTGGACCACTTCGACGAGGAAGACAACTCGTGGCAGGAGATTCTGGTGGAGGACAAACATTCCGGGCCTGCCGAGGTGGTCGCGACCAAGATCGACTTCACGCAGTGGCTCAAGATGCTTCCTTCTCGGGCCAGGAGTATCGCCAAGCTGCTGGCAACGGGAGAGAGGCCCGGTGTCGTTGCCCGAACCTTCGATCTCTCTGCGGGCAGG
>Ga0233425_10004731_pt1 | contig 22434 bp, 19 predicted proteins | sample Watercolumn_Towu_2_FD_181712 | JGI IMG/M metagenome (GOLD analysis project Ga0233425, IMG submission 181712) | Freshwater microbial communities from Lake Towuti, South Sulawesi, Indonesia - Watercolumn_Towuti2014_140_MG | ecosystem: Environmental > Aquatic > Freshwater > Lake | place... | reverse complement strand
ACAGCTCGTGCGGGTTGGACACCGCGTGCGCGGCAAACAGGTCCGCCTGTCTCTCGAAGCGGCGGGAAAACGCGCCGAAGATGCCCGCAAGGTAGAGGAACTGCAGGCCGACTACCGCAAAGCCCGTCTGCTCCTGCGTGTCGATGTACGGCGCGACCAGCACGTACCCCCACACCACGAACACGCCCGTCATCACGGCCAGCAGCAGGTTGAACAGCAGGTGCCGGAACCGGACGTGCCCCACCTCGTGCGCGACCACCGCAACGATCTCCCCGGGCGACAGCGACTCGAGCAGGTAGTCGGTGATGAACACGTTGACCTGCCGGCTCAGGATGCCGCTTACCGCAGCATTCGGGATGCGGCGCTCCTGCGTGAGCCACACGTGCAACCGCGCGAATCTCACGCCCGTGCGCCGCGACAGCTCCTCGATGGCGGGCAGCACCCTGCGGCCCGCGGGATGGTCGGCCAGCGGCATGCGGGCAAACAGGAGGCGCATGACGTAGGGAGAAACGAGGAACAGGACGACCAGCAGCGTGCCGGCCAGCAGGAACGCTCCCATGGGGTGGCTGTCGAACCAGTCCGACACCACCGGAACGTCGGTGGCCACCAGGCGGAACACGTTCAGGTAGAGGAACTGCGGGGCCATCATCACGGCCATGGTCCGCGCCGTCGTCCGCAGCTGCCGCGCGATCCCGGAACGCACCCCGCGGGCTTCCAGCACCAGCCGCTGCGCCTCGGCCTTCACCCACACGAACGGGAGCAGGAAGGGCAGCATGAGCAGGAGGTCGGACACCAGGAACCAGTCGTCCGGGAACAGCAGCCTCGCAAAAGCCCCCTCCAGCTTGAACAGCTGGATGCCTGCCACGTAGCCCGCCACGAGGAAGATGCTCACGATGTGCGTCCAGCGGCCGAGCCGGGCAGCGGGCCGGGAAGGCCCCGCCTGCTCCCTCTGGAACCGGCGCAGGCGCCAGCGCAGGACCGCCTGCCCCGCGAGCCCCACCAGCAGCGAGACCGCCATCGCCACGGCCAGTCGGACCCCGGCTTCCCGGGCGTCGGACACCGCTTCCGCATCGTGCAGGTACAGGAAGACCAGGGGCACGAGCAGGTACAGTATGGTGGCGAAATCCATGCGTCAGAAAACCCCTTCCCAACTCCGGGGCCTTTACTCTATACTCCGCCCGGTTTCGAGGCAACCACCTTTGCGGGGTCGCAATGCCTGTGGACAAGCTGCCAATCGTCGTCGCGCTCGACGGCCCTGCCGGCGTGGGAAAGAGCACGGTCGCCATGGCCATCGCAGCCGCGCTCGACCTGGCCTACGTGGAGACCGGTGCGCTCTACCGCGCGGTGGGGCTCCTGGCGAGGCAGCGGGGCATCTCGCTGGATGACCCGGACGCGCTGGGCAAGGTTGCCACGGGCATGGACGTGCGCTTCCGAATGGAGGGCACGGTCAACCACGTGGTTATCGACGGCGTGGATGTGACCGAGGCGCTGCGCCACCCGGACATGGGGCCCGTCGCATCCCGCGTCTCTTCCTACCCGCAGGTGCGGCAGGCCCTGCTGCCTCTCCAGCGCTCGTTCGCACAACGGCTTCCGGGCGCGGTGGCCGAGGGCCGCGACATCGGCACCGTGGTGTTCCCGACCGCGCGGTTCAAGTTCTTCCTCACCGCCACGGTCCCGGCCCGCGTGGAGCGCAGGCGCCTCCAGCTGCTGGCAAAGGGAAGGGACGTGCCGGCACAGGAGCTGGAGAGGGAGATCACCGAGCGCGACCGCGCGGACAGCAGCCGCAAGGTCGCTCCGCTCAAGGCCGCGGACGACGCGGTGGTGGTGGACACGTCGGGCATCTCCGCCGAGCAGGTCGTAGACCGCCTCCTCGCACACATCCGGGGGCGCCTGTGACTTCGGGCACTACCGCGTTCCGCTCGGGCGTCGTGGGCATCGTGGGCCGGCCCAACGTGGGCAAGTCCACCCTGCTCAACGCGTTCCTGGGCCGCAAGCTCTCCATCGTTACGCCCAAGCCGCAGACCACCCGGAACAAGATCGCGGGCATCCTGCACGCCGCGGACCACCAGGTCGTGTTCCTGGACACGCCCGGCCTCCACGAGCCCCGGGACCGCCTGAGCCAGGCCATGCAGGACATGGCCCTGTCCGCGCTGCAGGAGAGCGACGTGCTGCTGTACCTCGTGGACGCGGACCTGGCCCGCAAGGACGCCGCACACCTCGGCCCCGGGAACGAGCAGGTGCTGGAGAACCTCAAGCAGGCCCCGTGCCCCATCCTGCTGACGCTCAACAAGGTCGACCTCGTGTCCAAGGAGCTGCTGCTCCCCATCATGGCCGCGTACCGGGACCGGTTCCCGTTTGCTTCCATGGTCCCGGTCTCCGCGACGCGCAAGGACGGCCTCGACGTCCTGCTTGCCGAGCTGCTGCGCCACCTCCCGGAAGGGGGCATGCTGTTCGAGGGCGGGGAGCTGACCGACCGCAGCCTGGCGTTCATCATCACCGAGTTCGTCCGCGAAAAGGTCTTCCTCAAGACGCGGCAGGAGGTCCCCTACTCCACCGCGGTCGGCATCGAGACCCTCCAGGAGCGCACCGGGCCCAAGCCCCTCCTGCACGTCTCGGCCACCATCCACGTGGAGAAGGACAGCCAGAAAGCCATCCTCGTGGGAAAGGGCGGCAGCATGATCCGGGAGATCGGAAGCGCTGCGCGCATGGAGATAGAGACGTACCTGGGCCGCAAGGTGTTCCTCGAGCTCCGGGTGCGGGTGGAGAAGGACTGGACGCGGTCCGACCGCGGCCTCAAGCGGGTCGGGTTCACGCCATGAGCGGCAGGGTCGCCACAGTCGGGTGTGCGCCATGAGCGGCAGGGTCGCCACAGTCGGGTGTGCGCCATGAGCGGCAGGGTCGCCACAGTCGGGTGTGCGCCATGAGCGGCATCGTCGCGATCGTGGGGCGGCCCAACGTGGGCAAATCCACGCTCTTCAACTGGCTGGTGGGATCCAAGAAGGCCATCGTGGAGGACCTCCCCGGCGTCACCCGGGACCGCATCTACGGAAGTTGCACCCACCGGGAGAAGCGCTTCGACGTGGTGGATACCGGAGGCTTCGACCCTCACCCGGACGACTTCATGTTCCGGATCATGAAGGAGCAGGTGGAGCTGGCCATCGACGACGCGGACGCGATCTTCATGGTGACCGACCTCACGGTCGGCCTCACGCCCGTGGACGCGGAGATCCACAGGATGCTCGTCCAGCTCGGCAAGCCGCTGTACGTGCTGGTCAACAAGGCGGACTCGCCCGAGCAGGACCCGCGGGGCGCGGAGTTCTTCAAGCTGGGAGGCAACCTGTGTTTCGTGTCCGCGCTGCGGGGCAGGGGGCTCAACGACCTGCTCGACGCGGTCGTGGAGGTGCTTCCCGAGGGGCCGCCGCCGCTGGCCGAAGGGGATGTGCCGCACATCGCGGTCGTGGGGCGGCCCAACGTGGGGAAGTCCACGCTCATCAACAAGGTGCTGGGTCAGAAGCGGCTGCTTACCAGCGACATCCCGGGCACGACCCGGGACGCGGTGGACACGCGTTTCACGTCCGAGGAGGGGCACCAGTACGTGCTGGTGGACACCGCGGGAATGCGGCGCAAGGCTGCGGTGACCAACGACGTGGAGTACTACTCCGTGGTGCGTGCGGTGCGTGCCATGGAACGCTGCCACGTCGTGCTGCTGCTGCTGGACGGCACGCTGGGCATGGAGGAGCAGGACGTGAAGATCGCGAACCTCATCGAGGACCGCGGCCGGCCGTTCGCCCTCGTGTTCAACAAGTGGGACCTTGCGGACAAGGACGCCCGGGCCGCGGCCAGGCTGGCTCGGGATACGGTGGACAGGTGGCCCTCCCTCGGATACGTTCCCACCGCGTTCGTGAGCGCGCTGACCGGCAGGGGCGTGTCCAAGCTGCTGCCCCTTGCCCGGCGGCTCAAGGAGACGGCCGAGACCCGGGTTCCCACCGGGGAGCTCAACCGGCTGGTAGCGGAGCTGACGGAGCGCACGCCGCCGCCCCTGTTCCGGCACCGTCCCCCGCGGATCTTCTTCGTGACGCAGGCGGAGACCCGGCCGCCCACCTTCGTGTTCCAGGTGAGCAACCCGGATGCGTTCCCTCCCACGTACCGCAGGTTCCTGCACAACCGGCTCCGCGAGCGGTACAAGTTCGCGGGCTGCCCCATCCGCCTCCTGTTCCGGAAGCGCGGCGCTTCCAAAGAGGATTAGGCCTTCCCATTTTTCGCACTTGCGTCAGCGATCCGGCGCCGCTATCTTAAGGCGTCTCTTCCCCAAGGGAGCGGGAGGAGGGAGAGCGCACCGTCGACTGGAGGACCCATGCCGGGCATCAAGGACGAGCAAAAAGAGCGGACGAGCCTGGACCTCGAGCCCGCGGAGCTGTCCGACGGAGACATCACGGTCACCGGTCTGGCCCCAGCCGGAGTCGAGCCGGCCGAAGACGCCGCGGAGCCCGGCTTCGAGGGCAGCGAGAGCACGTCGGTGGACGCGGCGGTCCCGGACAATGTCGTTGCCGAAAAGGAATCCGGGGGCACGGCAGAGGCGGGTGCCGCGTCCATCGATCTCGAATCCATGTACGTGCAGGACCTGGAGCAGCAGCTCGTGGAGAAGGAGCGGAAGCTCGACGAGGTCTATGCCGCGTTCCGCAGCAGCCAGGCCGAGACCAGCCGTATCCGCGAGCGCCTGGAGAGGGATCGGGAGAAGCGGATCCTCCAGGAGAAGGTCCGGCTGTTCAGCCGCATCCTCGAGCCGCTGGACAACCTGGAGCGGAGCCTCGATGCCGCGCAGAAGGCGGGCGAGGACACCAAGCTGGCCGCGGGGCTCGTCATGGTGCACCGACAGATCTGCGACGCGCTGTTCTCGCTGGGGCTCCAGCGCACCGACCCCACGGGCCAGAAGTTCGACCCCACCAGGCACGAGGCGGTCTCGGTCGCGGCGGTCACGGACGAGGCCCAGCACGACACGGTGGTCACGTGCGTCCAGCCAGGCTACGTCATCGGCGACCAGCTCGTGCGCGCGGCACGCGTCATCGTGGGAAGGAAGTCGTAGCGTAGGAAGGAGGTCGTAGGGATTCCCTCTTCCCGAACCCTGTCCCGGATCCAAAATAGTGATATGTGCCGATTGCCACATGCGCTATACTGTTGACGTCCCGGCCGGGCGCTGCACAGGGGCATCCCGGAGACGGGCTTTCCAGGAGGTGGAGCCATGTTTCGATCCATCATGGTCGTGACGGATTTCTCGCCCAACTCGCTCAAGGCCATGTCCCCCGCGTTGTTCCTGGCCAAGCCCGGGCAGGGCAAGATCCTGCTGTGCCACGTGGACGAAGAGGAGCAGGTGTTCTCCGCGTACTCCTCCGACGACCTCATCGGGTTCCTGCGGGACGTGGAAGCCCGGCGTAGCGCATGGCTGGAGAGCCTCGGAAACCAGGTCCGCGAGAACGGGCTGGAGTGCGACATCGTGCGCCTGCGCGGGTATGCTTCCCGCGAGATCGTGGAATACGCGGACCAGCAGAAGCTCGACCTCGTCGTGATCTCCGCGCTGGGAAGCCAGGGGTTCAAGCAGCTCCTGGCCGGCTCCACGTCCTCCAACGTGTTGCGCCACGCGCAGCGCCCGCTGCTGTTCGTCGGTGCGAACTGTTTCCCCAAGGACACCTACCAGGTCAAGCGCATCCTGTATCCCACGGTCTTCTCTCCGGTCGCACGGGAAGGCATCCTGTGGGCCGCCAACCTGGCAAAGACCCTGGACGCGGAGCTGGACGTCTTCCACGTGCTCAAGATCCCGTCCTACATCCCCGCACTTCCGGGTGAGCCGCCGGTGGCCATGCCGTTGTCCGTGGTGGACAGCCTCAACGTCGGCTTCGAAGGGATGCTCGACGAGGTCATGAAGGAGGTCGGCATCGAGAACGTGTCCTGGGAGGTGGCGGTGGGCCAGGACGAGGTCGAGGAGATCGTGTCGGCCGCGGTCTCGAAGAAGGCGGACCTCATCGTCATGCCGCGAAGCCCCGTCGGCGTCATCGAGGGGATGATCTTCGGCCGTATGCCCGAGAACGTGGCCAGGATGTCTCCGGTGCCCACTCTCCTGTTCCAGCCCTGAGGTCGACATGTGCCAGAGGAAAAAGTTTCTAGTAGTCGTCGCAGTCGCGCTGTCCGCTTCCCTGATGCCGGCTTGCAGCTCGAGCTCACCGGCGGACGGGGACGCTTCCACGGATTCGGGACCGGACCCGGCCGACGCCGCGGCCGACGCCCTGCCGCCGGACGTGCGGGCAACGGACCTTGCCGACTCGGGCACGGACGCCGCGACCGGCGAGGCCGGCACGAGCGACGCTCCCGCGACCGACACGCCGGCCCCGCAGGACGCCCCGGACTCGGGGGCTGACACGGGCCTCGAGGATTTGCAGGCCGATGCGGACGCGCCCGACCCCCAGCAGTTCGCCATCAAGATCAGCAGCCCCGCACCCGCCGCGGACGCACACGGCACCATCGACGTTCGCATCGAGCCCGTGGACGCGGACTACAAGGTGCTCGACTCCCTGGACGTGAAGGTCAACGGCACCACCGTGTTTGCCGACACCAAGCTGCCCACCTCCTTCCGGCTGGACACGTCGGAATACCCGGACGGCGCGCTGGACATCTCGGCCGAAGCGGTGCACGGGCCCTTCGATGCGTCCGACGCGGTGGCCCTCTCCATCGCCAACGCTCCCTTCCACTTCAAGTCCGTCTACACCGATGACTACGTGTACCGGAACGGGGATCAGGTGGAGGTCACGGTGTCCTCCGGCAAGAGCGGTGTGGACGTGTCCGCGGATTTCTCCGACCTCGACTCCGGCTATGCTCCGGGAGCGGAGGATGTCTACGAGATCGGCGGAGGCAAGTACCTCGTGTCCTACACGTTGTCCGCAGAAAACCAGCGGCCCGACGGCGAGCATACCATCGGCGTCACGGTCGGAGACGGCCAGTTCAGCCTGGAGAACCACCATCTCACCGTCGCGCTCCAGAACCTCCCGGCCCTGCCCATCCGCGTCGAGGGGGGCATCTTCGTGCCCGCATCGCTGCCCGAGCCCACCCCCAACTGGAACCAGCCCATCAGCAAGGTATCGGGCAACGACTACATCATCACCGGCGGCTCGGCCAAGGTGGACGTGGACTTCTCCGCGTTCAAGTACCCCAAGGAGCTGGTCGGCATCCTCGTGGGAATGGAGGGCTACTCCGGCCACTACCAGGTGCCGGTGTCGGACTCGGAGGGAGTCGAGCAGCTCCTGGTGCTGATGAAGACGTTCGTGGAGGGGGAGAACCCGCCCGGCACCGTGGAGCTGCGGATCGCGGTGAAGGACGCTCGCGGCACGGTGTCCCAGTACAAGACGCACGGCCTGACCGTCAAGCCCGTGGGCTCGGGCGACATCCAGGTGAGCATCAGCTGGGACACGGCCACTGACGTGGACCTGCACGTGGTGGAGCCCTCCGGTTGCGAGCTCTACTACGGGTTTCTCCAGTGCCCGTCGGGAGGCTGGCTCGACCTCGACTCCAACCCTGCGTGCTTCATGGACAACATCAACAACGAGAACGTGTACTGGCCCGAGGGGAAAGCGCCCGTCGGCACGTACATCGTCCGGGTCGACTTCTACGAGGACTGCTCGATGGACGGGGCCAACTACACGGTCACGGTGCACGCGTGCGGCACCATGGACATCTACGAGGGCAAGTTCGCTCCGGGCGCCGACGACACGGGCAGCGAGGGCAGCGGGGTCACCGTCGCGACGTTCTCCAACGAGAACTGCGGCAGGGTGGTGCGCGGCCGCATCCGGTACGAGGACCGGACCCTGGACCGCGACGGGTTCGGCATCCGGACGTGGAAGCCGGTCCGGTACGGGGCCGTCGAGCTGCACCGGGCCAGCGACCACGAGCTGCTGGCGTCCGGCCACACGGACCGGCTCGGCAACTACGAGATCCAGTTCGCGAACAAGGGTGAGCCCGGCGTCTACATCATCGTCAAGTCCGAGACGGACTTCACCGAAGGGCTGCGCCGCATCCGCGTCATGAACCACCCGAAGTTCCAGGTCGTGTACGCGCTCCCGTCGCCGTCGGTGAACGAGGAGGAGGAGGAGTACCCGGTCATCAACCTCGACATCCCGGAGGTGGTCGGTGCCGGAGCCTTCAACATCCTGGACGTGCTCATCGGCGGGTATGACCTCGTGCGGCTCATGACCGGCAAGAGCCTCGGCGACCTCTACTCGTTCTGGGCCACGGGCGCGGACACCACGGACACCCTCTACTGCAGCCAGTACTTCTACGACAACGGCATCTGCTCCCAGAAGAGCGCGCTGAGCGTCCAGGGCAAGGACACGGACCGGGACGAGTACGACGACCTGGTCATCCTGAAGGAGTTCTTCAAGTTCGCGCTGGAGAAGGTGAGCGTCGACTCCAACCCCGGCGGGTCCTACGACGGAACGTGGGACGACCCCCGCCGCGCGTGGAGCGAGGGCGTCTCCGCGTTCTTCGCATGCGACGTGGCCGGCACGCGCTGGTTCGTCAACAGCCGGCCCGCGGGCGTGTACCTCGTGGAAGACCTGGAGGGCATGTCCAGCCCCTTTGCTTACGGCACGGCCAACCAGGCGCTGTCGGGCGCGGTGTCCCCGCTGCTGGTGTCCGCGGTGCTCACCGACCTGGCCGACGGCCTCTCCGACGAGGAGCCCGTGGACGCGGTGCAGGGGCTGCGGCTGGGCGTGTACGACACCATCTTCAACTACTTCCCGTCGTTCCACAACCAGGACCGCGGGGTCCAGGGCGTGGACTTCGTGGACTTCCTGGACGGCTGGTTCTGCCGCGAGTGGGGCGATACCGCCACGGTGACGGACATGGTGGTCACGGACCGCAAGTTCCCGTACGACTTCGGCGGGCCCGAGCTCTGCATCCACTAGAGGCGGCACCCGCGCATGGCACGTACCATCGAAGGCCTCCTGGCCACGCTCAACCCGGAGCAGCGTCTCGCGGTGGAGACCACCGACGGGCCGGTGCTGGTCCTTGCCGGCGCGGGCAGCGGCAAGACCCGCGTCATCACGGTGCGCATCGCGTACCTCGTGAGCCGCGGGGTGCCGGCCAACCGGATCCTGGCCGTCACGTTCACCAACAAGGCCGCGGCCGAGATGCGGGAGCGCATCGGCCGCCTCCTGCCGGAAGGCGCCGCGGAAGGGCTCCTGGTGTCCACGTTCCACTCCTTCGGGCTCTGGATGCTGCGAAAGTCCGCCGCGTGGCTCCCGCGGCTCGCGGGCGCTTCCATCATCGACGAGTCGGACCGGGAGGCGATGCTCACGCAGATCCGGCAGGAGCTTGCCATCACGGACAAGGACCTGACCGCGGACGAGATCGCCGCGTTCCTGATGCAGGTCAAGGGGTGCGGGGCAAAGCCCGACGTCGTGGCGTCCTCGCACGGTTACAAGAAGGCCACGCTCCTTCGCCAGTTCCTCCAGAACTACCAGGAGCGCCTGGCGCTGTCCCGCTGCCTCGACTTCGACGACCTCATCCTCAAGCCCGTGGAGCTGCTCGAGTCCAAGCCCGACGTCCGGAGGTTCTTCGGGTCCCTGTTCCACTACGTCATGGTGGACGAGTACCAGGACACCAACTGGCTCCAGTTCCGCCTGCTCCAGCTCCTGTGCGGCGAGAAGCCCAACCTCTGCGTGGTGGGCGACGACGACCAGTCCATCTACGGGTGGCGCGGGGCCCGCGTCGAGAACATCCTCGAGTTCGACCGCCACTTCCCGGGCTGCCGCGTCGTGAAGCTGACGCGCAACTACCGGTCCGAGAAGAACATCCTCCAGCTGGCCAACGCGGTCATCGCGAAGAACGTGCGCAGGCACGGCAAGGAGCTGTGGACCGAGAACGACAAGCAGGTCCCGGTGCGCAAGCTCCTGTTCGACAACCAGCAGGAGGAAGCCACGCGCATCGGCCAGGCGGTCCGCACCTTCATCGGCGGCGGGCTGACCGCAGGCAAGATCGCGGTGCTCTACCGCACCCGGGGCCAGGCCCGGATCCTGCAGGAAGCCTTCCGAGTCCTCGGCATCCCCTACAAGGTCATCGGCTCCTTCGACTTCTTCGAGCGCAAGGAGGTGCGCGACATCCTGGCGTACCTGCGACTCGCGGTGAACCCCCGCAGCGAAGCCTCGTTCCGCAGGATCATCAACTACCCGACCCGCGGGGTGGGGCTCGCGACGCTCAAGCGCATCGAGGAGTGCCGCGGGCCGGACATGACCCTGCTGGAAGCGACCCGCGTGGTGGCAAGCCAGGCCGGCGACGGCGCCGCGGCGCGCTCGCGGCGGGCCCTGGCGGACTTCGTCTCTACCATCGAGCGCTTCCACGCCGCGTTTGCTTCCGAGCGCGGGGAAGCGGTCGCGGACCGGGTCCTGGAGTACCTGACCGAGACGGGGGTGCGGGAGGACCTCACGGTCCGCGGGCCGTCGTCCGCCCGGGCGCTCCAGGTGATCCTCGCGATGCTCACGCGATGCCTCACCGAGCGCTACGTGCGCAGCCTCGCGGAGTTCCTCGAGCGGGTGGCGCTGGACGAGAAGGAAGCGGACTTCAACCCCGAGGGGGAAGCCGCGGAAACCACCACGCTCATGACCGTCCACGCGGCCAAGGGGCTGGAGTTCGACGCGGTCTTCGTGGCCGGCCTCGTGGAGGGGCTGTTCCCCCACTTCCGCAGCGTCAACGACGCGGGCGGGCTGGAGGAGGAGCGGCGGCTGTTCTACGTCGCGCTGACCCGCTCCCGCAAGCACCTCGTCCTGTCGCATTTCCGGTTCCGGGAGGAGCGGGGCGAGGTCCGCCCCTGCCGCCCCTCCCGCTTCCTTTCCGAGCTGCCCCAGGACCTGCTGTCGTCGGACGAGCGCTTCGCGAACGCGCCGGTCAGCAAGGAAGCGCTCATCGCGTCCCTCGACGCGCTGGGCGAGCTGATGTCGAAGAAGTAGCCAAACGGTGTAGACCTTTATCTACACTTGACATCACCACTTACGGGCCGTAGCGTGGTAGCCGGGAGGTGACGGCATGCGCGGGCACATCCACACGGTGAATGCACTGGAGGTGCGCGACCACTTCGGTGCGGTTCTCGAACGACTCGAGAAGCACGGGCAGCCGATCCTGGTGAGCAAGGGCAGGAGGATCCGCGCGGTCCTGATCACGCCCGAGGACTTCCAGACCCGGTTCGTGGATCGGCTGGCGGAGGATGCGCGGGACCGCATGCTCCGGTCCATCCGCGGCGCCCGGTCCGCCCGCCTGGACGGGTCGGAGATCGACGAGGCGCTGCGGGACCTCCGCGGAGACCTGGCATGATCTTCGTTGTCGATGCGTCGGTGGCGCTGCGCTGGCTGCTGTCGCGGGAGCCGGACCCCGATGCAGAGGGGGTCCTGGAGCGCGTGCTGGCATCCCCGTGGTCGTTCGCGGTGCCGGAGCTGTTCGCATTCGAGACCTTCTCCGTCTTGAGCCGGCATCATCCGGACCCGCTCAAGGCGTGGGAGCAGGCCATCCAGCCGGTGCTGACCACGGGCGTGCACCGGCACCCGGTCACCCGTGACCTTCTTGCCGCGGCGCTGCCCTTCGTGCGCCGGGGGCTCTCGGGCTACGACGCGGTCTACGCGGGGCTTGCCCGGCAGTGCCGCGGGTTGTGGCTCACGTACGACAAGGCAGCGCACCAGCGCATCGCTGGGGATCGCGTCTCGTTCCTCCTCGGCTCGGGCCTTCCAAAGGAGATGTAGCCGTCCCGCGTGCGGCTATGCCCGTGCGCTGCCCCGCCGGATGCGGCGCAGCAGTCCGGTCAGAGCCAGGAGGCAGAGGGCTGCCGCGGCAGGGGGCGCGGGGCGGCCGGAAGCGCACCCGCCGGAGCTGCCCGCAGGCTCGGTCGGGGTGACGTCCGAACCGACGTCGGCCGCGGTCACGTCGTCCGCGGGGAGGTACGCGTCGGGCTGCGGGGATGCGTCGGGGACGCACTCGCCCGCGTCGCAGGTGCCGGGACCCAGCGCGGTGAAGCACGCGGCGCCGTCGGGAAGCGGCTGGTACAGGCATTCGCCCGACTCGGGCTGGCACGCGCTGGTGTAGCAGGGCTCCGCGGGTTGCTGGCACACCACGGGGTTGCCAGCAGCGCACTTGCCGAACAGGCACATGTTGTCGTCGGTGCACGGGTCCCCGTCGTCGCAGGGAGTCAGGTCCGGGGCGGTGACCACGGTGCAGCCCTGGTCGGGCAGGCAGGTGCTGTCGTCGCACGGCTTGGCCGGGTCGTCGGGCGGGCACTGGAGGGGCGTTCCGGCCTTGCACCGGCCGTCCACGCACGTCTCCTGCCCGTTGCAGACGTCGGCATCGTCGCAGTGTGCGTCCTGGCTGCACGCGGGGATGGAGAGCGACGGGTCGCCGAAGAGGTTGAACTCCAGCCGCACCTTGAACGTCCACGGCTGCGCGCCGAAGGAGAGGGCGCTTCCGGCCATGCCGAAGGCCTCGGAAACGGTCTTGCGGGCCACCAGCGCGCCGTGGATGAAGTAGACGCCCATGGTGAAGGCACCGGGTGCGAACGGGGACGGCGTCCACTCCTCGTCGTCCTCGCCCGACGCAAGGCCCATGGTGATGCGGGTGGACGCGACGTTGGCCACGGACGCGTGCCTCAGCAGCGTGGACGCGATGTTGCCCAGGTCCGACGGGTCCGCGTTGAGGCACGAGCCCTGGAACATCACTGCGGGTTTCAGGCCCGAGTACTCCTCGAAGAAGTCCACGTGCACGAAGGGCGGCTCGGTGGTCTCTCCCTGTTGCGGGAGCCCGTCGCCGTTGGTGTCGTTGTACCAGCGGTCCTGGTACGCGCCCTCGGTGTTTCCGTGTGCGCACCAGAACACCGCGCCGTAGCCCGCGTTGTACGTTTCGGCAAACGTCATCTTGTCCAGCGGTCCGTCTCCCGGGTTCTTGGACACGAGGTTGCCTTCCCACTCGGTCAGCGTGGTGGCCCCGTAACCCGCGGGCTGGAGCGACTTCTGGATGAGGAACCGGGCCACGAGCCCGCCGTCCACGTACCCGCCGTCCGGGAAGGTGACCATGGGAGTGGCCAGCAGCGCACGGTTGTGCCACGAGTCGGGCGGGGCCTGCTCGTATGCCATGAGCCTCTCCAGCACGCCGTCCATGAAGTAGGGGAGCTTGCCCGCGTGCGGGATCCGTCCCACGAGCAGCTCGGGGCTCAGGTCTACGCCGTCCAGCCGGTCCTGCCGCGGGGGCGCGTTCTCCTGCCCGGGCTCCGGCTCGGGCTGCTGGCCGGGATCCGGGTCGGGCGGGGTTTCGGGGATCTCCATGTAGTCTTCCAGCTCGCACGGGAACTCGTCGCCGTCCGGGTTCCAGTCGCCGGTGAGATCCGCGTAGTACATGTCCGTGGGCACGTTGGGGAACTCGTCCTCGGTCCCGAATCCCTTGGTGGGGAAGCACTCCTTCATGGGCAGCGAGGTGTCGTCCGGCACCCTGGGGACCTCCGGGCCGGGAAGCAGCGGGTCTGGAAGCGCGGGGTTGCCGATGAGCAGCAGGAAGCGGGCGTTCATCGGCTCCGCGTTGGCCTGGAGCCATGAGCGCACCAGCTCCTGCGGCGGCATGGACGGGTCGTCGGCCTGGGCCTCGATCTCCTCCAGCGTCACCACCAGCGGCGTGTGGCCCTGCTGGGTCTTGAACTCCACGAACGCGGGCAGGACCTTGCTCGTGTCCGCGAGGAGCTTTCGCGTGACAATGAGGTAATCGTGCGTCTGCGCGTCGTCCCGTCTCCGGGTGTACCAGGTGTCCAGCATTCCCGCGTTGACCGCGTGCCGGGCCAGGCGCTCGGGCAGGTAGTGGGAAGCCTCGGCCGCGTCTGCCCGGGCCCGTTGCCAGCCGACGTGGACCGCGGCGGTGCGGCAGAAGGGGCGGGGCCCCTGCCCGTCCGAGGGGCGCAGCGGGAACAGCAGGAGCGGAAGCAGCACCGCGTCCCCTTCCAGCGTGATGCGGCCGGCCGCGACTCCGGAAGCCGGGGGCTTGCACCGGCCCTTTGTGCAGTCGGCCCAGGGCCAGGCCAGAGGCAGCGCATCGCCCGACCCCATCGAGCGGAGCGACCGCGTCGTGTCCCGCTGCGTGGCGTCCCAGTGGGACGGTGAGCATTGCCCGAATTCCACCGCAATGGCCGACGTGGGGCGGGCTCCGGGCGGAAGCAGCACCAGCACCGGAAGCACCGGCTCCGGCGCAAGGCCGGGCGCGTCGAGGCGCTGGAGGCCACTCCAGAAGCGGCCTGCATCGGCCTGGTCCTGGCCCTCGGGCAGCGCGAGCGCAGACCCGGGGGCTGCCACGTGGACCGTCAGGGTCTCTCCCCGCGCCGGGGAGGGCAGGAGCAGCAGCAGCACGGCAGCCAGGGCCAATCGCATCGTGTCCCTTCGAACGCATGACGGCCCGGACCCGGCCAGGGAGCCCGGCCCGAGGCGGCAGCGCCAGTGTAACCAACAATCCACTTGAAAGAAAGGACTCCGGGATCTAGAGTCGGACCGCTGTTGGGCAAAGGAGGCGAAGCATGCTTGGAAAGACGAGGGTTCCCGGGTGGAACTGGATCTTCCAGCGGGTGACGGCAGTGCTGCTCATCCTGGGGCTGGGTATCCACTTCATGGTGCTTCATTTCATCAAGATCGGCGACACGGTGATGAAGGCGCCGGACAGCACGATGATGCGGTTCGTGGGCAACCCGCGCTTCTGGATCCTGTTCGACGCGGGGCTGCTGGCGCTGGCGCTCTATCACGGCCTGAACGGCATGTACAACATCATCAACGACTATGCGCCGACGCCGTGCACGCGCAAGGTGCTCGTGTGGGCGCTCTGGCTGGTGGGTGCCGGGGCTTTCGTCCTCGGGATCGTGCTGCTCGGCATGTTCCTGGGCATCTCCAACAGGCAGGGCTAGGGGGCGACCATGAAAATACTCAAGCTGTGCTACGTGGAGGAGACGTTCAAGAACTTCCACTCCGGCATGCTGTCCTTCATCGGGCAGCGGCTGACCGGCATCGCAATCGTCTTCTACCTCGTCATGCACATCTACAGCCTGTCGTCGGTGCTGCGCGGGGGCAAGGACCCGGAGATCGGGGAGAATGCGTTCCGGGCCATGATGGCTTCGTACGACACGCCGCTGTTCCGGGTCGGCGAGTTCCTCCTGTTCATCGCGATCGCGTTCCATGCGCTCAACGGGGTGCGCATCGTCCTTGCGGACTGGCTCGGGCTCACGCGCATCCAGAAGCAGATGTTCTGGGGCGTGGTGGCCGGCACCGCATTCGTGTCCGCGGTCGCGATCCCCTTCTTCTTCCTGTGGAGGTAGGCGATGAAGTACCATGACGTCGTCGTGGTCGGCGCGGGCCTTGCCGGCCTGCGTGCGGCCATCGCAGTCAACCAGAAGAACGTCAACGTCGCGGTGCTCACCAAGGTGCACCCCATCCGCTCCCACTCCGTGGCAGCGCAGGGCGGGATCAACGCGGCCCTCGGCAACAACCCGAGGGGCGGGTTCGACTCGCCGGAGAAGCACGCGTTCGATACGGTCAAGGGAAGCGACTACCTGGCAGACCAGCCCGCGGTCATGGAGATGACCCGCATGGCGCCGGACATCGTCTACGAGATGGAGAACTGGGGCTGCCCGTTCTCGCGCACCCCGGACGGCCGCATCGCACAGCGCCCGTTCGGCGGCGCGGGCTTCCCCCGGACCGCGTACGCGGCGGACAAGACCGGCCACGTCCTGCTCCACACGCTCTACGAGCAGGCGGTGCGGTACGAGCACGCTTCCGAGCGCCAGAACTTCGTCATCTACGAGGAGTGGATGGTGACGCGGCTGGTGGTGGAGGACGGCGAGTGCCGCGGGGTCATCGCACTCAACCTCGCGACGGGCGACCTCGAGGCCTTCATGGCAGAAGCCGTCATCTTCGCGACCGGCGGCGCAGGCCGGGTCTACCTGCCCTCCACCAACGCGGTGATCTCCACCGGGCTGTCGGTGGCCATCCCCTACTGGGCGGGCGTGCCCGTCAAGGACATGGAGTTCGTGCAGTTCCACCCCACCACCCTGCTGGGCAGCGGCATCCTCATGACCGAGGGCTGCCGCGGGGAGGGCGGGTTTCTGACCAATGCCAAGGGGGAGCGGTTCCTGGCCAACTACTCCGACTCGGCCAAGGCCATGGAGATCGCACCGCGGGACATCACGGCCCGCAACATGCAGCGTGAGATCAACGAGGGCCGCGGGGTCAACGGCCAGTACATCAACCTCGACATGAGGCACCTGGGTGCGGAGAAGATCATGACCCGGCTGCCCGGCATCCGCGACCTGTCCATCGCGTTCACCGGCGTGGACCCGGTGCTGGCCCCGATCCCGGTCAAGCCGGGTCAGCACTACACCATGGGCGGCATCGACACCAACGACCGCGGGGAAACCGAGGCCAAGGGCTTCTACGCGGCAGGCGAGTGCGCGTGCGTCAGCGTGCACGGAGCCAACCGGCTGGGCGGCAACTCCCTGCTGGACACGCTGGTCTACGGCAGGCTTTCGGGCCAGAACGCCGCGGACTATGTGTCCTCCAAGGCCAAGACCCGGCAGGGTGCCGCCGCGCTGGAAGACGCGCTCCAGCAGGAGAAAGCCAAGCACCAGGCGCTGTGCGACGGCACCGGTGACGAGAAGGCGGCTGCGGTGAGGGACGACCTCGGCCGGCTCATGGTGGACAAGGTCGGGATCTTCCGCACCGAGGAGGACCTCAAGGAGGGGTGGAAGCAGGTCAAGGTGCTCCAGAAGCGGTTCCAGAAGGTGAAGGCAGGGTGGGGCGGCAAGAAGTTCAACCAGGCGCTTGCGTGGACCCTGGAGCTGGAGGGGAACCTGGCCATGGCCGAGGTCATCGTTGTCGGCGCGCTGGCCCGCAAGGAGAGCCGCGGCTCCCACTACCGCACCGACTTCACGACCCGCAACGACAAGGACTTCCTGGTCCACACCATCGGCCGCTGGGCCGCTGCTGAATCCAAGGTCAAGCTCGCATACCGGCCGGTGACGCTGGGTCACTTCGAGCCCAAGGAACGGAAGTACTAGGAGGCGACCATGGCCAAGACCGTCAAGCTCAAGATATTCCGCTTCGACCCGGACAATGGCAAGGGACCGACGTTCGACGACTTCGACGTCCCCTACTCGGAAGGCATGACCATCCTGGACTGCCTGTTCCATATCCAGGGGCACATGGACCCGTCGCTGGCATTCCGCGTGTCGTGCCGGGCCGGCGTGTGCGGGTCCTGCGCCATGCACATCGGCGGGCGCTACCGGCTCGCGTGCGAGACCCAGGCCAGCATCGCGCTCTCGTCGCGCACCGCGATCCGGCCGCTGGCCCACCTGCAGGTGCTGCGGGACCTGGTGGTGGACATGAAGCCGTTCTGGGCGCAGTACAAGCGCATCATGCCGTACCTGATGCCCGGAACCACGCCCCCCGGGAAGGAGTTCCTCCAGAGCCCCGCGGACAGGGACCGGCTGGAGAACGTCGTGGACTGCATCCTCTGCTCCTCGTGCCACGCTTCCTGCCCCATGACCGCATCGGACGAGAGCTACATCGGCCCGGCCGCGCTGCTCAAGGCCAACCGGTTCGTGGTGGACACCCGGGACCACAACCTCGAGCAGCGCCTCGAGATGGTGTCGGACGGCCACGGCGTCTGGCGCTGCCACACGGTGTTCAACTGCTCGCTGGCGTGCCCCAAGCAGCTCGACCCCGCGGCCTCCATCGCGAACCTCAAGCGCATGTCGACGAAGCATTTCCTGTGCAAGCCGGAGCCTAAGTAAGGTTGACATTTCCGGGCAGCTCCCATATTAAATACTGCCCTTCTTGGGTGGGAGGTGCGGCATGCCTATCCGCGAGTTCGAGTGCCTCGGGTGCAAGACCCGGTTCGAGGAGATGCAGCGCATCACCGACAGCACCATCCCCGTTTGTCCCAGGTGCTCCAGCCGCCGCGTGCAGCGCCGCGTGTCGCAGACGTCGTTCATCCTCAAGGGGTCGGGCTGGTACGCCACGGACTATGCGCGCAAGGGGAGCTCCAGCGCGGTCAGCCCGCCGTCGCCCGGCCCCGGCACTCCGGACAAAGCCTCGGGAAGCGACGGAAGCAAGGGCGGCACGTCGGATGGAAGCTCGGACAAGAAGCCGGACTCCACGTCCGGATCGTCGGCAAAGGCAGCGTGACTCGGGAGGACGTCGTGGGGGCACAGGCACGAGAGAAGGTTGTGGTGCTGCTCAGCGGCGGGATGGACTCCGCCACCGCGCTGGCCATGGCGAGAAACGAAGGCTTCGAGTGCTACGCACTGTCGTTCGACTACGGCCAGAAATGCCGCGAAGAGCTGCACGCAGCCGCGTTCCTTGCTTCCAGCATGGGAGCGGTGCGGCACTTCGTGATCCCCATCGGGCTGGACCGGTACGGCGGGTCCGCGCTCACCGACGAGCGGCCCGTGCCCAGGTCGGGTGAGGCCCGGACCGAGTTCGGCATCCCGGAAACGTACGTGCCCGCGCGCAACACCGTCTTCATCGCGTTCGCCCTTGGCTGGGCCGAGACGCTGGGCGCACATACCGTCTTCATCGGCGCCAACTCGGTCGACTACAGCGGGTATCCGGACTGCCGTCCCGAGTACATCGCGGCCTGGAACCAGCTTGCCCGGCTGGCCACTGCGGAGGGCGCGTCGGGCGGCCGTCCCGTCGAGATCCGGGCTCCCCTGATGCACCTGTCCAAGGCGCAGATCATCCGCACCGGCCGCGCGCTCGGCGTGGACTACGGAATGACCGTCAGCTGCTACGCTCCGCAGGACGGGCTGGCGTGCGGCAAGTGCGATTCCTGCGTGCTGCGGATCAAGGCGTTTGCCGAGGCGGGGTTCCCGGACCCGGCCCCCTACGTCGAGGCGTGACGTGAGCAGCGAGATCGCGGACCGCATCGCAGTCGCCAAGATGGTGGCGTACGATGCGGGCAAGCTTCTCATGAAGTACTGGGGCCACCTCGACTCCTACCAGAAGAAGGACAGCACCGACCTCGTGACCGAGGCGGACCGGGCAGCAGAAGCGCTCATCCATGACAAGGTGGCGTCCCGCTTCCCCCAGGACGAGTTCTTTGGCGAGGAGGGCGGGCTGGACCGCAACTGCGGCGGCTTCCGCTGGGTCGTGGACCCGTTGGACGGCACCACGAACTTCGTGCACGGAGTGCCGCTGTTCGCGGTGTCCGTCGGCATCGAGGCGGACTGCAAGGGGGTGGCCGGCGTGGTCTACCTGCCTGCAACCCGGGAGCTCTTCTTCGCTTCCTCGGGGCAGGGAGCCTTCGGGCCTTCCGGCAAGCTTTGCGTCAGCAAGACCTCCCGGTTCGGGGACGCGTTGCTGTGCACGGGAATCCCGTATCGCGGCAAGGACATGCTGGAGGTGCTGCTGGAGGACTGGCGCCGCGCAGTCACGCACGGCCAGGGCCTGCGGCGCCAGGGCTCCGCGGCCACGGACCTCGCGTACGTCGCGGCCGGACGGTTCGAGCTGTTCTTCGAGCGCGAGCTCAAGCCGTGGGACACCGCGGCCGGCGCGGTCATCGTGGCCGAGGCGGGCGGGAGGCTCTCCGACTTCTCGGGCCAGCCGTTCTCGCCGTACAAGGGGGAGATCCTGGCTTCCAACGGGCTGCTGCACGAGCAGGCGCTGGAGATGCTGTTCGGGGGCAGGAAGTGAGCCGGGGCAGGGCAATGGCCGTGCAGGGGGCGACGGTGGCCCCTCCCGCGTGGTCGGGGTTGGCCCCTCCCGCGTGGTCGGGGTTGGGGTGGTCGGGGGTGGCCGTGGCCGTGCTGGTGGCCTGGGGGTGCAGCGCCGCGACGCAGGCCCCGGACCAGCCCGAGCTGCTTGCCCGCGCCGAAGCCGCGGGGGACGCGCTGGAGCGGTGCGCGGGCGGAAGCCCGCTGGCATGCGACATGGGAGTCGTGCAGACCGAGAAGGTGATCGACGCGGACCCGGAATCGTACGCCGCGCGGCGCGCGGTGGAGCTGCTCTTCCAGCACCGGGAAGCGCTGGCCCGATCCGGGGTCCTCGTTTCCGACGAGCTTCTCGACATGTACGAGCGGCACAAGGACTCCCTGCTTGCCGGCCACTTCCTGTTCTACTCGGCGCTGAGCCTCTCGGACAACGGCCCGTCCCAGGCGTCCCTCTACCTGCTGATGCTGCTCGTGGACCACCACTCCGCATCGCCGCTGTGGGACGACGGGGTGGTGCACGCCGCGGACCTGCTGTCGGCCCTGGGACGCCACGGGGACGAGGCGCTGCTGCTGGAGGAAGCGTTGACCCCACGGCCCGGCCGCGGGTCCGACGCTCTGGCAGACGCGTTCTGTCAGCGGCTGCGAATCCGCCTGGCCGGCCTGTACGAGCGCCAGGGGCGGTACGACGAGGCGCTGTACCAGCTCGAGCTGTCGCTCAACTACCACCCGGTGGAGAGCCTGAAGGACGACGCGTTGTGGAGCATCGCACAGATCTACCGGACGCAGGGGGACCGGGACCGCGAAGCCCGGGCGCTTGCTTTCCTGCTGGACTCCTGCCCCTGGTCCCGGCACGCGGCCCGCGCACGGGAACGGCTGGGGCGGTAGCCGCGGCCAAGCACCTTGCCACACTAATAGCTTAATGCTACAAACCCTCCATGTTCGCACGCGGGAACGCGGGAGGAGCAGGAGAACATGAAGCTGGTCGAGTGCGTGCCCAATTTCAGCGAAGGCAGGAACACCGCGGTCATCGACGCGATCGGGAAGGCAGCGGAGTCCGTGGCAGGAGTCCGGCTGCTGGACGTGGACCCCGGCGCGGACACCAACCGGACGGTCTTCACCTTCGTCGGCCCCCTCGACCGCATCGCGGACGCGGCATTTGCTGCCATCCGGAAGGGCGTCGAGCTCATCGACATGCGCAAGCACACGGGAGCCCACGCCCGGCAGGGCGCGTGCGACGTGTGCCCCTTCATCCCGCTGGGCGACACCACCATGGACGAGTGCGTGGAGCTGGCCCACACGCTTGCACGCCGGGTCGGCGAGGAGCTGGCCATCCCGGTGTATCTCTACGAGTACGCGGCGTCCCGGCCCGAGCGGAAGAGCATCGTCGACATCCGGGAAGGGGAGTACGAGGCGCTGCCCGACAAGCTCAAGGACGCGAAGTGGGCGCCGGACTACGGTCCCGCGACGTTCAACCCCACTGCCGGCGCCACGGTCATCGGCGCCCGGGAGTTCCTCATCGCGTACAACATCAACCTCACCACGAGGAACCCGAAGATCGCCAAGGACATCGCGCTGTCCATCCGCGACAGCGGCCGGCCGGTCCGGGACGAGTCGGGCAAGAAGGTGAAGAAGGGGGACGGCAAGGCCGAGACCATCCCGGGCATGTTCCAGTTCTGCAAGGCCACAGGCTGGTTCATCCCCCAGTACGGCTGCGCGCAGGTCACCATGAACCTGACCAACTACCGGGTCACGCCGCCCCACAAGGTGTTCGACGCGGTCTGCAAGCTGGCCGACGAGAGGGGCGTGCGCGTCACCGGCAGCGAAATCGTGGGCCTGACGCCGCTGGAAGTGCTGCGCATGGCGGGCGAGCACTACCTCGGGAAGCAGTCCGCGTGCGCCGGAGTGCCCGCCAACGTGCTGGTGGAAGCGGCCATCCGCTCCCTCGGGCTCAGGGACGTCGCGGCCTTCGACCCCGCGCTCAAAATCATCGAGTACCGGATCCAGGACCGCAACGCGGGCCTCATGGGCATGACGGTCAACGGGTTTGCGGACGAGCTTTCCAGCGACTCCCCGGCCCCCGGAGGAGGCAGCGTCGCGGCCCTGTGCGGAAGCCTGTCTGCCGCGCTGTCCGCAATGGTCGCGGCCCTTACCCACGGCAAGAAGGGGTACGAGAGCGCACGGCCTGCGATGGACGACGTGGCGCGTCGCGGGCAGAAGCTCAAGGAGTTCTTCGCTGCCGCGGTGGATGACGATACGCAGGCGTTCAACCGGCTCATGGACGCGATGCGGCTTCCCAAGGGCACGGACGCGGAGAAGGCTCAACGCCTCGACGCGATCCAGGAAGCCACGAAGCACGCGGTGCTCGTCCCGTTCTCGGTCCTCGAGCACAGCCTGGAAGCAGCCACGCTTGCTGCCGCGATGATCGCGGACGGAAACCCCAATTCCCTGTCCGACGCCGGCGTCGCGGCGCTGACCGCGAAGGTTGCGGCGGTGGGAGCGTACTACAACGTCCTCATCAACCTGCCGGGCATCAGGGACCGGGAGTTCGTGGTCCGCACGCAGGAAGCGGCCGCGGGGCTGGTGGCCCGGGTCTGCGAAACGTGTGACAGGCTGGACGCCGCGGTGCGCGAGCGGCTGGCCACCGCGCTCGGCACGTAGCCGGGATGACGGAGAAGCAGGAGCCCGCA
>Ga0233425_10004730_pt1 | contig 22436 bp, 19 predicted proteins | sample Watercolumn_Towu_2_FD_181712 | JGI IMG/M metagenome (GOLD analysis project Ga0233425, IMG submission 181712) | Freshwater microbial communities from Lake Towuti, South Sulawesi, Indonesia - Watercolumn_Towuti2014_140_MG | ecosystem: Environmental > Aquatic > Freshwater > Lake | place... | reverse complement strand
CGATTTCGCACCTCCGAAAACACCGGCTATGCACATTGGGCCTTCGGCGCTGCAGATCATCAGGTCCAAATTGGTCAGGATCCGGGACTGCCCGTCCAATGATACGAAGGGAGTCCCCTCAGGGCATTTCCTGACAACCACCTTTTTCCCGGCGATCTGGTCGGCGTCAAAGGCATGGAGCGGCTGGCCGGTTTCCAGCAGAACGAAGTTGGTACAATCAACAATATTATTGATGGGCCGAAGTCCGACTGAAAGCAAGCGGTTCTGCAGCCATGACGGGGACGGCCCTACCTTCACCCCGGATATCGTCAGGCCTGAATAGCGCGGGCAGGCGTCAGGGTCATCTACACGCACGGTGACCGGAGGTTTCTGGGATCCCGTCCGGAATCCGGATAAATCGGGCCATTGCACCCGGATCCGCTGCTCTCCCGGTGATTTTTCTTTCCCGAAATTGTTGATCACGGCCGCCAGATCGCGGGCGACACCCAGGTGGGAAGCCGCATCGATCCGGTTAGGGGTTAGCCCGATCTGAAAGATCGTGTCGCTTATCACCCCGAAATAAGTACCGGCCGTAGTGCCCGGAACGGCCGCAGGATCGAGCACCATGATTCCCGAGTGTCCGGTGCCCAGTCCGAGTTCATCCTCTGCACAGATCATCCCTTCCGACACTTCGCCGCGGATCTTTGCTTTCCTGATCAGTACTTCTTTGTCTCCGATCCAGAGAGACGAACCCGGAGTGGCCACTGCCACTTTCTGACCGGGAGCCACATTGGGGGCACCGCAGACGATTCGCAGCGGATTCTCCGCTCCAACCGAAACTTCTGTCAGGGTCAGATGGGTGGAATCGGGATGAGGCGCACAGGAAAGCACCTCCCCGATGACAACACCTTCCAGCCCTCCACGGACCGAATGCCATGTTTCGGTTGCTTCCACTTCAAGTCCGCACCCGGTCAGCATCTCCGCTATGTGTTCGGGGGGTAACCGGAGATCCAGATATTGCTGAAGCCACTGAAAGGAAATCTTCATGCAGGGAATGATTGCACAGGCAAAGGTAGAGATAATCTCTGAATGATCAGCTTATCAGGCCCCAGTTATGGCCTGCCTGGCGGATAATCTGCAGGTGGCTTTTCAGCCTTTCGTTCTCCGGAAGATCGAGACCGGGATCCTGCCCGATGATTTCCATGGCCAGGTTCCTGCTGTACTTCAGGATTTTTTCATCCCTGACCACATCCGCGATACGTAGGTCAAGGATCCCGCTCTGCCGGGTCCCCTCCAGGTCGCCGGGGCCGCGCAACTGTAAATCGGCTTCTGCGATCCTGAAACCGTCGCTGGTGCTTACCATGATCTGGATCCGCTTGCGGGCATCCTGCGACAGCTTGTCGGAGGTCATGAGGATACAATACGACTGATCAGCTCCGCGCCCGACCCGGCCACGGAGCTGATGCAACTGAGAGAGGCCGAACCGTTCGGCATTTTCGATCACCATGACCGAGGCATTCGGAATATCCACACCCACCTCGATCACTGTGGTGGCTACCATGATCTGTGTATTCCCGCGGATGAACCGCTGCATCTCGAATTCCTTATCGGCAGCTTTCATCTGTCCGTGCACTATGCTGATGGCATAGTCGGGCAGCGGGAACTCCCTGACCACGGCATCATACCCTTCCATCAGGTTTTTCAGGTCAAGGGCTGCCGACTCCTGGATAAGCGGATATACTATATAGACCTGCCGTTTTTCACTGATCTTCTTTTTCAAAAAGCCGAACAGCTCCAGGCGCTTCGATTCAAAGGCATGCCGGGTGATCACCGGTTTTCTCCCGGGGGGCATTTCGTCGATGACCGAATTTTCCAGGTCACCATACAGTGTCATTGCCAGGGTGCGCGGTATGGGAGTAGCTGTCATGACCAGGACGTGGGGAGCGATCCGGCTCTTCTCCCAGAGTTTCGCCCGCTGCTCCACTCCGAAACGGTGCTGCTCATCAATTACTACAAGACCCAGGTTGCTGAACCGGACATATTCCTCCAGCAGGGCATGGGTCCCGATCACGATGCCGATTTCCCCTGTTCGCAATCCCTCTTGCACTTCCTTCCGGCCGGATCCTTTCGTGGAACCCGTCAACAACCGAAGGCTGACCTCCATACCGGAGAGCATTCCCGCTATTGTGGCATAATGCTGGGCAGCCAGTATCTCGGTCGGAGCCATAAGGCAGGCCTGAAATCCGTTATCCAGCGCGATCAGCATGGTCATGAGCGCGACCAGGGTTTTCCCGCACCCCACATCTCCCTGGAGCAGCCGGTTCATCTGCCTGCCGGATCCCAGGTCGTTCCTGATCTCCCGGATCACTCTTTTCTGTGCATTGGTGAGAGTGAAGGTAAGCTGATGATGGTAAAACTTGTTCACCAGGTCGCCGACTCTGGAGAACCGGTATCCATCCTGTTTATGCAGTCGCAGGTGTTTCTGCTGCAGCAGGCGGAGCTGTATATAAAACAGTTCCTCGAATTTCAGCCTTGCCTCCGCCCGTTTCAAGAGGTCCGGTGATCCCGGAAAGTGTATATTGACAAATGCTTCCTGCCGGGGCATCAGGTGGAGGCGGTCCAGAATCCATTCAGGGATGGCCTCCGGGACCCGGAACCTCTCATGCAGGATGAGGGATTTCATCAACCGGGATATACCCCTGCTGTCCAGCCCTTTCGATTTCAGTCTTTCGGAGGAGCTGTACAACGGCCGGAGGATCTCGCTAAGGGGTGGCGGCTGTTCAGACGGAGCTTCCAGTTCAGGGTGGGCAATATTCCACCTTCCGGAAAAAATGGACGGTTTGCCGAAAATGATGTATTCCTTCCCCGGGGCCAGTTTTCCGGAGACCCACTGATGTCCCTTGAACCAGACAAGGTCTAAATCCCCGGTTCCGTCACTTACGGTGGCTACGATCCGTTTTGCCCGTGGGGGACCCAAAATTTGCACCGAGCGAATGACGGCCCGAAGCTGAACGAAGGTCCTGTCGTCGGCGATATCGGAAATCCGGTGAAACCGGCTGCGGTCAATATACCGGAAAGGGAAGCAGGAAAGAAGCTCTCCGCAGGTGGAGACCGACAGCTCTTTACGCAGCAGTTCCCCTCTGACCGGGCCCACTCCCTTCAGGTACTCTATAGGAGTATCAAGAAATCCCTGTTGTTCCATTGGATGACCGGAATCAGGGAGGTAAAGTTACGGCTTTCCGTCAAGCAAAAAGAGGCTGTCTCCGGAAGGTCGAGACAGCCTCTTCGTATTCAGGAATATCCTCCTGTATCAGTATTCCCATAACCCTTCCTCGAATTCGAACAAGGTGCTTTTCGCCTTTTCCGATTCGAGCAGGGCATCAACGCCGGTAGCGTATTGGTTGATCTGACGGTCGTATTCGTTTTCGAATTTGGTGACATAACTGGCAAACACCCGTTTGGTGAATGCATCGTCGAAGGTCAATCTGCCGGCAGAGCCGTTCTTCAGGTTAAACAGTTCGGCATGGGCAAACACATTCCGGCATTCCGGGAAATAAATCCAGAAAAGTTGTTGATCTCCACGGTATTCTCCCTGTTCAGTATAACTGGCCATCAGGGGGCATATTCCGAGGATCCGCACCTCAAATACCGACCGCTGCTTGTCGAAATACCAGTCTTCCTTGATCTGGAATTTTTTCACATCCGAAGCATAGAACTGCTTGGTGATGACGGTATCAAATTCGCTCCCATCGGGGCGTTTCAGGGTAACACGTTCGGGTGTTTCGAGCTTGTCCATCAGTTCCTTGTAAGTGATTGGGTACAGAAACTGGTCATTCGTGGTGGAATAACCGGTGATGGATCCTTCTCTCAGTGCATCGAGCAGCACCTGGACCAGGCTTCTCCACGCTCCCTGTGGCTGCTCGGGGAAGTAGTATGGAAGGTTCATCTTTTCCCGCATGTCCACGGTTCTCCAGATCCGTTTGGACCAGACGATATCGGCTTCCCGGAGATACACATACGGGATGGGCTGGAGGGCCACAATGGCTGATTTGTCGAATACTCCGTCGCGCGGCGAAGCTTCCAGTACCTGGGCAGAGGAAGTCAGTTTCAATCCTGCAAATGCAGCAGTGATCAAAACGGTTATGAGCATCTTTTTCATATGTCCTCCCTTAACTATATAGAGATCAATTGATTTTCAAACTAAGTGACGATATATTCCGGTCTCCGTCGGGTCCCCGCACAGTGATATCCTCGAACCAGATACGTTTGTTCTTCTTGGCGTCCTGGATAATCTTGGTGATTTCAGGAGTCAGCCGGTTCCCCTGGACAGGAATCTCGGAGATATAGCCTCCCACATCCGTAACGAAGGTATAAGAGATCACCGAGTATTTCAGGTCAAAATCGAACCAGGCAGGCATTTCCGCCACGAGATAGGGGCTGGCAAGCAAAATGCTTTTGGAAACGATCCCGTCGCTCTTCCCGCCTATGGTTCCCAGTGGATCGGGGACGGTTTTCAGCCGGAAGGTGCTGGATCCCATGTTTTTTGCTTTGCCCGAAAAGACAGCGCTTACAGTGATGACCGCTTCCCGGGTTCCCTTCGGGAGGTCATATACCATCCAGTTATCTTCTTCGGCGCGGATCCTCCCCGCAGAGATAGAGGGGATCACTTTCTCCGGGCTTCCGGGAACGGAGATGGACACCGGGTTCTCCACTCCGATATAGAATACATTCATCTTGGTGGGCGAGATAGTAAGAGCCGGTTTGGCAACGATATATTCGTCCTTGAAATGGAACGACATGGTATCTCCCAGAGGGCTGATGATCCGGATGATCCCGGCAAAGCGTTTTAATCCTTCCGAGGTAGCCGGCAGTTTGATAATGACGATTCCTCCGGCACCTTCCAGGGCAGTGGCCATGCGGTAGTTGGCCGGAGAGAGGGTGTCGGCTCCGAACAGGTATCTGACGTTCGGATTTTGCTTGGTATCGTAGGCAGCCACTAAAATCTCCGCCTGGTATTCCTCTCCCAGAAACACATAGTTACTTTTGGGAATGACTTTTGCCCTGATCTCGTCGAACTTCCAGTCTTCAGCGGTGACGGATGCAAAGAGGTTGGACACCACATCCAATTCGGCGTTCATCACACCCGCCTTGATCTCATTCAGGATGGTCACGGTGGCTGCGAGGATGGTCCGGTAAAAATTATGCATCTGCCAGTTTTGGGGGTTCCCGCCGGCATCGTAAAAAGGTCCTTCGGTGTCGAGCCCGATCTTGATAACCGAGCGGTATTTGGGATCCACCAGATCGAGCAAGGCCACCTTATACTGGTCAATCTTATCCCGCAAGTCCCTCGCTCTTCCCGCAGATCCATCCTGGGATTGCCCGATGAAGTATTCCGTGGTGCGGTCGTAGTTGTCTTTCCTCTTTGCATTCCGTAACGGAAGGACTTTCGCTTCCTGGAATGTGATCCCGTCGGTCCGGGCAATGACTTCATATTTCAAACTGTCGACATACCGGATCAGCCCGGCGGAGAGTTGTTGGGCAGTCTGGGCTTTCTCCCAGAAAGGTCCAACTTTATTGGGATTCATCTGGAATTGCACCTTGAACTTATCGTAGGTGGCATCCAGTTTCTGGGAAAAGTTCTCGTTGGTGTTTTCCATGGTCTCATTCACCACAAGAAAGGCATCGAGGATCTGTTTCGAGACATTCAGTGCGAGCAGAGCTGTAAGCACCAAATACAGCATCCCGATCATCTTTTGCCTCGGTGTTTCCTTATATCCAGCCATGAATTATTCCGTTTTTAAGTGAATCAATCAGTGATCGGATTCCGGGTTATTTACCGAGGTTGATATTCATAGCAGAGAGCATATTGCCATACACCTTGTTCAGAGCAGCAATATTTTGAGCCAGGAGGTTCACTTCTTCTTTGAACTTGGCGGTACGGTCCACTGATTCGTTCAGGTTGGTAAGGAACTGGGAAATGGAATTGTGCATCTGCCCGGTCTGATCTACCTGTTTCGACGTGGCCTGTAACTGGAGCTCAACGGCTGCGTTCAGGGCGGCCAGGTTTTCTTTATACTGCGCTGAATTGGTGGAGGAATCATTCAGGTTAACAACGAGTTTTTGCAGGACCTGGTTGAATTTCCCTGTGTGCTCCATCTGTTCGTTGGAGTTCTGGAGATTCAGCTCGTACAAGGCGTTCAGGGCTGCCAGGTTGGTGGAGATCTTTTTCAGCTGGTCGTTGAAATTCTCTCCCTGGCTGGCTGTCTGGCTCAATGCTGCCGAAGTTTTGGAAAGAATCTCGGCCGATTCATTGTATTTCTGAACGAAGTTGTTGGAGCTGGCGGTGATATTCCCAAGGCTGCTGTTTAATTCCTTGTTCAGCGTGGCTTCTTCTTTAAGGATATCGGCTACCTGTGCATAGACGGCCGAAAGCCCGGCTGCATTCTGGGATGCTGCCTGCATATTCCTGACCTGTTCGGTGGAAACACTTGTGGCCTGTTCCAGGGTGCTGGCTGTTTTGGAATATGAATCTGACAGGACAGACACAGAGTCGGTGGCTTTTTTCAGGGTGTTTACGTACTGGTCATTGGCCAGGGAAGCGTTGCTGACATTAGAGATCTGGGAAGTGGTTTCTGTCAGTGTTCGAAGCCCATTCCCCAGACTCTCTATCAGCTCCGGCCCTATTTTGGCTTTTTCCAGCATGTTATCCAGTTCCTGTATTACGGCTTCCCCGGAAGCAAGTGCGGCACGTGTATCCATCTCTCCTCCGTGATACATGCCTGCCAATTGAGGATATACCAGGCTCCAGTCGGGTTCAACGTGTGGGGGTTCAAACGCCGAAAAGAAGAAAATGATCGACTCGGTGCTGAGACCGATTATCAGCATGATGTCGGCACCCGGGTAATGGTTGATCTTAAAGAGTGCCCCAATGATCACTATGGAAGCACCCCAACCATACAGTCTTGACATGAAGTTACGGTACCCCCTCGTTCTGGTTAATTTGAAAATGCCCATCGTTTTTTCTGAGTTTGAGTTGTCGGTTTGAACTTAAAGATTAGATCGGTCTTCTATTTACAAGAACATTATCTGTTGGTTGCTTCCGGATTTCGGTTATTTATAAACTTTTGATGCACGGGCCGGGTTGTCGTCGCGCTGGCGGCCGAGGAAGTTCTGGACACAGCGGAATCCCACGTAACATTTGGCGGTATCCTGGTATTCATATGCTCTTGATGAAACCCGCAGGTAATAAGCCACATCTTTCCACGATCCCCCACGGACCACTTTTCTCTTCAGGGCGGGAGGATCCGAATCCTTGGCGTTGTACTGGTAATCGGGATTCAGGTCCCAGGCAAAGTTGTATGAGGAAGGATGAAACGCCGAGTTGGTCCATTCGGCCACATTCCCCGACATGTCATACAGTCCGAAATCGTTGGCAGGGTAATGAGCCACTATCACAGTATGTGCGCCGCCGTCGTCAATGTAGTCCCCGCGGAGTGGTTTGAAGTTGGCCAGAAAACATCCTTTGTCGTTCCGGGTGTACGGGCCTCCCCAGGGGTATGGATTTCCGTCGTATCCGCCCCGGGCAGCCCATTCCCACTCCGCTTCCGAGGGCAGCCGGAAATCGCTGATCGCAGTTTCGCCTTTTCTGCCGTACAGAAAGCTGTTTTTCAACTGGGTTCTCCAGATACAAAAGGCCTTGGCCTGCTTCCAGGTCACCCCCACCACCGGGTAGTTGTCGTAAGCAGGGTGCCAGAAATATTTTTCTGTCATCGGGTCGTTGAAGGAATATACATAATCATGGATCCAGCAGAGGGTGTCGGGATACACGTTGATGACTTCCTTGCGTACGTATACCGAGCGATCTTTCAACCCTTGCGGACGGTTGACAAGACTTCCTTCCTTGATGTCCCCGCCCTGGGAATAATCTTTGGCAGCGGCAGCTTTCAGATCCACAAAATAATATTCAAAGTAAAGTTTCCGTGTATCAATCTCTTTTCTCCTGAAATACCGCTCTTCCTCGGGCAGATACATATCGGCCAGGGCATCACGCACATCCTGCATCTCCGGGTTCCAGTCCAGTTTGGTCTCCCAGTTCAGGAACGGCGGGTCAAATACTTCTCCGGTCTTCTTGTTTTCAGAAATCAGGAAAAGATCCGGCTGCACTTCACCAAGGATCCTGCGGGCGATGGAATCCCTTACCCAATAAACGAACTGGCGGTACTCATTGTTGGTGATCTCTGTTTGATCCATGTAAAACGATTGAACGGTTACCGTCTTCGGGTTATTGATCTGCGTATAGAGGATATCCTCATCGCCCAGGCCCATGGTATAGCTGCCCATGGGGATATACACCATGCCAAACGGATCAGGCTGATAGTAACGCTTTCGGTCCTTCACACCGGTAAGCTCTCCGTTGCCCGAGTTTCCGCAACTTCCCAGGAACAGGAGCAGAGCGAGGTAGATGAGCAGTTTTTTCATTGGTTGGCCGATTAAATGATGAAATTTAACGCAGTGTATTGGATTTTATTATATTATTGAGTCGTCATTTCCTGAATAAAGGGGCAAAGATACATAATAATATATTAGAGGAACCTCGTGTTCTTATACCGTTTTCTGTATTTCTCGGTTTCAATTTTAAAACAGTAACTCAGCATGGCTTCGATACTCCCGCTGTTGTACCGGTTGAGTGCGGAGGTATTGATATCATATGATAGTCCGATGCGAAATCCCTTGATGTTCATGCCAACCAGCACAGAAACGGCATCCTGGAACCGGTATTCGGCTCCGCCCCAGAACTTCTTGTTGTAGGCCAGCAATGCGGCGATGCTAAACTGAAAGGCCGCGCCGTCGAACAGGATCAGGGCCGATGGTTTGAGCTCGAAGGCCGGGGATCCGGGGATGACGAAATTATACCCCCCGGTCAGATAATAGGTCCTGCGTTGCTGCAGGAAGGTGTTCTTCGCCTTGGACTGGAAAAGCTGGCTCGCGGAGAGGCCGATATAGTATTTCTCCGGCACTTCATAGTAAAGGCCCAGATCGGCATCAATAGTGAGGTCGGTCTTTTCATTGTATTCCTGGAATACCGGATCATCCGGGTCAATGAGATGGTCCTGGAATTTGGAAAAATCGATCCGGTAATTCATCAGATTTAATTGTGCCCCGGCAGAGAACATTCCATCCCGGAGATCCGTCCGGAATGCGTATCCGATCTTGACTCCGATGTTCCTGAAAAATCCGATCCGGTCGGATGTGACACTGCCGCCGAGGGCGCCATGCAGGAATTTCACGGGGGCATCCACCGTCAGAAATATGTTTTCGGGAGCCACCTTATTGCCGTCGTTGTCTTTGAAGCCGATCCACTGCTCGCGGATCAGGCCGGTGGCGCATATCCCGCCGCTGGATCCGGCAAAGGCAGGATTGTATGCCATCTGCGAAAACATGTACTGGGTGATGACAGGAAGCTGCTGGGCTGTAAGCGCCGCCGGAAATAAAAGAGGGAAAAGGATTGGAATGAGATGGGACCGGAGGGGACACGGCGATGCCCCGTTGCTTTTATATGTACCGCGATCTCGTCTCAATAGTGGTTGTTGTTTGGGCAAGTGGAAAAAGCGCGTAAAAATAAAAAAAAACCTATCTACAATCAAATATTTCCCGTAAAACCAAAAACCTGGCTAACGGAAGAGCTTTATCACATCATTCGCGTTGGCCCAGATCAGGATTCCGAACAGGATCACCATGCCCGCGATCTGGGCATATTCCAGGAATTTATCACTGGGCTTCCGGCGGAAGATGATCTCGTACAGAAGGAAGAGTACGTGCCCGCCGTCCAACGCCGGGATCGGCAGCACATTCAGGATGGCCAGCATGATGGAAAGGAAGGCGGTCATGGACCAGAATGAATGCCAGTCCCAGGTGGGAGGAAAGAAATCCCCGATGGAGATGAATCCGCCGACTGATTCATAGGCCTTTTCCTGAGAGAACAGGAGCTTGATGGACTTCAGGTAATTGCCCGCCCCCTCGAAAGCCCGGATGAACCCGGCCGGGATTGCTGTCAGCAGGTTGTACCTTTTTTCCTGGAATGAGAGGTAATGGGCCGGGCTTTTCGGGTAAATCCCGATGAGTCCGGCTGCGGGAACCTGTACCGGTATCACCAGCGTATCCGTTCCGCGCAGCACCATGATACGCACAAGCTCGTTCTTATGGAGCTGGATGGTTTGACGGAACTGATCGAAAAACAGCAACAAACTGTCATTGAGCCCGATCACCTGGTCATCCAGCAGAACTCCGGCTTGTTTTGCAGCCGAGTTCTCGGCAAAGGAAGCGACCCGGAAGGGGATCCTGACGGAAATGAAATCGGGGCTCCTATGTTTGATCAGTTTGCTGATCAGCCCGTCGGGAATGGAGATCTCAAGCGGCTGTCCGTCGCGGACTACCTGGATGGAGGTTGCTTCCTCCAGGATAATGGTCCGGGGTATGTCGGCAAAATCCTCGACCGGGATATGCTCCACCGACAGGATCTTGTCTCCGTTGCGCAATCCCATCTCAAAGGCCAGGGAATCCACGGTGATTCCGTACCTGACTTCCGAAGTGGGCAAATACTCATATCCCCACACCGAGAGAATTCCAATATATATTACAATGGCCAGCAGGAGATTTACCACCACACCGGCCAGCATCATGATCAGCCGCTGCCAGGCCGGTTTTGACCTGAATTCCCAGGATTGCGGAGGTTTCTTCAGTTGTTCCTTATCCATCGACTCATCGATCATCCCCGAGATCTTGACATACCCTCCCAGGGGGAGCCATCCCACACCGTATTCGGTTTCTCCGCGCCGGAACCGGAAGAGAGAAAACCAGGGATTGAAAAACAGGAAGAATTTTTCCACCCGTGTTTTACAGAGCCGGGCTGCAATAAAATGGCCCAGTTCATGGAAGATCACCAGGATGGAGATGGCAAGTAAGAACTGCAGGGCTTTAATCAGGATTTCCATAGGGATGATGTTGAGATGAATTCTGTGGCGTACCGGATTGTGTACTTGTGTGTTTCCAGATAATCCGTCAGTGTTGGTTTTTCCAAAAAGGGCACAGCAGAGAGGCATTCACCGACGACCTGCGGAATGCCGGGAAAAGGGATCCTGCCCTGAAGGAATGCTTCCACGGCCGTTTCATTGGCGGCATTGAGGATGCACGGAGCATTGCCGCCCTGTTCCATGGCGCGGTACGCCAGCGGTAGCGACCGGAATACATCCGTATCCGGAGTTTCAAAGGTAAATGCCGGGCACCGGGAGAAATCCAGCCGGGCAAAGCCGGTTTCCACGCGCTGCGGAAAAGCCAGCGCGAACAGAATCGGCAGTTTCATGTCGGGGGGGCTCAGCTGGGCCTTAACTGATCCATCGGCAAACTGCACCATGGAATGTATTACCGATTGCGGATGCACTACGACCTCGATCTGGTTGGGGCGGAGATCAAAAAGCCAGCGGGCTTCGATCACCTCCAGCCCTTTGTTCATGAGTGTAGCCGAGTCGATGGTGATCTTATGGCCCATAGTCCAGTTAGGATGACGGAGGGCCTCGGAAGGGGTCACATGCTGTAACTTTTCTGTCGTCATTCCGCGGAAAGGCCCACCCGAAGCCGTCAGAATTACTTTTTCCAGCAGGTCCCTTGGCTCTCCGGCGAGGCACTGAAAAACCGCTGAATGCTCTGAGTCGACCGGTATAATGACGGAGCCGCTCTGCCGGGCTTCCGCCACGATCAGATCGCCGGCCACCACCAGGGATTCCTTATTAGCCAAAGCGATGTGCCTGCCCCGTTTCACAGCATTCAGGGTGGGTTCCATCCCGGCAAAACCGACCAGGCTGTTCAGCACCAGATCGATCCCGTCCATCTCCACAATCTGTGCCAGGGCATCGGGTCCGGCAAACACTTTCACCGGATGACCGGCCAGGCGCTCCTTTACCTCCCCGTATCCCTGCGGATCCCCGATGACCACTGCGTTCGGTTTAAATTCGAGCGCCTGGCCGACAAGCAGGTCCCGATTTTTATGGGCTGTCAAAACCTCCACCGCGAACCGACCGGGGTGCAAGCGTACCACTTCGAGGGCCTGCCGTCCGATGGATCCCGAAGAACCGAGTATCGCCAACTGCTTCTTCAATCCAAAGAATGCTAAAATGAGATATAATCTGTCGGATTCACCGGGGTTCCGTCGCTCCACAGCTCGAAGTGGAGATGGGGTCCGGAGGTCAGCTCCCCGGTCTGGCCGATGATCGCGATGACCTCCCCTGCCTTGACCAGGTCGCTGACCTTTTTCAGCAGGGCGGAGTTATGCTTATAAACCGAAATGATCCCGTGGGGATGCTGGATGCCGATGACATACCCGGTCTCCACAGTCCAATCGCTGAAAATGACGGTACCGCCGAGGACCGACTTGATCGCTTCATTCCTGCGGGCAACAATATCCACTCCGAAATGTTTCTCCTGAAGATTGAACCGGTTCGTGATAACTCCCCGGATAGGAGTAAAGAAGAGAACATTGCCCAGGGAAGTATTGCGCTGGGAGCTCATATCAGCCGGTTCGATCTGCAACAGGCTGTATTTTGTCTGGCTTTCCACCTCCGAGCGCATGAGGGAATCCTCCACCGACCGGGTGATCTGGATATTGGCATACCGGATCTCGGCGTCGTTAGGAAGTGCGCGGTCCTCCGGAATATCCCCTCCCCCGATGATCTGCTTCAGGTTCTGTATGAACAGATCTTTCCGGGCCATTTCCAGCTCAATCGAATCGGTCTTCAGCTGCAGGTCATACAGGTCCTTCTGCAGGCCTACGTTGGTGTAGCCCGGAATGTATTCCCGCAACGGGGTGAAGGCAATCAGTATAGTGGTCAGGAAGATCAGAACGATGATGAGGGTTCCGAGGGCCACGAACACGTTCATCCGGGTCAGCCGGAAGGAGAGCCGTTCTTCCAGGGTATCATCGCGCATGAAAACCAGCCGGTATTTCCAGTTCAGTTTTTCATACCAGCTGGTCTTCCTGGTGTCGGGTTTTCGCTTTATCATGTAAGTGGGACAGCGGAGGCTGATTCGGGCTGCAAATATCGGAAAATATAATATTTTTGTGAAATTTTAGTTATATCCCCTGCATCGAATTGATCTGCCTGCGTGAAGAAAATCTACCTTTCCGGATTCCTTTTCCTGAGTGCTGCCGGTATGCTGATCACCGGGGGCTGCTCCACGAAAAAAAACACCTTCACCCGGAGGGTCTATCATAACCTTACCTCCCATTACAATGTTTACTGGAACGGGATGGATCAGCTCCGGCAGGGAGTGAAGGAGTACCAGAATTCCGTCCAGGATAATTATTCCCTTGTGCTGCCGGTATTCAACTATGGCGAAAAGGCCAGTACAGGCAAGATCAGTCAGTATGCCGATATCGGGATCACCAAGGCATCCAAAGCCATCCAGAAACATTCCATGGTATTCAACCGGAAAGAAAATGTCCGGTGGATTGACGACTCCTATATGCTGATCGGCAAATGTTATTACTACAAGCAGGATTACGGGATGGCCCGGCGGACGTTCGAATTTGTCATAAAGACCTACAACCAGAATCCGGTCAAATGGGAAGCCATGCTCTGGCTGGCCATGGCGAATATCCATCTGAAAGACTTCAAACGGGCGGAACCCATGCTGGATATGCTGCAGAATAAGATCTCCATGGGGGAAGCCCCGGAAAAATACACCACATCACTGAACCTGGCCTATGCCCAGTTTAATATCCTCCAGTCGAAGTATGATGCAGCAGTACCATACCTGCAGACCGCCGTGGAACAGCGCCCGGGACATGACATGAAAACACGCTGTCTCTTCATCCTGGGACAGATCGGGCAAAAGAACGGAGAATACGCCCAGGCATCGGATCTTTATAAAACAGTGATCCGCCGGAATGCCTCATATGATATGGAGTTCAACGCAAAGATCAACATGGCGCAATGCTATGACTCCAAAAGCGGCAACAAGAAGTTCATAGAAACCAAGCTCCTCCGGATGGTGAAGGACACCAAGAACAAGGAACATCTCGACCAGATCTATTACGCGCTGGCCCAGGTCTCCCTGACTGACCGGGATACGGCATCAGGGATTCTTTACCTGGGTAAATCGGTGGCCTCCAGCACCGGTAACAATTACCAGAAAGCCATATCGGCCCTGGCTCTGGCGGATATCTATTTTGCCCGGCCACTCTATCCCCTGGCCCAGGCCTACTACGACAGCACCATGCAATTCCTTCCGCAAACATATCCAAATTACAAAGAAATCAAGCGGAAGACGGCCACCCTGACCGACCTGGTCGAAAACCTCCAGGTCATCCAGCGACAGGATAGCCTGCAGCGGCTTGTTGCCATGGAGGAAGACCAGCGCAACCGGATCATCGACAAGATCATTGCAAAACTTGTGATGGAAGAGCAGAAGCAGAAGCTGGCAGAGCTGGAGAAGAGGGAGAATCAATATCTTTTTGGTACTGAAAGGCAATCGACCCCCCTGCCGGGATCCAAAGAAGGGAAATGGTATTTCTACAATCCACTGGCTATCTCGAACGGCTTCAGCACCTTTGTTAAAAAATGGGGCCGCCGGAAGCTGGAAGACATCTGGTTCCTGAGCAACAAGAATATAGTTTCGTTCGAGGAGCAGGCGGATGTGACTGATACCATCGGTACGCCCGGGGATACCATTACGGCCAGGAAGGATTCAATTGCGCTTGCCAACAATCCGAAGAGCCGTGAATTTTACCTGAAAGACCTTCCGTTCACAACGGAAAAACTGACTGCATCCACCAGCCAGATCGTGGATGCCTATTACAATGCCGGCTTTATTTATGTGGATGGACTTCAGGACTATAAAAACGCCATTGAGTCGTTCGAAACACTGCTGCAGCGTTTCCCGGGGAATAAATTTGAAGTCCCTTCATGCTATGAACTGCACCTGTTATACAAGGAACTGGACAATCAACCACAGAGCGACTACTACCGGAACCTGATTCTGAACCAGCATTCCGGCACCGACTATGCGCGGTTGCTGGTTAATCCCGATTATTACAAGGAGATCCGGAGAAAGGAGAACCAGGCAGCCGACCTGTATGAAGATACCTGGATCGCATTCAATAACCAGCAATATTATATGGTGCTGCATAATGCCGATCAGGCGCTGGCCTATTACCCGAACGACACCTCTCTTCTTCCCCGGTTTGAATACCTTCGCGCCCTGGCCCTGGGGAAAGTGGAGATCGTGGATTCACTGGTGACCGCTCTCCAGGGGATCATCAAAAAGTACCCTGCCAGTGAGATCAAACCGTTGGCCATGAATATCCTGGAATATCTCAGCCTGCAACGGAACGCACAGGGAGAGCCCATTGTTGCGGAACCCGGGAAGACCGAAGATCCGGGCCAGAAACTCTATTCCTACAATCCGAATTCCATTCATTTTTTCATCCTGATCGTCGACGGCTCCAGGGTGGATGTAAATGCGCTGAAGATCAAGATCTCCGATTTCAATACACGGTATTTCAGTCTGGATAACCTCCAGGTGAACAGCCTGCTGCTGGATAATGCCCGCGAGATGATCACAGTCAATAATTTCGATGATGCCCTGAAGGCCTATGAATATTACCAGTCGGTCAGGGCCAGTGATTATGTGTACACCAAACTGGAGAACGTTGGCAACTATGCCGACTTTGTCATTTCGGTGGATAACTATCCGGTGTTTTACAAGAACAAGGATACCGGAATTTACGCACGGTTCTTTGAACAGAAGTATTCCGGGCTGAAGCCAAACTGATTGTTATGGTGAAACCATTACAAGATTTCCTGTCATCATATTTTATATTTTTGTGAAACCACAGGTTCCAATTCCATTTAGATCATTGCGTATGACGAAAACAAAAGAAACTGAAATGCCATCCATCAACCTGCTGGGCAGCGGCACCACCTTGAAAGGAGATATCCGTCTGAACGGGGATTTCCGTCTGGATGGAACCCTGATCGGAACTATCGACTGCAAGGGAAAGATTGTTGTCGGCACGTCGGGGATCATTGAAGGGGAGATCGTTTGTCAGAATGCTGATTTTTCCGGGCAGGTCAAAGCCACGGTCAAGGTGGCTGAGCTGTTGTCATTAAAAGAAACTGCCAGGTTCACCGGCGACATCGTTACCAACAAACTGGCCATCGAGCCGGGAGCCAGGTTTTCGGGGACCTGCCAGATGGAAGGTGGTGCGAAGGAAAAAAGCGCCCATGAAAGAACCGAATCCCCCAAGGCGGAAACAAAATCTTGAGCAATACGCCAGGTATTCCGGCATGGCTATCCAGATGCTGGTGATCATCCTGTGCGGAGTGGTTGGAGGATACAAGCTGGATGGCTGGCTGCACACCAAACCGGTTCTTACCGTCATCCTTTCTCTGCTCTCTGTGACAGCCGCCATTTATACCGTGACCCGTGACCTTCTGAAGAAGAAATAGGCATTGCATGAAACCGGTTTATCTCCGCTTCCTGAAGAACCTGCTGATCTTTTCACTGGTCATTGCAGGGCTTCTGTCCGGACTCAGTTTCATTGTCCCCCGAACATTTTTCAGCCCCTCCCTTCCTTTCCTCTTCCTCTTCTTCGTCGGCACCACCCTGGTTTCCTTTTATCTGATGCTCCGGTTCCTGCAGAAGAAATTTACGAAATTCGTCCAGTTCTTCCTGTTGACGACCGGCTGCAAGCTCCTGTGGTATCTTGGAATCATGATCCTTTATGTGTTCCTCTGCCTTGCGGATGCCGTTCCATTTATCCTTGATTTCTTTCTGCTCTATCTCTCTTATACGGTTTTCGAAACGGTTGCCATTGTCAATTATTCGAGGAACTGTTCCGGGAACAAACCATCCACCACCTCCTAGATGGCCCGCTTCCTGAGATCGCTGTTGCTGGGAATCGCTCTTGCCTCCGGAGGGATCATGCAGCAGGCCTCCGGAACACCTCAACACGAGAGGGAGTACTTCGGAAAGGAGATCGACACGGCATATATTGCCGATTACAAACAGCTGCTTACCATCCGGTACTTTCTGCTGGCTCAAAATACCCGGTTCACCCTGTTTGCCGATCTTCCAGCCACGCTCGCCTATAAGCCTAATCAGGCCGGCCGGATCGGCCTGGCCGCTTTTTATGACTGGTTCGGACTGGGTCTTTCGGTTGGGAATAAGCTTTTCAGGCGCGATCCCGACATATACGGGAGTTCCACTTCCTGGGACTTCCGGGTCAACGCATACGGCAAATTCCTCGCACTGGAAACCTACTTCCAGTACTACCATGGCTTTTACCTGAAGTTCCGGAACGAACAACTGGACGACATCTTCCCTATCCCGCACATGAAACTGTATTCTTTCGGGCTGGAATGCACGTATGTATACAACTTCTCCCGGTTTTCCATCCGGGCTCCCTTCATTCAGAACGAACGGCAGAAAAAGAGCGCCGGCAGCCTGATCGTCAAACCTTCCTTCCGGTATTATGACCTCGAAGGAGATACGGGGATCATACCCCGGGAGATCCTGGAGATCTACCATGTTCATGAATCGAATCTGCGCCGGGGACATTTTTTCACCTTTGGCCTGGCGCCCGGATATATCTATACCTTGGTGTTCCTGAAAAATTTCTATGTCACGCTGGGTGGCCTCCTGGAAGTTTGCTGGGGTAACTACGATTATGAAACCGGTACCATCCGGGAAACCGCGACAGGTTTTTCCTTTCCTGCTTCTTTCCGGGCTGCCATCGGGTATAACTCCGACACCTGGTTCATCGGTGCCAGCTATATCTCCGCTCCGTTCTATGTGATGCCCGGGGAATGGATCCAGACCGATTTCCATTACAAACTCAACCAGTACCGCTTCTGGGTAGGCACCCGGTTTGCTGTCTTCCAGAAACGGAACAGAAAAAAGTGATACCTTTGCCGCCTGGTTTCCGGATATGGTCTTTATCACACGCAGGGAACAGTTTAACGCAGCTCACCGCCTTTTCAGGGATGATTTTTCCGAAGAAGAGAACCTCCGGGTTTTCGGCAAGTGTTCGAATCCCAACTGGCATGGACATAACTACACCCTGTTTGTCACAGTGAAAGGTCCGGTAGCCCCGCAGACAGGATTCGTTGTGAATCTGGCATCCCTCGGCCGGCTCATCCGGGAAAAGGTTGTAGAGAAGCTGGACCACCGCAACATAAACCTGGAGGTGCCCTTCATGTCGGGCCGGCTGGCATCCACCGAAAACCTGGCTGTCGCCATCTGGGAGGAGCTGGAGGAAGAGATCCGAAAGCTGGGTGGCATTCTCCATTCAGTGCGTATAAATGAAACGGAGAACAACTCCGCCGAATACCTTGGCCCGGAACAGGAAAAGGAATGAACCATGGAAGATAAGCTGAGTTACGAAAGATCGGAGGATTTTGATCCCGACAGGATCGAAAAACTGAGTTACCATTACCGCGAAATCCTGGGATTGATCGGGGAAAATCCAGATCGCGAAGGATTGCTGAAGACCCCGCTGAGGGTGGCCAAATCGATGCTCTTCCTCAATCAGGGATACAACCTTGATCCCGTGGAGATCCTTTCCTCCGCCAAGTTCCGGGAGGATTACCGGGAAATGGTCATCGTAAAGGACATTGAGATATATTCCATGTGCGAGCATCATCTCATTCCCTTTGTCGGGAAAGCACATGTGGCCTACATTCCGGATAAATATATCACCGGCCTGAGCAAGGTTGCCCGCGTGGTGGAAATCTACGCACGCCGGCTCCAGGTGCAGGAACGGCTGACCACCCAGATAAAAGACGCCATTAACAATGTGCTTCATCCGCTCGGCGTCGCGGTGGTGATCGAGGCCCAGCATCTGTGTATGTCGATGCGCGGGATCCAGAAACAGAATTCCGTCACCACCACTTCCGATTTTGTAGGCGCCTTCGAACGCGACAAGACCCGGCAGGAGTTCCTTCACCTAATCAGCACGAAACTGCATTGACGAAGGAAGAGGCAAGAAGAGAGAACAGGTACGCGGGGGAAGAGATGTCAGATTCTGTAAATAACACATTGCACATTTAGTAATTTTGCATTCTGCATTCCGTAAAAAAAGTAAAGGAGAACAAAACATGTTTGAACAGAATAATCAGGGATTTTTCACCACCGGGACATCGTCCCAACCTGCTGCCGGCGCGGTGGCGAAAACCTTTATGGCCAGTGTGTTCCTCTGGATGACGCTGGCGATGGCCATCACGGCAGTGACGGCTTTCTGGTTTGCGTCCGACCAGGGATTGATCGGTTCGCTGATAAACATGGAGACCGGCCGGATGTCGGGACTGGGATGGTTTGTCACCCTGGCCCCGATCGGCTTTGTGCTGCTGATGTCGTTCGGATACCAGAAGCTCTCCCCGGCTGTCATGACACTGTTGTTCCTGACCTTCTCGGTGCTGATCGGGATGAGCCTCAGTTTTGTCCTGCTCGTCTATACCGCCGCTTCGGTGTATAAAACCTTTGCGGTCACGGCCGGGATGTTCGGTATCATGGCGGTGACCGGGTATACTACGAAAACCGACCTTACCAGGTTCGGATCCATCCTGATGATGGGCCTCATCGGGATCATCCTGGCTATGGTAGTCAACTTTTTCCTGAAATCCAGCACCCTGGAATATCTGATCAGTGTGATCGGCGTGCTGATCTTCACCGGTCTTACGGCTTATGATGTCCAGAAACTGAAACGGATCGCCAGCCAGCCGCTGGATTCGGTGAATACCCGGAAGCTGGCTATCATGGGTGCGCTGACGCTTTACCTTGATTTCATCAACATCTTCCTGTTCCTTTTGCGGCTGCTGGGGGACCGGAGGTAAAATCCCTGAATCCCCTGAAGGGGGCTTACATTTACTGAGTACGGATTATGAAAGCATATGTTTTTCCCGGGCAGGGAGCCCAGTTTGTGGGCATGGGGAAGGATCTTTATGAAAACTCTCCCGTAGCAAAGGAACTGTTTGAAAAAGGCAACGGTATTTTAGGCTTCCGGATCACCGATCTGATGTTCTCGGGAACTGATGAGGATCTCCGGCAGACCCGGGTGACCCAGCCGGCGATCTTCCTTCATTCGGTCATCCTGGCAGCCACGCTGGGTGACGGTTTCCGGCCCGACATGGTGGCGGGCCATTCCCTGGGTGAGTTTTCCGCTCTGGTTGCCAACCGGGCACTCTCATTTGAAGACGGACTTCGTCTGGTCTCAGCCCGAGCACGGGCTATGCAGAAAGCATGTGAGAAGGAACCGTCCACCATGGCGGCGATCATCGGTCTCGACGATGAAAAAGTCAGGGAGATCTGCGCCGCCACCGGCGAGGTGGTAGTGCCGGCGAATTACAACAGTCCCGGCCAGATCGTCATCTCCGGCAGCATCAGAGGGGTGGAGATCGCCTGCGAACGGATCAGGGCCGCCGGCGCCCGCCGGGCATTGCCCCTTAAAGTGGGAGGCGCTTTCCATTCGCCCCTTATGGAACCGGCCCGGCTGGAGCTTTCGGTCGCCATTCAGAACACACCCTTTGATCAACCCGTTTGTCCGGTGTATCAGAACGCAACAGCCCGGCGGGTGACCGATCCCCGGGAGATCAGGGAGAACCTTATCGCCCAGCTTACCGCGCCCGTTCTGTGGACCCAGCTGGTTCAGCAGATGATCGCCGACGGCGCCGACACCTTCATCGAAGTAGGCCCGGGGAATGTGTTGCAGGGATTGATTACCAAGATCGGATCGGGAGTGGTCGCCCTTAGCGCCTGAAAATGCTGACCTTTTCTTTTCGCAACTTATTACCCCAATCCTGATGGTCACATGGAGTATCTATAAAGCCTCCCTTTATCATGTTCCTCACTTTCATAGATTCTAATTCATGATTGCGACTAGGTTTTAACGGTCGGCTTCACTCTGAAATCAATTATAACCGCAATAAATGAATTTTGCTTCATTGCGTTCGCACTGACAGGTAATCGGGCCAACGGTCAAATTCCTGCATTCCTGTCTTGAATCCTATCTCCGCAGATACTGCTCTTCGTAATACTTCTGGTAATCCCCCGAGGTGACGTTTTCAAGCCAGGCCTCGTTCGCCAGGTACCAGCCAACGGTTTTCTCCAGCCCCTGCTCAAATTGCAGGGAGGGTTTCCAGTTCAGCTCATTCCTGATCCTGGTGGAGTCGATCGCATACCGCAGGTCATGGCCGGCGCGGTCTTTCACAAAGGTGATCAGCTTTTCGGAGGACCCGGGTTCGCGTCCCAGCTTCCTGTCCATGATACGGCACAACAGGCGGATCAGGTCGATATTCTTCCATTCATTGTGTCCGCCGATGTTGTACGTTTCACCGTTCGCACCCCGGTGAAAGATCAGGTCGATGGCACTGGCGTGATCTTCAACATAGAGCCAGTCGCGGATGTTCTCCCCTTTCCCGTAAATGGGGATCGGTTTGTTATTCCGGATATTGTGGATCGACAGCGGGATCAGCTTCTCCGGGAACTGGTAGGGACCGTAGTTGTTGGAACAGTTGGAGAGGACAACCGGAAGTTTGAAAGTGTGGTAATAGGCCCTGACCAAATGGTCGGAGCTGGCTTTGGAGGCGGAATACGGGCTGCGGGGATCGTACGCAGTGGTTTCGGTGAAGAGACCGGTCTCCCCGAGCGAGCCGTACACTTCATCAGTGGAAATATGATAAAACCGTTGACCGTTTGCCACGGGATCCGTCCACGTGGCCCTGGCCGCATTCAGCAGGTTCACGGTGCCTACTATATTGGTGTGGATGAATTCCATGGGACTGCTGATCGACCGGTCGACGTGCGATTCGGCTGCCAGGTGGATGACCCCGTCGACCTGTTGGGCACGGAAGATCTCTGCCATTGCGGCGGCGTCTACAATGTCGGCCCGGATGAACGTATAGTTGGGCATCTTTTCGATGTCCCGCAGGTTGGCCAGGTTCCCGGCATAGGTCAGTTTGTCAAGGTTAAGGATCCGGTACTGCGGATACCTGGTGACAAACAGTCTGACCACATGAGATCCGATAAATCCTGCCCCTCCGGTTATCAATATTGTCTTCATCTTGCTTCTCTCCCCGTTGTTCACAATCACTTTTCGGCTTTCACCGCTCACCTCTCACTGCTTACTTCCTTCAACGCCAACTCCCAGTTCCATGCCGAAAGGGTCATCTCATCCAGCGTTTTTTCCGCTTTCCATCCCAGTTCCCTGTTTGCAAATGAGGTGTCGGCCCAAACCTGTTCCACATCGCCTGATCTCCGGGCCATGATCCGGTAGTTCAGCTTCACGCCGGTGGACCTTTCGAACGACTGGATGACCTCCATCACCGAGAATCCGTTCCCGGTGCCCAGGTTGAATATCTCCACCTTTTCCTTATTCTTCTTTGAGATCATCCTTTCGATCGCGATCA
>Ga0233425_10004729_pt1 | contig 22438 bp, 23 predicted proteins | sample Watercolumn_Towu_2_FD_181712 | JGI IMG/M metagenome (GOLD analysis project Ga0233425, IMG submission 181712) | Freshwater microbial communities from Lake Towuti, South Sulawesi, Indonesia - Watercolumn_Towuti2014_140_MG | ecosystem: Environmental > Aquatic > Freshwater > Lake | place... | reverse complement strand
CCGCGTTCTGTGATCAGCTGAACCGCCTCCAGCTTGAACTCCCGCGTAAACTTCCGTCGTTCCATGATCCACCTCCGGTTTCATCCATACACCTAACTCGGTGTCTTTGAAACCGGCAGCAGCCCAGGCAGGGCCATTCAGCCTCAGATACTTGCACCTCTTTGTTGGAGAAAAAGCGCCCGGCTCGTTCATTTTGTCTCGCAACGGCCGGCTGGCCGATTACGTGGGCGTGAGCGGAGAGGATGTGGCCGGGGCCATTCGCCGCGCGGCGCAACAGGCCAGCTATCGATATTTCTGGTTTGCGGTGGCAGAGACGGCTGAGGATGCCGCTCAACTGGGGCATACGTGGTATCATCGTTACCGGCCCACAGACAACAGCGCGCCTCCTGCGGAATTTGGCAGATCGTCCTGGCAGTGCACGGCCGACGGCTGTGCCACCTGTGCCATGACGCAATCTCGCCAGTAACAGCACTGTCTGGCCCGCGAGTCCGCCTCAGGCTCCTATCCCCCTGCCTTGACTTCGCAAAGCGGGGCCCGTACCGTACTTCAACTGAAACGCCCTGTTCTGCTTGCGAGCACAAGGACCGCAAGGTCGTTGCCGTCCGCTCCGCCAAGGGCGGTTGCAATGACCCGGTGTGAGAAAAGGCCAGGAGCCTCTACATGGATCGGTTGGTTGAGTGCGTTCCGAATTTCAGCGAAGGACGGAATGAGGAAACCTTGCGCGCGCTCGTCGCGGCGCTGGCGGCGGTCCCGCAGGTGGTACTGCTCGACCAGCAACGGGACCACGACCATCATCGGTCCGTGCTGACGTTCGTCGGCACCCCGGAAGCGGTGCTGGAGGCAGCGGTGGCTTTGGCCCGGGTGGCCGTCGAACGGATCGATCTTCGACAACATCACGGGGAACATCCGCGCGTGGGTGCCATGGACGTGGTGCCGTTCGTGCCGATTCGTGGCGTGAGCATGGAAGACTGCGTCGAGTTGGCCCGTCGCACCGGGGAACGGATTGGAACCGAACTCGGGATACCGGTATTCCTGTATGAGCGGGCAGCATCGAGGCCGGAACGATGCCGGTTGGAGCAGATCAGGCGCGGCGGGCTGGGTGGGCTCGAGACGCGAATGCGGGAGGCGGCATGGCGCCAGGATTTTGGCCCCCCTCGGCTGCATCCGTCGGCCGGAGCCATCGTCATCGGGGCCAGGCCGATACTCATTGCCTTTAACGTGAATCTCCACACGACGGACCTTAACATGGCCAAAGCCATTGCCAAGAAGATCCGCCAGTCTGGCGGAGGATTGCCTGCGGTGAAAGCCATCGGGGTCAAGCTGGCCAGCCGCGGGCTCGTACAGGTTTCGATGAACCTGACGAATCAAGAAGAGACTCCTCTCCATGTGGCGTTTGAGGCAGTGTGCCAGGAGGCGGCGCGGCATCATGTCAGGATCGCCGGGAGCGAGGTGATCGGGCTGATCCCGCAGTGTGCGCTGCTCGGTGCGGCGGAGCGCTTCCTCAAATTAGAGCGGTTCGACCGGAGTCAGGTCTTGGAAGCCAGGCTGGAATCGGCTCTCGCAGGGATGTCTAAGGGGCAAACAGTTGCACCGGGAAACCTTGGACCGGCTGTATCTTCGCTTCATGCATTCTGCGAAGCTGTGTCTGCCGCGCATCCGACGCCAGCTGGCGGAAGCGTCGCTGCGTTGGTTGGAGCCTTGGCGGCATCCCTGGGGCTCATGGCTTGTCGGATTGGTCCACCGACGGCGCGACCGTCCATCGACTCTGGGACGATAGATAGCCAGAACGCGCTGCAAGCCATAGAGCAGCGGTTGGTTGCGTTGCGGCAGAAATTGGAAGAACTGGTACAAGCAGATGCGCAAGCCTACGAACAATTCATCGAAGCCCGACGGCTACCGAAGACAGACCCACAACGAGAGACGGAGATGGCTCAAAGACTCCATCGGGCAACCCATGTGTCGCTTGAAATTGCGGATCTGGCCTGCGAGGTTGCCACCCTGTTGCGCCCTCTTCCGGCGCAGACCAAACCTTCAATCAGGGCGGATCTGCAGGTCGGGCTGATGATGGCCCTGGCGGCTGCCGAGGCGGGGGTGCACAATGCCGAGGAAAATGAAAAATCACAAATAAAACAAAAGGTTGCATTTTTACCGAAGGGGAAAATTAAGGCCTTAAAAGAGAGGCTTGAAGATCTCCGCAAGCTATGATAAATTACATGCTCTGTTTGGAGAGGGCGTAGCGCATCGGGCTCTATGCTCTCGATGAGGGTGGAACGTTTAAGCTGAGAGTTGGGACGGGAATGGAAATCAAGGTTTTTAATAACAACGTCGAAAAAGCGCTCAAAGTTGCCAAGAAGAAGCTGGCGGGCGAAGGCCTGTTCCGCGAGTTAAAGCGGCGGCGGTTTTATGAAAAGCCCAGCGTCCGGAAGAAAGCCAAGCAGCGGGAAGCGCAACGGCGCCGGCAGAAGTGGCTCGCCAAGCATCGGGCGGAGTAAGCGGTTTTTGTTTGACCCTTCCTGATTCGTTCTTGCCCGGTCCCCCGAATTATTAGGCGCTCTTCACCATGCATGCGACGGAGATCCATGCGGCCATCCGCCTGCTGAGGCGGGAGGTGCGCCGGTGGCAGGAGCCAGTCGTAGGTGTGGTGGCCAGAGCGTCGCGCGACCCTTTCCAGATTCTCATCGCGTGCGTCCTCAGCCTCAGAACCAAAGACAAGACGACGGCTGAAGCCTCACAGCGCCTCTTTGCGCTCGCGTCCGATCCCGCCACGATGGTGCAACTCCCCCTGCGCCGCATCGAGACGGCAATCTATCCAGTCGGGTTCTATCGGACCAAGGCCAAACAGATTCGTGAAATTTGCCGACGGCTGTTGGACGTCTATGGAGGCTCGGTGCCCGACGAAATCGACGCACTCCTGACGCTCAAAGGCGTGGGAAGGAAAACCGCCAACCTCGTCGTCACGGTCGGGTACCAAAAACCGGGCATCTGCGTGGACATCCACGTACACCGGATCAGCAACCGCTGGGGCTATATCAAGACCAAAACCCCGGAGGAGAGTGAACAGGCTTTGCGGCGCAAGCTGCCGCGTCAGTACTGGATCACTTACAACGACCTGTTGGTGCCCTTCGGGCAAAACATTTGTCAGCCGGTTTCGCCCTGGTGTTCCAAGTGCAGGCTCGTTGCGTATTGTGATCGGAAGGGAGTAACGAAAAGCCGTTAGGCGCGAAGCGTATCCCGCAAATCGTCGTGGGAGAAACGGACCTCATTGCAAGATACGAACAACGAAATTGAGCGACGTTTTCAAATGAAGAGCGTCGTTTCGGCTCCGGCCGTCAGGGAGAGAATGGCCGGCAGGCCCATCACTTCATCCACGTTCTTGGCCACGACCTCCTGATCCACGCCCATATATTCCAGCCCGGCACTGCAGGCGACCAAACGGAACTGCCCGACCAGCTTGGCCTCCTTGAACATCTCGGAAATCTTCGGAACGTTCTTTTCTTTCAGCAAGCGGGCCACGACGTCTCCCTGATCCCCATATTCCGGCGGGAAGTCCACTCGATCGATCTCTCCCATCGCCAGTTTCTTGATCGTCCAGAACAGCAGGACCACCGTCACGTCCTTGCCCATCGCCGCGGCGGTGAGCCCCAGGGTGGCCACTTGGTGAAGCTTGTCATACGTGGCATTGTGGGCAAAGAGCACGAATCGGGGTTTATGTGTCACCGGCGCTCCCGGAAACTCTGGACGTGAAATCTGGTGGATGGCGAGAGAATTATAACGTTCGGCGGAGGAGGAGACAAGCGCGGCGTGTGGTTGTCACTTGCGCTTCTTCATCTGCGTCTTCACGCTGTTCACGTAGTCCGTGATGGCGCTGTCCACTTCTTCCTTGGTCAAGCTCCGATCATGGGTTTCGCTTTCGTCCAGCAGGTACTTGTCCCCGTCTTTCTCCTGGCGAACGACGACCGTATTCTCAGGCGTGACCTCGACCAGCATGTACCATTCCTTGCTGCCCTTCCGGATCGTGACTTCCTTCCCCAGTCCTTTCTTGATGACCTCGACGTGCAGGCCTTCGTCGCCTGCGGCGGGAGGGGGCGCTTGGTCGGCTGCCCCGGCAGAGGAGAGGCCAGACGGGCCGAAGCCAAGGGCCATCGTCACCGAAGCAGCCAATCGAAGAAGCCGGGAGGGCCAAGGCCTGTATCGATTCATGTGAGAGAGCCTCGCAGTCGGTGGTGCCATCAGATTATAGCCCGGTCGCAAGCTGCGTCAAAGGCGAAAGTAAGAGGTCCGGCCGACAAGGATCGCGTCAGGCCACGGTCCCGCTGGCCTTTGCGGTGTGAACAGCCACGTGCTAGGATGCGGGCGCATGGAGGCTCTCCTCAGCAAAGACGTGCTCCTCGGCTTGTTTATCCTGTCGATTGTGGGGTTCATCGGCAGTCTGATCGCGATCCCTTTCATCCTGGTCCGGCTGCCGCCCCATTATTTCGATGAGCGCCATCCGCGTACCTGGATGGAGAACCACCATCCGGTCCTGCGCCTGACCGGCTTGATCCTGAAAAATGTGATCGGCTTGGTCTTCCTGTTGGCTGGATTTGCGATGCTGTTCCTGCCGGGGCAGGGCATTCTGACCATGCTGATCGGGGTCTCGCTGATGGATTTTCCCGGCAAGCGCCGCCTGGAGCGCAAACTCATTGGCCGGCCTTCGGTGCTCAAGACGATCAACGCGGTGCGAGCCAAGTTCAACCATCCGCCCTTGACCGTGACGGACGATCCGTAACGAAAACAGGCTCCGACTCATCTATGCCGGCTTCACCGCCCAGCGCCAAGCACATCCTCTATCTCATAGACGGCAGCGCCTATATCTACCGCGCGTATTTTGCCTTGCCTCCGCTCTCCAATTCCAGGGGCCTGCAGACCAACGCCATCTATGGCTTCACGACCATGCTCATGAAGATTCTGCGCGATCGCCGGCCGGACGGCTTGGCCGTGGTCTTCGACGAGAAAGGTCCGACCCAGCGGCATGAGGAGTTCAAAGAGTACAAGGCCCACCGGCCGGAGATGCAGCAGGGCATGCGGGATCAAATTCCCTACATCCACCGGGTGGTGGAAACATTCGGGATTCCGGCCGTGCGCGCCGCCGGCTACGAGGCCGACGACCTGATCGGCACCCTCGCCCGCCAGGCCGAGGCGGCGGGATTCGACGTCGTCATCGTGACCGGCGACAAGGATATGTTCCAGCTCTTGACGCCGGCCACGCGCATCTACGATCCGGTCAAGGACAAGTGGTTCGGCGAGGCCGAGTGTCGCGAGCGGTTCGGCGTAGAGCCGGCGCGCGTGATCGAGGTCATGGGGTTGATGGGGGATACGGCCGACAATATTCCCGGCGTGAAGGGCATCGGCGAAAAGACGGCGATGAAATTGATCGCCCAGTTCGGGACGATCGACAACCTGCTGGCCCACCTCGATCAGGTCGCGGGGGCGAAGACGAAAACCCTCCTCAGCGAACAGGCGGAGAACGCCCGCTTGAGCAAGCGGCTGGCGACCATTCAGACGGACTGTCCGGTGCGCTTCGACCCGGAACGGTTCAAGGTCGTGCCGCCGCCGCCGGAGCCGTTGGTGGCCTTCTTCAGGGAAATGGAATTCCCCACGTTGCTCAAGGCCATTCAGCCGGCGGGTGCGAACGACGCGTCACCAGCGGAGGTGCTGGTGGTCCGAGATGAATCCACGGCCAGACGATTTGCGGACCGGTCCCAGCACAGCGAAGTGATCGCCTTCCACTGTATCACGGACGGAAGCGGGGTCTCGGCCAATCTGCTCGGGCTGGCCATGAGCGACGGAAACGGCCAGACCCTGTTCGCCAGCCGGCTGTTCGGCCCTCTGGCGGAGTTGTTCGGGCACCGGACGTTGCTCAAGGCGGCGCATGATTTCAAACCGGCGCTGCTCGCGCTGCTGCGGGCCGGGACCGACGTGGCGCCGCCTTGCTTCGATACGATGATCGCCGCCTATCTGCTGAACCCCAATCGGCGAGGCCATAGTTTGGAAGCGGTGGCGTTGGACGTGCTGGGTGCGAGGTTGGAAAATGGGCAGGCGGAACGACAGCCTGAGCCACCCCAGGATCTCTTCGACCAACCGGATTTGATCGGCGAGGCGGAACGGGCCAAGGCAAGCGAAGCGGCCGCGGCGGTACGCAGACTCGTGCCGGCGTTGCAGGAGCGATTGCGCGAACAGGGGAGCTGGCAGTTGTTCACCGACGTGGAAATGCCGCTGGTGCCCGTGCTGGCCGAGATCGAGCGGAACGGGTTCAAGCTGGACGTGGCGGCCCTGGCTTCGCTGAGCAAAGAATTGGAACGGGAGTTAGATCGGATGATGGCCTCCATCGCCGGCCTGGCCGGCGGCGAGTTCAACGTCAATTCGCCCAAGCAACTCGCCACGGTCTTGTTCGAGAAGCTGGGGCTCAAGCCGATCCGGAAGACCAAGACCGGCTACTCCACGGACGAAGACACGCTGACGCAGCTGGCCACCCAGCATGAGTTGCCGGCGCAAATCCTGAACTACCGCAGCCTGAGCAAACTCAAGTCCACCTATGTGGATGCGCTGCCGGAGTTGGTGAATCCGGAAACCGGCCGCTTGCACACGTCGTTGAACCAGACGGTGGCGGCGACGGGGCGCCTCTCCTCCACGGAGCCCAACTTGCAGAACATTCCGGTGAAGGGGGAATACGGGCTGCGAATCCGCGAAGCCTTCATCGCCTCGCCGGGCCATACGCTACTCTGCGCCGATTACAGCCAGATCGAGCCGCGCATCCTGGCCCACCTCTCGCAGGATGAACGGCTGCTCAACGTCTTCGAACGGGGCGAGGACATTCACATGGCAACCGCCGTCGAGATTTTCCGCTTGCCGCCTGAGCAGATCAGCAAGGAGATGCGCCGTGCGGCCAAGAGCGTCGTCTTCGGAATCGTTTACGGCATCAGCCCCTTTGGCCTCGCCTCCAACATCGGCGTCACGCAGCAGGAAGCCAAAAAGTACATCGACACCTATTTCGAACGGTATGCGGGGGTTAAAGCCTTCCTGGATCGGACCATCGCGGAAGCCAAGGAGAAAGGCTATACCACGACGATCCTGGGCCGCCGCCGGCCTATTCCTGAATTGCAGAGCTCCGATCCGACCCAGCGAGGCTTCGGCGAGCGGATGGCAGTCAACAGTCCCATCCAGGGCTCGGCGGCGGATCTGATCAAGCTGGCGATGATTGCCGTCAGTCAGAAGCTGAAGGTGGAGCTGCCGGAGACCAGGATGATCCTCCAAGTCCACGACGAGCTGATCTTCGAGACGCTGGAGCAGGAGCTGGAAAAAGTCAAGCAGCTCGTGCAGTCAGAAATGGTCGCCGCCGGCCCAAACTTGGGCCTCTCGGTGCCACTGAAGGTGGACTTGGGCGTGGGCCGCAATTGGCGAGCGGCTCATCCGTGAGCAGGATGCTGAAAAAGGCCCCCCCAACTTTGTTCTCGGTCGCTCGAACCCCTCAACGGATGGCAGGGTTCTACCCCGATATCACGGACGGTTGAGTTAAGAGTACCGGCTCGCGTTGCTGCATCTCCAGTCGTCGCCGCTGCCGCGGATTGTGACACCGCTCGATGTAATCAAAGATATCGGCCCTCGCCTCGGCTCTTGTCTGGTAGTGCTGCCGATTCACGCGTTCGCGTTTGAGCACCCCGAAGAAGCTCTCGGCCGCCGCGTTGTCCGCGCAGCTGCCGACCGCACTCATGCTGCCGGTCACCTGGTGCGCCTCCAGCAATCGTTGGTACTCCTCGGAGGTAAACTGACAGCCTCGATCCGAGTGCAGAATGACCGGGGTGCGGGCGGGCCGCTGCCACAGGGCCATCAGCACCGCTTGGCCCACCAGCTGGCGGTCCTGGCGTGGACTCATCGACCAGCCCACCACGAGCCCCGAATACAAATCCAGCACGATGCAGAGATACAACCAATGCTCGGCCGTCCGAATGTAGGTGATATCCGTGACCCACTTGGTGTTGGGGGCGGTCGCGCGGAAATCCCGGTCCAGATGATTCCGCGTCCCCTGGGGACGGGCCCCGGCAGGCTTCTTCCGCCACTGTCTCCGCTGCGGCACGCCGTGGAGTCCGGCCCGGCGCATCAGGCGCGCCGCCCGGTGGCGTCCACACCGCTCTCCGGCGTAGCGCAGGTCTTCCCAGATGCGCGGGCTTCCTACAATCCCGTCTTGGTCCGCATGCAGTTGACGAATCCGTATGAGTAAGCGGGCGTTCTCCTGGGCCCGCCCACTCGGCGGCCGAGTCACCCAGCCATAGTACCCACTGGGCGAGACCCGCAAACACCGACACATCAGTCGGATGGGAAACGCGTGGCGGCACCGTTGGATCATCCGATACTTCATCGCGATGCTCTCGCGAAGAACGCTGCCGCTTCTCGCAAAAAATCCCGCTCCTTCGTCACGCGGGCTAACTCCCGACGAAGGAGGCCCAACTCCTCCTCTCGGGGGCGCCCGTGGCCCGGAAACGCCTGCGCCGGTTCCTGACGCAACTCGCGCCGCCAGCGCCCCAGGACCGTGGCCCCAATCCCCAGGTCCGCGGCAATTTGGCTCACGCTGACACCCGGCGCGTCAAGCATCGCCACCGCCTCACGCTTGTACTCCGCTGAAAACTTTCGTCTCTGTCTCATGACACCCCTCCTGGCCCATTATGAACCTTAATCAGGTGTCCGTAAAAGCGGGGCAGAACCCGCAAGACGAGAGGCAAAGTAACTATCCGCTCGCAGGTGATCGAAGCGAGCGGTTCAAGCGAAGCTTGGTATGTACCTCCTCGGGGTCCTCGTTCCCTGCGGCCTCGTTGGATGACCTTTTTGAACATCCTGAAAGACCCAAATGCCAGAATTAAGAGCTAACAAGATTGAAGCTGCACGCCGTCAACTCGAGGCCGCTATTCGCATGCTGTTTGGGAATGAAGACGCTTTGGCAGTACACACCGTTGCATCTGCTAGCCATCAAGTTCTTCGCGACTTAGCCGAGAAACGTGGGAATTCCGAGTTTCACGCAAGCCTAAAAATAATGATAAAGCCTGGAATGGAAAAAGAGTTTTGGAAGGTCATGAATAAAACCGCGAACTTCTTGAAACATGCGGACCGAGACCCAGAAGCGTTATTGAATGGAGTGAAGGAAAATATAAATGAATTAACGATAGCAGGGGGCTGTCTTTATTATAAAAGTCTTGGATTTGAACTCACGCCAACCATGCGTGTATTTATGGTTTGGTTTTCTGTAATGAATCCTCATTTGCTCGCAGATGATGATCCTATGAAAAGGTTGCTAGACGAAAAGCAATTTCAATCTATTCGAAGCCAATCACGAATCGACCAGCTTGAAATCGGCAAATTGCTGCTTGAGCAGGTTCAGAAGCAAATAACTCCTTAAGCTACGCCGAATAGAAGGCTTTCACAATCTCCGTGGCTTTGAAGCGCATGGCATCCATCCAGATATAGGCGGCGTGGCCGTAGAGATGGCCGTGCGGGTCGGACGAACCAGTGTGTACTTCAGTCAAGGGGAGGAGATGCCGATACAAGACGTATGGAGTCGACGGCTTCTCATTCGCAGATTGCGGATCTCTTGGAAGACATTCCGCTCTTTGCTGACCTGAGCCAAGCGGAAATCGTCAACGTGGCTTCCGTGTGCCGTCTCGTCGAAGGGCCGGCGGGGGAACGGCTGCTCTGGGAAGGGGAACCGGTCAACAAACTGTATGTTCTTCAATACGGGGACGCGTCGGTGCTCAAAGCCGATGACGCCGGTCAGCAGATCGTGATTTCCTCTGTCGGCAAGGGCGCTGTGGTCGGGGAGATGTCGTTGCTCGACCATTCCAGCGCGTCGGCCACCGTGGTCTGTAGTGCTCCCCCTGAATCAAGCCACCTGGGTTGCATGTTGAGCGCGATATTGGACCGGGCTGCCTTTCTGCAAGTGATGGAAGACTACCCTGCGTTGGGCTTCAAGGTATGTCGCAAATTCGCCCGGATCACCAGTCTGCGCTTACGGATGGCGTCGGGCCAGTTAGCCGAGTACATGGCCCCTCCGCGCCAGGACGTCGACCTCTCCGCTCAAGTCACGGATCTGCCGGTGCTCAATACAACAGCCGTACGATCTCCGTCGTATTGAAAAGCAGACTGCTCATCCGCGTATAGGCTGCGTGGCCGAAGACGTGGTCGCGCGGATTGGTCGAGCCGGTCGCATCCTTGTAATCCACCAACAGGCACCGTCCATCGTTGGCGCAGCGCACGCACTTGCGCGTACATTCCAGCCAGCGCTCGAACCCGTCATAGGGCTCCACGATTTCCCAGATGGCCTTGGTCGCCGCTTTGGCCTCAGGCGTTGCCGGCAAGGCGTCGGTCACGGCCAGCGCCAGTTGTTGGACATAGTCCCCGCCCCAGGCGATCGGCATCTCCATGGTAATTTGCGGCAGCTCCATTTTGGCCAGCCAGCGTTTGCCGTCGGTCCGCATCGGGCGGTGGTTGACGATGTGCAGTAGCTTGCCGAGTCCGGAAGGGTCCCAGCCGTACCGGATGGGCATGCCGAAGGTCACCACATCCAGCGCGGCACCGTTCAGCACATTCCCTGCTTTCAAGAGGCTGTCGACTCGTCCCAGACATTCCGACAGCTCCCCCGCCTGCGTCTGCTTGGCATGGTTGGCGAGAATCTGCCACAGCCGGTCTCGTCCCGAGGATTCTCCTGGTGCCAGCAGGTTCGACAGCAGGGCCAGGACGAGTCCCGCCTGCCCATGAGCCTGGACCAGCAGGCGATCGCCCTGGCCGAGCTTTAGTTCACGTGCAAGGGCCTGGAGTCGGTCGAGCAGGCGGCATGCAGCCTGCGCCCTTCCGAGATGGTGATGTTCCGATGCCCAGAGCCAGCGCCGGCACTCGATCGGGCGCGCCGCGTTGCGGTTTACGGCTTTGGTGACGCGCTCAACATAGGCCTGGGTGAAGTTGCAGGCATCGCCGGTCTGTTGGTCCAGCCACGATGTGGTCTTGTCGTCCTGGCTAAAGGGTGGGGTTGGGCCTTGGGGCGGCTTGGGCAGTCCGTTGCTCTCCTCCCGCATAAGTGAAAGGAGGGCGTCTAACCCAGCGATGCCGCGCGAATAGCCTCGCTTGAGCCCGCCCACCTCGTCCAGTCGTTGCATGCCGAACAAGTCGGTGCCCAGGTGGGTGCCGTGGAGAAAGAACAGGACACGGACGCCGGCTCCGGCCATCTGTGCGCCGAGCCGGGCCATTTCGTCCTGCCAGGCGACTGAGTCCGGCTGAGCACCGGTCGTGACCTCGCGAAAGGCCAGCCGCTCACCCGGATCGGCCCGCGCATAGACCGAATGTTGGAAATTATTGTTCGCAGGCATGAAGGTTATCCACGAACCATCACTCGTCGATCCCTTTCATACCTGAAATTGGAGCTCGGGCGCAATTCAGCTTGGTCATGCACGAGAAAAAAGATCGGTCCCATGGGCCGGATGCTCTCTCGCCGTTCCTTGATCTGCCACCCATGCCTTGATTTCGCTTCCTCGCTTCTTTAGCATAGCCCCGCCGTGTGCTACCCAAGCACCTCTATCCCCTCGAACATAAGGAAGCAACTATGAACGGACGAACGTGGATTTTGCGTGTGGGCCTACTGCTGATATGGGCAGGCCATGGTATGACTGGTTTGCCGGCTCACGCTGAAGACCTGCCGCCACTCTCCCCCGCCTTGAAGCCCTACGTCAAAGTGGACGGGGTGTCGGGCACACTCACGAGCGTCGGATCCGGTTCGTTGAATAAATTGATGTCCCTGTGGGCGGAAGGTTTTCGGCGCCATTATCCAGGTGTCCAGATTCAGGTGGAGAATAAGGGAGTCAACCCCAGCACGGTCTCCCTGTTGGATGGGACGGCCCAGATCATGCCCATGTCGCGCATGATGGAGGACAGCGAATTGGCTCAGTTCCAGGCGAAACTGGGCTACCGACCGACCGCCTATGCGGTCGCGGTGGACGCGCTGGTGTTCTATGTCAACAAAGATAACCCTATCCAGGGCCTGACTTTTGAGCAGGTCGAGGAGCTCTTTGCAAAATCTCCCCGCTATCGTACCGCTTCCATCACCAAATGGGGCGAGCTCGACCTCACCGACCATTGGGCCGGTGCGCCGATTAATTTGTATGGGCTGCCGCACACCACCGGGACCTATGATTACCTCAAGACTCATGTCCTGGGTAACGGGGAGTTCAAAAGCGGAATCATTGAAGAAACCAGCTCCTTGTCGGTGGTTCAAAAGGTTTCAGCGGACCAGTATGGGTTAGGCTACGGGGGCAGTGAATCGTTGGCGCCTGGCGTACGCATGGTGCCCCTGGCCGAGTCTGAGTTTTCGCCGTATGTAGAACCGACCGATCAGAACATCATGACTCGGCGGTATCCATTGAGGCGGTACCTGTATATCTATGTCAACCAGGCCCCTCGAAAAATTCTTAAGGGCTCGAAGCCGCTGCAACCCGTTGTGCGGGAGTTTCTTCGTTATGCCTTTAGTCAGGAGGGGCAAGCCGAGGTGCGGAAGAGTGGGTATGCTCCGGTTGAGGACTGGATTGTCGAACGGGCCCTTGAGAAGATCAAATAAACGCATTCTTCCCGGCCTGTATCGGCCATTGCGAACAGGACTGCGTCCGCGGATCGAGTCCAGGCCGGCCGCATTTCTCTCCAGGCGAAATACGGCTGGCCGGTACGTTCTTGCCGTGCCTGAACGTCTGTTTTCACCCCTTCCCCCTCGCTTGCCTTAACGGAAATCAGCGTGTTATGGTACTTCGCTCTGACAGTGAACAACCGGTCCGGGAAGGGGACTATAGGGGAGAGGTTATGGCAGATTATGGGTGGCAGTCGGTCGGTCGAATCATTGCCGGGTGTGCGGCCTTGCTTATCCTGGGCTCGCCCCTCCCGCTTCGCGCTGCGCCAGCCCCCTCCATCACCCCGTCTGTGCCACCGGAACATGTGATCCTGTTCGTGCTCGAAGGCGTGGATCAACCGGCTCTGAAGGCCGGACCCATGCCGGTCCTGACGCGCTTGGCCAAAGAAGGGTCGGCGACCTGGACGGCAACTTCGGTAAAGCCGGCGCTACGGCTGCCGTCCATGGCCTCGTTGGTGACCGGTATGCCGGTGGAGAAGCACGGGATCACCTGGAATGCCTTCGACTTCATCCGCGGCTATCCCCGCCCGCCGACAGTGTTCGATTATCTGGACTTGAGCGGCGGCCGTGACAGCGCGATCTTTTTCATGGACGAGTCGCTCTATCAGCTGGCCAAACCGGAACCCTACACCGACTATCAGATGTGCGGGCCGCTCAAGCCCGAGTGCAGCACGGCAACGGTCGTCGGCTATATTAATCAATATTTCCGAAAGGCCACCAGCGGACATGGCTATGGCCATGCGATCCTGTCCTTGCCCCACTTCTTGGTCGTGCACCTGCCGGAAGCGGGCCGGGCCGGAGTGGCGTCGGGGCGGAACTCTAAGGCCTATAAGGATGCGCTGCGGTCGGTGGATGGGGCTATGGGCTCGATCCTGGGCATTTATAAGGACCTGGGGTTGGTGAATCGGACGACCGTTTTTGTGACGGTGATCAATAGCGATGAAACCGGCAAGCTGAACGGTGCGAGCGCCGGCGCAGGAACGGGGCTCCCGCAGGTGCCCTGGATCGCCTGGGGGGCTGGCATCAAGGCCGGGTATGCCATCAAGGCTCCCGTGTCCATTATTGATACGGGCGCGACCGTGCTGCGGACGCTTGGCTTGGAGACCCATACGGAGTGGGAGAGCCGGGCCGTGGAGGAAATTTTTACCTCGCCCAAGGTGGTGGCTGCGGAAGGTGGGGGGCGGTCCGACCAGTCGAAGTCCATGGGGAATTAAAAACCGATGAGGCATCGTGCCGGTGGTACAGCAAAATGGGGTGGGATGTTGGCCTCGTCGTTTCTGGCCGTAGGGCTGTTCGCGCAGGCGCTGCCCGTCGTCGCCGCGCCGCCGGCCCCCTATTCGAAGGAACATTCCATTACGATCGATGCATCCGCGCTGACCCCGCCGACTTGGTGGCAGGTGCCGGGCAAAACGCCGATGATCATGACGCTGGACCCGGACAGCACCGAGGCCTTGCGGACGACCGTGCCGCACGAGTTGAAGCTCAAGCCCGGCTCGTATCGGTTCGGAACGTTCACGTTCGATTTTCCCTTCGTGGTCACGCTCGATGGAGTCCTGGAATTCGCTCCGTCGCTGGACCAATGCGTGAGCGGACGGGGGACCCGGGTGTTGACGATCAAGTGCAGCCGCACACAGCCCTACGGGGGGCAGCGCGAATACTGATGTCGAGGTGAGTACCGGACCGTCCGTATTGAGGGACTTATGGCTCAGGCAGTCGAAGATTTGCTGGAAGCGCTCGAAGACGTTGATGACGCCACGCGTGAAGAGGCAGCCAAGGTGCTGGCCGAGCTGGCCGACCCGAACACGCTGGAAGCCTTGATTCGCGCCCGCGAGGACGAATTCTGGTCCGTCCGGGCCTACGTCTGTCAGGGGCTGGGGAAGATCGGCGGATCCAGGGCGGTGGAATCTCTTGTCGGCCTGTTCAACGATCCCATCATGGAAGTGCGGGGCGCGGCCGTGGCCGCCATGGCGCAGATGGGGCCGGCGGTCGTCGAGCGGCTGGTCAAGTGCCTGAAGGACGAGCGATGGCGGGTGAAAGAGCATGCGGCCAAGGCGTGCGGCGAGATCAAAGATGCGCGGGCGGTGGACGCCTTGATGCTGGTCTGCCGGGATCGGGACGGGGCCGTGAAAAGCGCCGCCGCCGAAGCCCTGGGCAAGATCGGCGACGCGAAAGCGATCCCCGCGTTGATCAAGCTCTTCCAGGATTCGTCGAAGACGGTGCGGGAGACGGCGGGGACGGCACTGGTGGCGATCGGCGCGCCGTCCGTGGAACCGTTGCTGCAGTCGCTCAAAAACAAGGATTACGTCGTGCGTTGCCATGCGGCCCGCGCGCTGGGGGGGATGACCACCGACTACCAGATCGGCCGCACCTGGGTGACGGACGCCCGCGTGGTGGATGCGCTGATCGCGGCGCTGAAGGATTCGGACCGGGCGGTGCGCGAAGACGCGACGATCGCCCTGGGGCAGATCGGCGATGTCCGGGCGATCGATGCGTTGATCGAGGCGATGAAGGACGGGGCCGTCAAGCGGCACGCCATCATGTCGCTGGGGATGATCGGGGACGCCAGGGCCCTGCCGGTGGTGTTGGATGCGATGCGCGGGAAGGGCATCCGTCAAGACGGCACACCGACTCCCGGTTGCATCGTGAGCGAGGAAGCCTTCATCAAGGAAGCGGCAGCGACCGCCCTGGGTCACTTCCGGGACCCGCGCGTGATCCCGGAGTTGATCATGATGCTCAAGGACGGGGTCTTGCGTGAACGGGCCGCCGCCTCGCTGGTGCTGATCGGCGACACGGCCATCGAGCCCCTCGTTGCCTTCCTGCACGATCCCAAGGCCTCGGAGGTGGAGTCCAACGAACGGGCCCTTTCCTTTGCCACCAGCCGGTTGAGCGCCACCGATGCGCTGCGGAAGCTGACCCTTGAAACGCTCCATAAGCTGGGCTGGGACATGCCGCCGGAAGACGAACGGGAAGTGAGCTCCAGCCAGACCGACAACCTTCGGGTGGACATGCCGCTGGGAGACACCGGGCGGTTCGGCCCCTCCGGCGATACGATCGGCACGTAGCAGGGTATCGAAACAATCCGCCTGCTCCGTACGCACGCAAAGTCGCCAGCCATCGGTTTTCTGAACCGACCATACAGAGTCTGCCCTCATCCTGTTCTCGCCGACCTGTGCGCTACCGCCGCTTCGCGATCAACACGGAATGGACGCTGTGATGATCCCGTCCGTGGACCTTATTCAGGGAAAATCCGGTTTCCCGCAGCAGCTCCCGGTAGAGCGTGAGGGGCTGATAGAGCTGATAGCCAAAATCGTCGTAGGGCAGATAGCTGTGCTCCCAGGCAATGGTCAGGGCTTGGTTGTCGTCCGACAGGGGTTCGCAGATGAGCAGCGTTCCACCCGGTCGCAGCGACGCGCGGGCCTTGGCCAACAGCATCCGGCAGGTCTCCCTGGGCCAATCGGCCAGCACACGCGAAAACATGAGCATGTCGAAGCCGCGCGGGAGCCGGTCGGTAAAGAAATCGCCTTCGACCACGCGGACCCGGTCCGTCACGCCCGCCTCGGCGGTCCGTTGCCTGGCCAGCGCCGCGGCCGCCGGCAGATTGAAGACCGTGACACGGATGTCCGGATCGCCCGCGACGATGTTGGTTGCCATCGTCCCGTCCCCGCCGGCCACGTCCAGCAGCCGGCCGACCCGTCCGAAGTCGACGTGTTTTCGGATTTTCGCAAAGGTCTCCTCGGCGGTACTTCTCATCCATTCGTGAAGGAGCCTGGTGTCCTCCATGGTCTTGGGCGGATAGGGCACCGATTCGGGAACCGGACCGCCGCGAAGGGCGGAGGGAATGTCGTGCGCTGTCGACCGGCTTCAGTAGCGAAGGAAGTCCAGATAGAAATACCCGCCGCGGCCGTTCTCCATGAAGAGGGCCCGGACGAGGGGACTGTTGCCGTACCGGGGCGTCACCCCGGGAGCAGATCCGGGAGCCTCTTCGAGCAGGTGTACATAGCGGAGCAGGAGCAGCCATTTGCGGCCGCGCTGCGGATGCAAGGCCAGCGCGCCGATGATGTCCCGCTCGGTCATCGGGCCGCGGTCCGCGAGCAGCGCCGGCAGGCCCATCTGGACGATGGAGGCGAGCAGCGCCGAGCGGGCCTCCCCCGCCAGGAATTCATAGAAGAGGTCTTCGCGTTCAGTCGGGGTGAGAGCCTAGCCGGAACGGGTCTGGCTGTCAACGGCGGGGCGGAGCGTCCGTTCCGACGTTCGGTTCGGCGGTTGACCCCTTGAAAATGGCTGTGCTACGGTAAGCCGTTTCAGCCTCATGGCCTGGAGAGCGGGGATGGGCGATTACGTCGGCGAACAGATTGCCGCGCTCAAGGATGAGGATTGGGCGGTCCGCGAAGAGGCGGCCTCGGCGCTGGGGGCCAGCCGGGATGCGCGGGCCGTGGCGCCTCTGGTGGCGCTGCTGAGTGACGGCGATCGGGCGGTGCGCCAGGCCGCGATTGCGGCCTTGACCGAGATCGGGGAGGCGGCGGTGCCGGCGCTGGGAGCTTGCCTGGCGGCGCCCGATTTGAACGTGCAGGAGTCCGCCGCGTCGATCCTGTCCGGGATCGCCGCCCGCCCTGTCCTGGAACCTCTGCGGACTGCGCTGGGGAGTCCCGATTGGATCGTCCGGATGCATGCGGCCAAGGCGCTGGGCCGGATAGGGGATGCCGGGTCGGTGGACGTCCTCATGCCGCTCCTGCAGGACAAGGTCAAGGCGGTGCGGGTGGAGGCGGCCCAGGCGCTGGTGGCCATCGGCCAACCCTCCGTGCCCCACTTGCTGGATGCAATCAAGCATGAGGAATGGGTGGTTCGGCTGCACGCGGTGGAGGCGCTGGGGCGGCTGAAATCCACCGAGTCGGTGGAGCCGCTCCTGTGGCTCCTGTTCAACGACCAGGATCAGGCCATTCGCGAAGACGCGGTCCGGTCGCTGGGGGACATCGGCGATGCGCGGGCGGTGGATTTTCTCTTTCTGGCGATGAAGGATGTGGGACTGCGCCACTTGGCCATCGAGGCGCTGGGCAAGATCGGAGACCGCCGGGCAGTTGCGGCGCTGGTGGACGTGGTCACGGGAGCCAGCCGGCCGGCCGACAGCCGGAAGATCGACGGGTGCGGGGATCGGTGGGATACGGAAATGCACGCCATGGAGGCGGCGGTGCGGGCGCTGGCATTGATCCGGGAAGAAGCCACGATCCCGACCTTGGTGGGCGCGCTGCAGAATACGGTGGTACGAGCGGAAGCCGCCGCCGCGCTCGTCTCGTTCGGGTCGCCGGCCATCCCGTTCCTGTTGGGGGTGCTCAAGAGCGAGCGGGACGAGAACATTCTCTTCCACGCCAAAGATACGCTGGCGCAATTGGGGTGGCGGGCAAACAGGATCCAATGATGAGCGCTGAATGATGAATGTTGAACGGGAGGCAAGAGCAGGTCTCTGCATTCATCGTTCCGCATTCGGCATTCCACGTTGCGGCTAAAGTTATGCCCAAGGAATCGCTCGAGACGCTGATCTCCGAACTGGTCCACGAAGAGGACTGGCGGCGGATGCGCGCCACGGCCGCCTGTCTGAAGGGCGGGCCCAAGGCGGTCCAGGCCCTGATCCATGTGCTGGAGACCAGGAGCGTGCCTTTGAAGATCGAGGCTGCGGGCATGTTGGCTCGGGTGAAGGATCCCCATGGAGGCGTGCCGCTGGTGCGGCTGCTCCGAGACGAGGACCCGACGGTCCGCAAGGCCGGGGCCCTGGCGCTGGAACAACTGGCCGGCGTACTGGATCAGGCTGCGGCCCAGGCGCTGGTGGAAGACCTGCATACGATGGCGGACGAGGAGCAACGGGCCACGGTGACCGCCCTGCTGGGGGGCATTCCCAACGCGATCCAACCCTTGTGCGCCATGCTGAAGCATCAGGATGCCGCGGCCCGGGAAACCGCCGCCCTCATTCTGGAGCACTTGCTGGACCCCCGCTCGGCCGATGCGCTGGTGGATGCGATGACCGACCAGGCCGTGGCCGTCATCGCCATGCGCACGCTGAAGAAGCTGGGCGCGATCCGGGATCGGATCGAGCAGACCTTTAATGCCTTGCGCGATGTCGAGGGGAGCGGCGAACGTGAAGAAGCCAGGATGGCCTCGGTCGTGGACTTGCTCGGGATCGGACGCCCGATGGTGGAGATCCTGATCGAGTATTTGGAGGACGAGGACTGGGTGGTACGCGAAGCCGCGGCCGACTTGTTGGGGAAGATCGGCGATCTCCGTTCCGTGGATCCGCTCATGGAGCGGCTGCGTCGGGACAAGGATACGGGCGTCAAGGAACTGGCCATGAAATCGCTGGGCTTGATCGGCGATGCCCGCCCCATGCAACTGTATGTCGACGCTCTGCCGATCCGCCCGCTCCGGCCGCTGGCCATGGAGGCGCTGGCCAAGATCAAGGACGTGGAGGTGCTGCGCCCGTATCAGGATTTGTTCGAACAGCTCAAGACCGACCGGGATGGGTTGGTGTCGTACAATGCCGGCATGATCGTGGATAAGCTTCAAGCCGCGGCAATGCAGGCCGAACAGGCCGCCGTGGCAGAGGGGGGCGAGGATGAGTGAGGAGCAGTATCACGAGCGCGTCAATCAGTTGCTCTCGGCCCTGCGAGACGAGAACGAGGCGTTGCGGGACCATGCCGCCGCCAGCCTGGGGCAGATGGGGCTGGGGGCCCTGTCGGGCCTGATCGGCCTGCTGGCCGATGAAGATACGGTCATCCGCGAGGCCGCGGCGAGCGCGATCGTGCGGATCGGGCCGGCGGCGGTCGAGCCGATGATCGAGGCGTTGGCGGACGACGAGTGGGCGGTGCGGGAACAGGCCGCCAATGTCCTGGGCAAGCTCAAGGACCCGCGCGGCGTCGAGCCGTTGATCAAAGCCCTCAAGGATAAAGATGGCGCCGTCCGCAGCTCGGCGGTCTGGGCGTTGGAACGGGTGGGGGATCCCCGCGCCGTACCCGGGCTGGTGGAGGCCTTGAACGAGGGGACGCTCCGCGAGGATGCGGCGCGGGTGCTCAAGAAGATCGGCGATGTGCGGGCCGTCGAGGCGCTCATCAAGGGCCTGCTCGGCAACAACTGGATGGTCCGCCGCCATGCGGCGGAAGCCCTGGGCAAAATCGGGGATGTGCGGGCCATGCCCTCGCTGATCGAGGCGCTGAAGGACGAAGACTGGCTGGTGCGGCGCAACGCGGTCGAATCCCTGGCGCGGCTGGGAGACCGGCGGGCGGTGGACTCGCTCGTCCCGCTGCTGGAAGATGAGAACGAGATGGTGCAGGAGACCGTGGAGGGCGCCCTGGCCAGCCTGGGCTGGAAACCGCAGGCGACCAAGTAACGTCGGCTTCATTCACGTCATCGCGACACAGAAAAGAGGACCCCATGGCAGGCGAAACACCGCAGCAACCGCCCAAGCTCATCCAGATCGGCCCCAAGGGGGGCGCCAAGAAGGATGGCTTTAATCTGGTCACCGAAAAAGTCGTTTCGGTGAATCTCGCGCTCAAGCAACTGGAGGTGGAGTTGCTGGCCTACGACGGCAAAACCGTCGTCCTGGATGTGGCCGAAGAAGCGCTCGAAGATCTCCAGAAGATCAAGCCGGGCGACGGGGCAACCATCCGGGTGGTAGAAGAAGGCGGCAAGCGCGTCGCGAAGAGCTTCCGCATCCGGTCCAAAGATCCGAACGCCGCGAAGGCGGACGCGATGCTGGTGGATCTTAAAGACACCCATTGGCTCAACCGGAAATATGCGGCGGAGTCCTTGGGCGATCTCAAAACCGAACGGGCGGTCGGTCCCTTGGTGGAGGCGCTGGGCGACGAAGTCGGGGATGTTCGGCAGCGGGCCTACGACTCACTCATCAAGCTGGGCGCCGTGTCCGTGCCGACGCTCATCCCGTTGTTGGTCTCGGAGGAGGACGAACGGCGCCAGTTCGCCACCGAGATCATCCGCAAGATCGGGAAGCCGGCCGTGGAGCCGCTGGCGGTGGCGTTGAACGAGGCGGACGATCGGCTCAAGGGCCGGATCCTGAAGGTGCTGGACCGGATGGGATACAAGCCCAAGCCGAAAGAGGAGGGGGCCAAGCAGATCAGCGCCCAGGGTTGACCGAACGTTACAAGGCGGCCGGTTCAGGCCCGCGGGCCGGTCTTCCGACGGAAATGTAGCGCAACCCCAGCGCCCCGATTCGATCCGGCTCGTAGACATTGCGCAAGTCCACGAAAATGGGACGGCGCATCACCCGCTTGATGCGCTCGAAATCCAAGTTCCGGAACTGGTTCCATTCGGTCATCAGGATCAGTGCGTCCGCTCCCTGGGCCGCGTCATAGGCATCCTTGCAGGCCTGTAGCGTGGGCAGGAGCTTGGTCGCCTCTTCCAGCCCTTCCGGGTCGTAGGCCCGGATGGCGGCGCCCTTCCCGATCAATTGTTCCGCAATGGCCAGCGCCGGGGATTCCCGCAAGTCGTTCGTATTCGGTTTGAACGAGAGTCCCAAGAGGCCGACGGTCTTTCCTTTCAGACTGCCGAGCGCGGCCTGAATCTTTTCCACCATCCGCTGGCGTTGCCGCTCGTTCACCTCTGCGGCCTTGGCCGCGATTTCCATTTTCTCCCCTGCGTCCCGACCGATCTGAACCAGCGCGGCCAGGTCTTTGGGAAAACAGGAGCCGCCGAAACCGGGGCCCGCATGCAGGAACTTGGGGCCGATGCGTCGGTCCAGGCCCATGCCTTTGGCGACCACTTGCACATCCGCCCCGACCTTCTCGCAAAGGTTGGCGATCTCGTTGATAAAGGAGATCTTGGTGGCCAGGAAGGCGTTGGAGGCGTACTTGATCATCTCCGCCGAAGTAATATCCGTGATGACGAACGGGGTTTCGATCAGGTAGAGCGGGCGATAGAGATCCTTCATGATCGCCACGGCTTGGTCGCTGTCCGCGCCGATCACCACGCGGTTGGGTCTGAGAAAGTCTTCGACGGCAGACCCTTCCCGCAGGAATTCCGGATTGGACACCATGTCGAAACGACAGGGGGTTGCCTGGTGGGTCTTGATGACCTGGCGAATCCTCTCTCCTGTCCCCACCGGGACGGTGGACTTGGTGGCAATGACTTTGTAGCTCTTCATGTGTTGGGCGATGCCGCGGCCCACTTCTTCCACATATGAGAGATCGGCGGACCCGTCGGCGCGGGGCGGTGTCCCCACGGCGATGAAGATGACCAGGGCTTCCTCGACCGCTTTGGGCAAGTTGGACGTAAACGTCAGGTGATTTTCCTTGATGCTCTTGTGGACCAGCTCGGTGAGCCCCGGCTCGAAAAACGGCACTTCGCCTTTCTCCAACTTTCCGATCCGTTTGGCATCCGTGTCCATACAGGTCACGTTCAGCCCGAATTCCGCGAAGCAGGCCCCTGTGACCAGTCCAACGTAGCCGGTTCCAATGACGCTAATGTGCATGGGGGATCCTTGTAGAGTCACGACATGTTCAATAATTCAGAAATCCGACGGAACGACAACGGTTCCAGCAAAGTATAGCAAGGCACTTCGGGGGTCGCAAGGAAATCAGTTGAAGATCGCGGGATGGTGGCCGGCGACGGGCGAAGACGGTCTGCAGCGGCGCTTCGGTTGACTCCCCCGCAAGGGTCCAGTACAATTTTGCCTCGTTGCGGGCGGTGATGCGTGAAGCTGAGGCATGAAGTCTATGGCGCTTCAAAGCGGCGCAATGCTGCGGCCCT
>Ga0233425_10004728_pt1 | contig 22439 bp, 22 predicted proteins | sample Watercolumn_Towu_2_FD_181712 | JGI IMG/M metagenome (GOLD analysis project Ga0233425, IMG submission 181712) | Freshwater microbial communities from Lake Towuti, South Sulawesi, Indonesia - Watercolumn_Towuti2014_140_MG | ecosystem: Environmental > Aquatic > Freshwater > Lake | place... | reverse complement strand
AGAGACTGAGTTTCGCTTTAATCATAGGGCTGTTAATATGTACCTTGAAATACTCAAATTATTAAGAAAAAATCCGCTTTAGCTTCCTAAGACCCAAACAGATTTATTGGGGTTGGTTAGGGAGAATAACACTAATTTTCTTGGGAAAATATCCCGAGTTTAAGAATGTCGAAATTGGTTGTAAAGTATAAAGGTGGTGGTTGTATTTAGCCTTTTTGCCAAAGTTGAATTTTGATGTGTCATTAAAAACAATGAGTTATTCAAATCAATTGCTAGGCGTGAATCTTGCGTATATTTGCAGGTGCGATTCAAATTATAAACCATCAATATCATGAGTGCACGGTATGCCTCGGGATTGCCTTATGGGAATATGCCGGATTGTGCTCGCCAGCATTAGCCTTTTTTCTCCGGGCTAGGGCGTATGATGATGCGTGATAGTCCCCTCGCCCCTTTTTTTTACGGGCGCAGGGGCAAAGGGTGAGGGTGTCTTGTTTGTGAATAAGTTAGCGCCACTCTGTGTGCTGCGAAATTCTTCGCTGCGTTCAGAACAAGCTTGGCGCTGTCCTGCGCCTTGTGGGCTGGTCCCCGCATAGCAAGGCGAGGGAAGAAAGTTTAAGTTTTCTGTGCATTTGTGGTGAAAAAGGTTTTGGGTTTGTCTGTGTTATCTGTGTGAATCTGTGGCTAATGAGGTTTTAAATGCAACAGCGCAAACATCAAGAACAATACGAAGAATTCGTGTACATCGTACGCGAGGTGCACACACATGATTTCTATATTGTGGATTGCAAAGCTTTTGCACCGGAGCTGACTCGTGACGAGTCGATTTACATTCTATGTAAAATCGCCCAGCAGGCACATTTGAAATTGAGCTTTAACCGGCAAATGAGCTTGGGGATTTTTGAGAAGGGCTGATTAGATGCTCATGTCGGGAATTTTTCCTATATCGGAAAGTGAGTTTTTGAATTCGCGATTTTCTCGGTTTGCGGCAAAATTATACTTTTATTTTTTGTCCGGAAAAGGTTTTTATGTACAAGCAGAATCGGGGTTTAAGCAGGGTTTATCTGGCGGTATTAGGTGCGTTTGCGGCGCAGATGGCACAAGCGGAAAGTAAAATAGAAACATTGGAATTAGGTAAAGTAGAGGTGGTGGCACCCACGCCGCTTTCTGCGCTGGGTGTGCCAGCCAGCCAGGTGCCAGCCAATGTGCAGGCGGTGAAGGGCAGCGCTATGCAGCAGCGCCAGAGCTTGGACATGGCGGATTATATGAACCAGTATCTGCCCGGGGTGAATATTAACGAGGCGCAAAATAACCCTTACCAGCCAGATTTGAATTTTCGCGGCTTTACCGCATCGCCTTTGCTAGGCACGCCGCAGGGGCTTTCGGTGTATCAGGATGGCGTGCGCATTAACGAGCCGTTTGGCGACACGGTGAATTGGGATTTGATTCCGCAAAACGCGATTGCTGGCATGACGCTGATGCCGGGTTCCAACCCCTTATTTGGCTTGAACACTTTGGGTGGCGCGCTTTCCGTGCAAACCAAGAGCGGCGATCATTTTCCCGGCGGCGGCATTCAGGCGTATGGCGGTTCGTTCGGGCGCTGGGCGGTGGAAGGCGAATACGGCGGCAAGCTGGACAACGGCTTTAATTACTTTTTTGCGGGCAATCAGTTTAAGGAGCAAGGCTGGCGCGATGGCTCGCCATCCGAAGTGTTGCAGGGCTTTGCCAAACTGGGTTGGAGTGATAAATATACCGATGTGGATGTGAGTTTTAGCGGCGCGGATACGGATTTGATAGGGAATGGCTACACGCCGCAAACTTTGCTGCGCAATGAAGATTATGAGGCGATTAACACCAAGCCGGACCAAACCGAGAATCGCTTGGCGTTTATCAACGGCAAGGTGAGTCACTGGCTCAATAATGAATGGCTGCTGACCGGCAACGCGTATTTTCGCCATAATCGCACCAAAACGCTCAACGGCGATGTGAACGACGAATACGAAGGGCTGTTTGAAGCATGCGAGGACGCGGCGCTGCCGGGTTGTGATGATATTTATGCACATGGCGTGCTGAACCGCAGTCAGACGACCAATAAAGGCTACGGCGGCACATTGCAAATGACTTGGGCAGCCGAGCGTAATCAGCTCACCGGCGGCGCGAGCGTGGATTTGGGGCGCACCCGCTTTAAGCAAACCGAGCAAGAAGGCGATGCGTTTACTAGTAATCGTGGGCTGGCTGAGGTTGATGATGAGGTGGAGCTGGCCAACAAGCTAAGCGGCGACAGCAAAACCTGGAGCGTATTCCTGACGGATACGTTTAATGTGACGCCGCAATTGGCGCTGACGGCTTCCGGTCGCTATAACCACACGCGCATTAAGGTGAAAGATCACCTGGCAGGTGAAAAAGAAGGTTTGTGCATCAGCAATGTAGATGGTGAGCTGGTGGATTGTGATGATGCCGGTGCGATAGAAGTGGTGGCTGCGGCGGGCGATGCTGGTGGCAAGCACACATATCATCGCTTTAACCCGGCCGTGGGCATGACTTACGCTTTTACGCCGGAACTCAATTTATACGCGGGTTACAACGAGGGTAACCGCGCGCCTTCGCCGATTGAAACCGGTTGCGCAGATCCGAATTTTCCTTGCTTATTGCCAAACGCCATGGCGGGCGACCCACCGCTGAAACAAGTGGTGGCCAAGACGTTTGAAGGCGGCCTGCGCGGCAAGTTGGCTAACGGCTTGCGCTGGAGTGCAGGTGCTTACACCACCACCAACCATAACGATTTGCAATTTATCGCCTCCGGCACTACCGGCGCGGGCTATTTTGACAACGTGGGTAAAACGCGCCGTCAAGGCTTGGATTTGGGCATTCAGGGTGATACTGGCGATTTTACTTGGTCGGCCAGTTACAGCTATATCAAGGCTACTTACCGAGACCCTTTTGAGCTGGCTTCGGAGGCCAATTCCTCTCGCTTTGAAAATGCAGAAGGTAATGATGTGATTCAAGTGAAATCCGGCGACAATTTGCCAGGTATCCCGAACCATCAGCTCAAGCTGCGCGGCGAGTGGCGCGCCCAGCCTAATTGGACGATAGGTGCGACGCTGGTGGCGTTTTCCGACCAATATGCGCGCGGCAACGAGAATAACAAACATCGGCCGGACAATGTGACCTATTTTGGTTCTGGCAAGGTATCTGGCTATACCGTATTAAATCTGGATACGCGCTACAGCTTTGGCGAATCAGGCTGGCAGTTATTTGCCAAAGTCAACAACGTGTTTGACCGCGAATTTTATACCAGCGGCCTCTTGGGCGAAAATGTGTTCACCGCTGCAGGCAATGCGTTTGCGGCAGATGCGGAATCGAAAAAAGAGCTTTTTCTGGCACCTGGCGCGCCGCGCGCAGGCTGGATAGGCCTGCGTTATGAGTTTGGTAAGCCAAAACAAGCTGGAAACCTTGGCATTGACTAAATTTTGCTTTATACTAAAAATGACGTTATTGTAATTAACATCAGGTAACATTTAGATGGCCTAGTTCTAAACAAGGAGAGTAAATATGAAGAAAATCTTGGTAGCAGTATTATTGACTTTGCCCGTTGTGGCGTTTGCGGATAATCACACGCATACCGGCCCGATGGAAACCTGTATGAAAGCCGCATTGGCGAAATATCCGGGTAAAGTGACATCGCTTGAGGCGGAAATTGAAAATGGTAAGCCGATTTACGAGTTTGATATTAAAATCAAAGGCGGCAAAGAGGTGGAGGTGGAGTGCGATGCGGCGACAGGCACCCTGCTTGAAGAGGAAATGGATGTCAGCCGCAAAGACCCTGCATTCAAGAGCAAGGCGAAAATATCCATGAAAGAAGCCAAAAAAATTGCTTTGGCGAAATATCCGGGTGAGGTCGTTACCGTTGAATACGAGCTGGAAGACGGTAGCCCAATCTATGAGTTTGATATTAAAACCGCAGACGGTAAAGAACTGGAAGTAGAAGTGAGCGCGGTGACCGGTGAAATTGGCGAAACCGAAGAAGAAGTTTACGAAATCGGCAAAGACTAAACTTTAGTTAAGTACTAAAAAGCCCCTCTGTAAGAGGGGCTTTTTTATGGGGCTTTGTAATCATATTTAATTGGGAGATTGCGTTTAATAAGACTGTAGCAGACTGATCTCGGTTACCAGCATTATCTCGCAAGCGCCGTCGCCGGAATCGTTGCGCACTCGGGAGGTGGGCCAAATAAAGCCGTCACCGTCTTTGACATCGACCAGAAAGCCTTTGAGCATCACTGTTTGCCCTCTGTTTATTTGGTCAAGCTGTTGTGCTATTAGGGCGGACTCCGGAATCAGGTGCAGGTTGGTGCTGTTGAGTTCGATTTCTTTGCGTGGGATAGGGAACTCACGCACGTGCCAGTAATAAAAACGGTTGCCCTGCCAGATATCGATTTTAGCTAGTACAGCAGGGTCGGACATGGAATCCCAGCCAATAACGTAATCAAACGGGGCAATATCGGCGCGCTCGTCAGCTGTGTATTGCTTTTTTGAAATAACCAATCCTTTAATCGAGAAAACATCGGAAACACCAAGCTGGTAGTTTTTCTTGTCTATCCAGTAATACTCTTCAACTGCCTGCTGTAAGGGAGTTTCTTTGATTTTGATGCCGGTGCCCAATTGGGAAAAGAATAACTTGCTTGCAAGACCTTCTTGGTAAGCGGCCGCCGCATCAGGCTGGCTGGCATTTTCGGTTGTTTGTATTTTTACCCCGTGATTGACATAGGAAGCCTGCACATCCGCCAAAATAACAAATGAGAACAATGCCGCTACAAAAAAGCTAAAGCACGTTTTCACGATTATTGGATTCTTTTGAACGGCCCAACACAATCTTTAATATCTTCGGTGTCGCATGAAACATATTGCTGGCCGGATGGGTGGAACATGACGAATTTTTTGTACACTTCGCCGGAATTATTCTCCATGCTTTCGCCACAGTCCTTGCCGCCTTCATCGACCAGAATTTTAAGCGAGACCGCATAGAACCCTTTTTCGCTGGGCTTTTCCGAGATTTCATATTGCGCTTTCGAAGTTTCCTCGCCGCTGGTGATATGGGCAGAATTTTCCACGCCAAAAATATAGGTTTCCACACAACTGTTTTTGATGTTGACCCATTCCCAAGTGCCATTCAGCGGGTTAACCGCTTCAGCATTGACCAGCGTGGCAAATGCCGTTAAACATATAGTCGGTAATACGTGGGTGATTTTCATGGCGATTCCTCCCTTAAATGTTAAGGGTGAGAGTTGCGTGTATCTGAATAGGTTCCGCTGAAGCTAACCTATACCGGAACAATGTTAAGTTTAACCGCTGCCAATACTAATTGTGCATTATTCTCTACTTTAAGCTTCTGACGCAATCTGGTTTGCACGTTGGCTATGGTTTTATAGTCAAGGTGTAAGGCAAGTGCGGTTTCATCTAACGACTTGCCTCTGGTCAGATACTGGAATACTTCAAACTCTCTAGTCGTTAGACTTTTTAAGAGTTCATGCCCATCCGTATCTGCCTCCGGTTGGGTGTGTAGCGAGGAAATTTTATGTGCGATATCCGGGCTGATATACTTTTTGCCAGCCATGGTTGCCAATACCGCATTTACTAGCACATCCGGAGCGCTCGATTTTGTGACATAGCCGCAAGCGCCAGCCTGTATGGTGCGCACACAAAAAATGGCATCTTCATGCATACTGAAGGCCAGTATTTTGGCATGTTTATCTTTGCCGAGTATTTTTTTGATGGTTTCAATCCCGCTCAAGCCCGGCATGGATAAATCAATGACAATGACCTGCGCCTGATATTTGTCGAATTCCTGATAAGCCTCTTCGCCGTTGCAGGCCTCTCCAATCACCTCGATATTGGCTTTGCGAAGCAAGTGTTTGTAGCCTTCGCGCACGACGGCGTGATCGTCAACAAGAAATACGGTAACAGTTTTTTGTATGTTCATTTGTTCGGCACCATGGCAATAATTTTGGTGTAAAGGTGGGGTTTGCTGATGATTTGCAGTTCTCCAGAAAGCGCTTCGATACGCTCGGCAATACCAGGCAAGCCATAACCTTTGTGCATGCATTTGGCGACATCAAAGCCTTTGCCGTTGTCCTCTATGCTGATCTTTAAATATTTGGCATTTTGATACATGACCGTGTTAACCAGTACAAACGCTTTTGTGGCCTCGGCATGCTTGGCAATATTGGTCATCGCTTCCTGCACAATACGAAAGATCGCGATATTGGCTTGCTCGCTCAAGCGGTCAATGTTGTCTGCAATATTGAGTTCGATCTGCGTAGGTAGTGATTGATGAACGCCTCCTTCAAGGGACTTCCATGAACTCACCAAGTGTTCAAGCGCTGCGGCAAGCCCCAAATCATCCAGCGCCACCGGCCGAAGGTGATAGATCATGCGGCGCGTCACCAAGTAGGCGTGATCGGCGCTGTGAGTGATTTGCTGTAATATGGCCTGGTTTTCGCTGCCGTGTGGCGCATCCATGTGTAAGCTTTTTACTCTGGTTTGTATCGCATTTAGGTATTGCCCCAGGTCGTCATGCAGGTATTGGGCTATCTCCTTGCGTTCGGCTTCCTGTACTTCCAGTACACGCTTGAGTAGTTCATGATTGCGCACCATCAATATCTTGGTGTCGCGAATTCTACGGTATGCGAACCAGATGAACCCAATCAGGCTTACCATCAAAGCAAGTACGATTTCATCTATGTCTAATAAACGCTCATAGCGCCTAGTCCAGTGATAAAAACGATCAGAAAAACTGTAAAAGCTGGATAGGAGATAGGTTGTAGCAAAAAGCAGCGGGATGACAAGCAATTCCATCAGAATCACCTTGTTTAGAGGCAGGGAGGACTCATGCTGATTAGGTTTAAATGGCAGTATTCTCATATCAGAAGCATGCGTGATAATGCACCAAGATGCAATGGCATTTTTCACGGGGGTTATTGGGAGAATTTCCCAAAGTGCCTGAATCATTCAATCATCAAAATACGCCCGAAGTGACTGCTCGAAAAAACATTTAATAGCCCATAGCTTGCATTTATTCCCGAATATGACGGGATATTTTCCCTATGCGTTGCGGGAAACCCTCTCAATCTTATTCTTGGACAACGCAATATAGTAGCGGCAAGGTGCAATTGTAAAAATTGTTACTGAAGTGTGATTTTAATATTTTAATGTTGGGAGAAATCATGAAAAAGCAATGGACACTGAAGGCTGTGTTTGCTGCGTTTGGCACTGTTGCCCTGCTGGGGATGACGGGGCAAGCGTTGGCAAACCAGGAAATTATCGAGAGAAGCAAGAATCACAATTTGTGGGCTGCGCCAGGCCAAAATTTGGCTTTGCATCGCCACAGTAAACTAAAAGATATTAATACTGGTAATGTTAAAAACTTACAAATGATTTGGTCACAGTCTTCTGGTACCTTGCGTGGTCATGAGGGTCAGCCTGTGGTGGTTGAGCACAACGGCAAACCTATGATGTATATGGTTTCCGGCTGGCCAAACATCGTGCAGGCTCTGGACTTGTCTGATCCGGACCATCCAAAACAAATCTGGAACTACACCAAAAAAACTGACCGTGATGAATCCGCCGTGCCACGCGCATGTTGCGATACCATCAACCGCGGTTTGAACTATGCCGATGGCAAAGTGGTTTTCCACACATTGGATGGATTTCTGATTGCCTTGGACGCTGCTACTGGTAAAGAAATCTGGGTAACCAAGCATGCTTACCCAGACAAAGGCGAGACACACTCTGGCCCAGCCATGGTGGCTGAAGGTTTGGTGGTGGCTGGTTTCGGTGGTGACGAGTTCGCCGCACGTGGCCGTACCGTTGCTTATGACCTGAAAACCGGTAAAGAGGTTTGGAAATGCCACAGCACTGGCTCGGACGAAGATATCTGTATGACCAAAGACACCAATAAAGCGAACCCGCACTATGGTTTAGCAGGCCAGAAAACCGGTTTCACCTATCCGGGCGATGAGTGGAAAATCGGCGGTGGCGCACCTTGGGCATGGTTCAGCTATGATCCAAAATTGCGCATTATGTACGCAGGTACAGGCAATCCAGGTCACTGGTCTCCAGCTTACCGTTGCGGTTTCACCGGTGCTGATTTGACCCATGAAAAATGTAACACGCCTGATCCTAAAACCAATGTCGGCCCTTATGACAACAAATGGTCTATGACCATTATGGCACGTAAGATCGACACCGGTGAAATGGTGTGGGCATACCAAAAAACCCCATACGATCAATGGGACTATGACGGTGTGAACGAAAACATCTTAGTTGACGGCCTGAAAGTAGACGGTAAATCTCATGATGCGCTCGTCAACTTTGACCGTAACGGCTTTGCTTATGTGCTGGACCGTGTAGACGGTACATTGCTGCGTGCACATAAATTTGTGACTGTAAACTGGGCTGAAAAAGTTGACCTGAAAAGCGGTCGTCCAGTGAAAGTGAAAGAGCACTCACCATTTGCACGTGATGTCAACACACAAGCTTGTCCATCTGCAATGGGTGGTAAAGACCAGCAACCTGCGGCTGTGGATCCAAAAGAGCCCAACATTTTCTACGTACCAACCAACAACTGGTGTATGGAAGATGAGCCACAAGAGCGTACACACACACAACAAGGTACTGTTTATGTGTTTGCTAACGTGTATATGTATCCAGAAAAACCAGGTGTCACCGGCAAATTCAAGAAATTTGACGTAGTTTCCGGTAAAACAATCTGGGAAATTCCTGATCCATATCCAAACTGGGGTGGTGCTTTAGTGACTGACGGTGGCTTGGCATTCTACGGTTCATTGGGTGGTGATTTCCGCGCAGTTGATCGTAAATCCGGCAAAGTGCTGTGGCAACGTAAATTGTCCTCCGGCATTATCGGCAATCCAATCACATACAAGATCAAAGGCAAACAATACGTGTCTGTATGGACAGGTATCGGTGGCTGGATCGGTCTGCCTGTGACTGCTGGTCTGGACATGGATGACAAATACGGCGCGATTGGTGCAACTGCGATGGCGAAAGCTTCAGGTCTCGACAAGATTCCTCAAGGCGGTACTTTGTTTACCTTCCGTGTGGACTAATTTGTTAGCGATTGTAAAGTTGTAACCTGACACGGTGGGTGGGGCGAAAGCCTCGCCCACTGTTTTGTTTTTGCAAGATGTACTTGTGTAAAGGGTGCGCAGGTGCATGTTTTAAAAACATTCCGTAAACCCTTGTTGCTTTGGAGAGATTGATTTTTATGCGTTACACACTAAGAAAAAAGGCTGTAGGATTGATGTTTGCCGGATTAACCGCATCGGCTTTGGCGAATAGTAATGACACCTTGCTGCGGGTGTGTGCCGACCCTGGCAATATGCCGATGTCCAATGATAGGGGCGAAGGTTACGCTAACAAGATTGCCGAGATTATTGCCACGGGCATGGGCAAGAGCGTCAGTTATTTTTACAGGCCATACCTCAATCGCGGGTTGACGCGCCAGACTTTCGACAACAATGAATGCGACATTCTGCTGGACATGACGCCGGATGATGAGCGCATGCTGACAACCATGCCCATTTACAAAAGCACTTTTGTGCTGGCTTACCGCAACGACAAAGGCATCGACATCAAATCGCTGGATGACCCAAAACTGTTGAATGAATACAAAGTCGGCGTGTTCCAGCATTCCGCAATTCGTACCGTATTGCAGGAGCACGGCATGAAACGTGAGAACACCATCGTACATACCATTTCGCACGATGCCGACTTGCGTCCGGAGCGCCAGCCGCACATGGATGTGCAGAATATGTTGGATGGCAAGCTGGATGTGGCTGCCATTTGGGGGCCGCAAGCGGGTTGGTACAAAACCATGAAAAATGCGCCTATTACCATCACGCCACTGAATATGCTGGAAGACCGTACGCCGATGGAGTTCGCGCTGGCTATCGGCATGCGTAAAAACGCCAAAGACCTCAAGGCCAATATCGAAGCCGTCATGCTAAGAGAGAAGCACAAAATCCGCAAAGTGTTTGAGGATTATGGTGTGCCGCTGGTGAAGTGCGACGAATGCGTGGTTTCCGGTGATTTGCCTTCTCATGGGGCATACAAGCCGATTGCGAAACATGCAGTATTGCCACCGCAGTCTGATCCGGCAACTTTGCCTGCGCGCATAGACGAAGCGCTCAAGCAAGGCTCAACGCTTGAGCAAGAGCTACATAACGCTGTGATTGCCCGTGATAACCCGCGCATTGAATACGTACTTAAACGCGGTGCCAAGATAGATGCCAAGGATACTGAAGGGCAAACCCCACTGATGGTGGCCGCCAAGTCTGGCGATTTAAGCATTATCAACGGCTTGCTGGAATACAAGGCCGACCCTAATGCGCGCGATAACGACGGCTGGACGGCAGCCATGCATGCAGTACGGCTGAATGAGCCGAAAATTTTTCGCCTGCTGGGCAAACACAAGGCGGATTTTAACTTGGTCAACAAAGACGGCTTGACCGCGCTGGCTATGGCCATTGTAGACAACAAAGCCAACGCTGCCGTAGCGATGCTGGACAACAACGCAAACGCGGATTTGGTGATGGGGGAGGCAAAATACAACGCGCTGATGCTGGCGGTGAAAAAAGGCAATCAGCAACTCGCACAAACCTTGCTGCAATACAAGGCTAATCCTAATGCTAAAAATGCTGGTGGCGTGACACCACTGATGATTGCCGCCTATGGCAATCAGCCAGACATAGTGATGTTGCTGCTGAAATCAGGCGCGAACCCTAACGTGAAAGACGAGGAAGGAAAAACTGCACTCATGCTTGCCAAGGAAAATGGCGCACAAAAAGCACTGGCGGTACTGCAAACACCATAAATAACGGCAGAAAACAGCGATTAGGAAAAAATCCCATACTTTATCGGGGTTAACTCAGTCCGCGTAAGCCACTATCCGTCGTTTAATGACGGAGGGTTTGGTTTCAATAAAATATAGTTAATTAGGTTAGGAGAAGTTATGAAGTTTCGCAATTTAATGATTGTACTTTGTGTCTCGGCAAGCTTGTTTGCAGCGTGCGCCAAGGCAACAGATGACAAGCTGGCTGCTGATACCAAAGCGACGGAAGCTGGCAAAGAGGCTGCTGCTGTGCAGGCACCGGCAGCGCCTGCTGAAGCGGGAATGCTGGGTTCGAGCAAATCGCCCATCGAAGTTGTGAAAGGCGCGCCCAAGGGCACGCTGAAAAACCCGTATAAATACAAGGATGTCAGCGCGGAAGTGATTGAGCGCGGTCGCAAGAAATATCTGGGTGCCAGTTGCAACGGCTGTCACGGCGGTACCGGCGGTGGCGGTATGTGTCCGCCATTGAGCAACAGCGTATGGGTTTATGGTAGCGATGATGATACGCTCTATCGTCTGATTACCTTGGGTAGCGTCGAGTTAACCGCGCAAACAGGCTTGGCACGCAAAGGCCGCGAAAATGTGGTTGGTCCAATGCCTCCGCATGGCGCGATCGTTAAAACCGATGATGACTTGTGGAAAATCATTACTTTCATTCGCAGTAATTTCCGCGGCGAGGCCAAAGACATTACTTGGGAGTAAGCATACTACCCTTTAGTGGATTAGAGAGATTTAGATGCGGCGTCTTTGCATGGCCCTGATTTTATGGATGTCGCAATTGCACGCCGCGCCGTTTGCCTACATTACTAACCAAGGCGAAGACACCGTTTCGGTGGTGGGTTTGGCACAGGATAAGGCTATCGCCAAAATTTCTGTTGGCAAAGCACCGGTGGGCGTGGCGATTGATGTTCTGAGTAATCGCGTCTATGTCTCTAACGTTGAAGGACGCTCGGTTTCGGTGATAGATATGAAAACCAATGCTGTGCTGCGCGAAATCGCGCTGGATGGCATCGCACCGGTGGGACTGGCGCTGAGTAAAAGTGGCGGTTATTTGTTTGTGGCAGATTGGTTTCATGATCGCATTCTGGTGTTGGAAACCGATGGTTTTACGCAAGTGCGCACCATAGACATGGGCAAAGCGCCGGCGGGTATGGTGCTAAGCCGTGAGGGTGCGACGCTTTATGTGGCAAACCGTGACAGTAACGATGTTGGTGTGCTGGATGCCAGAAATTTTGCCGTGCTGAATAAAATTGCCGTGGGCAAACACCCGTTTGGCATGGCGTTGAGCGGCGATGGCAGAGTGCTTTATGTGGTGAACGTGGAAAGTAACAATGTTTCGGTGATTGATGTGCGTAGCGATAAAGTCGTCAACACCATCGCTGTGGGTGAACACCCCTACTGCGCCACCAGCAACGCCGATGGCTCGCGCATCTATGTGACCAATACGCATGAGGACACGGTTTCGGTGATCGACGCCAAGCAGCAGAAAGAAATCTCCAGAATCCGCGTTGGCGGTACGCCGGAAGGCATTGCATTTGATATGAAACATCAGCGTGTTTATGTCGCCAGTTGGATGGACAACAACCTGACCGTGATAGACGCTAAAACCAATGCCGTGCTGCACAACATTCCGACCGGCGCGCAATCACGCGCGTTTGGTCAATTTATCGGTAATTTTCACTAACTTAAAACAGGAGCATTTTAATGAAATTTTTCAAGCTATTTCTCGCCACCGTACTGATACTGCCTCTGGTTGCCAGCGCTGCCAACGCGCCTAGCCAGCAGAAAGTTATCCGAGAGGTTGCTATCAAAGCCTCGCCGGACAAGGTGTGGGTCATGGTCAAGGATTTTGGCGGAATGCATAAATGGCACCCCGCAGTGGAATCCACAACCACTGAAACCAAAGCCGATGAAACGGGCGAAAAACTCCTACACCGCACACTCACGCTCAAGGGCGGCGGCACGATCCTGGAAAAGCAAACCATCAACTCCGATAGTGACATGAAGCTGGAATACCGCATTGTAGAAGGCGTATTGCCGGTTAGCGGCTACCGTTCTGTATTGCAAGTCAAACCTGGTGCAAGCGCTGGTGAATCCATCGTTAATTGGACTGGCCGCTTTTACAATAAAGCCAACAAAGTGGATGCCCCAAAAGGCGAGGACAATGAAACTGCGGTAAAAGCGATTGAAGGTGTCTATGACAGCGGTTTGGCCAATTTAAAGGCCGTACTGGAGAGCCAATAACCACGCGGGGTTTAGGCATGGTCTATTTTGAATGGGATATGAGATGAAACGTTTTTTATTGATATTTCTATGCGGTTTATTACCTTGGCTTGCGCACGCGCACGGCCCCAGCGGGCAAAAGGTTTCCAAGGAGTTTGAAGTCAAAGCCGATCCTGCCAAAGTGTGGGCGTTGCTCAAGGACTTTGGCGCGATTGGCAAATGGCACCCGGATGTGACTGATGTAAAAACGGAAACCAAGCAGGATGCGGAATCTGGCAAAGCTTTATTGCACCGCAAAGTCACACTGAAAAACGGGACCGCATTTCTAGAGAAATTACGCGAAGCAAATGATGCGGAAATGAAGCTGGATTACAAAATGATAGATGGCGCTGACAGCACCATCGCAGTGAGTAATTATCGCACCGTGGCGCAAGTGAAACCGGGCAAATCAGGCGGATCAACCGTAAGCCTGACCGCGCGCTTTTACAACAAAGCCAACACCATGGAAGCTCCGCCGGGCGCGGATAATCCTGCCGCCAACAAAGCGATTAACGAGCTATATGATGCGGCGGCGATTGGCTTGAAAAATGCACTGGAAAAATAAACAAGAATATCGTAAATTTTGTGATTTTAATCACATATAACCGCAAATGGCTGCATGATGATGACACTTTAGATACAAAGGAGAGTTGCCATGCTCAATATGTTGAATGTGCTTAAAATAAAATATATCAAAAACGCACTGGTCATTTTTTTGACTGGTGCGTTGCTTTTTTTGGGGGGGCAAGTCAATACCATAGCCGCAGAAAAGCAAGGCGAGTTTGATAATTTATGTGTGATGGGCTTGGCGGAAGGTAAGCGTATTAAAACCGATTGCTCCGTAAACACGACATTTGAAGGCAAAACCTACTGCTTTCGTACGCAGGATGCCAAGACTGAGTTTGCTAAAGACCCCAAGCGCAATCTGGAGCGCGCCAAAGATCATTATGCTGCAGGTGAAGTGGCGCGAACCGGCGATGACATGGGCAAGTACAGTGTGGATGACGTGAAATCTTGGCTGGAAAAGCATATTCAAGCTGAGCTTGCCAAAAACAAGGGGGTTTATTTGCTGCATGATGCACTAAATGGCGAGCAACTTAAGCTTAAGTATCACAACATTGATTTTATGCGCACGCTACATGGCTATGGTTTTTTCCCGGAAGTGATATTCTCGGCGCAAACGGATAGCGAAAAAAAGTATCTGGTAGATTTTTGGGTAAAGCCCAAAGACGGCCAATTGGCATTATTTGACGTACGCATTTATAAATCCCCTAAAAAAGAAAATGGAAAATGGACACTAGTCAAGCGTCAGCCCAAGCCATGGTGGTGGATCCCCGCTTCAGAGCATCCCGGCGAATCCGAGCAGAAACGCAGTTGGGAAGTGATTTCCGCGATTGAAACACACATCATGATCGAGCGAGCGAAACATAACGGCGTATATAAACTGAAGGATGATAAAACTGGCGAAGATGTCGAAATCGAGTTTGTCGGTGTGCATCAACCAGTGCGCAAGCTCAAGGACAGCGGCAAATTCTTTGCCTGCTCGGATTTCCGCAAAAAAGGGTCATCTGATATGTATTACGACATTGATTTTTGGCTGGATGAAAAAAGCGGCAATATCTCCGTGGGTAGCGTGCGCGTGCATAAGGTGCCGGAAGTGCGCGATGGCGATGTGATTCAGGTGCCGCGGTTTAGTCATGACCCCAGCAAGGTGGAGGTGGTACCTTAATCGTTATCGCCAAGCATTTTCTTGCTTGGCTTTTTTCTTGTCGTTAATCAGGAGTTTTTATGAAATTACATTGGATTGCGTTGAGTTGTTTGTCTTTTATCGGGAGTGCTGTCGCCGCTCCGATGGCTTATGTGCCGAACGAAAAAGATGGTAACGTATCCGTGATTGATACAGCCACTGATAAAGTCGTGGGCATGCTCCCCAAAAAAGGGAAATTCGGCCATAAAATCCAGGCCGTGGCGATGGCGCCTGATGGTAAGACCTTGTATGTCGTTGTGCGCGATAAAAATGCCGTTGCAGTGGTGGATTTGGAAAAAGGTACGCAACAAAAACTGGTGAAAGTAGGCGACGAGCCGGAAGGCATTGATATTGCCCCGGATGGCAAAACTCTGGCAGCCTGTCTGGAAGAAGAAAATGCAGTTTCGTTTGTAGATTTAGCCACAGCCAAACTCGCCCACACAGCCAAGACGCAGGGTGTCAATCCAGAACACTGCGTGTATTCCAAAGACGGTAAATGGCTGTTGGCAAGCAACGAGGAAAGCGGCAATGTGGATGTGATAGACGTGGCAACGCACCAATCGGTACATTTGATTCAGTCCACCAAGCATCCGCGCGGCATTGGTTTTACGCCGGATGGTAAGCTGGCGTATATCGCCAACGAGGCGGCCAATCTGGTAGAAGTAGTGTCTGTTGGCGATTGGAAAGTGCTGCAAAAAATCCCGGTTGGCTTGCGTTCCAATGGAGTGAAAGTCGCACACGATGGCAGCCGCGTGTATGTGAGCAACGGCGGCGATCATAATGTGATGGTGATCAATACGGCCAAAAATGCGGTCATCGCGACCATTCCGGTTGGCCAACGCCCGTGGAATATGGCGCTGACGCCGGATGGCAAAAAGCTTTACGTGGCCAATGGCCGCAGTGGAACGGTTTCGGTGATTGATACCGCAGAAAACAAAAAAATCAGCGACATCAAGGTGGGTAAATTCCCTTGGGGCGTGGTGATTCACTAACGACGTTCTGGGATGCCGAGTTTGAGAATCTGGCTTTTGTGCATAGGCTTGTGTGTCTTTTTTTGGCATGCCGGTTTGGCATTGGCTGCACCGGTAATTGATAACTGGAAGGTGATTCAAGAGACGTTCTTTAAGCAACGCGAGGTTACCGAGGCGGGCGAACAGCTTGAGATAAGCGCGCCAGAGCAGGCGGAGAACGCCGCACTGGTGCCACTCTCTTTTATGCTTAACGCCAAACAAGAAGTGAGCAAAATTTATCTGTTTACCGATGCCAATCCGATACTACATACCGCAACATTTTATTTTCCGCCGCAAACGGTGAAGTTTTATCTGGCTACTCGTATTCGGTTAGAGAATAACAGCCAAGTACGCTTGATTGCCGAAAGCCCCAAGGGCAGTCTGATGATGAAAAGTGTTGTGATTAAAACGCCGGGTGGTGGTTGCGGGGGTGGTGGCTATAGCGACGAAGCTAGCTTGCGCGCTTCAGCTGGACAGATGAAACTCAAGGGCGCGGAAGATGCGGATAGGCTCGCGTTTAATATCAAACACCCCATGCGCACCGGCTTTGAGCGCACCCTGCAAGGTTATTACGCCAAGGCATGGTATATCAATGTGCTGGATTTTCGTGTAGAGAATTCAAGCCAACTCAAGGTGGATGTTGGCCCTGGCATCAGTGCCGATCCGTACTTCCAGTTTTCATCCAAGAAAGTACAAAGTGCCTGGCAGGTAGAAGCAAAAGATAACGAAGGCAAGCAATTTTTGCAGTCTTTTGAAATGGGGACTTTTTAATCGCTTGAAATTTTTAATTCAGCTTAATAATTTTTTTCAACAAATCAAATGACATCCACACATACAAATTTGGCAGATTGGCGTAGCCATGCTTTGGCCTTGGAACAACAGCTTAATGGCGTTATATTGGGCTTGCAGCCCTCTATCCGCTTGCTCATCATTTCTATTTTTGCACGTGGGCACGTGTTGCTGGAAGGCAATGTCGGCGTGGGCAAAACCACGCTGCTGCGTGCCACGGCGCGCGGCTTGGGCGGTGGTTACCAGCGTATCGAAGGCACCATAGACCTGATGCCGCAAGATTTGATTTACCACACCTATATTGATACCGAAGGCAAGCCCAAGGTTGAGCCGGGGCCGATTTTGGCGCAGGGTGAGGATTTGTCGGTGTTCTTTTTCAACGAGATCAATCGCGCCCGCCCGCAGGTACATTCACTCATGTTGCGGGTGATGGCGGAGCGCAGTATCGGCGCGTTTAATAGAAGTTTCAATTTCCCACATCTGCAAGTGTTTGCCGACCGCAACGCAGTAGAGAAAGAAGAAACGTTTGAGTTGCCCGGTGCCGCACGCGACCGTTTTTTGATGGAAATTGCCATTGCACCGGCTGAAGACAAAAAAGTCTATCAGGCGCTCACCTTCGAGACACGGTTTCACGATACCGATACGCTAATTGAGAGCGTGCATGAAGGCCAGATTCCGTATCGCGAATTGACGACATTTGCCCCGCAGATACAGGCCAGCATTCACGCTAGCGAAGCGGTGCAGGATTATGTCGAGCACTTGCGCGTGGCGACTTGCCGCCCGCAAACTTATGGCATCCAGTTGCCGGAAGTAGCCATGGATGAACTGATGGTGGCGGGCTTGGGGCCACGTGGTAGCAGCATGCTGGTACGTGCCGCCAAAGTCGCGGCTTGGTTGGATGGCCGCGATTATCTTGCGCCGCAGGATGTGGCCGCCGTATTTCATGAAGTCGTCGCGCACCGCCTGTTTTTTACGCCGATTTACGAGTTGCAACGCGGCTGGCTGGCCCGCGCTTTCACGCAGGCCATTCTGCAACACGTGCCCGCACCTTAAGCGCGAGGGTGGCTCATGATGCGTCAAGCGCTGATTCATTACAAAATTCGCTGGAAGCCCGCTGGCAACATGCCCGGTTCCAAGCGCGGCACGGCGGCGGGCATCGGCGACCAGCTGCGCGCGCTGGTGTTGCTGCGAGATCATCCCGACCCGCGCAGGCTAGATTTGCGCGCCAGCATGCGCGATCCTTTCGAGCGTTTGTGGGTGCGTGATTTTTACCTGAATACCGCGTTCAAAGTCATTGTGCTGCTGGATGCATCGGCTTCCATGGGCTATGTCGGGCAGGGGGATCGCAAGGCGGTCGCGCTCGACATTGCCGCGCAACTCGCGCTTAGCGCTTATCGTTCAGGCGATGCCTTCGGCGTGATGTGCGGCAATCAAACATTGCTACAAAAGCAATGCCTGCCACCTCGGCTTAATCGCTCGGCATGGCTGTGGGTGCGGCAGAATCTTGCGTCTCTCGTGCCTTCCGGCGATAACGCGGATGGCCTGTTGCAAGCCGCTGCGCAGCTGCCTAAGCGGCGCAGTCTGGTATTTATCATTTCTGATTTCCGCTGGGCGCAGGGCAAGTTGCGACAATTGCTCAAGGCGCTTAGCCATCACGATGTTGTGCCTATCTTGCTGCAAGACCCGGCGGAATATCGCGCCTTGCCGCCACGCGGCTTTGCCAGTGTGCACGATGTGGAAACCGGTCACAGCCGTTTTGTATGGATGCGCCCTGCGTTGCACGCACGCATTGCCGAGGCGCGCGACACGCATTTGCACGAAGTTGAACGCGCCTGTCACGCCTATGGCAGCAAGCCTTTGCTGGTTCGCGGCGAGTTCGATGCGGCGCAACTCACACGCTATTTTATGGAGCGCGTGCATGAATAAACGCATTAAACACATTGCCCTGGGCGCCTTATTCTATGTGGCTTACAGTCTGGTTGTTTTTAAGGCGTTTGCAGCGGAAAACGTGATCGTGCACCTGCGCAACCACGGCTACACCATGGGCGATTTGATTGAAGTGCGCGCCAATATTCGCCTGCCGCACGGCGCGCAGATTGATGCGGAAAGCCTACCACTGGCCGGGCGCATCAAGCCGTGGCTGGATTTGCGCGAAGTGAGGCTGGAGCAGCATGGCGATGAGGCGCACCTCTATTTAACGTGGCAAATGTTCGGCACGGTGGAAATCGCCCAGCCACTCAAAACGCCGGAACTGATGATTAAAACGCAAGGCAAGCCACCTGCAACATTAGTGATTCCGGCACAGGAGTTTTACTATTCGCCGATATTTGGCGCGCAGGTGGGCGAGATTGTGCGCCGTCCCGATTTGCCCCCGTTCAAATTTGATACGCACACACCTGCCTTGGCAGCCGCCTTGAGTGCCGCACTGGGATTGACGCTTGGTCTGGTCTGGTTGTGGCTGCAAGATAAAATCCCGTGGTTGCCACGCCGTCCCGGTCCGCTCACTCAACTTGCGCGTATGCTAAAATCTGCACCTGCCGCACATTTGTCTGTCGCGCAGATGACCGCAGTGCATCACGCGCTAAACCAGAGCGCCGCGCAGACGCTTTATCCCGGTACGCTGGGTGCGCTGTTTGTTCGCGCCCCTTACCTGAAGCCGCACGAAGCGGCGATAAGCAACTTTTTCCAACATGCCTGGCGCGCGTTTTATGGTCGTTCCGGAATCCAGACAATAGAAATTTCCCACGAGGAAACACTCGCCTGGGTGAAACAGGCCGCGCTGGCGGAGCGTGTGTTTTGGCGCGGTTCTGCCATATGATGGGGAATCTGCATTTTTCCAAGCCGGAATTGCTGTGGCTATTGCCGCTAGCTTTGTTGCCATTAATCAGTCACGGCGTGCGCCAATTTAGCTTTCCGGGACTAGAGGACTGGCCGCGCGATACCGCATCTACGCTGATGCGTTGGGGCATACGTGCCTTGGCCGTGCTACTACTTGCTACCTTGGTTGTAGCCGCCGCCGCGCCTTACAGCGAAGGCGGTACCGCCACGCGGGTGGGCGAAGGTGCGGAAATCGTCGTCGTGCTGGATCGTAGCGGCAGCATGTCCGAAGGCCTGAAAGGGCGCGATTACAATCGTCAGGATGCCGAAGCGGGCAAATCAGACACACATTTTTTAAGCAAAATCGAGGCCGCGCGCGCGGTGCTGCGCAAGTTTATGCAGCAACGCCCGGCGGATACGTTTGGCGTAGTCGCGTTCAATGCGTCGCCGATTAGTGTTGCGCCGCTAAGCAATGACCGCGAGCTGGCCGAGGCCGCACTGCTGAGCGCGCAGAGCCAAAGCACAGGCTTTACCGCGCTGGGACGCGCTTTGGGCTTGGCGCTTGATTATTTTGAAGGCCGCCCATACACCGCCACGCGGCTGATTCTGCTGGTCTCGGATGGCGATGCGGTGATTGAAGGCGAAGATCAGGAAATTCTGCGCAACGAATTCCGCCGCCAGCGCGCGCAACTGATGTGGATTTACGTGCGGGGCGAGCGCGAGCTGAGTATCCTCGACAGCGTGATTGCGGGCGATAACGAAATTATCACCAATAACGACAAGATTTACGCCGCAAAAAAACAGTCGGCCTCCATGCACAGCGTATTCCAGCAGCTTGGTATGCCATATCAGGCGTTCGAGGTGGACAGCGAAGAAGGCTTCAAAAACGCCATTGCGGCGGTGGCCAGCGCTACCAATAAACCGACGCGCTACGAATATCGTTTGCCACGACAGGATTACGCAGTGTATGGCTACACCCTTGCTTTGGTGTTGCTGGCCGTGCTGTATTGGGTGAAACAAGCGGAGATTCATGCATGGCGACCATAAATAAGCGGCATAAATTTTTTGCAATAACGCCTCTGGGAGCTGCATGGATATTGGCTTCTAGCCTGCTATGTTTTTTGCTCGCAGCATACTTTGGCTGGCAATGGCAGCGCATCGCAGCGCTAAATCGCGCTTATGCGGACAGAAGCCTTGCGCGTAGCAATCCCAGCCCGGACGCGCATTTGCAGCAATATGCGGTGGGTTACTTGGTCGCTCGCGACATGAAAAATGCGCATCGTGTACAGCAGGCCACACGCGCCTTCACGCTGGCCGAGACATCCAGTGACCCGGCATTGCGTGCTCGTGCCAAATTTGCATTGGGCAATATGTATTATGACTTGGCGCTGGCCTCGGCAGAAATCGCCAAGGGCGGCTCGCACCAGCAGGCGGTCGCGCAAATCGAGCTGGCGCGTGAGGCCTATAAAGGCGCACTGCGGCTGGATCCGCTGATGTACGACGCGCGTTTTAACTTGGAACTCCTGGACAGGAAAAGCCCAGAAAAGCGTACACAGGCTTGGCTGCAGGAGACCGACGGCGTGACGTTACAGCCGTTTAAGCGCAATGGGACGGCGATGATGAAGGACAATACGCGGAGAGGCTTGCCTTGAAGCATCGCCTGACATTCTGGTGGAAACGCCTGCTGATCAGGCTGCGTCATCAATGGCAAAACGGCACGTTGTTTTTTATGTTGGCCGCCATGGCATTATTGCCGGTGTGGTTCGAACCGCATACGCAACAGGATAGTACCGTGCAAGATACGCTGTTTGTAATTGACATCAGCGAAAGCATGAACGTGCGCGATGTGGATTACCCGCGCCCGCATTCCGACCGCTTGGGGCTTGCCAAAGCTACGGTGCGCGAGGCCATGTCGGTGCTACCTTGCGGTTCACGCATGTCTGTTGGTCTGTTTGCGGGCGACGAAACCGTGGTGTTGTTCGAGCCGCTGGAAGTCTGCCGCCACTATCCGGCTATCGAGCAAGTGGTGATGCGTCTGGAAAGCCGCATGCGCTGGATTGGCGATTCGTGGGTGATTCGCGCGCTGGTTTCTGCGATCAAAGAAGCTGACAAACGCAAGATGAATTTGATGATGATCACCGATGCAGATGAAATGCCGCATCACAGCGCGCCACGCCTGACGGATTTGCTGGAATACAAGGGAAAGGTCAAAGGCTTGCTGGTGGGCGTTGGCGGAGAAGCGCCACAGCCGGTGCCGCGTCTGGGTGGGGCGTTAATAGATGGGCGTCAGCAAATCACCGGCTACTGGACACCGGAAGAGGCCGTGATTGAAGGCAATCACCCGAATTTACTTGCTTACGTAAAAGAACTGCCACCCGGCGAACAAGCGCCCCCAGGCATGCTGGATGAGGTTGGGGAGCACCTTTCCGTATTCAACCGTGCGCTGCTACAAGCTTGCGCAGAGGCGGCCGATTTTGATACTGCACATATTCACCATCCGCAAGAAATCATTAAGCCATTGCTGCAGAACAAGTTTCAAGGCAGCGCACTGGCAGAACGCGACGCACGCTGGATATTCGGTCTGGCCGCAGCACTACTAGTGCTGGCAGGGTGGTTTAGGCAAAAGGTAAAGCACATCGCTTAAACATGCGAGTTTATTAACCAGCAGTTAATGTGTAGCTACTGAGGCTTATATAATCTGCCAATTTCATAAAACCTGCTATTAACTCCAAACACAGATTGTAGGGTTTTAGTGTTCAATGGCGGGTTGATAACGAACTATTGTTGCATCACATTCATGGTGCGATTACCTATAGATTTTCTCTAAAAAGGTTTAACTGGTCGACATAAAATTGCGATTTGCTGGACTATCAAAATTACCAATTATTAGATAGTTAACACACTGAAAAGC
>Ga0233425_10004727_pt1 | contig 22443 bp, 25 predicted proteins | sample Watercolumn_Towu_2_FD_181712 | JGI IMG/M metagenome (GOLD analysis project Ga0233425, IMG submission 181712) | Freshwater microbial communities from Lake Towuti, South Sulawesi, Indonesia - Watercolumn_Towuti2014_140_MG | ecosystem: Environmental > Aquatic > Freshwater > Lake | place... | reverse complement strand
ATCATCCCCGGCTACGAGACCGCCCGCTGGCTCCGCGTTCCGTCGATGTACGTCGAGCGCGAAGGCGGGGCCTTCCGGTTGCGGCGCGGCTTCCATGTCGAGCCGGGCCAGCGGGTGGTGATGGTCGAGGACATCGTCACCACCGGCCTCAGCTCCCGCGAGTGCATCGAGGCGATCCGCGCCGCCGGGGGCGAGGTCGTCGCCGCCGCCTGCATCGTCGACCGCTCCGGCGGGCGCGCCGACGTGGGCGTGCCGCTGGTCGCCCTCGCCACCCTCGATGTGCCCGCCTGGCCCGCTGACGCCCTGCCGCCCGAGCTGGCCGCCCTGCCGGTCGAGGACCCCGGCAGCCGCCGGCTGGCGAAATAGGGCGCGGTCGGGAGATGAAAGGTGCTAGTAAGCGAAGCAGTGAGCCGATGCGGCGCCTGGCGACACGCTCCTGCTCACCCCTTGCTCGCTAGCACTCTTCACCCAGCCGTCGCGCCTTCGATCCGATGACCAGCCCCGTCCGCCTCGGCGTCAACATTGATCACGTCGCCACCGTCCGGAACGCCCGCGGCGGCAGCCATCCCGACCCCGTGCGCGCCGCCCGCGAGGCGCTGGCCGCCGGGGCCGACGGGATCACCGCCCACCTGCGCGAGGACCGGCGGCACATCACCGACTCCGACATCGCCGCCCTCAGCGACCTCTGCGCCGAGGCTGGCCGGCCGCTGAACCTCGAGATGGCCGTCACCGACGAGATGCTGGCCATCGCCCTGCGCCATCGCCCCCACGCCGCCTGCCTCGTGCCGGAGCGGCGCGAGGAGGTGACGACCGAGGGCGGCCTCGCCGTCGCCGGGCACGAGGCGCGCGTGGCGCCGGTCGTCCGCGCCCTCTCGGAGGCGGGCGTCCGCGTCTCCCTGTTCATCGAGCCCTCGCCGGACCAGGTCGACGCCGCCGCCGCCGTCGGCGCCCAGGTGGTCGAGTTCCACACCGGCCGCTACTGTCACCTGTCCGGCGACGACCGGCTGGTCGAGTTCGAGCGCCTGCAGGCCGCCGCCACCCGCGCCGTCGGTCTCGGCATGGAGGTCCACGCCGGGCACGGTCTCGATTACGCAACGGCCGCCGAGATGATGGCCATCCCCGAGCTGCGCGAGCTCAACATCGGCCACTTCCTGATCGGCGAGGCGGTGTTCGTCGGCCTGGCCGCCGCCATCCACCGGATGCGCGCAGCCATGGACGCCGCGGCGGCGGACCTTCCGTGATCCTCGGCGTCGGCGCGGATCTGACCGACATCCGCCGCATCCAGCGCTCGCTGGACCGCTTCGGCGACCGCTTCCGGCGCCGCTGCTTCACCGACCTCGAGCAGGCGCGGTCGGACCGCAAGCCCGACCCGGCGTGGAGCTACGCCAAGCGCTTCGCCGCCAAGGAGGCCTGCGCCAAGGCGCTGGGCACCGGCATGCGGTCGGACGTCTACTGGCGCGACATGGGGGTGGTGAACCTGCCCTCCGGCCAGCCGACCCTGGCCCTGACCGGCCACGCCGCCGACCACCTGGCCCGCCTGCTGCCGCCGGGCCACGCGCCGCGCATCCACCTGACCCTCAGCGACGAGCACCCGTACGCGCTCGCCTTCGTGGTGATCGAAGCCTTGCCGATGGCTTAATCACGTTATACCCGTTTCGCGGCTGAAGACCGCGCGCAGCGGCATGGGGGACAGGTCATCATGAGCGACGAGCACAAGCCGCACGACGAGCACGGCCACGATCCGGCGCATGATGCGCACGGGGCCGCCGCTGCGCCGCAGCCCGCCGACCACGGCCACGCCGCGACCGGGCACGAGGACCACGGCCACGCCGCCGCCGGCCACGATGACCACGGGCATGACGACCACGGGCATGACGACCACGGCCACGACGACCACGGCCACGCCACGCCTCCCCACGACGATCACGGGCATCATGCCGCCCCCGGTCATGAAGAGCACGGTCACGCCGCGCCTGCCCACGACGACCATGCCCATGGCGCAGCTGACGACGCTCACGCGCCGACCCATGACGATCACGGCCACGCCGCGGCGTCCCATGACGATCACGGCCATGCGACGCCGTCCCACGACGACCACGGGGCGGCCCAGGACCATCACGGCCACGCCGTCGACCACGACCACCAGGGTCATGCCCCCGCCGCTGATCACGGGGCTGCGGCCGCGGCGGCGACGTCGGCTGACCGCAAGCCGGTGTGGAGCGACTCCGGCGACGCGCCCTTCGAGAGCGTCGAGGCCACCCCGGTCTACGCCCGCGGCGGCAAGGGCCGGAAGAAGGCGAAGAAGGGCGGCGGCGGCAGCGAAAGCTGGGAAATCATCAAGACCATCGTCTTCGCCCTGCTGATCGCCCTGGTGCTGCGCGTGCTGCTGTTCCAGCCCTTCACCATTCCGTCGGCCTCGATGGAGCCCAACCTGTACGAGGGCGACTACATCGTCGTCTCCAAGTGGACCTACGGCTATTCGAAGCACTCGATCCCGTTCAGCCCGCCGGTGTTCGAGGGCCGTATTCTCGGCAGCCAGCCCGAGCGCGGGGACATCGTCGTCTTCAAGCTGCCGCGCGACAACCGGACCGACTACATCAAGCGCGTCGTCGGCCTGCCCGGCGACCGCATCCAGATGATCAACAACGTCCTGCACATCAACGGCGAGGCCGCGCGCGACGTGACCGTCACCGGCCAGGACGTCACCAACATGTACGGCGAGCTGATCGTCACCTCCGACGAGACCCTGCCGGGCGGGCGCACCTTCCGCATCCAGGACTTCGGCCCCGGCCGCGACCTCGACGACACTCCGGTGTTCGAGGTGCCCGCCGGCCACTACTTCATGATGGGCGACAACCGCGACAACTCGGTCGACAGCCGCGTCGACCAGTCGATGGGCGTGGGCCTGGTCCCGGCCGAGAACCTGATCGGCAAGGCCGAGGTCATCCTGTTCTCGTGGCAGCCGGGCGCCTCGCTGTGGAACCCGGTCAGCTGGTTCACCAAGGTCCGCCCGAGCCGGTTCTTCACCGTCCTCCACTGATGGCCGACCGCAGGGCCGAGGCCGTCTCCACCCTGGTTCGCGCCCTGGGCCACGAGTTTCGCGACCGCGACCTGCTGGAGCGGGCCCTGACCCATCCCAGCGTGGGGGAGGGCGCGGCCCGCGACGCCCGCGGCCGGCCCTTCCTCGACAACCAGCGGCTCGAGTTCCTCGGCGACCGGGTGCTCGGCCTGCTGGTCGCCGACCGCCTGCTGCGCGACTTTCCCGCGGCAGACGAGGGCGAGATGTCGGCCCGCCTGCACGCCCTCGTGGACAAGAGCGCCTGCGCCCGGGTCGCCGAACGCCTCGGCGTCGGGCCCGCCATGCGGCTGTCGCCGGGCGAGGCGAAACAGGGCGGCCGGCGTCGCGAGAGCGTGCTGGGCGACGCCATGGAGGCGTTGCTGGCGGCGGTCTGGCTGGACGGCGGCACGGAGGCGGCGCGGGCCGTGTTCGACCGGGTCTGGGAGAAGGAGCTCGCGGCCCCCGCGCGGCCCGCCCTGACCAATCCCAAGTCGGCCCTCCAGGAGTGGGCGCTGGGCCACGGCAAGGCGCTGCCGACCTACCGGATTGTCGAACGCACCGGCTCCGACCACGCCCCGACCTTCACCGTCGAGGTCAGCGTGGCCGGATATCCGCCCTTGACCGCGAAGGGGCGTTCGCGTCAGGACGCGGAGAAGGCGGCTGCGACCGCCCTTCTCCAGCGTGAAGGCGTGATTTGACCGAACCCCGGGCCGAGGCCCCCACCCAGCGAGCCGGCTTCGCCGCGATCATCGGCGCCCCCAATGCGGGCAAGTCGACGCTGGTCAACCGCCTGACCGGAACCAAGGTCTCGATCGTCACCCAGAAGGTCCAGACCACGCGCTTCCCCGTGCGCGGCATCGCCATCTACGGCGACGCCCAGATCGTGCTGGTCGACACCCCCGGCATCTTCAGCCCCCGCCGCCGTCTCGACCGGGCCATGGTCGCCTCGGCCTGGGGCGGGGCGGACGAGGCCGACGCCGTGGTCCACCTGGTCGACGCCGCCTCCCACATCGCCGCCCAAGGCAAGGAGGGCTCGGCCGCCGACCGCCGCTCGGCCGAAGATACCGAGATGATCATCTCGGCCCTGAAGGAGTCGGGGAAGAAGGTGATCCTCGCCCTCAACAAGATCGACGGCATGCGTCGCAACACCCTGCTGGCCCTGTCCCAGGAGCTGTTCGAGACGGGCGTCTACAGCGAGGTGTTCATGATCTCGGCGCTCAGCGGCGACGGGGTGGACGACCTCGGCCGCCGCCTCGCCGAGGCCATGCCGGAGGGACCGTGGCTCTATCCCGAGGACCAATCGGCGGACGTGCCGCTGCGGGTCCTCGCCGCCGAGATCACCCGCGAGAAGGTCTACCTCCGCGTCCACGAGGAGCTGCCCTATTCGGCCGCCGTCGAGACGACCGCCTTCGAGGAACGCCCGGACGGCTCGGCCCGGATCGAGCAGACCATCTACGTCGAGCGCGAGAGCCAGCGGCCGATCGTGCTGGGCAAGGGCGGCCAGACCCTCAAATGGATCGGGCAGAAGTCGCGCGAGGAGCTGACCGAGCTGTTCGACCGTCCCGTCCACCTGTTCCTGACCGTCAAGGTCGATCCGAAATGGCAGGATTCGCGGGCGCTCTACGCCCAGTTCGGTCTCGAGTACGACGTCTGATCCCTTGTTCCATGTTCCCCGCCGCGCCGGAAACCACCCCCGGCTGACCTTCGGCCTCCTCGCCATCGCCGCCGCGCTCCTCGCCGGCGGAGTCGGCTGGGCCACCCTGCAGCGACCGGCTCCCGCCGGCGAGGCCGTGGCCGCCGCACCGCCCCCGCGCCCGCCGCTCGTGGTGGTCGAGCGCCTGCCGCAGCTGAAGGACCAGCTCGACCGCTGGGGCGGCGCCGACCGCTTCACCGGCGGCGTGCTGGTGGCGCGCGGCGACGAGATCCTGTTCCGCCAGGTGCACGGCATGGCCGACCGCGCCACCGGCCGTCCGCTGGCGCTCGATTCCCGGTTCCGCCTCGCCTCGGTGAGCAAGCAGTTCACCGCCGCCGCCATCCTGCGCCTGCAGGACGACGGCGTGCTGTCGATCGAGGATCCGGTCTGCCGCTGGGTCGACGACTGTCCGGCCGCCTGGGCGCCGATCCGGCTGCGCCACCTCCTGGCCCACACCTCCGGCATTCCCGACCTGATGGCGCGGCCCGGCTGGGGGTTGCGGCGCGTCACGCCGGCGAGCCCGGAAGAACTCACCGAGGACTCGAAGAAGTTCCGGCTCCAGTTCGCCCCGGGCACGAAGGTCCGCTACGACAACGCCGGCTACAACCTGCTCGGCGCCGTGGTCGAGAAGGCCAGCGGCCGGCCGCTGCACGACTATCTGCGCGAAGCCTTCTACGAGCCGCTCGGCATGGCCGACACCGGCTACGACGACGGCGCCTCGGACGTGGTCATGGGCTACGCCAACCTCGGCGGCCCGCCGTCGCCCCAGCCGGACGCCAACGTCAGCATCATCTTCGGGGCCGGGGCCATGTACTCGACCCTCGACGACCTGTTCGTCTGGACCCGGGCTCTCCACTCGGGGCGGGTGCTGTCGCCGGAAAGCTACCGCCAGATGATCGCCGACCACGCGCCGGAGGACACGCCCGACGAACGGGGGCGGCCGCGCCGCCTGTGGGGCTTCGGCCTGTACGAGAAGGCGCTGGGCCGGCAGGTCCGCCCCGACTTCCTCGACCGCCAGATCTACCACACCGGCAGCTGGTCGGGCTTCCGCAACCTGGTCAGCTGGCAGCCGGACGAGGAGATCACCGTCGTCGTCCTGTCGAACAATTTCCACCAGCGCGAGGCTGTCCTGCTGCTCTCGCAGCAGGCCATGGCCGAGGCGCTCGGCCGCTCCTTCCCGACCGCGGTGGCGCGCTAGCTCTCGCGGGCCCAGCGTGCGCGCCGGGCCAGCTCCGCCTCGCCGGGATGCTCGTCGCCGAACGAGCCGGTCGGGACCTCGCCGTCCCGTTCGTAGGCGGCGACCACCACGCCCGCAGGCGTAACCTCGCTGTCGGTCAGCCGCCACGCCCGGGGCTGCGAGCCCGCGTCGAACAGCCGCTTGCCGCGGCCGAGCACGATCGGAAACGTCAGCAGGGTCAGTCGGTCGATCAGGTCGTGGGCCAGCAGGGCGTGGATCAACTCGCCGGAGCCCTGGATCAACAGGTCGCGACCCGGCGAGGCCTTCAGCCGCCGCACCGCTTTCGCCGGATCGCCCTCCAGCCGGCGACTGTGGGCCCAGTCCATCGGGGCGTCCGGTCCGGCGACCACGTACTTGTTCACGCTGTTGAACACCCGCGCGATCTCGTCCTCCTGGTGCGGCCAGTGCGCGGCGAAAATCTCGTAGGTCCGGCGGCCCAGCAGCAGATCGTAGTCCGCGCCCATGGCGCGATCCATCAACCCGCCCAGCGCCTCGTCGAAGTGCGGGAACACCCAGCCGCCGAAGCGGAAGCCGCCGGTCGGATCCTCCTCCGGCCCGCCGGGGGCCTGCATCACGCCGTCCAGCGAGACGAAGGTGGCGGCTCTGATCGTACGCATCTCATGACCTCCCTGGGCGCGCGCAGGCGCGGCGCCGGAACCGCTCCCGGTCGTCAGTCCTGCGGCCCGCGCCACTCGCCCGCGGGCACGGTGTTGACCATCCACGGCACGCCGAAGCGGTCGATCAGGCTGCCGTAGCCCGGCGACCAGAAGGTCTCGCTGAAGGCCATGACCACCCGGCCGCCCTCGGACAGCTGCTCGAACCAGCGCTGCGCCTCGGCCCGGTCCTCGGTGTGCAGGGTGACGTCGAAGCCGTTCTTGGGCTTGTCGACGTTGGGCGCCCAGTCGACGTCCATGTCCGCGCCCATGATCGCCTGGTCGCCGACCTCCAGCCAGCAATGCATCAGCCAGTCGCGGTACCTGTCGCCCACCGGCATTTCCGGCGGCGCATCGGAATAGGGCATGGCGGCGGTGATCCTGCCGCCCAGCACCTTCGCGTAGAACTCGAACGCCTCGCGGCACTGCCCGTTGAAGCTCAGGCTGGTCACGATCTTCATCGATTGTCTCCGTCGTGCTGGTTTTCGAGGAAGGCCACCAGACGGTCGAAGGTCGAGGTCCAGCCGTGGCGATGACCGACCAGGCTCTGCTCCGACTTCAGGCCCTCGTGGGTGAAGTCCATGCGGGTGCGGCCGTCCGGCAGTTCGGCGAACGCCACCGTCACCAGGGTGTCCACCGGCGGCCCGTCCTCGTGGGACTCGTCCCAGCGGAAGGTGAACACCAGCCGCTCCGGCGGGACGATCTCGCGATAGACGCCGCCCTGCCACAGGTCCTGACCGGTTTCCGGCGACCGCAGGCAGGCCCGCCAGGCTCCGCCGACGCGCAGGTCCTGCGACACGCTCACCGCTGGCCATTCGACCGGACCCAGCCACAGCACCACGGTCTCGGGCGTCGTCCAGGCTCTCCACACCAGCGCCCGGGGCGCGTCGAAGACGCGCTGCAGGTGCAGGGACGGTCGGGCGGCGATGGCTTCGACGTGGCTCATGAGGCTTCCTCGCGGGGCGGATCCGGTCGACGGTCGGGGAAGGGGGGGATCAGTTGTTCTTCAGCAGCTGCTCCAGCTGGTCGGCGCACTGGCCCCAGCCCTCGTGGAAGCCCATGGCCTCGTGCTGCTTCATCGTCTCGGCGTTCCAGTGCCGGGCGGTGGCGACATATTCCGTCCGGCCGTCGGCCAGCGGCGTGAGTTCGACCGTCCCCACCATGAACGGCTGCCCGGCGGGCTTCCAGTCCGGGGTGAAGGCGTCGGTCGTGGTCCAGCGCCGGTTCGGCTCGGCCTCAAGGAACACGCCGTGGTTCGGAAAGCGCTCGCCGTCCGGGCCGTGCATGACGAAGTTGAACACCCCGCCCGGGCGCGGATCGACCGCCACGTCCGAGATCCGCCACGGCTTCGGGGCGAACCACTGCTCCAGCAGCTCCGGCGTCATCCACGCCTTCCAGATCCGCTCGGGAGAGGCGTCGATCGTCCGGCGCAGCTCCAGCTCGAAGGCGTGCGCCACGCCGTCGGTGTGGCAGGGGTTGGTCTCAATTTCCTGGGCCATTGTCGTCTCCTCGCTGGATATTCTTCAGGTAGGCGTCGAGCCGGTCGAAGCTGGCGTCCCAGAAGCGGCGGTAGTGCTCCAGCCACTCGGCGACGCCCTTCAGCGCCATCGGCTCCAGCCGCGCCGGCCGCCACTGCGCCTCGCGCCCGCGGCTGATCAGTCCGGCCTTCTCCAGCACCTTCAGGTGCTTCGACACCGCCGGCAGGCTGATGTCGAACGGCTCGGCCAGTTCGTTGACGCTGGCCTCGCCCTCGCTCAGCCGCGCCAGAATGGCCCGACGGGTCGGGTCGGCGAGGGCGGCGAACTGGGCGGAGAGCGGATCGGTCTGCATCGGGGCGTCTTGTCTAACTGCTCGGTTAAATACGAGCCGGGCCGGTTGTTGTCAACCGGTCGGTTAAATAACGGCCCAGGAACGCGGATCCGCCTCCGCGCATTGCCCCGGCTCCAGCGCAAGGAGACCGCGATGAAGGCCCTGGTCCTCAACTGCACGCTCAAGCCCTCGCCCGAGACCTCGAACACGGAGGCGCTGGCGCGGGTGGTCATGGCCGAGCTGGAGAAGGGCGGGGCGGAGACGGAACTCGTCCGTCTCGTGGACCTGAACCTGAAGCCGGGGGTGAAGACCGACCAGGGCGAGGGCGACGACTGGCCGGCGGTGCATGCGCGCATCCTCGCCGCGGACATCCTGATCGTCGCCACCCCGACCTGGCTGGGCCAGCACTCCAGCGTCTGCATGCGTGCGCTGGAGCGGATGGACGCCATGCTGTCCGAGACCCGCGACGACGGCCGGCCGGTCGCCTACGGCAAGGTGGCCGGGGTGGTGATCACCGGCAACGAGGACGGCGCCCACCACATCGTCGCCAGCGTCTGCCAGGCCCTGATCGACATCGGCTTCACCATCCCCGGCCAGAGCTGGACCTACTGGCACCTCGGCCCCGGTCCGGGCCCGGACTACACCGACACCGACCAGGCCCACGACTGGTCGGACCGCACCGGCCGCATCGCCGCCCGCAACCTGCTGGCCCTCGCCCGCGTGCTCCGGCCCGACGCCTATCCGGTCCCGGAAAGCGGCGGCTAGGGCCGCATCGACCCCGTCTCGACGAAGCGCTGGTGCCACGACAGCGCCTCCGTCAGCAGGTGCGGCGTCTGCAGCCCGTACGAGCCCTTCAGCGCCCGGGCGTGGTAGTCGGCGAGGGCGTCCCGGAAATCGGGGTGCGCGCACCTGCCGATGATCAGCTTCGCCCGCTGCTTCGGCGACAGCCCGCGCAGGTCCGCCAGCCCCTGCTCGGTGACGATCACCTGCACGTCCTGGACGATGTGGTCGACGTGGCTGGCCATCGGCACGATGGTCGAGATCTTGCCCCCCTTGGCCGTGGACGGGCTCATGAACACCGAGATGTAGGCGTTGCGGGCGAAGTCGCCCGAGCCGCCGATGCCGTTCTGGATGCGCGACCCCATCAGGTGGGTCGAGTTCACCGCCCCGTGGATGTCGGCCTCGATCATGCCGTTCATGGCGATGCAGCCCAGCCGGCGGATCACCTCGGGATGGTTGGAGATCTCCTGCGGCCGCAGGATGATCCGGTCGCGGAAGGCGGCCATCTCCGCATTCAGCCGCGCCGCCGCCTCCGGGCTCAGCGAGAAGGCGGTCGCGGAGGCCACCCGCAGTTTGCCCGAGTCCAGCATGTCCAGCATGCCGTCCTGCAGCACCTCGGTGTAGGCGGTGAGGTTCTCGAACGGGCTGTCCTTCAACCCGGCCATGACGGCGTTGGCGATATTGCCCACGCCCGACTGCAGCGGCAGCAGGTTGGCCGGCAGCCGCCCGACCTTAACCTCGTGCGCCAGAAACTCGACAAGGTGGCCGGCGATGGCCCGGGCGCTCTCGTCGGGATCGGCGAAGGGCAGGTTGCGGTCCGGGGCCTCGGTCTCCACCACGGCCACGACCCGCGCCGGGTCGACCCGGAAGGTCGGCTGCCCGATGCGCTGGTCGGCGCGGACCAGCGGGATCGGCACGCGGTTCGGCGGCAGGGCGGTGCCGTAGTAGATGTCGTGCATCCCCTCCAGCGCCGGGTTCTGCCAGGCGTTGACCTCCAGGATGATCCGCTCGGCCCGGTCCAGCCAGGTCTTGTTGTTGCCGACCGAGGAGGAGGGGATCAGCGATCCGTCTTCCGTGATCCCCGACACCTCGACCACGGCGGCGTCGAGCGGTCCGAGGAAGCCCTGCCACGCCGCCGGCGCCACCTGCGACAGGTGCATGTCCAGGTATTCCATCTCGCCGCGATTGATCTTCTCGCGGGCGATCGGGTCCGAGTTGTAGGGCAGGCGGAACTCGATCCCGTCGGCGCGCGCCAGCGCCCCGTCCAGCTCCGGCCCGGTCGAGGCCCCGGTCCAGACCTTCAGCCGGAAGGCTTCGCCGCGCGCGTGCGCCGCCTCCATCCGCGCCGCCAGCGCCGTGGGCACCGCCTTCGGATAGCCGGACCCGGTGAAGCCGCTCATCCCCACCGTCGATCCCGGCCGGATCAGGGAGGCGGCGTCGTCGGCCGACATGATCTTCGGGCGAAAGGCGGCGGAGCGGATGCGGGACATGGGCGGACCTGGGCCGGGAAGGGGCCCCGACCCTAGGACTGCGCCGCCCGCCGCGCCAACCCGCTCCCGCGGCGGACGACACAAGGCCGCAGCCGCGCTAGGCTGGCCACATGATCGCGCCCCTCCTCGCCCTCGCCCTGTCCGTCCAGGCCCCGGACCCCGCCGTCGCCGAGGTCGCCGCCGTGCTCGACCGGCTGAACGCCGCCTCGACCGCCGCCGACGGCGAGGCCTATTTCGCCCTGTTCACGCCCGACGCCCGCTTCGTCGGCACCGACGCCACCGAGCACTGGACCCTCGACGAGTTCCGCGCCTTCGCCGCGCCCCACTTCGCCCGCGGGAACGGCTGGTCCTACCCGGCGACGGAACGGACCATCACCCTCGCCCCCATCGCGTGCCGCTGCATCGCCTGGTTCGAGGAGAAGCTCGTCAACGACAGCTATGGCGAGACCCGCGGCTCGGGCGTCCTGCGCCTGACCGACGACGGCTGGAAGATCGAGCAGTATGTGCTGAGCTTCGCGGTCCCCAACGACAGGGCGCGCGAGGTGGTCGAGGTCATCCGCGGCGCGGAGTAGCGCCTCCGCCGACGGACAGGCGCGCCGGAACGTATGGCCAACCCCCGCCGGCCGCTCTAAGCCGTCCCCATGGACTTCACCGACGACGCCTTCGTCATCGCCGCCCGCGCCCACGGGGACACCGGCGCCGTCGTGGAGCTGCTCACCCGCGACCACGGCCGCCGCGCCGCCTATGTCGCCGGCGGAGCCTCCCGCCGGATGAAGCCCTTCCTGCAGGCCGGCGCCCGCGTCGTCGCCGACGTCCGCGCCCGCACCTCCGAGCACCTCGGCTCGGCCCGGCTGGAGCCGGTGGGGGAGGGGCCCAGCGCCCTGTTCGACGATTCCCTGGCCCTGACCGGCCTCGCCGCCGCGGCCGCCGTGGCCCAGGGTGCCCTGCCCGAGCGCGAGCCGCATCCGGGCGCCTTCCTCGCCTTGGAGGCCCTGATCGGCGCCTTCGCCGTCCCGGAGGTCTGGCCGGCGGTCTTCGTCCGCTTCGAGGCCGGTCTGCTCGAGGACCTCGGCTTCGGCCTCGACCTCAGCCGCTGCGCCGCCACCGGGGCGGTCGACGACCTCGTCTGGGTCAGCCCCCGCACCGGCCGCGCCGTCAGCCGCGCCGCAGGGGAGCCGTACGCCGACAAGCTGCTGAAGCTGCCCCCCTTCCTGCTCGGCGCCCAGGCCGGCCTCGGCGAGGGCGACGTCGGCTCCGGTCTCGAGCTGACCGGACACTTCCTCGAGCAGTTCGTCTTCCATCCTCTCGACCGCCCCCTGCCGCCCGCCCGGGTCTGGATGATCGACCGCCTGCGCGAGGCGGGGCGGCTGTGACGGACCGCTTCAAGCGGCCTTAACCCTCGATTTGTACGGTCGCCGACCCGCATCCGTGGGTCCGCCGAAGGCCAGTCGACATGAGTATTGCGTCCCTCGTCAAAACGTCCCTCGTGGCGGAAGAGCCGGTGTCGGAACCGCGCGAGGGCGAGGATGCGCACCTCAGCACCTTCTTCGATGTGTCGCTGGACCTCCTGGTCATCCGCGATCTTGAGGGACGGGCGGTCAAGGTCAGCCGTTCGTGGGAGACGGTGCTGGGGCATCGCCCTGAGGACATGGAGGGGCGGCCGCTCCTGCGCTTCCTTCACCCGGAAGATGCGGCGGCCACGCGCGTCAGCGTCAACGAGGTCGAGAACCGGAAGCCGGGCGATCCGGTGCTGGGCTTCATCAACCGCTATGCCCACGCGGACGGCTCGTACCGGATCCTTGAATGGCGGGCGCAGCGCTACGGCGACCTGATCTACGCTGTGGCCCGGGACGTGACGGATCGCGTCGCGGCCGAGCGCGCCATGGCCGAGGCGAAGGCCGCCGCCGAGGCGGCCAGCCGCGCGAAGTCCGACTTCCTGGCCAATATGAGCCATGAGATCCGGACGCCCCTGAACGGGGTGATCGGAATCGTCGACGCCCTGTCGCGCACCGAGCTGACGCCTGAACAGTCCGAGATGGTCGCCCTGGTGCGCGATTCCGGCGTGGTGCTGGAAAGGCTGGTCTCGGACATCCTGGACGTGTCCAAGATCGAGGCGGGCCAATTGGATCTCGAGAGCCGGCCCTTCGACCTCGCGCGGACCCTCGCAGCCTCCATCGAGGGCTGCCGCTCCCGCGCCGCGGACAAGGGGCTGGAGGTGGTCGTCGACCATGATCCGGCGGCCCGGGGGCGGTACGTCGGCGACAGCACCCGCGTGCGCCAGATCGTCGACAACCTCGTGTCCAACGCCGTCAAGTTCACGGCCGAGGGAGCGATCACGATCCGGATCGACCTGGACGACGCCGGTCGCATCCGGATCGAGGTGCAGGATACCGGCATCGGTTTCGACGCCGCGACGGGGGCGCGCCTGTTCGGGCGCTTCACCCAGGCGGACACCAGCATCACGCGCCGCTTCGGCGGCACGGGACTGGGGCTTTCGATCTGCCGCTCGCTGGCGCGGATGATGGGCGGCGACATCGCCGCCGTCTCGACGCCCGGCGTCGGCAGCCGGTTCACGGTCCACCTGCCGCTGGCGCGGGCCGAGGCCGGCGCGGACAGCGCCGCGAACGACGCTGAACCGGCCCAGGCCGCCCGCCGCGAGAGGCCGCTGCGCGTGCTCCTGGCGGAGGACCACCCGACCAACCAGCGCGTCGTCCAGCTGATCCTCGCCTCGACCGGGGCGGAACTGACCATCGTCGGGAATGGCCAGCAGGCGCTGGAGGCCTTTGCGGCCGCAGCCTACGACGTGGTGCTGATGGACATGCAGATGCCCGGGATGGACGGCCTGACCGCCACCCGCGCCATTCGCGAGCTTGAGGCCCGGCGCGGCGTCCCGCCGACGCCGGTCGTCATGCTCAGCGCCAACGCCATGCCCGAGCATCGCGAGGAGGCCCGCGCCGCCGGCGCCGACCTGCATGTCGCCAAGCCGGTGACCGCCGCCACCCTGCTCACAGGCATCGAACAGGCGGTGGGCTGATCGCCCACAGGCGCTTTCCGGCGCGAACGGCCATCCTGCGCTAGACTGACGGCTTCCTCGCTCGAATCAGTTTGGCATGACCGTTCACACCCCGCCGCCGGAAGGCGGCCGCATCGTCGACGAACCGATGAGCGACGCCCTGTCGCGCCGCTATCTCGCCTACGCCCTGTCGACCATCACCAACCGCGCCCTGCCGGACGTGCGCGACGGCTTCAAGCCGGTGCACCGGCGCATCATGTACGCCATGCACCAGATGCGGCTGAACCCGCAGGCGGCGGCGCGCAAATGCGCCAAGGTCGTCGGCGAGGTGATGGGCGGCTACCACCCGCACGGCGACGCCTCGATCTACGACGCCCTCGTCCGCCTCGCCCAGGACTTCTCCCAGCGCTACCCCCTGGTCGACGGCCAGGGCAATTTCGGCAACATCGATGGCGATAGCGCCGCGGCCATGCGCTACACCGAGTGCAAGCTGACCCCGGCCGCCGTCCTGCTCATGGACGGCATCGACCAGAACGCGGTCGACTTCCGCCCCACCTATGACGACCAGGACGAGGAGCCGGTCGTCCTGCCCGCCGGCTTCCCCAACCTGCTGGCCAACGGCTCGTCGGGCATCGCCGTGGGCATGGCCACCTCCATCCCGCCGCACAACGTCGGCGAACTGATCGACGCCTGCCAGCTGCTGCTGGAAAACCCGGAAGCGTCGACCGCGGATCTGTGCGCCATCGTCCCCGGCCCCGACTTCCCGACCGGCGGCGTGGCGGTGGAGGGGCACGCGGCCCTGCTCGACGCCTATGAGACCGGCCGCGGCGGGGTGCGCCTGCGCGCCCGCTGGGAGACCGAGGACCTCGGCCGCGGCGTCTGGCGGATCGTCGTCACCGAGGTTCCCTACCAGGTCCAGAAGTCCAAGCTGATCGCCGACCTCGCCGAGCTGATCGAGAACAAGAAGGCGCCCCTGCTCGCCGACGTCCGCGACGAGTCTGCCGAAGACATCCGCCTGGTGCTCGAGCCGCGCGCCCGCACGGTCGAGCCGGACGTGCTGATGGAGAGCCTGTTCCGGCTGTCGGACCTCGAGGTCCGCTTCCCGATCAACATGAACGTGCTCGACGCCACCGGCACGCCGCGGGTCATGGGGCTGAAGGCCTGTCTGCAGGCCTTCCTCGATCACCGCCGCGAGGTGCTGGTGCGCCGGGCCGGCTGGCGCATCGACCGGGTCGAGAAGCGCCTGCACCTGCTGGAAGGCCTGCGCATCGTCTTCCTCAACCTCGACGAGGTGATCCGCATCGTCCGCGAGGAGGAGCAGCCCAAGGCGGTCCTGATCGCCCGCTTCGGCCTGACCGAACTCCAGGCCGACTTCATTCTCGACACCCGCCTGCGCCAGCTGGCGCGGCTGGAGGAGATGACGATCGAGAAGGAATTCAACGAGCTGACGGAGGAACTTGCCCAGCTGCGCGCGCTCTCCAGCTCGCCGGCGAAGCAGTGGAAGCAGATTGGCAAGGACCTGGAGGCGGTGCGCAAGGCGCTGGTCTCGCCGCGCCGGACGACGATCGCCGAGGCGGTCGACGCCTCCGCCTTCGCCCCGGTGGAGGCCTTCATCCCGCGCGAGGCGATCACCGTCATCCTCTCCGAACGCGGCTGGATCCGCGCCGCAAAGGGCAAGGTCGACGATCCGTCCGAGCTGAAGTTCAAGGAGGGGGACAGCCTCGCCTTCCTCGTGCCGGCGTACACGACCGACAAGCTGCTGCTGGCCGCCTCGGACGGCCGCATCTTCACCATCGGCGCCGACAAGCTGGCCTCCGGGCGCGGCCACGGCGAGCCGGTGCGGCTGATGATCGACCTCGACGAGGGCGTCGGCGTGGTCAATCTGCTGGCCCACCAGCCGGGCGCCCGCCTGCTGGTCGCTTCGAAGGCCGGCTACGGCTTCATCGCCCCGGAAGACGACCTGCTGGCCCAGAAGCGCGGCGGCCGGCAGGTGCTGAACGGCGAGATGCTGGCCGCGCTGCGCGTCGCCGGCGACCACGTCGCGACCATCGGCGACAACATCAAGGCGCTGATCTTCCGGGTCGACGAACTGCCCGAGATGGGCCGGGGCAAGGGCGTCAAGCTGCAGTCGTTCAAGCAGGGCGGCCTCGCCGACGTGACCACCTTCAACGCCGAGGCCGGTCCCGAATGGGTCGACGGCGGCGGTCGTCGCCGCCAGTGGCCCGACTGGAAGGACTGGCTGGGCAAGCGGGCGCAGGCCGGACGTCAGGGCCCGCGGGGGCTGCGGAAGTTCCGGTGAGCCCGGCCGGCGTGACGCGGATTTCACTTATCGCCGTCGCCGGAACCGGCGATAGTCGGGCGAAAGGGGCCTCCGCCCCGCCGTGGAGACTGACATGATCACCCTGATCGTCATCGGCGTCATCATCGCCGTCGTCCTGTTCGTCGTGGTCGGCGGCTACAATCGTCTCGTCGCCCTCGACCAGCGGGCCGACCAGTCGTTCGCCGACATCGACGTCCAGCTGAAGCAGCGCCAGGACCTGATCCCCAACCTCGTGGAGACGGTGAAGGGCTACGCCACCCACGAGCGCGGCACCCTCGACGCCGTCACCCAGGCCCGCGCCGCCGCCGCCGGCGCCCACAACGTCAACGAACGGGTGCAGGCCGAGAACATGCTCTCCGGCGCCCTGGGCCGCCTGTTCGCCGTGGCCGAGGCCTATCCGGACCTCAAGGCCAACACCAACTTCCAGCAGCTGCAGACCGAGCTGTCTGACATCGAGAACAAGCTCGCCGCCGCCCGCCGCTTCTTCAACAGCGCGGTGTCCGAGTTCAACGCCGTCCGCCGCCAGTTCCCGACCGTCCTGTTCGCCGGCCTCGTCGGCTTCGGCGCCGACAAGCCGTTCTTCGACGTCGGCGAGAGCGAGCGCGCCGCCATGAGCGCGGCCCCGCCGACGGTGAGCTTCCAGGCCTGACCGGGACATGGGCGCGGTCGGGCTCCAGACCCACATCTGGGCGAACAACACCCGGTCGATCCTGCTGCTCGCCGGCTTCCCGGTGCTGCTGGTCCTGATCCTGTACGGCGGCCAGTTGGTGCTGATGGGGTTCGGCGTCCTGCCGGGCACGGGCCGCGGGCTCGGCGACGACATGGCCCTGGCCGCCTCCTGGCTGGGCTGGACCGTGCCGATGGCCCTCGCGGCCGCCGCCGTCTGGTTCGCCATCGCCTACCTCGGCAACCAGCTCATCATCGACGCCGTCACCGGCGCCCGGAAGGTTGAGAGACGGTCTGAACCGGAGCTGTACAACCTGCTGGAAAACCTCGCGATCTCCCGCGGCATGCGGACTCCGGCCCTGCGCATGATCGAGAGCGACAGCCTCAACGCCTTCGCCACCGGACTGCACGAGGGCCGCTACAGCGTCACCGTCACCCGCGGCCTGGTCAACGCCCTGACCCGGGACGAGCTCGAGGCGGTGCTGGCCCATGAGCTGACCCACGTCATCAACAGGGACGTGCGCACCATGGTGATCGCCTCGATCTTCGCCGGCATCATCAGCGTGCTCGCCGAGCTGGTCTTCCGCGGCCTGTTTTACGCCGGCCGAGGCCGCTCCAAGAATTCCAACGGCGGCCCGCTGATCCTCATCGGCCTCGTGTTCGCCGCCATCGGCGTAGCCCTGGCCGTGGTCATCCGCATGATGCTGTCGCGCACGCGCGAGTTCGTCGCCGACGCCGGCGCGGTCGAGCTGACCAAGAACCCGGACGCCATGATCTGGGCCCTGCGCAAGATCGAGGGCCGGTCCGCGCTGAAGGGGCCGGACGAGGTGCAGCAGATGTTCTTCGACAACCAGCCCGACGGCCGGGGGCTCGAGGGGCTGATGGCGACCCATCCGCCGATCGGCAAGCGGGTCGAAGCGCTCGTGAAATTCGCCGGCGGCCGGGATCCGGGCCCCTGGACCGCGCCGGGGACTGGCCCGGCGGCGGGGCAGGGGACCTCGGTCCCCGCCAGCGGCTAGGCCAGCGGCTCCCAGCCGCGGCGGGTCAGCTGCTCCATCGGCCGGAAACCGGCCTTGTAGTCCATCTTCTCCGACCCCCGGACCCAGTAGCCGAGGTACAGGTAGGGCAGCCCCACCGCCTGCGCCTGCCGCACGTGGTCGAGGATGGCGAACCGCCCCGGGCTGCGGGCCTCCAGCGCCGGATCGAAGAAGCTGTAGACCATCGACAGCCCGTCCGAGAGCAGGTCCGTCAGGCATACCCCCACCAGGTCGCCGGGCCCTCCGTCGGAGGAGGGGAGGCGATACTCGATCAGGTGGGTGCGCACCGCCGTGTCCTCGACCATGGCCACATAGTCGAGCCAGCCCATGCCGCTCATCCCGCCGCCGGGGTGCCGGGCGAGCAGGTAGCGGCGCAGCAGGTCGAACTGCTCGGTCGTCGCTTCCGCCTCGACCATGTCCCGGGTCAGATCGGCGTTCCGCGCCAGCACCCGCCGTTGCGACCGCGAAAAGGCGAAGCCGCCCACCGGGATCCGCACCGACACGCAGGCGTCGCAGCTCTCGCAGGCGGGCCGGTAGGCGATGTTCTGGCTGCGCCGGAAGCCGGCCTGGGTCAGCTCGTCGTTGACGTGCGCCCCGTCCGAGAAGGGCAGGTTGGCGAACACCTTCCGCTCCGTCTGCCCGGGCAGATAGGGGCAGGGGGCGACCGAGGTCAGGTAGAAGCGTAGCTGGCGATGCGGGACGAAGCGGGTCACGGCCTCACCTCGCCACCCAAATCCGCCCGAAATCCGGCCACGCCCGCATGTCCCTATGTGGGACGGCTCCGCGGTTCCGCGCAAGCCCGGCCTGCGGAGGCCGGGCGCGGCTCACAGGCTGGTGTCCGTCGGCAGCACCGGCGCCTCGCGCAGCAGCACGATGGCGATCCGCCGGTTGCCGGCCAGCGTCGGATCGTCGGGATACAGCGGATCCGACCCGGCCTTGCCCGAGACCTGGTAGACCCGGTCGGGATCGACGCCGGCGCCCTGCAGCACCAGGCGCGAGGCGTCGGCGCGGGCCGAGGACAGCGTCCAGTCGTTGGGACCGCTGGCCCGGTTCGACCCCGGCGTCGCCGAGGTGTGGCCGGTGATCGAGATCCGGTTGGGCAGCTGGTTGATGACCCGCGCCACCGCCCGCAGCAGCAGCTGCGCCCGCGGGTTCGGCCGCGAGGAGTTGGCCTCGAACATCGAGCGGCCCTCCTGGTCGACCAGCTGGATGCGCAGGCCCTCGGGCGTCTGGTCGATGATCAGCTGCTTTGACAGCTCCGCCAGCTCGGGCATCGACTGCATCGCCTGCCGCAGCGATTCGGCCGCCGAGGCGAAGTCCGCCGCCTCGCGCCGCGCGATCTCCTCGCGCAGCTCCGCCTCGCTCGCCGCCGCGAGGTTCGAGCTCTGGCCAGCCTCCTGGGGCGCGTCCGGCGGCGCCTCGGGCGCCAGCTGGGTGATCACCGACATGGAGCCCGCGCCCTTGGCGCCGTCGTCGCCCAGCGCGGTGCCGCCCAGAATCCCGCCGGAGCCCGAGGTCGTCTGGGAGACGCTGGCCGGGGCGAAGTACTCGGCGATGCCGCGCTTCTGCTCCGGATCCGTGGTGTTGATCAGCCACATCAGCAGGAAGAAGGCCATCATCGCCGTGACGAAGTCGGCGTAGGCGACCTTCCACGCGCCGCCGTGATGCCCGTGCCCGGCGACCTTCTTGACCTTCTTGATGAGGATCGGCCGATCGCTCAGGGACATGGGGGCGGACTCCGTGGTGACGGCGGCCATCCTGCGGATGCGAAGTTAAGGCCACGTTTCCCATACCCGGCTTGCTCGCGGGCCTTGCGCCCCCTAGGTCGGGGGCGTGACCCTTGAACCGCCGCCCGCCCGACCGTCCGCCGACACCGTCGCCTACCGCCGGGCGCTGGGGACCTTCGCCACGGGAGTGTGCGTCGTCACGGCCGACAGCGACCGGGGCCCGCTCGGCCTGACCATCAACTCCTTCACCTCGGTCTCGCTCGAGCCGCGGCTGGTCCTGTGGTGCCTCGACGAACGCTCGGAGCGGTGGCCGACCTTCGCGGCGGCCGAGCGGTTCGCCATCCATGTCCTGCCGGCCTCCGACCAGGCGAAGGCGGCGCGGTTCGCCCGCGGCGCGGCCTTCCTGCAGCCGGACGAGTTCGAGCGCCCGCCCGACGGACCGCCCTGCCTCCCGGAAGCCCTGGCCCGGTTCGAATGCGAGGCGCACGAGCGCCTGCCGATGGGCGATCACATGATGATCGTCGGCCGGGTCTACGCCTTCACCGCCGCCGACGGCGCGGCCCTGACCTACTGGCGCGGCCGATACGGGTCGCTGGGAGACCTGGCATGAAGATCGGTTTCGCCGGCCTCGGCGTGATGGGCGCGCCGATGGCCCGCCATCTGGTCGCCGCCGGCCACGAGGTCGCCGGCTTCAACCGTTCGCCGGACAAGGCGCGGACCTGGGCGGAGGCTTGCGGCGGCCGCTTCGCCGCCACCGTGGCCGAGGCCGCCGCCGGCGCCGGGCTCTTCATCCTCTGCGTCGGCGATGACGCCGATGTCCGCGGCGTGGTCGCCGCGGCGCTGCCGCACCTGGCCGACGGCGCCGTGATCGTCGATCACACCACCACCTCAGCAACCGTCGCCCGCGAGATGGCTGCGCTGGCGGAAGGGCAGGGCGCCCGCTTCCTCGACGCCCCGGTGTCGGGCGGCCAGGCCGGGGCCGAGAGCGGCCAGCTCAGCGTCATGGTCGGCGGCGACGCAGCAGCGCTGGCCCGCGTACAGCCGGCCTTGGACGCCTATGCGAAGGCGGTCCGCCACATGGGACCGCCGGGCGCCGGCCAGCTGACCAAGATGGTCAACCAGATCTGCATCGCCGGCGTCGTCCAGGGGCTGGCGGAGGCGGTGCACTTCGCCCAGGCGGCGGGACTCGATCCGGACGCCGTGTACGAAGCCGTATCCCGGGGCGCCGCCCAGTCGTGGCAGATGGACAACCGCTGGAAGACCATGGCGCGGGGCGAGTTCGACTTCGGCTTCGCTGTCGACTGGATGCGCAAGGATCTGGGTCTGGTGCTGCAGGAAGCCCGCGCCAACGGCAGTCATCTGGCGCTGACGGCGCTGGTCGACCAGTTCTATTCCGAAGTGCAGGCCATGGGCGGCCGGCGCTGGGACACCTCCAGCCTCGTCGCGAGGCTGAAGGAGCGATCGTTGCGGGCCTGACTCCACAAGCCGGAGTTTCGCATAATATGTCTTAGGCGTTTTCCGGGGCGCGTCCGCCCGTCGCTCTCCGGCGAGCGGATCCGGCGGGCGCCGGGCGTGGGCGCGAGGACGCCGCGCGTCCCCTGCTTGCAGAAAATCTGGAATTTGACGTCCGTTTCGGGACTATTGCGGCCATGGAGTCGCGCGACACTGATGACCTCGTCGTCTGGGCGCAGGCGCTGGAGGCCTATGCCCGCGACTGGGACGAGACCTTCGAGAAGCGCCCCGGCTACTTCACCCAGGAGTTCTGGTACCTGCTGGTCGGCTGCATGATCGCCAACTGGCACGGTCGCCCCATGACCATGAGCCAGGCCTGTCAGCAGATGAAGAGCGGCTCCAACCGGACCCGCGAGGAGCGTATCAAGCGCGCGGTCGACGACGGCTTCCTCGTCAAGGAGCGCACCGGAGACGACGGCCGGATGGCCCTGGTCCGACCGACGCCCAAGCTGGAGGCCCTGATGGTCGGCCACCTGCGGCGCACCCGCGAGATCATCCGGACGGCGCTCGCTGACGCCTGATTGGGTGCAGGATTTGCGGACAGTTTCGCGCGCAACTCTGCGCTAGTCGCCTGCCCTGCTCCGTGCTGCGATCTCCCCATCGAGATCGCCCGTCAGCGGCGACCGGGGGAGGACGACAATGACGATACAGACCGCTCGCGGCGCGCGCCGCGCCCTCATGCTCGCCGGCGTGTCCGCAACCGTGCTGGCCGCCCTGCCCGCCGCGGCGCAGGAAGCGCCCCCGGGGACGGATCAGGCCTCGACCCTCGACGAGGTGGTGGTCACCGCCCGCCGGCGTGAAGAGCGGCTGCAGGACGTGCCGGTGGCGGTCACCGCCCTGTCGTCGGAATCCCTCGAAAACCTGCAGGCGTCCGACATCGGCGCCCTCGAGGGCGCGGTGCCCAACCTGACCCTGCACGAGGGCGACGCCGCCAACGCCGTGGTCTACCTGCGGGGCGTGGGCCAGGTGGACAGCCTCGCCTTCGCGGATCCGGGCGTGGGCGTCTATGTGGACGACGTCTATCTCGGCCGCGCCCAGGGGGCCTTCCTGTCGGTCTACGACGTGGACCGGATCGAGGTGCTGCGGGGCCCGCAGGGCACCCTCTACGGCCGCAACACCATCGGCGGCGCGGTGAAGTTCGTCTCGACGCCGCTGGCGGCCGAGCCGGGCGGCCGGGCCGAGGCCTCGATCGGCGACTACGGACTGGTCGAGTCGCGGATCAGCGTCGGCGGCGCCCTGAACGACGACGCCACTGTTCTGGGCAAGGCGGCGGTGTCGCTGTCGCGCCGCGACGGCTATTCGGACAACGCCTTCACCGGCGCGGACGACGGCGACAGGAATCAGATCGCGGGCCGGGTCTCCCTCGAATACCGCCCCACCGGGGACCTGTCGGTCCGGTTGAACGTGGATGCGTCGCGCGATCGGCCCGACACCTCGCGAACCCCGGC
>Ga0233425_10004726_pt1 | contig 22446 bp, 20 predicted proteins | sample Watercolumn_Towu_2_FD_181712 | JGI IMG/M metagenome (GOLD analysis project Ga0233425, IMG submission 181712) | Freshwater microbial communities from Lake Towuti, South Sulawesi, Indonesia - Watercolumn_Towuti2014_140_MG | ecosystem: Environmental > Aquatic > Freshwater > Lake | place... | reverse complement strand
TCCAACACCACCGCGTACCCGTCCTCGAAGTTTTTATCCGCGATTACCGCCGCGATATCCCAGCCCGCGCGCGCGGCGAGCGACATCACATCGGTCGGCGCGAGCAAGAGCAAATCGAACCACGCACCGCGTTTGCCCGCGCGCGCGAGCCGAATCCGAATTTGTCCGAGCGCGCGCCCGCGTTCCAAATTTCGTCTTAGGTAACGCTTGTGGAGCGGATTCGTCGTGCTCGGCATGCGCGTCGTCGCGATGATGCGCCCGCGCGGTGACGTGATGCGATGCAGTTCGCGCAACATTTTTTGAAATCCCGGCACGGTGCCGCAAATTCCCAGATTGTTCCCGAACAGAATCACCGTGTCGAATTGCGAATCGGCGAACGGCAATTTGGCGCAGAGGTTCGCGACGCGCGCATCGCGGATGCCGCGTGCGCGCGCCAACGCGGTGATGCGTGGCGAAAGGTCCACCGCAATCACATCCATTCCGCGTTTTTGCAAAACCAAACTGACGCGCCCCGCGCCGCAACCGGCATCTAAAATTTTGCCGCGCGCAAATTTCAGCGCGCGCTTTTCAACCGGCATAAACTCGCGCGCGGTCGTGAAATACCACGCGATATTTTCGATGCCGCCAAAACCATCGTCGCGTTCGACGCGCAAATCCGCGTTTCCGGTTTCGTAAAATTCCCACAACGCATCGGCAAACAAATCGTACGGTTTCATCGTGCCTTTCTCGCGAAATGATTTTTGGGACGCGGACAAACGCGGATGAACGCGGACGAAAAACGGCGGCAATTAAATCGCGAAGGGCGCATTGGGATTCGACGCTTCAGCAGGTTGTTTCACCGAACGGGCAACCGCGTAAACGCTTGACTCCGTTCGCCACCATCAAATCATTATCCGCGTTTGTCTGCGTTCGTCCGCGTCCAATCCATCGCGTTCTGAATTTTCTCGCGCGGAAATTTCCCAGAGAATTATTTCCGGCGGACACAAAAAGCGCACACGCGGCGCGCCCTCGCCTTCCAACCCGATGCCGCGCGTAACGTACAACGTCAGTGCGCCGATTTGATGGCGTCCCATTTCGAACAATTTTCCGTACAGCGACGCGGCGTAGAGCGCGCCGAAAAACGGCACGCGCACTTGCCCGCCGTGCGTATGCCCGGACAATTGCAAATCCACTTGTTGCAACGCGGCTTCGGGCGCGAGGTCGGGTGTGTGATACAACAAAATTGTGAACGAGGCAGGATCGCCGTGCAAAATCGAATCGAGCGTCGCGCGATCAACGTGCGGCTTGTGCGTGCAAGTGATTCCGACCAGGTCAACCGGCTGACCTTCGAAATCGAGCGAAACTTTTTCATCGCGCAACCAACGAATATGCAAACCATCGAGCAAGTGCGCGACCACATCGGGCTGATCCACCGGCGGACTGCCGGTTACCGCGAACACGCCGAGCGGCGCGCGCAGATCGCGCAAAATCGCGCGCGTGTGTTCCCACGTGATTGGATCGTGAACGTACGAGAGATTCAAAAAATCGCCGGAGAATAGAATCACATCCGGTTGCAGATCGCGCGCATGCGCGACGAGCGCGCGTTCGCGATTGGTGACGCGCTCGATGTGCAAATCGCCGAGATGCAAAACGCGCAGAGGTCGCGCGCGCGCTTTCAATTTCGCGGTGTGCAGAGTTTCGCGCGTAACGTGAACGCGATGCGGCTCGATCCAAAACGCGTACACGACAAGCGCGGCGCCGACGATTTGCGCGAGCGCGCTGAACGGCAAAGGCAACGCGGCAAAGCACGCGCGCATCACCGCGAGTTCAAACGTCGGCGGCTTTGCCGGTCCGAATGATTTGCCCGCGCGCGGCAACAGCGCGAGCAAAATCCAATCGCCGAGAAAAAACAACCACAAGCCGAACGCGAGCGCAACATTCGCGCGCGTCGGTACGAGCGCGAGCACGAACAAGAGCGCGGCGAAAATCGGCGCGGGTATTTTTTCGATTGCGGCAACGACGCGCACCAAACCGTCAAAGCGACTTGATGGTGTGCCGGGAAAATGGCGAACGCGCGAAAAATCTTTTGGTTTCACGAGAGCCGATTATAACCGGGAATCGCGCGAACGGAAAATCGCGCGTGTAGCGCGGGCGGCTCGCCCGCGCCACAGTCACGAAAATCGCGTTGACGATGCGCCGGGCGCGTGATATAATCGCCACTGTCATAACAGGAGGCAAGTATGGAATGGCAAACGCGAATTGTTGTTGACCCGGCAATCCTTGTCGGTAAACCCGTGATTCGAGGAACTCGGCTCGCGGTCGAATTTATCATCGAATTGCTCGCCGAAGGTTGGAGCGAAACGGAAATTTTGCGAAATTATCCCGGGATAACGCACGCGGATATTCAAGCATGCCTGGCTTATGCAGGCAACATTCTCAAATCCGAAAAAGTATATGCAACCGCGTTCGGATAAAGGTAGAATTTAATGCGCCTGCTTGCAAACGAAATTTTCCCGGCGACGCCGTTGCCGCACTCCGCGATGCAAACCACGATGTCTTCTGGGTGTGCACGGGCGCGCCGGGCGGTCGCGATGAAGATATCCGCGCGCGCGAACAGAAAAAAGAGTCTTGATCACTTTCGATCAAGATTTTGGCGAATTGGCTTTCCGTGCCAAACGACCTGCCGATTGTGGCATCATTTTATTTCAGATTGCGATTCGCTCTTCAACTTTTGTCGCGCAATTAGCCGTCAACCCGATTGATTCGCGCGCCGACTGAATTGGAAATTTTGCAGTGGTCGAAGAACATCGAATCCGCATGCGTTCTTTGCCAGAAACGCGATAACCCAATGCTTGCTTCCGAGTGTTACATCTCCGTTGATGTCGAAACCGCGGGACCAAATCCTGCCGATTATTCACTGCTCTCGATTGGCGCGTGCCTGGTTTCCGATCTAGCGCGCGGATTTTATATCGAACTGCAACCGCTTTATGATCGCATCACCGTCGAAGCATTTTCGATTCATCAATTATCGTTAGACGATCTGCGCGCGCGTGGCGCGCCGCCGCGCGCGGCGATGCAACAATTCGAAACCTGGATCGCGGCGAACGCGCCGGCAAATGCTTTGCCGATCTTTGTCGCGTTCAATGCGCCATTCGATTGGATGTTCGTCAACGATTATTTTCATCGCTATCTGGGATACAATCCGTTCGGGCATAGCGCGCTCGACATCAAGGCGTTGTATATGGGCGCGACGCGCGGCGCGTGGTTGGATACCGGGATGCGAAAAATTATGACGCGCTATCAGATCGAACCAACACCGCTCACGCACAATGCGTTGAGCGATGCGCGTGATCAAGCGCGCTTGTTTCAAAAAATTTTAACCGAGATACATGGATCCGCGAATTACACGAATCCTCGCGAATGAAAAAAATAATTCGCGAGGATTCGCGTAATTCGCGGATCAAAATCAAAGGGAGGCAGAATGAGTGATCACGCACAGCCGACGGTCGAACTCGCGCGGATTGTCGAATCGGCGAAACGAATGGGTGTGGAGTTGGACGAAGCCGACGCGTTGCAATGGTTGGCGGCAATGGCGGCGACGCAATCCGGCGGCGACGTCGTGTTCGATTCGCGCACCGGTGTTTTTGGGCATCGCGTAACGATGTTGGATTTCAGTCCCGCGCAACTCGAACGTTTTCGCGCGCTTGGTCGCTTGATCGAATTTGCCGATCAACCCGGCGTGGTCGAAACTGCGCTCGCGCTGTCCGGCTCAGCGGCGCAATCGAAGATTCAAACCTATCCCGGCGATTGCGATTATTTCGAACGCGTCAACATTATCGCGCCGACGCGTGAAGACGCGTGCCGCATTCTGGGAAACATTATGCGCGACAAAGTGTTGAGCACGGCGAAAGGCGCGACCTATCAGTTCATCGAAGTCAAACTGGGATCGTACCCGCGCGATATCGTGCGCGAGGGCAAGCCGAAAAAAGCCGGGACGCCAATCGCGTGGGAACTCGCCGATGTGCGCGCCGGAAAAATCGAGGCGTTCACGCCGGACGGCGCGCCGATCACGATCACTTGGGACGAGATGGCGCAAAACCCGGGTTGGTGCAAACTCGATTGGGTGATCGCGGATCCGGCGCGCGGGCAACTCGCGAACGCGAGCAATATGCTCGACGTTACCTGGCAAGCGCCCGACGGCACGATCACGCCGCTCGACGGGTATCTCGATCCGTACTTTCAAGAAGTGTATCTCGACGCGACCTCGGTGCCGATCTTTGCCAAACTCGCGCAGAATGTGTCCGCGAACGCGCTCGACGATTACGTCGCGCAACTCGAACACGAGGTCGAAAAATATGTGTCGAAAGATGTGAACTATGGCAAAGCGGCGAAGCGAATGTACAACATTTTCCGCTTGACCGGGCGCTATGGCGAAGCCGCATTCATTCGCGAATTGTTCGACGAGCCCGCGACGCTGTTATATCAGGTCTGGTCGTTGATTCGCACAATTCAAGATGTCGCGCGTCCCGACTCGGGAATTTCGCGCGCGCAATTGTTGGCGCAGGCGGATCAATTGATCATCGCGGTCATCAACGCGTTGGAAGGCAATCAGGAAGCCGAAATCGTCAAGCATTTGCTCAATTTGAAAAATGCGTTGGCGCAAAACAACGAGCAAGGCGTTAGCGCGGATGTCGAAGCCGCGCGCGCGCGGGTGATCAACATCGTCAACAATTTTTTCCACGAGCGGTTGATCGCGTTGCCGACGATCAAAACATACATTGAGAATTTTCAACATTAGCGCGTGGGAGAATGGGAGAGGGGGAGAATCATCTCCCCCTCTCCCGCGCTTCCCAGCGCCCACTCATTTTTTGAATCGCTCATCCTCCGCGAGCATCCTCTGCAAACCTTCGTCGAGCGCGACGCGCGGTTTCCACTTGAGCAAATCGCACGCGAGCCGAATGTCCGCGACGAGACGCGGCACGCCGCTCCCCTCTTCCGCGTTGTTCAAGCGATGCGCCTCGCGCCCAATCGCGCGTTCGATCTGATCCACGAGTTGCGCGATGCTCATCTCTTGCCCGCTCCCGATGTTGATGATCGCGCGATTGACGCGCTCGGCGGTCGCCGCGAGCGCGAGCGCGTTGATGACATCCGCGATGTAAACGAAATCGCGCGTCTGCTTGCCCTGCCCAAAAATCACGAGTGAGCCGCCGCTGACGATCTGTTTCAAAAAACGCGGAATGACCGGCGCGTGCGATGGCGGCAGTGGTTGGCGCGGGCCGAACGCGTTGAAAATGCGGAGCGCGACGGTTTCGATTTTCCACAAGTCGCCAATCGAGTGCAAATAATATTCGGCGGAAAGTTTGCTCACCGCGTATGGCGAATCGGGATGCATCAACGCGTCCTCGCGCACCGGTTGTTGATCTTGTTTGCCATACGCCGCGCCGGACGAAGCCAGGATCACGCGCTTGACACCGGCATCGCGCACGGCGGTCATTAACGCGACCGTGCCGCCGACATTCACCGCGTTGTACTCGACCGGATACAACACCGATTCCGGCACGCTCACGCGCGCGGCGAGATGATAGACGCAATCAATCCCGCGCAACATCGTCCACAGTTTCGGCACATCGCGCACATCGCCGCGCGTGAACAAGACGCGCGCATCGAGCGCGTTCGGTTCGCCCGCGCTCAAATCGTCGAGCACGCGCACCTGATGCCCTTGTGTGATGAGATAATTCGCGAGCGCGGTGCCCAAAAATCCCGCGCCGCCGGTGATCAAAAAATTCATTTTGATTTTTCCAATTTAGGTAACCACAGATTACACAGATTGCACAGATTGAAAAATAATCTGTGCAATCTGTGTAATCTGTGGTTCAATTCAACTAACTCTGCGCCACCACAAAATACCCATTCCAAAAAATAATATCGCGCCAAGCACGAGCATCGCGCCCAAACCGATCACCGCGCCCGCGCCGACACTCACCGGCACTTGCGGTTCCGGCGTCGCGATCGGTCGCGCAAATCGCGCGGTCGCGCTCGGCGGCGGCGTTTCGGTTGGCGTCGCGGTTACCGGGATCGCGGTCGCGGTGGGCGGCGGCGTGGCGGTGTCCGGCACTTGGGCGATGCGCGTCGCGGGTGCGCGCGTTGGCGATGGACGCGTCGTCGGCGTCGGTGGAATCGGTGTTGCAGTCGCGGCGAGTGGAGTTGCGGTTGCCATATCGGAACGCGCTTCCATACACACCGCATCGAGCCACACACGATTTTCGCCGCCCGATCCATCGCGCGCCATCGCGCGCAAAAAAATCGTCGCGGTGTTCGCGCGCGCCGCGAACACCATTTCCATTTCGGGACGATTGAGCGCGGCATTGCCATCGAACAAATCGGGACCCCAAATCACGTTCGGAGATTTCGGATCCGTGCCGCCGAATGGATCCACGCCGACTTTGCGACCGATGGTCGCGACGCGCACGTTCGGTCCCGAAAATGATTTTGCCGCGAGACTGTAACCCAATCGAAACCAATAGTACACGCCGGGTTGCAGGTTGCGAACCTGTTGAAAAATTCCGGCGTCGAACGTGCCGGTCGAATGAATGAACGTCGAACCGTTCGGATCAATCTGCTCATTGCCGACCCAGGAAAAACGCGGCGAACCATCGAGGACGAAAGTGTCCCAATGATCCGCGACGACACCATGCGCGGTGCCGCGTTCCGGTCCCATCGAACCGTTCGTGATTAAATTGTTCGGGTCGAGCGCGCACGGGTCTTTGAGCAGAGGAGGTTGTGCAAAAACCGGCGGGCGCGTAAAAAAAATCGGAGCAAGCAAAACCGCGATCAAAAGCGCGGCGAAAATTTTGGAATTGAATTTTGAAAACATCGCGGGTGAATATAACTGATGCAAGTGGAAAAGTCAAAAATTTGGGCGGTAGGGGCGAAGCATTTTTCGCCGGAACTACCGGCGAAAAATGCTTCGCCCCTACATTGTCCCGCGCGCGTTGACGCGCGCCCGCGCCGATGCTATACTCGCAAAAAAATGTGAGGTGAAACGATGAGCGACAATTCGGTTCTCGCGGAATTGAAATTCGATGATGCGCGCGGCGCGTTGGTGTACAAAGAGGTGCGCTACTTGTTGATTCGCCCGGAAACGTTGATCGCGTTTCAAAAAGCCGCGGAAGAAAAACTAGGCGCAGGCACGGACGAATTATTGTTCGCGGGCGGATTCACCGGCGGATCGCTCAGCGCGAAACGCTATCGCGAGGTGTTCGGCTTGAACGATCAACAGTCCGTCGAATTTATGGCGAAGATGGGAACCGAAATCGGCTGGGGCGCACTGCGCGTCGAATCGTTGGATGTCACGCGCCGCGAGTTGATCCTAGTTATCGCGAGTTCGCCGTTCGCGCGCGCGTACGGCACAGCAGAACGCGGCGTGTGTCATTTGGTGCGCGGCGTATTCGCCGGACTCGCGAGCGGAATTTTCGGAACCCAGGTTGAGGCGCGCGAAGAGGAGTGTCTCGCGCTGGGACACGCGCAGTGCAAAATTGTCGTGCGGGGCGTGTGAAGAAAAAACCGGGAAGGTTTTGGAAACCTTCCCGGTTTATCGTTTCAACAACCCCGCGCGAATCGCGTACGCCGCCGCTTGCGCGCGATTTCGCAGATGTAATTTTTCCAAAATGTTTTTCAAGTGAAACTTGATCGTGTTCTCGGAAACATTCAAGCGACTTGCAATATCGCGATTCGTCGCGCCTTCCGCGACCAAACCCAGGACTTGTTTTTCGCGGTCGGTCAATTCTTCCGCGCGCGCGCGTTCCGCAAACTCGTTGAGAATTTTTTCCGCCAAGCCGCGTTGAATCGGCGCATCGCCGTTGGCGACACCGGTCAGTGTTTCGAAAAATTGTTGCGACGGCATATTCTTGAGCAAGTAACCGTGCGCGCCGCTCTTGACCGCCTCGAATAAATTTTCGTCGTCGTCCGACACGGTGAGGATGACGATTTTCGTCGCGGGCATTTCCAATTTGATCAGCCGCGTCGCTTCCAAGCCATCCATCTGCGGCATATGGATATCCATCAAAATTAAATCGGGCAACAACGCGCGCGCCTGCTCGAGCGCCTCCGCGCCGTTATTCGCCTCGCCGACGATTTCCATTCCGCGCGCGTGCAACAACGTCGCGAGTCCGTCGCGAAAAAGCGGATGGTCGTCCACAATCAACACGCGCACTAGTGCCCACCCAAATAACCGACCGGAATTTGCACGACGACTTGCGTGCCCTGATTCGGTTGCGAATTGATTTGAAACAGCCCGCCGACCGATTCGGCGCGCTCGCGCATGGATTGCAAACCGAATTGGGGCCACTCGCCGCGCGCGATGTGCGCGGGATCGAACCCGCGCCCGTCGTCCTCGATCCGAATTTCGACGCGCCCATCCACGCGCGCGAGCCGCACGACCGCGCGCCGCGCGTCCGCGTGTTTGCGAATGTTCGCGAGCGATTCTTGCACGATGCGAATGAGTTGCAACTCGACCGCGGGCGCGAACGTTACATCGCGCGCGTCGTCCGCGATAATCAAGCGCGCGTCAATGTCGCACTGGCGCGCGTACTGTTGCACGTACTGATCGAGCGTCACCAAAAAACTTTTTTCCGGCGCGATCGCGACGCGCAAACCCAGGATCACTTCGCGCACGTCCGCGTACAACTCTTGCGCGAGTTGCGTGAGTTGATCAATTTGTTGCCGCGCCATTTCGATGCGCCCGCGCTCGAGCAATTCGCGCGTCGCCTGCGATTTCGTGCTGACGAAACCCAGGATTTGCGCGAGCGTGTCGTGCATCTCGCGCGCGAGCCGTTCGCGTTCCTGCGCGATCGCGGTGTTGCCGGCGCGATGGAACGCGCGCGCGTTTTCAATCGCGATTGCCGCCTGCGCCGCGAGACCGGTGACGAGTTCCACATCGTCATCGGAAAAAACGCTCGTGCGCGCGCCGTTCCGTGACACGCACAAACAGCCGATCACTTGATCGCGCAAGCGCAACGGCACTTGCAAATGCGTATCGCGAAACGGCGCGCGCACGAGCGTACAAGTAATGCAGGTGTCGTCGCGATGTTCCGCATCCACGCGGCGCAAACTGATTCTCTGGGCGATGCGCCGCACTTGCGCGTCCTGAACTTCTAGCGCGTCCGGCGCGCCGCTCTGACTACCGACGACGAGCCAACGGCTCTGCTCATCCCACAAACACAACGCCCCCGCATCCGCGTTGACGAGTGTGCGCGCGCGTTCGGTCACCAGGTTCAACACCTGACCCAGATCGAGTTGCGACGAAACCGCGATACCGGCTTGATACAAGTTTTCGATTTGCGTTTGGCGCGCGCGCGCGATGTGTTGTGCGCGCGTATTTTCGATCACGGGTCCGAGCGCCGCGCCGAGCATGACCAGCAGATCGCGCGCGTCGCGATTCAATTCGCCGCGATGCCGCGCCGCGAGATCGAGCGCACCGATCACACGATCCGCGACGACGACCGGCGCGCGAATTAACTCGACAAAACCTTTCGCGCGTACCGCGTCCCACTCGCGCGCGGCGAGATCAATTTTTTGCGCGGTGGCATTTGCCGACGCGAGCGTAGTCGGCGCGGCGAACGTTTCGGGGAACAAGCCGCGTTGCACAACATTTTGCAACACGTCGGCTTCGCGCAACCACGCGCGCCCGGCGGCGGCGTGTGTCGTTTCGAGCAAGGTGTCGAGCACGCGCGTCAAGAGCGCGCGCGGCTCCACACCCGCGCTCGCGATTTGCGCGAGCTGTTCGAGAATGACGACTTGGTGTTGATAACGCGCGAGCGCGCGCGCGCGGACCATCGCGCGATCAATCAAAACGAGCGCGCCACAAAGGAGGACGAACGAAAAAAGGATGAGGGGTGATTGCGCGAACGCGACGATCAGCGCGATCACGCCGAGCGAGGCGCAGAGCAACACGATCCATCGCATTGCGCTGAAACGGCGAGCAACCAACTTTTGCTCCTCGATTCGAAATTAGGATGTGTCATTTTGAGCGAAGCGAGAAATCTGATTCGTGCGAACGGAGACGCTTCGCGTCGCTGCGCTCGAAATGACGGGACCTAAAAAATGTTCGCAAACCATTCACCATCGAAGGTGCGAACATTATAGTTGGATTTGGGTTAGTGTCAACGAACGCGGAGCAAAAAACGAACAACTAGTTTGGCAATGTCAGATTAGCCACAGAGATCACAGAGATCACAGAGAAATTTCTTTTTTTCTCTGTGTCCCCCGTGCCCTGACTTGAAAATAGTCCGTCACCCTGAGCAAAGCGAAGGGTCTTCAACGCGCAAACAGGAGATTCCTCGCTTCGCTCGGAATGACATTTTCATCGTCGGTGGTGAACATCATTCATGACGACTCTGTGGCAAAAAAATCGAATCTGCCATTGCCAAACTAGTTTAGCAATGGCAGATTTTTATTTCCGCCCTAAGAGAGTGTTTTGAAACTCCGTTCGGGCGAATGAATTCGCGGCAACACACGGCAAAACCGACCTTCGTCGGTTTGGAATCAATCGCCGCAGGGCGATTTCGCCTTGTGTAGACGCGGTTTCTAACCGCCGATGCCGAATTTCAAAACACTCTCTAAAAGAACACAAAGAAAATTATTTTTCTTTTGTGTTCTTTGTGTTCTTTCGCGGCGAATTTGAACCGCCAAACTAATGACGAACAACGAATCACGGAATAATCAATTGTTGTCCGACGTAAATTGTTTGGCTCGTCAACCGGTTCGCCGCCATAATCGCTTCGACCGTGGTGTTGTATCGTCGCGCAATCGAGAACAAGGTATCGCCGGCACGCACAATGTAAATCACGCGCGCGGGAACCGGCGTGAATGTATTCGTCGCGGTCGGCAAAATAATCGGCGGCGGAACGAAGGTTGCGGTCGCGGTTGGCAACCCCGGTGGCGGCGGTGGAATAAACGCTGTTGGCATTGGCGGCGGCGGCGGCGGTGGTGGACTCGCGGCGATCCCAGGCGATTGTGGACGCGGCGTATTTTCCGGGCGCGCAATCGCGGACGAAAACATCGCGAGTTCCAGCGTGAGCACTGCGGATTTTTCATCGCCCTCGATGCTCAACACATTCACGACGACGCCTTTGAGCATCGTCTCATTGATGCGCGAGACAAATTCGACGAGTTGATTCGCGGGCGCGCGCGCAGACATTCGCACGATGGTCACGCGAAATGAATCGTTGGTCGCAATCGTCGGTGTGGGTTGCGGCGTGAGTGTCGCGGTCGCGGTGATGACGACGCGCGTCGGCGTCGAACTAACGAGCGGCGTCGGTTGACTGGTTTGGGGCGGGGTTGTGGACGCGGGCGTTCCCGGCGGCACGGTCGGCGTGCGCGGCGCGGTCGGCGTGCGCGGTACAGTCGGCGCGACCGTGGGCGCGACGACGCCGGAACGAACCTGGGTTTGCAAATCGAGAATCGTTACTTTGCTTTCGTCCGCGTACTGATACAACGCCTTGATCGCCGCGCTCACTTGCGCGTCGGTGAGAAATGCTTTTTGCGATGCGTCCACCGTCGCGCGCGCGTTGTTCAAGCGCGCTTGCAACGCGTCCGGGCTTTCGGGCAAAATTCCGCGCGCGACGGCGGCTTTGCGCGCGTCCGTAACCTGGTTCGCGACGCGATTGCGCGCTTGCAGTGCCGGGTCAACGAACGAAAAATAAAAGAACAGATAGCCCAACACAATCGCGCCGATGAAGATGCTCGCGAGAATTACGTACAAATTTTTCGAAAGCGCTTCGCGCGTCGCGTCCGAAAGTTTGGGTAGTTGGGGACGTTTGAATTGAAACGGCAGTTTCATTGCGGTTTCAACTCCAGCACAATCACGAATTTCACCGTCATCGTTTGCGCGAAATCGCGCGCGCGTCCTGAGCGGAGCGAAGCAGAGTCGAAGGAGTGCGCCGCGATTAATTTGATTTCAAGCGCGTTGTCCGCGCGCGCTTTCGTCGGCACATTCGTCGGTGTGGGCGTGAACGTTGGCGTCGCGGTTGCGGTTGGCGTGGGCGATGGTGTCGCGGTCGCGCTCGGCGTAATCGTCGGCGTCGGCAAGTATTCTTCCGCGATCAACTTGTACCATTTGTCCGAACCGTACTCGCCGCGATTGACGATGGTGAGTTGCGCCATCACATCCGCGCCGGTCGTGTTCTGAAAAGAAATTTTCGAGGCGAGCGTCCCAGGTCGTTCGGGGTCGTCATCGTTCGTCATCACGCTCGAACCGACGCGCAGAGTGAAAAAGGTGTCCACGCCAGGAACGAGTTCGGTTGAATAGACGCGATAAAAGCGTCCATTCTTCGCGAGAAAACTGACCGTATCAATATCGTCGCGCGGAAAAAAATTGTGCAACTGCGACACGCCGAAAAAAATCGGCGGGTAGGAAAAATCATCCGGCTCGTACTGATCGCGCAAATCGGGTGTGGGGCTGGGCGTGATCGTCGGCGTGAACGTCGGCGTCGCGGTCAACGTTGCGGCCGGCGCGGCAGTCGCCGGCATCGGCAACGCGGTGCGCGAGGGAATCGCGGTGCGCGAGGGAATCGTCGTCAACGTTGGCGCGCTGGTCGCGATGACAGTCGGCGGGCGAACGGTCGCGGTGATCGGCGTCGTGCTGACTTGCATTGATAGCACATTGACGCGCGTAAACAAATTTGATTGTTCGAGATCGCGAATGTAACTGAGCGCGACATCTTCGCGAAGCGCGCTCCCGGCAATCGTAATCGTGTTCCCGGTTTGTGCGAGCGAATTGATTTCGAGCGCGTACGGATCGTAATTACCAATCGCGTTCATCACGCGTTGCAAATCAGGGCGCGGTGCGGACAGCGTCGGCGCGATCGCGCTGAGTTGATTGACCTGGGCTTGGGTGAGCGCGAGCGGGGTGAGGATGCGTCGCGCTTCGGGCAGGGGTGTCGGTACGCTCGTCAACGCGACGCGTAGCGAACCGAGTTCGGTTTCGAGCGTGCGCGCGTCGTCCTGCAATGCCGTCGTGAAAAAATAGAGCGGCATGAAAAAAAAGCCCATCCCAACCGCGACGAGCCACAAAATAATCGCGACGCGCGATGGTCGGCGCGGCGCGGCATCCGGCGCGGGGGTGAGCGCGGGCGGTTTGGCATCGGCGGCAACCGGTTTGGCGGGAGGTTTGGCTGACATAGCGGTTGTATTATACACTATCTTCGCCAGTTTTGGCGCGGACAAAATTTTGTCCCACTGATCCAAGGGAACACGGATATTTTTACGGCGGTTTTAGATTTCCGTCTTGCCACAAAAGAACACCAAGATCACAAAAAATTTCTTTCGCGTTTTTGGGAGTCGCGCGTTTACGCGGTGGTGCGATTAGATAAACAACCCCCTGAAGCGTCGAATCCAAGTCGCGCGCAAAACCACCGTTTGTCATCACACGCGATTTTAGCCGTGTTCCTCTGTATCCGTGGGAAAACCTGGCGAAGATTTTTTTACGCGCGTTACGCGCGGCGCGAGACCGCGCTCCGTAAATTTTGAATCGTCTCTTTCGCGTTCGTCATCAAGTTGTCCATATTGATTTCCGCCAAGCCCTTGCAAAACGCTTCGAGCGCGGAGAGCGATGTGTCTTCCTCTTCAAACAAACTCGCGAGGTCGCCGAGTCCGCCGGAATCGTCGCGCTGTTCTTCCTCTTCTTCTTCCTCTTCTTCTTGTTTCTGTTCTTCGGGCGCGGCTTCTTCTGTTTTGACTTCGACGAGCGCCGCCGGATCTTCGATCTTGACATCGGCGAGCAATTCTTCGAGCGCGGCATCTTGCGCGGCTTCTTCGATCGCGATTTCTTCGACGACCGGCGCCGGTTTGATGCGCTCGCGAATGTACGGCACCACGAGAATCGCGATTGCCGCGAGCAGTGGCGCGAACGAAAGCAACAGACTGAACACGAAAACCGGTTGCGCCATCAACATTGGCATAAATGAGGTTTGCGACACCGGCGGACGAATCACATCCGTGAGCGCGCCGAGCCGTTGCCGTTTCGTTGGATCGGTCGTTTCTTTCACCAGCGCGTCGAGCGACGCGGCAACATCTTCGCGGCGCGCGCCTTGCAAATCGCGTTGGGCTTGCAACGCGTCGCCGGTTTTGGCGTACCGATCGGCGACCCAGCTCAAGTACATTTTTTCGTACGCGGGCGACGATTGCCATGCGGCGGGCGCGGGTTGATTGAGCGAACCGAGCAACCAACCGAGCGCGAGCGCGGCAACAATCGCGCCGACACCGGCGAGCGCGAAGATCAACGTTTGGCGCGACAAATTCAATCCGCGCCGCGGCTTGCGCGGAACGCTGGGTTCGATGGGCGCGTCATCGGGATCGCGCGACATTTCCGCCATGCGTTTCGCGCGCACTGCCTCCGGTGTCGGCGGCGAACCATTATTTTTTGTTTGCGGTGTCGGTGAATTGCTCGCCATATTTTTTAAATGGAAATTAGAGGTTAGAAATCGGCAGTTGGAATGTTCCAACTTCCACAATCCAATGACCGGACTAGATCACTAACTTGACCAACGATGGTCCGATCAACACCAATATACCGGAAATGATCAGCAAGATGGATGCGTACAACGTCGTCTTGAGCAAATGCGATCCTTCGGACGCGACGACGGCGAACGCGTTGACGAACGCGAGCATCACCGTCATTCCGATCACCAGGTCGGACAAGAATTGAATTTGCGCGGAGTTGAATTGAAACATTCCGCCCAACCCCATCGAGGACAATGCCGATGTGCCGCCCGCTTCTTTCATCACGGCTTCCATGCGAATGGTGAATTGATTGAGGATGCCCAGCAAGAACACCATCAACGCCGACATGACCGTGTGCATCACCATAATCAACCAGGCGAACGTCGCCGCGACGCCGCGTCGTTTTTCGCGCAACATCGCGGTTCGCATCGCGAACGCGCTCGTCAAAATTCCGGCGCGTTCCGGGTCGCCGCCCAAGCCGACCGCTTCGGTGAACACGCCAGTCGTTTGCTCTGCGAGTTTACTCCCGGTTTCGGTGCCAAAGATATCCCAACACAGACGCGGTTTGCCGAACGATTTGAGGCGCAAATCCAACATGTGAATATCCGGCTTGAGCGTGGGAAATGAATCCAGGCGTAAGATCGCGATCGCTTCTTTCAGCGTCGTGCCGCGCGAGGTTGCCGCGCCGCCGACCGATCGCAAAAAGTCGCTGATCTCGCGATCCTTTTTTTCGGTCTTGCCTTGCGATTGGGTGTACACAAATCCACCGGGAAAAAAGAAAACGCCGAAGACGATCAAGACCCAGCCCTTGTCCAGGTTAAGAAAATAAATTAACGCCACGCACACCAGGATTCCAAGCGGAATGCAGAGCCGCGCGATTTGGCGCGCGCGTTGTTGCTGTTTCGATCCTTTCGCAAGTGGCACATCCAACACTTCTTGCGGCGAGGTGCGTAGCATAATCCACGCGACGGCGAACGCGCCGCCAATCGAGACGACGATCATTCCCGCCATCGCGACCGGACTCATACTGTAGATCATCGTCGAAACCATAATCATAATCACGATCAACGCGGCGGAAACGGTGACCGCGGTGTACGCGTCGGTCCACTTTTTCAAACTCTCGAGTTTTGTTTCGTAATCGTTGCCGTACGCTTCGCCCAACACATCGGCTTCACGCACGAGAAACGCGGTGAGCGGCTCGCCGGACGCGAGCGCGTCGGAGAGCCGCAGTAAAAATGTTTTCACACTTTCAGTTTTTGCGCGCTCGCCGACATTCCGCACCGCGTCGGGATAATTGAACCGGAGATTCGTGACCGTCTCTTCGATCTCTTTGAAAAAACGCGCCGGCGGACACGCGAGTTTGCGCGCGAGTTCGAACACCTTGCCGCGCGAAATGCCGGCGGAGGCGGTCGCGGACATGTACGTCAGTTGAAAGTACATATCGAACGTGGAGATTTCTTCAAAATACTCGCGCGCGCGTTTGCTCATCGCGGAACTGGTTTGGGCTGGGGCTTGAGCGGACATTAGAGCAATCCTTGTCGTTGCGCTTCGGCAAGCACCGCAAAGACATCGTAAAAATTTTTCAACTTGCGTTCGACGTGAAGCCGTTGCAAAATTTTCGCGCGGCGTTTGAGTTCGGTGTAGATCACTTTTTTCTTGAACGGCGGAATGCCGCGCTTGAGCGCGATCTTTTCCTCGAGCAAAAAACTGTTCATAAAGCCGGGAAAATCGAACGTGTCGGTCGCCGGATTCCACTTGAAGGTTTCGATGAACGAAAAACTTTCCGACGTCGGATCGTACCCGACGATTTCATTGATGCTCGTTACGCGACGCGCCATCCCGCGTCCCGCAATTTTCACCGCGGCTTGGATCAGCACCACGTCGAGAATGTCCACGTACGATTTCGGAATGTTGATCGGATTGCCGGTGAGACGCTGAATCAATTTCTCGACCGACGCGGCGTGGAAGGTGGACATGACACCGTGCCCCGTTTGCATCGCTTGAAACGCGATCGCGCCTTCTTCGCCGCGGATCTCGCCGACGATGATGCGGTCGGGGCGTTGCCGTAGCGCGGCTTTCAAAAGATCGAACATGCCCACTTCGGAGCCGGTGTGTTCTTTGCCGGAGCCGCGCGTGGTTTCGCGAATCCAGTTCTTGTGCGGCACTTGAAGTTCCGGCGTGTCTTCGATGCTGACGATTTTTTTGTCGGGACGAATGAAGGTCGTGATCGCGTTCATCGTCGTTGTTTTGCCGGACGCGGTCGCGCCGCACACAAACATATTCATCCCCTCTTCGAGGACGAACGACAGGTACGCCGCCATCATATAATCCATCGTGCCAAATTCGATCAGTTCGGTGATGCTCACCGGCACGTCGGAAAATTTTCGGATCGTAAAGTTACTGCCGCGCTTGGAAACATCCGTGCCGTACACAATGTTGATGCGCGAGCCGTCCGGCAACACCGCGTCCACGATCGGATTGCGCACCGTGACCGGGCGTTTGATCCACTCGCCCATCCAAATCACAAATTCGTCGAGTTCTTCTTCGGTTTCAAAATTGATCGCGGCAATAATGCTTTTGAAAATTTTATGCTCGATGAAAATGTAACCGATGCCGGAGCAACTAATATCTTCGATGTACACATCGAGCAAAAACGGCGCGAGCAAACCGAACCCGATTTTATCGCGCACGAGAAAATAGCGGAGCGCGTCCAATTGGCGCGGCGTCATCGCGACTTTGCCGGCGACGGGACCGGTGAGACTGATACTCTTGTCCGTCGCGTCGAGCAGTTCTTTTTGTTTTTCTTCGGAGGTTTCTGCCGCGCCGATCTTTTCGACAAACTCCAACAACTTGGTTTCCATCTGCGGCACGATGTCACCCAGATCGCAAGTCAGGTGTGGCTCGATCGGAATGTAACGATCGCGCTCGCCTTTGGGATCGGGATAGATGTGAACGTACAATCCTTCCTTGATCGGATAGATCAAGTTGCGCCGTTCGAGCGAGGACATATCGCGCGAAAGTTTGGGATAAAATTCCGGCACGCCGATCTCATCCATCGGCACCCAATGCAAATAATCAAAGAGCGTGGGGAACGATGCCGCGGCTTCTTTCATCGCTTTGGAACACGCATTGACCGGACAACGCGGTCCGTGATCGCATGTGATTTCGGGTCGCGCGAACGGAAGAACAGTTTTGCCAGCCATAGTTGTTGATCTACCTCCCCCCACTCCCCCAACCTCCTCTCCCCGCTCCTGAAATAAAGTTCAATTTCAGGAGCGGGGAGAGGAGGCAGGAGGTGAGGGGGGAGGATGAATTATCCTTTCGCCTTGTTGATCGGGATGACGCGAATGCCCCAACCAGGTTCAACTTCGAAACTGATGATGTTGCCGGTCGTTTGTTCCGCGCCGCGCACTTTGGTTACTTCGAGCGTCTTGACGAGTTTGTTGCCGACTTCTTCCGTGCGAAGTTGCAAGTGCGCGTCGCACAACGAGCGAATGCGCGTGAGCAATTCGCGCGTGAGACCGTGCGTGTGAATGATCGTCAACACGGTCGTGCCTTCGGCGCACAACCGTTTGCTGTCTTCAAAAAATCCCAACACTTCTTTATCGGATGATTGCGGAATGGACGAGGTGAGCGAGTCAATGAAAATCATCTCGCGCCCTTTTTCGCTCTTCATGGCTTTGAGCAAAGTCGGCGGCGCTTCGCGACCCAGGCGCGCGGTCTCGATGGGAAAGACGCGCAGTTTGTCGAGCAAGAGATAATCGAGAATATCCATGTTCAAACTTCGCATCTGCTTGACCAAACTCTTGACGCCGTTCTCGCTTGAGAACAGCGACAACTTGTAACCATCCACGAGACAACCGTACATCATTTGTTGCGACAACACGGATTTGCCCGCGCCCGAATCGCCTTCGATCAAAGTGAGCGATCCGAACGGAACGCCGCCGCCCATTTTGCTGTCGAGGTCGCCGTTGCCGGTCGAGATCATCTTGCTCGTGAGATCGTCGTCGCTCTTGAGCAGGGGCTTGATTTTGGTGATGAGTTCGGCGGGGCTGAACGGCTTGATCAGAAAATCGTCAACTGCAGACCCGGGTCCGATTTCGAGATTTTCGAGTTGGCTTTCATCCGCGATCATGATGATGCGAATGTGTTCGGTCGCCGGATCTTTGCGAAGCGTCTTCGCGACGTCGTTCCCCTTTTGCGAGGGGAGTTTGTAATCCACCAAAACTAGGTCGGGTTGTTCGCGGCGCGTCGCGCGAATGCCCGCGGGACCATCCGTCGAAGAAAGCACCGCGTAACCATCTTCTTCGAGCGGATAGCGCGCGAGTTCGACCAATTGCAAATCTTGTTCGATCAATAGAATTTTCTTTTTCTTGGCTGCCATTGGAATTTCTAACCACAAAACAAACGAGGTCTCGTGCAACCACGCGCGCGGTTGAACAGCGAGACCTCAAACTCGATTGCAAGACGCGATGCCAGCAGACGCGGTAAGTATCAGTCTCCCGCACTCTACTATACAGCCGGCGTCCACGCGACTCAATAGTACGCAATGCACGAGACTTGCGTACTATATTCGTCAATGGATTCTGTGTATTATGTCGGCGAATCGTCGCGCCTGCCGAGCCAAAAGTACAGCGCGACCAAAATCGCGATGAGCGGAATAATCATCCACAGCAAAAGCGAGAGCGGAAACAGATGCGCGTCGCGCGTGTTGAACCACGCGACATCGCCCAGCGCGACAATGAGAATCAGATTCGTCAACGCGAATGTGCACCCGGCGAAAATCAAACCGCGCGCGGGATCGAGTCGCCAGCACGCGCCCCAGCGTCCGAAGGCGATCAACGGCTCGCGCGTCGCGACGATCACGACGACGAGGTTGATCGCGGCGATCAGCGCGGCGATGCCCAGGTACGAAACGACAAACGCGTCGCGCGTCATCCAACCGTCCGGTTGTTCGGCGATGTTGAAATGCGTCGCCATTTTTTGCGCGGGCAATGTCGGATAAAAATAGAGCATCACCGCGATCAAAAGTGCGAAGGTGATGAGCACCGGCGCGAGAAACGCCCAGCGAAATTTTACCGGCGCGAGTTCGCGCATCGGCGCGGTGTCGCGCGCGAGTTGACGCGCGTATACAACGAGCCACACCGTCGCGCCGACCAACGCGATCACCATCGCGCCGCTGAGCGTCGCCATCGCATCGCGCGGCGCGATGTTGAGCAATTGCAAAATCAACGCGCCCAACATCAGCCCCAAGCCGACCGCGGCGAATACAATGCCGCCCGCGCGATTGGTTTTATCCCACACCGCGCGACTCGCGAACGCATAACCAACGCGTACGCCGAAAAACGGATTCGGTCCGACACGCGGCGCGAGAAAATAGGTCGCGAGTCCGATCACAAAGATCAAGCCGCCGATTCCAAAACCAAAGTACAACATTGTTACCTCTCACTCCAAATGCCCGCGCGCGCGGCGCCGCCGATCTTCTTCCCTCATCGGACGTTTCGCGACAATCGTAACTTTGCCGCTTCCTTCGGGCGTGTAGACGCTGACGGCTTCCCAGCTCTCCGCGCCCCATTCGTCGAGCGTCGCTTCGATGTCTTCGTCGCGCGTGCCGAAAAATTTTCCAATCGTTTGCACGCGGTATTCCCACAACACGCGCTCAGCCATTGGTGCTCCCTGGTTTCGCCACGCCTTGCGCGAGCGCGGTAACACCGCTCAAGCCGCCGAGGTTCATCGTGTCCACCGCGCTACTCGGCACGATCACCAGCGCGCCTTTTTCTTTCAGTCCTTCGAACAACATATTCATCGCGCGCAAATGCAACGCGGTCGCGTTCGCGCCGTACACTTCAGCCGCATCGCGAAATGATCCCGCGATTTGTTTTTCCGATTCGCCCAGGATCACACGCGCCTGGCGTTCGCGTTCGGCTTGCGCCTGGCGACTCATCGCGTCTTCGAGCGCGGCGGGAATGACGACGTCGCGAATTTCTACGGATTGCACGGTTACGCCCCAGGGCGTTGTGCGTTGATCAATGATCGTTTGCAATTCCGCGTCAATCTTTTCGCGTCCGACGAGAATATCCGCGAGCATCATCTTGCCGATGATGTCGCGCAATGCGGTTTGCGCCGCCCACGCAATCGCGTCGCGATAATTTTCAACCTCGAGCGCGGCTTTTTGCGCGTCCCACGCGATCCAGAACAGCACCGCATCCACATCCACCGGCACCGTGTCGCGCGTGAGCGTGCGTTCGGCTTTGAACGGCGTGACCATCACGCGTTGATCAATCCACGCGGGAATGGTTTCGACGAGCGGGATGATCCAGAACAACCCCGGTCCGGCAAGGCACGTGAATTTGCCAAAGCGCAGGACAATGGCTTTTTCCCACTGATTCGCGATCTTGAGCGCGAACAACAGATAGAACGCCGGCACAATCGCAAGCAACATCCACACCGGCGCGGCGCCGCGCGCGAATTGCCCGGTCAGCGCGCTCGCGAGAATGCCGATGCCCAACACGACGAAAAAGAGTGTGAGCGAAATCGGGTTCACTTGTTTTTGATCGGCGAGTGAGCGCACGCGTTTGACGCGTTCGAATTTGTCAGTCACAGTTCCTCCTATTTCATTCTTTCACCACAGAGAGCACAGTGAACACAGAGGAAAATGAATTTCTCTGCGCCCGCTGTGCGCGCTGTAGATGACTACTTGATTCGGCGCGCCCAACGCGTCATTTGCGCGTCGAACGCTTCGCGAATTTCGTCGGCGGTGTAGCCCAAGCTCAACGCCTTGCCGACCGCGCTATCCACCAAGGTTTTCAATTGCTCTTGGCGCACACGCGTCAAGTGCGCGTTGTCGGGACGCTCGCGCACGTATGTGCCGCGACCTTGTTGCGTCGTAATGACGCTGTCGCTGTCGAGCAGATCGTACGCGCGCGCGACGGTGTTCGGGTTGATGCGGAGATCGGTCGCGAGTTCGCGCACGGTCGGCAACTGCGCGCCCGGTTTGAGCCGCCCGGTCGCGACCTGGTGTTTGATCGTTTGAACGATTTGCAAGTAGATCGGCACCGCGCTGTCGGGATCAATTCGGAGTTCCATCGCCGCCTTTCAAGTGTACTAATCGAACTAGTACAATTATATCATACTTTGCCAGCGTGTCAAGCGCGTAAAAAATCAAGCCCATCTCGATTTCCCGAAATGGGCTTGATCCTTATAGCATTTGCACTCGCTTCCACACTTGCTTCGCCGCTTCTTTTGCCTTGGCGGCAATCGCTTCCTCGTCGAGCGTGAGCAGTTGCCGGTCTTGCATCAACAACTTGCCCGCGCAAATCGTGTGCGTAACGTGCGCGCTATCTACGCCGAAAATCAATTGCCACGGAAAATTTCCGGCAGTGAGCGGCGTGAACGGAACGTAATCAAGCAGAATAATATCCGCGAACGCGCCGACCGACAATTCGCCGACGCGCGGTTTCCAAAACACTTGCGCGATCTTGGCATTGTTCGCGTACGCCATTTGCACAACCTGGTCTGCGCCCATCACGCGCGGATCGCGGCGCGTCGCTTTGTGCAACAAGTACGCAAATTTCATTTCTTGAAAATGATTGTTCGAAAAACCGTCGTTGCCCAAACCAACGTTGACGCCGCGCCGCAACATTCCGAGAATGTCCGCGACGCCGACCGCGTTGTTCATATTCGAACGCGGGTTGTGCGCGACATTCGTTTTCGTTTGGCGGAGCAATTCGATTTCGCCAATGTCCGCGTTGACGCAATGCACCGCGATAGATTTCGCTCCCAGGGTGCCGCACGTGTGCAACCGATCCACGACGCGCATGCCGTACTTGGCGAACGAATCGTCCTCGTCCGAAATATCTTCGCCGACGTGAATGTGAAAGCCGGTGTTTAGTCCTTGCGCCGCCGCGAGACATTGTTCGAGCGTTTTGTCGGAGACGGTGAAGGAGGCGTGCAAGCCGAAGGACGCGC